>Ga0208371_1000003_pt1 | contig 336724 bp, 295 predicted proteins | sample SubbioCR12Aug_1A_FD_184827 | JGI IMG/M metagenome (GOLD analysis project Ga0208371, IMG submission 184827) | Serpentinite rock and fluid subsurface biosphere microbial communities from McLaughlin Reserve, California, USA - CR12Aug_1A (SPAdes) | ecosystem: Environmental > Terrestrial > Deep... | reverse complement strand
CACAATCTTTGCACAGATATACCTGTTGTCCTTGCTGATGACCATTACGTCTAAAATTTGTGCCCTGACATTCAGGACATGTAGGACCACAGCTTTGTTGATGTGTTGACTGCTTTTCGCGTACATCCGTTGATGAAGCTGTCAACAAATTCTCTATCTCATTAATAATCAAATCTTGCTGCGATTCGCTGAGTGACTTAAATCTCGTTGTAACGTGGACTAATTTATCCATATGATTTGTTCTAACATTTAAGCAAATATACATATATTATTTAGAACATAGCCATGAATTATTATTTTAATTAGATTCATATCTTTAAAATTTTGAATTTTATAATTTGGTTTTTACTTTGAAGTATAACAATATACATTCCTTTAGGTAAATGAGATACATTGATCTCAATGTTTGTTTTATTAATCTCTTGAATATGGAATAGTAATTGGGAGGCATAGTTGATAAGCAATATAGAAAAATCATGCATGATGATTTCATCTGACAAATGTATTGTTAGCATATCCGTTACCAAGTTAGGTATACTAACCAAGCTCATTTCATTCCTAACATCATCTATGCCAACAGTTTCAAAATCACAGGGCGAAAAATTGCTTATTAATAGCACATCATTTTCATGATAACATCTTAAAGAACCTCCATCCTGACATGGTAGGGTCTCCTGAAATGGAAACAGATACTCTTCGGACCCAACACCTTCAATCATCATTCCCGAAAACCTGTATGGATATTCTGAATAATTGGATTGTGACACATAGAGTACTTTCCGATTTTGTCCGTTTAATAATAAAATGGTACTCGTTGAATCTACAAAAACAGTATCGTTCTCATAGCCGTTAAGTATCCAATATTCTCCGGTATTCTTATTAAAATCATACAGTAGAAACTGATCAGTATTCCTTATCTCAAAAACTCTACCGTTATCTGTATACATTACATGGTATAATTCATGAAAATAAGGTTCACCAAAACAATCGTAATTCCTTTTCTCAAGAATAATTTGACATAGTTGTCCATTCACTAGTGTGTCCTTTAATGATTTAAACCAGGTATATGTGGAACCTCCAGGTCCGGGTATCTGAGCAAAATTGTAGTTGTAATGCCATTCTGATCCTACTTTTCCCCATATAGTATCCGCCTGGCAATTAAGCTCAAGTGAATTATTACCGAAACTATTATAGGACACTAGTACCTGAATAATAAAAATTAGTTTAATTGCAATTTTCATGGCTATTAATTAAAAGAATAACTATTAAGAAGCAAATTGTCAATTTTGAATATTCACTTTTCGGCCTCCATGCCCTCAATAAAGCATGTGGCCAATGGTTTGTCGAATTTATTCGTCCCCAACCAGAAAATGTGTTTAGTAGAGTAACAGTGACAGTGTTCGGTGTTGCCATAGCGGTTTATCTGGATTTGCGCTCCATCAATTGACCACGAATGGAGTAAATGTATTATGACACATCTTAGGTAAGTTGTAAATGTTATACAATCTGTACGGGTGGTCCGATGTGGTGGTAATTGTTGTGTATATGTGTGGGGGGGGGTAAATACCTGTATTACAAATCGATACAATTTGGTTCATTTGCAAATTACCACAGCATTTAGCTGCGCTGGGGAGCCGAAACCGGAAAAGCTGAAACGAGAACATTGATTGGTTTGTTTGTTCCGGCACTAAGATAATGGTTTGTAGAATATGAATCAACAAAAAGGACATTAATTTTTCTGTTAACATATGCTGGCCTGCCTGATGGAACAGGCCAACAACCGCCTTTCGTTGACAAGCCTGCAGTGGGACGGGCGCTCCAGCACCGGCGAAAACCTCCCCGCGGGAGTCTGCCTCATCAGCATGAGCGAAAACAACAAGCCGGTAGCCAGCCTCCGTGTGGTGAAGGAGTAGTTACGAAAATTGAAGGATTCAAAATTCAATCCGATCTCTTCTAAGGACGAGACGGGACTCGTCAACCCGTCAACCCATAAACACAGCCTCACATTTATTCCGGCTGATCAATCATTCCCCAGTTCGCCGAGCAGTGGCACAAAGCGGAAAGCGCCATGCTGCTCAGTACTCATAGTGCCATCTGTATTTTTGCGCATCCGAAGCATCTGCTGAACATCATCTTTCCCGTATGGAATCACGAGGACGCCACCGGGTTTGAGTTGGTCGATGAGGGCTTGAGGAATTTCAGGTGCTGCCGCTGTGATCAGTATGCGGTCGAATGGTGCGAAAGCAGGTAAACCCTCATAGCCATCGCCCAGAAACGTTTTCACCGGATAGTTCATCTTAGAAAGCAGTTCCCTTGTCCGGGTAAATAGTTTACGTTGCCTTTCGATGCTAAACACCCTTGCCCCCATTTCGGCAAGAACGGAGGCCTGATAACCCGAACCTGTTCCAATTTCCAGCACCCTCATCCCTTTGCCCAGTTCGAGCAATTCGGTCTGAAAAGCTACCGTATAGGGTTGTGAAATCGTCTGCCCCGACCCGATTGGAAACGGCTTGTCCTGGTAAGCAAACTCAAGAAAGGAAGAATCGATAAACAAATGACGTGGAATACTTTCGATGGCTTTCAATACTTTTTCGTCAGTAATTCCTTTTTGCCGGATGCTATTAACCAATTGCTTACGCAAACCCTTATGCCGGTATGAATCCTCCATAAAATACCTTAAACCGCTGATTTTTAATTTAGAGTCATTCTAAATTTTCTCCAGCGAAAATAGCCATTTCACAGGCACAAAAAAGAACTACTTTTGCACAAAAGTCAAAAATATGTTGAAAATAGGCGTCCTTGGAGCGGGCCATCTGGGTAAAATCCACATTAAGTGCATCAAACAGATTCCGGAATATGAATTGGTAGGATTTTTCGACACTGATCCTGTCACAGCAGAGAAGGTTAGTCAGGAATTCGGGCTGAAACGTTTCGACGACATCAGCTCACTCATCAGTGCTGTGGATGTGGTTGACATTGTCACGCCAACTATTTCGCATTTTCCCTGTGCATCAGAGTCCTTGCGCAAATCGAAGCATGTATTTATTGAAAAGCCCATAGTGGCAACTCCTGCCGAAGCCAATGCATTGATGGAACTGGCTAAGGAAGCCAGGGTAAAGGTTCAGGTGGGTCATGTGGAACGCTTCAACCCGGCTTTCATGGCAGCACAGGCCTCAATTAAGAATCCGATGTTTATTGAAACACACCGTTTGGCGCAGTTCAATCCCAGGGGAACCGATGTACCGGTGATTCTCGACCTGATGGTACACGACATCGACATCATCCTGAGTGTGGTAAAATCGCCCATCCGTAAAATAAGTGCCAGCGGCGTATCCATCGTGAGCGACACCCCTGACATCACCAATGCCCGCATCGAGTTCGACAATGGTTGTGTAGCCAACCTGACCGCAAGCCGCATCTCGATGAAAAACATGCGTAAATCGCGCTTCTTCCAGAAAGACGCCTACATCACCGTGGATTTTCTGGAGAAAAAGGCCGAAATTGTGCGGATGAAAGACCTGCAGCAGGAACCCGATGATCCGATGGCCATGGTGATTGATCTTGGCAACAACAAGGGAATGAAACAAATCATCTTCGAAAAGCCCGACATTCAGGCGGTGAATGCCATTATGCTCGAACTGGAGAGTTTCTATCACGCCATTGCCAACAACCAGACACCTCCGGTGACCATTGAAGACGGCTACAATGTGCTTTCGGTGGCTTACCAGATACTCGACAAAGTGAACGCAAATGCAGGAATGCGATAAAAAATCGGGCCGTAGGCAATATTCGGCCTTTCATTCACGTTTTGCGACAGAACCAAATTTAACCGGCATTTTATGAGGCAAACCAGAAGGCTTTTTGCGGCTGTATTGGCCATTACATTCATCGCCTTTTGCGCCGGTTCGTGCAGGAAATTCGATGGCGATCAAACCATCCCTGCCTACCTGCGCATCGACACCATCAGCCTGACAACCGATTATTTTACCGAAGGAGCCGGCACGCACAACATTACCGATGCCTGGGTTTTTGTGAATGACCAACTCATCGGCGCTTTCGAACTCCCAGCCACCTTCCCTGTGCTGGCTACAGGCGTCAACAAGGTCGAAATCAGGCCGGGTATCAAGATCAATGGCATCTCTGCCACCCGTGCCCCCTACCCTTTTTATAAGCCATACATCATCGAAGCGTTCAATTTTGTTGAAGACAGCGTTCAGGTGTTGCATCCCACAACGAGCTATTACGGAACCAGCAATTTCGCCTGGCTCGAAGACTTCGAAGGAAGCAGTATCTCACTCGAGAAAACGTCGAAAAGTGATACCACCATCAACAAGACAGCACCGGCCAACAGCCCCGAAGCCTGGCTTTCGGAATACTCTGCCTATTCGGGCAAGATTCACCTGACAGGGGATTTCAAGAAATTTGAGGTAGCTACCTTTAACAGCTATGTGCTGCCAGGCAAAGGTGCGCCGGTTTTCCTCGAGATGGATTACAAATGCGACAGGGCCTTTGGCGTTGGACTGTTTGTTAAAAACAGCAATACCATACTCACCCTGCCTCTGGTGATCATGAACAAGACCACGGGCTGGAAAAAAATCTATATCAACCTGGGCCCAACCATCACCGACTACCCCAATGCACAATACATCAAGGTGTATTTCGATTCGGACCTGGGCACAGAAGCTACCGATGCTCAGTATTTCATTGATAACCTGAAAATTGTGTACCGAAACAATCCCTGATGAATAAAATTTTACAGGTAATAAAGTATTTGTTTCTCGATTGGTTAGCAGCCTTCCTTGCCTGGTTTTTGTTTTATATTTTCAGGAAACAATCGGAGGACCCAGGGTTCTACGAGTATTTTGATGTGATTTTCCGCGATCCCAACTTCTGGATGGGCATTGTATTTATACCGCTCGGATGGCTGCTGCTTTACACCATGGTTGGCACCTACCGCAGGGTTTACCGCAAATCGCGCCTCAACGAACTTGGCCAAACCTTCATCATTACCCTGATCGGGGTTACGGTGATCTTTTTTATGGCCATCCTCGACGATGTGATCATCACTTATAAGTCATACTATCAATCGTTTCTGGTATTGTTCTTCCTGCACTTTTCGCTAACTTACCTCGGACGCCTTGCACTCACTTCAGTCACTGTGCGCAAGATTCACAAAAAACTGATTGGTTTCAATACCATCATCGTGGGAAGCAATGGCAATGCCCTTGCTATCTATAATGAAGTGGAAAAGCAGGAACGTTCTTCAGGGAATATATTCCTTGGTTTTGTGAGTGTTTACGACAAGGACAATTACAAGATCGGTGATTTTCTGGAGCACCTTGGTAAATACGAAGACCTGAAGCAAATCATTGATAAACACCAGGTTGAAGAAGTTATCATTGCCATCGAGCGGTCGGAGACAGATACCATTGACAGGATTATTGCCAAACTCGAAGACACCAATGTGGTCATCAAAATCATCCCCATTATGCAAGATATCCTGTTCGGGTCGGTCAAGCTTTCCGGCATCTGGCATGCTCCGCTGATTCAGATTTCGCCCGACCTGATGCCTGCATGGCAGCAGTCGGTCAAGCGCATGCTCGACATTGTGGTTTCCCTGATCGCGATGGTTGTGTTGATTCCTGTCTATGTCATAACAGCCATTGGGGTAAAACTCTCATCACCCGGGCCGATATTGTATTCGCAGGAGCGCGTAGGTGTTCGCGGCAAACCATTTAAGATGCACAAATTCAGGAGCATGTTTGCCGATGCTGAAAAAACAGGCCCACAGCTTTCTGCCGAAGATGATCCCCGTATCACCCGTTTCGGCAGGTTTATGCGCAAGGTCAGGCTCGACGAAATTCCACAGTTTTACACGGTGCTCAAAGGAGATATGTCGTTGGTGGGACCACGCCCCGAGCGCATGTACTATATTGAACAGATTTCGCGCAGGGCGCCTCATTACCGATTGCTGCTCAAGGTAAAGCCAGGCATCACCTCGTGGGGACAGGTGAAATTCGGCTACGCTTCGGATGTTGACGAGATGATTGAACGGTTGAAATACGACATCCTCTACATCGAAAATATGTCGCTGGCCATGGACTTCAAAATCATGATCTACACCATCATGATCGTGCTGCAGGGACGCGGCAAATAAACCTACAGTTGCCCGTTTTCAATCATTAACACAATCGATTCGATCAGTTCATCTTCACCCTTGGGATCATAATCTGTTTTCAGGTTATAGCCCCACAGGCGGGCAAAGGTCTGATAGAAAAATGCTGTAAAGTTCCCCCTGAGTTCCTGCAACAGCGAATACGAGGTTTCACCCGTTTCACGGTCGATGAGTTTGATCAGGATTTTACCCTGGGTGAAAGTCAGGTCGCGCAGGTCATCGCCAAACTGCTCATTGATTTCTTTCTCCGCCTGCCTCATGATCTGCTTGCGTTCGCGGTCAGTTTTTGCGTTGGCAAGTACCTGCTCATATTCGCGCAGCTTGATGCCCGCCAGCTTGGCGTAAGGATACACCTTCCTGATGTGGTAAATCAGCCGCTCAACCTTGCGTATATCGCGCCGCGAATCGAAGACACGCAGGTAGTACACTGACACTTCGGGAAGGTTCACCAGCGGAATGGTATCGCCATGCTCGACCTTTGCAAAGACCACATAAAGGCTGTCTGGACGCATCGACTGTGCGCCCAGGGTCATTTTCAGGCCAATGATGCATATAAGAATGAGGAATATCTTTTTCACCGGATTGTTCAATTAACGCCTGTTTAACCAACACCAAACAAAACACTGCCAAAAGCAGCAACAAGGCTGTGGTTAAACAATATTGTCCATCCTATTTACAACAATTATGCCAGCAAAGGACTGGCCTGGTTTCAGGCAACCTTCAACTTGGCAATACCAGCCTTGCTGAATTTCGATTCGGCCTTTTCAAGTGTGATGTGCAGGGTTTTAACGCCTTTTTTCGAAGGAAGCTCAAACATATCATCGGTGAGAATGGCTTCGAGGATTGCCCGCAGTCCCCTTGCTCCCAGCTTAAATTCGACAGATTTATTTACTACAAAATCAAGCACTTCATCGTCAATCTCCAGCTTGATTCCGTCCATATCGAACAATTTGCTGAATTGTTTGATCAGGGCATTTTTGGGATCGGTGAGGATGCGTTTGAGGATTTCGTTTGTCAGCGGATGCAGGAACGACAGGATTGGCAATCGGCCTACAATTTCAGGAATCAGCCCGAACTTTTTTAAATCGGCAGGGGCGATATACTGCAGCAGGTTGTCTTTATCCACCTGCACTTTTTTATCCGATCCATAGCCAATCATGTTTGTGCGGGTACGGGTGGCAATGATGCGTTCGATGCCATCGAAGGCGCCACCGGCAATAAACAGGATGTTTCGTGTATCGACCTGAATCATTTTCTGCTCAGGATGTTTGCGTCCGCCCTGTGGGGGCACGTTTACCATCGTTCCTTCGAGCAGCTTGAGCAGCGCCTGCTGCACCCCTTCGCCCGAAACGTCGCGGGTGATGCTGGGATTGTCGCTTTTGCGCGCAATCTTGTCGATCTCGTCAATAAACACGATGCCTTTTTCGGCTGCTTTCACATCGTAATCAGCTGCCTGCAGCAAGCGCGACAAAATACTTTCGACATCTTCGCCCACATAGCCTGCTTCAGTGAGCACAGTGGCATCAGCAATGGCAAAGGGCACATGCAACATGCGTGCGATAGTGCGGGCAAGCAGGGTTTTTCCGGTGCCTGTTTCGCCTACAAGGATGATGTTCGATTTTTCGATTTCCACATCATCCTTGCCCGGAGGCTGATTGATGCGCTTATAGTGGTTGTATACGGCAACGGCGAGCACACGCTTGGCTTCGTCCTGGCCGATCACATACTGGTCTAGAAACTCCTTGATCTGTATGGGTTTCAACAGCTTGAAGTCGGGTGCGGTGTGATTGCTTTTCTGCAGCTGTTCCTCGTTCAAAATGAGCTGAGCCTGCTCGATACAGCTGTCGCAGATATGTGCTTCGAGGCCGCTCACGAGCAGCCTTGTTTCAACCCTTGGTTTTCCGCAAAACGAACAATAATCTTGTTTTTTAGCCATCCTTAAAGCCTTGTTTAGGCATTGTTTTTAACCAGCACTTCGTCGATCATGCCATACTCTTTGGCTTCCTCAGCAGTCATCCAGTAATCGCGGTCCGAATCCTTCCAGATTTTCTTATACGGCTGTCCGCTGTGGTTGGCAATGATGTCGTAAAGTTCTTTTTTCAGTTTTTGAATTTCGCGGGCAGTGATTTCAATGTCGGAAGCCTGTCCTTCGGCGCCACCCATCGGCTGATGAATGAGAATGCGCGAATGCTTCAGGGCTGTGCGTTTGCCTTTGGCTCCGGCACACAGCAATACAGCACCCATTGAGGCCGCGATGCCGGTGCAGATGGTTGAAATGTCGGGAGCGATATACTGCATGGTATCGTAGATGCCCAAACCGGCATAGACAGATCCGCCCGGGGTATTCAGGTAAATCTGGATATCGCGTTTCGAATCGACTGACTCGAGGAATAGCAGCTGTGCCTGGATGATGTTGGCCACATAGTCGTCGATGGGAACGCCAAGGAAGATGATGCGGTCCATCATCAGACGTGAAAACACGTCCATGGTGGCGATATTCAGCTGACGCTCTTCGATGATCGTCGGCGAAATGTAGTTATTTACCTTTTTTGCGTACTGGTCGAGGCCAAGGCTGTTGATGCCCAGGTGCCTGCTTGCGTACTTTCTGAACTCGTTGTTTTCCATGTTAATCGGTTGCTTTATCGCTGATAAGTTTAACATATTCGTCATAGGTCATCACCTTCTCGGTTTTGCTGATGTTAGCTTTCATAAAGGCAGCCAGTTTCTGTTCAGCAAGCTGATCGGCAATCCGGCGTTCTTCGTCTTTATTCTTCAGCACCATATCAACAATTCCTTCGAGGCGATTGTTCATTTCGTCACCGGCCTGATCGGCAGGGTTCAATCCGCCAAAGAAATAGGACTTCACAAAATTACGGATATCTGCTTCTTTTACAGCCAGGTTTTCGTTGGCTTCGACCAGCTTTCCTTCGATTAACTGCCAGCGGAAGGTGCGGGCATAACTGTCATACTGTGTTTCGAGCTGCTCCAGGCTGACCTTTCCTTCGCTGTTTTCAACGATCCAGTTTTTCATAAAGCTGTCGGGCAGTTCAATATGGTGTGACTCGATGAGTGCTTCAACGGCCTTGTTGAGGAAATAACGGTCAGTTTCCTGCTCAAATTGTTTTTCGATGTCAGCAGCAACACGTTTTCTGAATGCAGCCACGTCAGCCAGCTCATCATCAGGGAAAACTGCTTTAAACAGCTCATCATTGATTTCTGCAGCTTCTTCGAGGTGAATTTCTTCCAGGGTAAACAGCATGGTTTTTTCGGCTACGGCTTTGTTGTCATCGCTGAGTTTAAGCAGTTCAATGGCTTTTTCAGCACTTCCGAAAGCCTTGGCGGATGCGAAGCTGAACACGTCGCCGGCAGCTTTTCCAATCAGTTCGGCTTTGACTGAGTCATCAGCAACATCCGAAACAGCAAATTCAACAGCAAGTCCATCGGTGATTGCTTCATCTGTCAACTTGCCCGAAACATTGCACAGTTCAGTTACATTTTCAGGGTGGGTGTGCTTGCCATGGCGCTTTTGCAGATCAGCAATGGCCTTGTCGATCATATCGTCGCCAGCCTGGATTTTCGGATAATCGATTGTGCCGGTTTTGGCGAGGTCGAGCTCGAAGGCAGGGGCATATCCAATGTCGAAGAAAAAGTTGAAATCGCCGGGCTGGTCAAAATCGATGGTGCCTGTTTTTTCCATATTGGCAACCGGGTGACCCAAAATGGCGATTTTGTTATCGATGATGTAATTGTTCAAGGCATCCGAAACCAATTTGTTCACCTTGTCGGCAAGCAGGGCTTTTCCATACATTTTTTTCACCATTCCAAAGGGAACCTTACCTGGTCTGAAGCCGGGCATGCTGGCTTTGCGTTGATAATCTTTCAATTCTTTTGTAACGGCTTCTTCATAATCAACTTGTTGAAGGGTCAGCTGCAGCGTTGCTGTCAGTTCAGAAGTCTGGTCTTTTGTAATGTTCATGGTTAAATCAGGATTAATCCTTGTGAGTTTAAATTAATGGAGCCGGAATGAAACTGATTCCTCCCGGCTGCTTTTTGTTGTGCGGATGAAGGGACTCGAACCCCCACGCCTCTCGGCACCAGATCCTAAGTCTGGCGCGGCTACCAATTACGCCACATCCGCAATGATGCCTCTTTTAATTTGAGGGTGCAAATATACAATTTATTTCACTAAGCCGAACAGCCAACATACCGCAAATCAACAAAAATGATGTCGGAAGTAGGGTGATATCCTTTATAGCATTGCTTTAGCAGAAAACAACTTTTGTTAACAGCCTTTTTGTTGATAGCTGACAAATAAAAAGCTAGGCAAATGCAATATAAATCCTAAATTTGCGGTCATAGATTCAAATTGCGCTACTTGTACTACATTACGTTGAGAGATAATATTTACTGCCGGATAAAAATTCTCGTTTTTACCCTTACTTTATTTATCGGTATAAGGTCAGCGGTGTCGCAGGAAATGCCAGGACTCACCAACAGCAATTTTGCAGGCTCAAACGCAGTGCTGATCAACCCGGCCAATATGGTCCTGTCGAAGATTTACTTCGATGTGCACCTGTTCACCGCCGGAGCTTTTGTGCAAAACAACCTGGTGTATATTCCGGCCAATGATTACAAAATCATGGACTTCCTGAATTCATCCAAGGATTTGCCAACATACCCGCCCAACAACAACAACTTCACCTACTACAAAAACGCGCTCGACAAATACGCCTTTAACAGCGAACGCATCATCGGTCCATCGGCCATGATGTTATATGGCGACCATGCCTTTTCGTTTCAGACATCTGTCAGAACAGCTCTGTCGGCAACAAATATTCCTTACGAAATTGGTGTGTTCAGCATCGAGGGGCTGCGCTATCCGCCCTTTTACAACGTCAACTTCTGGAGCAAAAACGAACGCGTTGGTGCCATGGCCTGGGGCGAAGTCAGTTTCAGCTATGCCTATGCCTTTAAGAAAGAATTCCGCGACCATTGGTCAGCCGGCATCAGCGTGAAGCGGCTCATGGGCTATAGTGCCGGATTTATGCGCGTGAAAGAGCTTAACTATGTGGTGCTGAACGATAGCACCCTCAACATCAGGAACCTGACTGCAGATGCCGGGTTTTCGCTGCCTGTCGATTTCGATAGCAACGATTTTCCCATACACGACCCTTTTTTCAAAGGAGGTGGTTTCGGTTTCGACCTTGGAGTAACGTTCACCCGCATGAAACAAGGCTTTCAGCGGAATAACCCACGGTATATCTGCGAACAGCCATACAGTGATTACAAATACCGTGTTGGTGTCTCACTGCTCGACATAGGAGCCATCAATTTCAAACACAATGCGCAGTTGCATCAGTTTGTCGATGGCAATGCCTTCTGGCAAAACTTCGATACCACCAATTACAGCAACATCAACCAGCTGGCGCGCCAGTTCAGCGAGGTGCTTTTGGGCGATCCTGATGCCTCGCTGAAGGGTTCAAAATTCCGGATGGGGCTGCCTTCGGCAATCAGCCTGCAGTTTGACTATCATTACAGGCAGAATATCTACATCAATGCTACCATCATCCAGCCATTGGTTATTTGGAAATATGGTGTGGTAAGGCCTGCACAACTTGCGGTAACACCCCGTTTTGAAACAGACTGGTTCGAATTCAGCCTTCCTTTCAGCCTGTATCAGTACCGTCTGCCGCGCCTCGGAGCAGCCGTGAGGCTGGGTGTTGTTAGCCTTGGCACTGATCGGCTGGGAACATTGCTTGGCATGACCGACCTCACCGGAGTGGATATTTATGCTTCGGTGAAGTTCAATCTGCGCAAAGGCAGGTGCCTGCGCTCGAAAGGTACGAGTTATTGCGAAAACGAGGAATACGGCTTTACCAACAAGCTCCTCAGGGCCTTTAAGAAACGCGTCCGCTAGCAGGGAAAGTTCTGGACAATCATCCGCTTATCAGGTTTGAACACCATATTCGCGCAAGGCTTCGTTGAGCGAAGTTTTGGTATCGGTCGACTGTTTGCGTTTTCCGATGATGAGGGCGCAGGCTACCTGGAACTCGCCTGCCGGAAACTGCTTGGGAAATGAACCCGGGATAACCACTGAACGCTCAGGCACAAAACCCCGGTATTCAATGGCCTCCGGACCGCTCACATCAATAATCCGGGTGGATTGTGTCAACACCACATTGGCTCCCAACACGGCCTCGCGGGCAACGCGCACGCCTTCGACAACAATGCTTCTTGAGCCAATAAAACAGTCGTCCTCAATGATTACTGGTGCTGCCTGAACAGGCTCGAGCACCCCACCGATGCCGACACCTCCGCTCAGGTGCACATTTTCGCCAATTTGCGCACAGGAGCCTACCGTTGCCCAGGTGTCGACCATGGTGCCTTTACCCACCCATGCTCCAATATTGACATAGGATGGCATAAGGATTACGCCGGAAGATATGAAAGCGCCATATCGCGCAACTGCATGCGGAACGACCCTCACACCTAGCTCCTTATAGTTGTGCTTCAGCGGAATCTTGTCATGAAACTCCATGATTCCTGCCTCCAGGGTCTCCATCTGCCGCAAAGGGAAGTAGAGGATAACGGCCTTTTTCACCCATTCGTTCACTTTCCATTCGCCCTCGTGCGGCGATGCCACACGCAGTTGACCCTTGTCGAGCAGATCAACAACAGATTCGATGGCGATTTGGTAATGGATTGATTTTAAGAGTTCCCTGTTGTTCCAAACTGCTTCTATCGATTCCTTTAGCTTTTCCATATGCGCAAATTTCGGGCTAAGGTACAAAAGGCAGCTAAGTTGTGATTGTCGAAATCAGGCCGTATTGGAATTTTCTTCCTAATTTTGCCTTCGTCAAACACACACACAACAACTTATGGGTCGGATCATGGCCATCGATTACGGACAAAAGCGCAGCGGTATCGCGGTAACCGACCCCATGCAGCTGATTGCCACAGGGCTTGAGACAGTTCCCAGCCATCAATTACTGGCTTTCCTGTCTGCCTATTTTAATACGGAGCAGGTTGACCGTGTGGTTGTTGGCGAACCAAAGGATATGCAAAACAATGCTTCTGACGCTTCCCGATTCACAGAACCTTTTGTATTGAAACTGAAGGCCGCTTTTCCGGCAATGCGCATCGAAAGATACGATGAACGCTTTACCTCTAAAATGGCCTTTCAAAGCATGATCGACGCCGGTTTAAGCCGCAAACGCAGGCAGGACAAGGCCCTGGTAGATACCATCAGCGCTACGCTCATCCTGCAATCCTATCTCGAATTTATCAACCGTTAACTAAACTTACCCATGATACTGCCCATTGTCGCCTACGGACACCCTACACTAAAAAAAGTTGCTGCAGATATTACGCCTGATTATCCCAACCTTGACAAGCTTATCGCTGATATGTGGGAAACGATGTATCAGGCAAGTGGTGTTGGCCTGGCGGCACCACAGGTGAATAAATCGATCAGGTTGTTTATCATCGATGCCACAGTTTATGCTCAAGATCATCCTGAAACAGCCAATTTCAAAAAGGTGTTCATCAATGCCCATATTACCGAAGAAACCGGCGAAGAAGTAGTGATGAGCGAAGGATGCCTGAGCCTGCCAGGGATGAATGAAGATGTGTCGCGCAAGCCAACGCTTGTGATGAATTACCTCGATGAGAATTTCGTAGCCCACACGGAGTCATACCAAGGCTTTGTGGCAAGGATCATTCAGCATGAATATGATCATATTGATGGGATTTTATACGTCGACAGGCTGAATAACCTCAGGCGGATGCTGTTAAAAGGGAAACTGAGAGATATTTCGACTGGAAAGGTAGAAGTGGATTACAGGATGATTTTTCCAAGCCTAAAAAAACGAAGCCGTTAACATTAATCAAAACCAAAATGAAACACATTGTTGTATTCGTAGCCCTGTTCAGCATCCTCATCATTGGTGGGTGCAGCCAAAAGAAGGAACAACCCAAAGGCTTTGCACAGCGCATCGAGCTGTTGCAGGATAGCTTGTATAACGCTGACGGGGTGTTATCGGCCGATAAGGCCAACGAACTCATCGGATGCTATGAAGCACTTGTCGACTCGATGCCTACTGACACCATGGCGCCACAATACCTGTTCATTGCAGCCGATTTATCCATCAACCTTTCCAATGTTGATCGTACGGTGAGGCTGCTCGATAAAATCATCACCACCTATCCCCAATCGGACAAAACCGGACTCAGCCTTTTTCTAAAGGCGTTTGTTTATGAAGAGCAGTTGAACGATACTGCCACGGCAAAGAAGTATTACGAGCAGTTTATTACAGAATACCCGGAACATGATTTCATTGACGATGCACACATCGCACTGCAAAATATGGGCAAATCGCCTGAAGAGCTGATCAGGTCGTTTGAAGAAATGAACGAAGAATAATCGTCCAAACCAGGTGTCATTGCATATAAAAAAACCCGCCTCGTAAACAACGGGACGGGTTTTCTTTTGTTAAGCGTATTTGCTGGCAAATTAAAGTTTGTAGGTTACTCCGATCAGGGTGCCGGAAACAACGTTTCCGCCGCCGAACTGAAGGTTGATTGCCCAACGGTCGTTCCAATAGTAACGTCCGCCTATCTGCGCTTCAAGACCAAAGTCAGAACCAACACTACCACCATAACCTGATGGGGCACTGACGATTACATAACCAAGACTTAAACCTGCATAAACATCCCAGGGTTGTGGAATATTGAGTATACGGTTGAAGTGATAATTACCGTTACCTATGATTCCGATGGCGGTAAAATTGTAATCACTACCAGCCCAATCAGAACCATACGACCTGAAAGAGGCGTTGAATCCGACACTAATATCGGGGTGCACGCCAAAATCCATCCCAACATAAATAGGAATACCTGAAGAAGAAAATCCGGCTCCAAAGTTAATCTGTTTTTCGCCAACACCAACCGGGCTCTGGGCGAACAGGCCTGCACAGGCAAGCATCAGGACAATCAGGATTGAGGGTTTTTTCATAAATAAAATGATTAATTTGTTATAAAACGGTTAAAAACATCTATTTCGCATAGCTGATGGCCCGGGTTTCTCTGATCACGGTGATCTTTATCTGCCCGGGATAGGTCATTTCACTTTGGATCTTCCGCGAAAGATCATAGGCCAGCTTATCGGCATCGTTGTCAGAAACCTTATCAGAGCCAACGATTACCCGCAGTTCACGTCCGGCCTGTATGGCGTAGGTTTTCACAACACCCGGATAGGCCAGTGCCATTTCTTCGAGTTTTTTCAGTCGCTGGATGTAGGCTTCAACCACTTCGCGACGTGCACCGGGGCGCGCACCTGAGATGGCATCACATACCTGCACGATGGGAGCAATGAGTGTTTCCATCTCGATTTCATCGTGGTGGGCGCCAATGGCATTGCAGATATCCTGTTTTTCCTTGAACTTTTCAGCTATCTTCATCCCAAGGATAGCGTGGGGCAATTCGGCTTCATTCTCAGCCACTTTGCCAATATCGTGCAACAGTCCGGCCCGTTTTGCCGCCTTGATGTTCAGCCCAAGCTCGGCAGCCATGGTGGCGCTCAGGTTGGCCACTTCGATGGAGTGCTGCAACAGGTTTTGTCCGTAAGAGGAGCGGTATTTCATGCGGCCGATCATCTTGATCAGTTCGCCATGCAGGTTATGGATTCCCAGGTCGATCACCGTTCTTTTACCCGTTTCGAGGATTTCCTGTTCGATCTGTTTCTCGGTTTTCTTCACCACTTCCTCAATTCGGGCCGGGTGAATACGGCCATCGGTAACGAGCTTGTGCAGCGACAAGCGGGCTATTTCGCGGCGCACCGGGTCGAAGCCCGACAAGAGGATGGCGTCGGGGCTGTCGTCGATGATAATTTCCACGCCTGTGAGGGCTTCGAGCGCCCTGATGTTGCGGCCTTCACGGCCAATGATCCGGCCTTTGATTTCGTCGCTTTCGATATTGAACACCGTAACGGTATTTTCGATGGCGTGCTCGGCAGCGGTTCGCTGAATTGTCTCGATCACAATTTTCTTTGCTTCGGTGTTGGCCGTGAGCTTGGCTTCGTCAACGATGTCCCTGATCAGGGTCATGGCTTCGGCAGTAGCTTCATCGCGCATCGACTCAATGAGTTGTTCCTTGGCTTCGCTGCCGGACATGCCCGAGATCAGCTCAAGTTGTTTCACATGTTCTTCATGCATTTTGTCCAGATCGGCCTGTCGCTTGTTCAGGTTTTCTAGTTGGCTATTCAGGCTTTGTGTCTGGTTTTGGAGTTCGCGTTGTTTGCGCTGGTATTCGTCCATTTTTTGTGCATACGACTGTTCCTTTTGCTGCATGCGGTTTTCAGCCTTTTGCAAAGCCGAGTTCTTCTCATTTACAACGCTTTCGTGCTCAGCCTTAAGTTGCAGGAATTTTTCCTTTGCCTGCAGAATTCTTTCTTTTTTCAGCACTTCTGCTTTTTCTCTGGCTTCTTCAAGCAAAACCTCGCCCTTTTTGAGCAATGATTTCCGCATGACTGTAGTGGCGAGCGCTACTCCGGCGCCGGCTCCAGCCAGGATAAATGCAACATAGATAATAATTTGTCCCATGGTTTTATGTATTAATGAATAAAACCCGGGAGTAAGGAAAAAAATGCCCGCATTAACCCAAGGAGTTGGTAAACCCCTCTAAACACGCTTTGGGCTACCTGGCCCCGCGAACTTCCAATGTTATGCCAAAGCATATTCCCTGCAAGCAGGGTAAGGCCTGTTCTAATGACCAATGAGTGAACCCTTTATAATTGTAATGTTGAGTTTACAATCGTAATTGGGTTAAGCGGGCAATAATTCTTCAAAGAACTGCTTTCTTTGCAACTATAACGTTTGGTTTGTCAAAATCGTGTCAATATCGACCAGTTTTTGTTCCAGGTGGTTATCCCTGAATTCGACCTCCGCCTCAAATTTCAATGCAGCCACTGTGTATTGCAGTGCTGCCATGGCCAACAAATCCTGCTTATCGTTGTAAGCATAGGTTTTGCTATATTCCCTGATCTTTTCATTGAGGATACTGGCCGCCTTACGCACCCGCTCTTCTTCGTCACGCGATACCGTGAGGCGAAACGGCCTGTCAGCAACCTGTATATTGATCGAAATATTTTCCATCCGTTTTGCAATGCCTATTTTATTTATTCAACAGATCCAAACAAAAATCAATTTCATGCATCACCTGTCGAATTTTCTTTCTGCTTTCTTCAATAGATTCCTTCTCTCTCCCGAGTGATTGAATAATCGTGTTCGTGTTATTTTGGTTTGTTAATTGATTTATGGTTTCTTTTTGCTGTGCAATTGTTTGTTTCAAGCTGTTATTTTCATGCTCAAGTCCTTTAACTTTCTCATCCAGTAAGGCCTGACGCTCAACCAGTTTTCTGATTTTAAACTCAATTCCTGCTATCAGGGTGCTGGTATCGGCCATGCGTAGGATCAAATCGTTTTACGGACAACTTCACAAAAATAAGCAATTATATCACGCTAATGCAAGCGCCATTTCAACAAATTCACAGCACCGGGACACCGCATGAATATCTGCACAAATAAACAGCCAGACGAGATAATTATTTTTTTTCCTTTTCATGTTGTAGTGCAACTGTTTAACCTGATTTTTCTTATCTTGTGGCTGTAAATTCACCAGGTCATGAAAGAGATTTTCCTCATCTATCTCTGGGAAAATAAATTGTTGAAAGGCCCATTTGCGACTACCAGTGGCCAACAACTGGAAATACTCCACCCGGGATCAAGAAACACCAATGCGGGCCCCGACTTTCTGAACGCCCGCATCAGGCTCGACGACACGCTTTGGGCCGGCAATGTAGAAATACACCTCAATGCATCTGATTTCTACAAACATAACCACCACACCGACAAGGCCTACGACAACCTGATACTGCATGTGGTTTACGCTGCTGACCAGGAAGTTTACTCGGCAAGCCGTCAATCCATACCAACCCTTGAGGTCATGGGAAAATTTGATGAATCCATACTGCTGCGTTACCGTTCTTTTATCGACAGCAAGCATGAAATTGCCTGTTCAGGAAGCCTGAACACCGTGCAGCCTTTCACCGTGCTGGCCTGGCTCGACAGGATGATGGCCGGGCGGCTGGAAAAGAAAACCATGCGCCTTCAGGCGATGCTGGAGCAAACCGGAAACGACTGGGAAGAGGTCGCATACAGGGTATTCATGTCAAATTTTGGCTTTAAGGTGAACGAGCTTCCCTGTGAGATGCTGTCAGCTTCGCTGCCCTTCAGGCTGCTGCTTAAGCACGCGGATCAGCTGGTGCAACTTGAAGCCTTGCTGCTTGGACAGGCAGGCCTGCTCGGCGGTCCTTTCACCGAAGCATATCCTTTAAAACTTCAGAAAGAATTTGTATTCCTGGCGGCAAAGTATCATCTGAAACCATTAAAACCCGAGATATGGAAATTTCTCAGGATGCGGCCGGCAAACTTTCCTACCATCAGACTGGCACAAATGGCAGCCCTGATACATACCAATGGCCAGGTCTTCTCAAACATCCTTGCAGTCAGAAACAAGTCGGACCTAGAAGCCATGTTCAGTGTGAGTGCCTCATCCTACTGGGATACCCATTTCCGTTTTGAACACAGCAGTAGCAATACCAAAAAACGCCTTGGACAAGAAGCTATTAACCTGCTTATCATCAATAGTGTAGCACAATTACTGTTTGCTTATGGCCAGGTGAAAAGCGATGTTGCTTTCATCGACAAGGCCCTGCTGTTGCTTGAGGAAATGCCGCCCGAATCGAACCATATTACGAAACAGTTTGGCCCGCTCGGGATTAAAGCCACGAACGCCTTGCAATCACAGGCTTTGCTCCATTTGAAAAACGAATATTGCAAACCAAAGCAATGCCTCGATTGTCATATCGGCCATGTATTAATCAAAAGCAAGGGCTGAATCTGGCTTACCAGTGGATTTAATCAACACCATTTTGTTTGACTATCAACCAATTAACAAGGTGCATTCATAAGATGTGCAGATAAGTGTTGTGGCTCAGCCGGTTTTTTCCAATATTTGTATACAGGCTTTGGGGATGCTTCAACAGATCAGCGCAAAAGACCCAGCAGCCTCAACCATCATTATTACAAAATTTGACGCATGAGCAATATGTTACAATTCATCGATCAATTGATTCAAGGCTACAATGACTATGTTGGCGGCTATCTGATTCTGGGCTTGCTTATTCCGACGGGAATCTGGTTTTCTTTCAGGCTTAATTTTCTCAATATCACCAAGATAGGCCATGCCATCAATGTGGTCAGGGGAAAATATGACAGCAAGCATGCCGAAGGAGACGTGAATCATTTTAAGGCATTAACGACAGCACTTTCGGCTACTGTCGGAACCGGAAATATTGTTGGCGTTGCACTTGCGATATACCTGGGTGGGCCTGGCGCCGTGTTTTGGATATGGATCACCGGCTTTCTGGGAATGACGCTGAAATACGGGGAATGCACACTGGCGCAGAAATACCGCCAGTTTAACAGTGACGGCACTGTGTCGGGCGGCCCCATGTATTATATGGAGCTGGGCCTGAAAGAAAAGATCGGCCGTTGGGCCAAGGTGTTGGCGCTGGTCTTTGCCAGTGCAACCATTTTGTGTTCGTTGGGAACCGGCAATATGGCGCAATCCAATTCAATGTCGGATGCGCTTTTCACGAGCTATCAGATTCCAACCTGGATTTCGGGAATTGTAGTTACCTCACTAACCTTACTCGTTGTGATCGGTGGCATCAAGCGAATCGCTGATGTCACATCGCGCCTTGTTCCGTTTATGGCCGCCATATACATCATCGCCACCCTGACCGTGCTGTTCTCCATGGCTGATCAGATACCGCACGCCTTCGCGCAAATCATCACAGGAGCTTTCACCGGAACAGCTGCTGCAGGCGGCTTTGTCGGATCAACCTTCATTATGACACTGATCTGGGGTGTACGCAGGGGATTGTTCAGCAACGAGGCTGGCCAGGGCTCTGCTCCTATCGCCCACGCGGCGGCAAAGACCATTTATCCGGCTCGCGAAGGGATTGTCGCCTTGCTCGAACCAATGATCGACACCATCGTGATTTGCACCATGACCGCCCTCATGATCATTGTAACAGATTCGTGGCAAACAGGTGCCAAGGGTGTTGGCATGACCGTCGACGCCATGAACATCGGCCTGCACCGTTTTGGTATCGACGGTATGGGCGGACACATCATTGCCATCAGTTTGTTACTGTTTGCCTTTTCAACCATCATCAGCTGGTCTTATTATGGCTCACGCGCTGCAATTTACCTGATTGGTGAAAAAGCGATCAAACCTTATTTATACATTTATGGCCTGTTTGTATTCTTTGGCTCGGTATGGGGTATCGACATTGTTTGGCATTTTGTTGATATGGTGATTACCTTTATGACCATTCCCAACCTGATAGCCATGTTGTTGCTTTCATCGGTTATTGTAAAAGAAACCAGGGACTATTTTGATGCCATGAGCAAAATTAAAAAGTAAGCCATGAACCGTGTGTTGCTGACTTTGCTGCTTTTAATCGTAACGCTTAGTCTGGCTGTGGCACAGCCTGCTCAGCAAGCCGACACGGTAGCGGTAGCACAGCAGGAACACACCATCTCAGAGCGCATCAATCAGGTGTTTGAACCTTTTGTGGCGGCACTTAGTCAGGTGCTATTCTGGGATCCTTTTCATGCTGCAGGAATATACGACCAACAGGTTTACGACACTGATGGCAAACCCGTTTTGGATGAAAACGACAAACCCGTAACTGCCCCACTCAAGCTCATTGTTGTTTGGCTTATTTCAGGCGGCTTGTTTTTTACCATCTATTTGCGTTTCATCAATGTGCGTGCCTTCAGGCATGCCATCGGCCTGATCATGGGCAAGTACGACAAGCCTGGCACGAAAGGAGAAGTCAGCCATTTTCAAGCCCTTACAACAGCCTTATCTGCAACCGTTGGTTTGGGAAATATTGCCGGCGTTGCGGTAGCCATTTCCATCGGAGGTCCCGGTGCAACCTTATGGATGATTATGGCAGGCTTGCTGGGTATGTCGTTGAAATTCAGCGAGTGCAGTCTTGGGCTGAAATACAGGAAGATAGATGCGCAGGGACAGGTTTCAGGAGGAGCAATGTATTACCTGAAACATGGCCTGGCCAACAAAGGCCTGCGAAAAACGGGGATTGTGCTGGCGTTTCTGTTTTCGCTGATGGCCATTGGCGGGTCAGTAGGCGGTGGCAATATGCTGCAGGCTAATCAGGCTTTTGAGCAGTTCGCTACGTTTTTCCCGGGCATCAGTGATTTTGGTTTCTGGTATGGCATCACCATGGCCCTGCTTGTCGGGGCAGTGATCATTGGCGGAATAAAAAGCATCGCCAGGGTAACCTCGATGGTGGTTCCTTTCATGGCCCTGATTTACGTTGGCGCCTCCATGGTGATCATCATGATGCACATTAATGATACCGGTCATGTGCTGCAACTGATCTGGAACGGCGCTTTTTCTGCCGAAGCCATGCGTGGTGGCTTTATTGGTGTGTTGATCTTTGGTTTTCAGCGAGGTGCCTTTTCCAACGAAGCAGGTGTCGGCTCTGCTTCCATTGCACATGCCACGGCCAAAACAAATGAGCCTGTAAGCGAAGGCATTGTGGCGCTACTCGAGCCTTTTATCGATACCGTCATCATTTGTACAATGACAGCACTTGTCATCATCTACACCGGCGTGTATAAGCAATTTGAAGGCATTCAGGGCGTTCAGCTCACTTCGGCTGCTTATGGCTCGGTGATTTCCTGGTTTCCGTACGTGTTGCTACTGGCAGTGAGTCTGTTTGCATTCAGCACCATGATTTCATGGTCGTATTACGGCATGAAAGGCTTTGATTTTCTGTTTGGAAAATGGGGCGAAAAGGTGTTTGGCTCGCGCAAGGTAACCAACAATATGTTCAATGTATTTTTTCTGGTATGCATTGTGATTGGTTCCTCAGCGGATTTGGGTCCAGTCATGGACTTCTCGGATATGATGGTGCTGTGCATGGCTTTTCCCAATTTGCTTGGTTTATTTTTGCTTGCTCCTGAAATCAAAAACGACCTTCGCCTGTATTGGCACAAACGACAGCTTAAACAACTATAAATGAACAATAATCATTTTATTATCATGAAAACTTTCTGGTTGGTATTGTTGGTTTTCGTGTTGGGTATTCAGCCGGTATGGGCACAGTACAGTGCCTCACAGGTGAAAATGGTAAACGCCATGCGTACCTTTGATGAGCTCATGGCCGTAAGTTATCCCGAAGGTGATGCCCGATGTCAGATTACCAAAGATGGCGTTGTTGAACAGTGGGACAGTACATTTACGGTGCGGTTTGCTTTCGATTTGCGCGATATTGACTTTGAAAAAGCAGAAGTCGTTCAGGTTGAAAAATCGGATTATTACGCCATTTTTCTGCCTTGCAGGTTCGATCAGAATTGCATTGAGCGGGCAACAACAGGAAAAAAAACAAAATATTTTCGCAGCACCAATGCCTTCGTAATGCCAGCCATGAAGCAAAAACAACTGGGTTCGCTAATGGATGCCCTGATCAATATCCAGCGGTTGCTGCCCTGATAAATGCATCTTTCAATCAGCATTTACCACATTTGATGCGATTTAGCTCATTCCTTATCCGTAGCTTTATGGAACTCAAGGGCAGCCGAATTCACACAATAACGCATTCCGGTAGGTTTTGGTCCATCGGGAAATACATGTCCGAGGTGTCCACCACAGGCAGCACACTTGATTTCGACCCGCACCATCCCGTAGCTTGAATCGCGTGTTTCGGTAATCTTGCTTTTGTCGAGTGCTTCGAAAAAGCTGGGCCATCCTGAACCAGACTCATATTTGGCATTAGAAGTGAAAAGCGAGGCACTACAGCCAGCGCAGTGGTATGTGCCCTTTTCTTTGTGGTTGTAGTACTTGCCTGTAAATGGGGGTTCAGTACTGCATTGTCTGAGCACACGGTACTTTTCTTCGCCCAGTTCCGCCTTCCATTCAGCCTCTGTTTTTTCTATTTTAACAATCATTTGATCAGGTATTTGGTATTGCACACCGGAGCCTGTGTCCCTGGCCGCTTCCTGCGCACAGGCGGTCATGCTGAAGGTAATGAACAGGATCAATATGGACAATTGTGCGATGTAATTCATTGTTTCTTTTGACAACATAACAAAACAGGTCTGTTTTTGTTGAATCCATGGCCGACCAACTTTTGAAACGCATAAATGCATACCTTCGTTAAAAAAAATGTTTGCTCAAATCAACGAAGCGGTTCGCTTCATACAATCACAAGGCGTTACCGCACCACAAACCGGCATCATTTTAGGCACAGGCTTAGGCCGCATTGTGAAACAGGTACAGGTTGAACACACACTGGATTACGCTGATATTCCACATTTTGTTGAACCAACGGTTGAGTCGCACCGTGGCAAGCTTGTATTTGGCAAGCTCGGCAACAGGCAGGTTGTGGTGATGAGCGGACGTTTTCATTTCTATGAAGGTTATACGATGCAGCAAATCACCTTTCCTGTCCGCGTGATGAAGATGCTGGGCATAAGTGAATTGCTGGTTTCGAATGCCTGTGGTGCACTCAATCAGGCTTACAAAGCCGCATCGCTGATGTTGCTCGACGACCACATCAATTTCCTGCCTGCAAATCCGCTTGTCGGCCCAAACATCAGTGAAATGGGTGTCAGGTTTCCGGACATGAGCAGTCCGTACGATAAAATCATTAACAGAAAGCTGAAAGCGATCGCTCAACGCGAAGGCATCACCCTGCACGAAGGCGTTTATGCTGCCTGGATTGGTCCCAGCCTAGAAACCCGGGCTGAATATCGCTTTCTGCGCATGGCCGGCGCCGATGTTGTTGGCATGTCGACAGTGCCTGAGGTTATCGTGGCCAACCACATGAAACTGCCGGTAGTAGCCATTTCTGTTGTCACCGACCTTTGCGATCCCGACAACCTTCATCCCATCACCCTCGATCAGCTGGTGGCCAACGCCAGCCTCGCTGAGAAAGACCTGACCCGACTCTTCACTGAATTGCTTAAGGATTTATGAAACGGACAGTTCAAGCTTGGTTGGTAATCTGCCCGCCGCTTACAATTCTTATGGCAGCACGATCGAAAAACAAGTTCCCTTATTTACTTCACTGTTAACCAATAGCTGTCCGCCGTTTCGTTCAACAAACTCCTTGCAAAGTTTGAGGCCAAGGCCAGAGCTCGCCTCACCTTCGGTGCCTGGCCGGCCAATGGATTCATCAAACATAAACAGTTTGTCAAGCATCCCGGGAGGCATCCCAATTCCATTGTCACACACCCTGAAGACGATCTGACCTGCGTCTGACTGAAGATCAACAAAAACCAGACCTCCCTTTGGCGTGAACTTCAGTGCATTGGAAAGCAGGTTTCGGGCTATGGTAAACAGCATATTTTGATCGAAGCAGACTGAAAACCCTGCTGGTATCCGGTTTTCTGTCGTTAGCTCTTTTTCCTGTGCCATTTCACTCAGCAGCCGGAAGGCACGGTCAAAAACTTCTGCGAGTGCAACGTTCATTTTTATCACCTGCACTTCCTCTCTTTGCATTTTTGCCCATTCCAGCAAATTTTCGAGCAGGTTCTGCAGGGTTTTAGCCGATTGGTTCATGGTACTTGCTAACGATTTCATCTCTTCAGGCCTAACCTCGTATGTGTCATCCATAAACATCTCGGTAAGCCCAATGAATGAACCGATTGGACCCCGAAGGTCGTGGCCGATAATCGAAAAAAGCTTATCCTTTTCAGCGTTTAACAGCCGCAGTTTTTCTTCATTATGCCGCACCTTCTCCTGCAAGAGGTGCCTTTGGGTAATATCATGTATGATCAGCAAGTGCCCGACAACACCCTGTTTGTGGTCAAGAATTTCGGAAACTGAGGTGAGATAGCATTTTTCTTCCTGCCTTGAATGATCTATTACCTCAATATTATTTACCGTTGTTTCATCAAACAATGCAATCATCTGAGGAAAGTTCACCCAGACAGTATCGATGGATTCTCCAAAAGGCACATGCTCCCATCCAAACATTTTTAGTGCGATGGGGTTGCAATCGACGAGTCGGTGCTTTTTATCGAAAACAATCAACCCATCACCCATGCTCTGAAAAATATGCTCGCGGGCAATCGGCATCAGGTCGAGCATGCGAAAGCGCAGTATGCTCACTGACATGGCCAGGCCGGATAATGCAAACGCAAATGGCGTTGGATCAAGGTTTTCAATGGGCATAAACCCCAGAAAATAAACCGTAAAAACGAGTGCCGGAATCAGCACGGCAAACAACAGGAAGAGCAGTTGTTTCCGAAATAATGAGCGGTTATAAAAGATTTTACGAACCAACACAAACAGCGCATATATTATGATGCCGTATGCATAACACACATGAACATAATACCATGGGCCAAAATCAAGCACCAAGCGCGACATATTTCCTTCCGGTTTTACATCGATTCCTGAGTAATAAAGGTGGTGATACTCGTTGGTTAACGAAAGTGACAAGGTAATTAATGGAATGATGAGCAGATACAATGAGCGCCTTTTGTCTGAAACCTGATCAAGGGCTGCAAATTGTTGAATGACAAATAACAGCAGTACTGAAACAAATGGGATTCCCAGATATTCAACCTTTAGCCAAAACAGCATATCAGCCATGTCAATACTGGCCAGTTCCAGTCCATAGGCAGCTGACCAAATGGCAATGCTGAGCATCAATAAGGCAAAGTTTTTTCCGCGTGGAGCATACCTTGGTTTCATCGCTTCGATTACCAGAATCGTGGATAAGGTCGCAGGAAATATCAGCGACAGCGCCAATATGTTTGGCTCAAGGCTATTCAATACATCCATGAAGCTTGTCTAGTTTGTTTTTGTAAGGATAGTTCCGGCATCAACCAGGGTTAGGTTCATTTTTTTTGCATTGGCGTTTACTGCATGCTGATCAATTCTTTGTCTATATCCCTCCAGAGCTGACAATTACTGTGTTGTCCAACCTAGCCATTTAATTGCACAATCGATCACTAACTTCGACTTGAAAGGTTTGGCAATATAATCATCACAACCTGCATCGGAAGCCCTTTTTTCGTCGCCCGACATTCCAAATGCAGTCAATGCAATGACGGGCAAATCCTCCCGCATAAATTTTATTTCACGGGTAGCCTGCAATCCATCCATTACTGGCATTTTAATGTCCATGAACACCAGCTGGATATCCTGTCTGTCGCGACAATGATACACAGCCTGCTCTCCGTTGATAGCACGTATAACGGTGGCATTCAGTTTGCGTTTCAGAAGAACCTCCAACACCTGAAAGTTAGACTCTTCGTCTTCTGCCACCAGAATCACCGGGCTTATTGCGGGCAGTTCAGCAAAAGAAACAGCAGTTTCCTGAAGCAATAAAGGCTGCTTTTCGTCGAAGGGCATTGAAACATAAAATGTAGTTCCACTGCCTTTTTCCGATTCAAACCGAATGTTTCCGTTCAGCAAAACACAAATTTTCCTGCAAATGGCAAGTCCAAGCCCGCTGCCATCGAACTTGCGCATTTTGCTTGAGTCCTCCTGCATAAAAAACCCAAACACCTTATCCTGAATAGAGGGAGCGATACCGATACCAGTATCACTTACAAAAAATTCGATTTTTCCGGATGTGATGTTATAACCAAACAGGATCTTTCCTGTTTCGGTAAATTTTACAGCATTGTCGAGCAGGTGAACCAGCACTTTCTCAAGCAGGTTGTTGTCGGTGTGAATGCGCAAACCATGATGCTCTGCTGGAAAATGCAGTTCAAACAACAGGTGTTTTTGCAAAGCCTCTTCTCTGAATTCGTCAACAAAAGAGGCAAGCAAGTTATCGAGTTCGATATCGGCCATTTCAACAGGCATATTGTCGGTGTTCAGCAACGAAATATCCATGTATTGCGTAATCGTGCGCAACAACCGCCTTGTGCTCTGGTTCATGATCCAAATGAGCTCCTCCCTGCTTTCAGCAGGAATAACCGGATCGGACAGCAAGGTTGACGCACCGAGAATGCCGTTCAGGGGTGTACGGACTTCATGAGAAATGTTATTGAGAAAATCGGATTTCAGCCGGTCGCTGGCCTTCACCAATTCCATGGCTTGCACAAGTTCATTTTTTTGCTTGACAAACTGTTCTATGATGTTACCAATTCTTTCAAAATCGCGGCTGTTCTTTTTTAATTCAGGCATTTTCCGCATATCCTCCTGTTCGATGATTTCACTTACCATGCGCAGTGGGCGGCTTACAAGGCGCGATAATAAAAAAGTAATGATCAGTAGTATGCCGACTACACTGAATAAGTAGAGCATCAACATTTGTGTTGACAGCTTTTTGTATAAGGTCATAAAAGCCATCACCCTGTTGAACTTCACATAGCCCACTTCTTCATGGAGGTAATTATGGAAAGTATGCAATGCCGTAACTTCATCAGCCTGTTGATTGTGTTTCAATGAAGGCTTTCCGACGAAGACATTGATATCACATCCGGTTATGGCCTCAAAAGACCGCAACATTTCTTTGTCCCACCTTTCGGCCAGGAAGAAATAACCCTGGGGCTCACTCAATTTTTTGGGGTCATTGGTTGGGTGTATGGTGGCTCCCTGAATAAAATACAAGACACTATCAATGGCAATAAAATAGCTGATTGCCCGGTCGCGGTGCAGGTCGTTCAGCATTCTCTCATTGAAGGATAACCTCGACAGGATGTTGTCGATTTCAATGAAATCACGATAGACCGGAACCTTTTTGGCATTTAGCAGCCATACGCCGTGAAAATGGAAGGAAGCCAGAATACTGCTGAGGTTTTCCTTTCCCCATTGCGTGTCAGGATTCTGTGTATTTGTCACTATATCATCCCAATAGGTATAGTCATAGACAACCTGATAAACCTTCGATTGCTGTGAACTGATCATGGCTTCCATGGATTGTATCAGCTGGGCCTGGTTATAATCAGTGATCAGGCGTTCCCGTTTCTGGTTAAAACGAAATGCGAAAACGCACACAATAATCGCGATCAGCACTATTGCAAGGGCGAAAACCGAAATTTTACGTTGTGTTCCCATACTAATAGAGTCCTATAATAAGCACAAGGTGAGTCTGCCTGATCAAAGGCGAATACGTCAATGAAAGTCTTACCGGCATCGTTAGCTGCTGATTTAGGGTATATTCCCTGTTTATGTTTATACCCATATTGGTAAATCCTTTCCTGTCAGGATGATAATACCCTACCTGAGGTGTGTATCCTGCCAACACTTCAACATTGGTTGCTCCGACAGCCGTCAGCCAGGCCAATTCAAAATAGGCTGAGTTATTTCTGTCGTTAAACAGATTAAGTCCGGCAAGCAGCCTGAAAGGTATTTTTTCTGTTCCGGTGAATTCAATCACTCCTTCGATAACATGTGAAGACTGGTCTTTTTTGTAATTGAAATAATCGGAAATAACGGTATCGGCATAATAGTAATAATCAAGCACTGTTAACTTAAAAGCGCTAAGTGTATAGGCAAGATAAAAGTCAACTTCTTTGCTGTCGTGAGCCTGAAAAGCGGCAGAGCCCCAGGCACCTAGGCTGAAGCGGTTAGTGGACATTTCAATGCCTGGTTGAATGGCAGGTCCGTTTGACAAAGCCAGTCCCCGCCAATTATACTGAGAGGCTACATCAACGCTCATTGATAAATCTATTGAATTACTGCTTTCTACTTCCTGACCTACAACACATCCAATGTGAAGCACAGTAACCAGAAATATTGCAAGAAAAACCACTAAGCTCCGGTGCCGTTGTTTCATACGAATCAAGATTTTAATATGATAAACTTGTTGATCTTTCGCAGTACATCATTCAGTTTGAATGGTTTGGCAAGGTAGGCATCGCAGCCTGCATCAAGAATCAATTGTTCATCGCCATGGTTGCCATAGGCAGTCATTGCAATGACAGGGATATCAGGAAATAAGGATTTTATCAGCCGGGTTGCCTCAAAACCATCCATCAACGGCATCTTTATGTCCATAAATACCATTTTCAATCCGGGATTATCCTTACATTTTTCCACGGCATCATGTCCATCTTTGGCCCTGATAACCCTTGCGTTAATTTTGTTTTTTAACAACATTTCAATCACCTTGAAATTTGAATCTTCATCCTCCGCAACCAAAACCAGTGGGTTTTCAACCTCACTAACAAATTGATTCCCATCACCCGACTCTTTTTCACTAACCTGTTTTGTTTGCGAAACAGGTAAAGTTACAGTAAATCTTGAGCCTTTCTCCTTTTCTGATTCAAAAAATATATTTCCATTGAGTAACTGACATATTTTATTGCATATCGACAATCCAAGTCCGTTGCCATCGAACCTTCTGATGTGACTTTGGTCTTCCTGCATAAACACCTCAAATATTTTCGCCTGGGAGTCCTTGTCAATTCCAATGCCGGTGTCCGTTACCTCCATATGAAACAGTTCGTTTTGCAGGCTGCATGAGTAAGTGATTTTTCCCCTATCGGTAAATTTTACGGCATTTTCGAGTAAATGTTCGAGCATTTTCACCAACAGTCCGTGGTCGGTGCTTAAAACAAGTTTCGTGCATTCAGCAGGTATATGGACCTCAAATTCAAGGCCTTTCAAACCACAGGCTTTAGCTGCTTCATCAATAACATTTAGCATACCTCCTTCGCTGGCGTATTGGTTGGTGATTATCAAGGGCATTGTTCCGGAGTTTAGCATCGAAATATCCATATACGCTGTAATGGTCCGGATTAGGCGCGCTGTGCTCCGTTCGATGATCGCCTCTACTTCTCGCTTGTTTTCGTTTGGTAATGTCGGGTCGGTAATCAGGTTGGTGGCGCCAATGATGCCATTTAATGGTGTCCGTAATTCATGTGAGATATTGCTCAAAAAGGCTGTTTTTAGTTTATCGCTTTCTTCGGCCAGCTCCTTTGCGCGCACCAAAGCCTCGTTCATGCTCTTGATTTTGTTATTAGACTCAAGCAATTCGAGGTTCAGGTCCATCAATTCTTCGTTCTGAATCTGCAGCGCCTCTTCACTGTTTTTCAATGCAATGTCGGCCAGCTTTCTTTCAGTGATGTCGTGAATAATTCCCATAACAATGGTATCAGGGAATGCCGCAAACGACACCGTACTGACTTCAATATCCCTGATTTGTAGCGATTTTGTCCTGATTTGTGTTTCAAAGCGTGGCGACGGCACCTCCCCTTTTGCAATGGCCTCAGCCCTTGCCCTGTCAACCTCAACACTGTATGAAGTATGGAGTCTATCCTGATCAAAGTCCTCAGCCATGAGTTCCCCGGGCAGGAAGCCGCTCAGCTCAATGAAGGATTTATTCACATAAGTGTAGCGTTCATTTTCTTTTAGATAGATGGCATCAAATGCGTTTTCGATCAGGTTCCTGAACTTTTCTTCGCTCAACCTGAGGGCTTCTTTAATGCTGTAGCGTTCAATCCAGCGTCCGAGTATGAGGGCGATCTGGTTAAGCAGCTGGATTTCTTCTTCCTGAATGAATGTTGTTGCTTTTATCACACGTATGAGCCCTACACTTTCGCCCATGGCAATGATATCGACATGATACGCCCCCTGGTCAGGCTGTTGTCCTTGAATGTTTCGGCCTGAGTACAGCAGCAGCTCAACCTTCTGACTTTCATGTATTCCGCTCGAAATAATGGCTGGCAGCTGGTCAATCATTAAGTCAATATCTGTTGCTACCTGCAATGCTTCATTCACCTGCTTAAGGCAGGTAAGGTCGTTGATTCTTTCACTGAGTTTAGCAGTTCGCTGCCACACAATCTGCTCAAGCACCAGCCACCTGTTTTTCAGTAGCCACATGATGAATGTGATCATGATCGTAAGCACAAAACCAATAATACCCACGGTCACCGTGTTTAAAATTCTGAATTGTTCGAGGTTTGCAGACTTTGAGTGTGCCATTAATGCAAAACTGCGTCCCCACATGAAAAATGGCATAACTTTCTTGTAAGGGAATTTCCCAAGATGCTCTAGAAAGGGTCCTTTTTCAATATGTATCAGGTGTGACTGAGGATAGGCAGCAATCAGTTCATTGCTCGAGCCGGGCATCAGGTCAACAACCCCAAGTGTTGTAAGTTCACCAAGCCACTGCAAACGGCCAAGGGATATGTTAATGGTGTTTTGGATATTCACAACGGCAACTATGAATCCCATGAATCCTTCCTGGTCATCGAGGGTTCTGATTTTCTTATACTTCGTCCTGAATACAGGATAAAACACCAACACCGAGGGTGTCGGGTTGCCGTTTACCATCAGGTTTACAGTTCCGGAACTTGTTGTCATTCCCTCTTTATAAGCCGTTTCGATGTCTTTATCAATCCCGTCAAACATCTCTGGCCGGAAGCCCTCTCCCATTTCGGGATCCACATGCGATTCAAGGTATTTGAACACAATTGCCTGCTTCCCCAACGGTAAAACAATAGGTGAAACAACTTCATTTTTCAGGTATGTCTCAGGTTTAATGACTTGCTTTTCAGGCCTTAGCCAGGCTACTGCCATAATCGATGAATTCCAGAGCACTTCTTCAGTAAACAGTTTGAATTCCGTTTTATCAACCTCATTGCTGCTGATAAAGAAGTTGGACGTTGTGCGTAAGTTTTCGCGTATTTTATTGAACTCAAGCCGGATGGTGGCAGCCTGCTGCGCTGCCTGTACGTCGAAATACTTCTGCCGTTCAACTCCATTAAGGCTCCTAACGATCAGGACAGCAAACACTGTAATGATAACACCCAGCAGACTTACAGTGATTGTTTCAATATGCCTGTATTTTAGTGCTTTGTCAGGTGAGAGCCTGTCGCGTAGCGACACAGCCAGAAAAAAGCCCAGCACCAAAACCAGGGCCATGGCAACAATCCAGACCGAGGCTTTCTTTTGTGAATTGAGGGCTTTGATGTATTTCCCGGCCGGAAAGTCCATGCCAATTATATATTGCACTTTTCCTGTACGGGGGTCATTAACAGGAAAAAACGCGGACATCATCTGTTTGCCTTCAACATTTACGGGGCCAATCGTTACGGGGCTCTTCAAATGAACGAGTTTTTCTGTTTCACTTTCCGGATACAGAAAAGGTTTACCGGGCAAGGTTTCTTCCATTATCTTACTCGACATCCCATACACAAGCTTTCCATCCTTTGGCTGCAGGCTATACACCCTGGCATCAGGGAAATAATTTACAAATGCGATAAGCTGGCGGTTTATCCGCTGATAAACCGGGTGAAACTGATCCTTCGAAGTAAAAGTCAGGTTTGTGTGCAAATCATTGTCGATGGCATCAACAAAATCAACCAGTTCATCATGCATGTTTTGCCTGAGCCTGAGGTCAAGGCTTTTCACCTTATAATTGGAAAAAATAACAGCAGTCCAAATGAATACTACTGCAATCAATGCTGCCGGTAGGTATCTGAAAACCAGGTTAGTTTTCCTTTTCATCTGTTATTATCATTAGCTAAACGATGCATATTTAGTTCTATTTTCCGCATTGCTACGGCAGTTCAACAAAGAAAGTGCTCCCACGGCCCAACTCGCTTTCAGCCCAGATGCGTCCTTTAAGTACTTCGACTAATTGCCTGCAGATCATTATACCCAGGCCTGACGATTTTTCACCCTCGGTTCCACTTTTACCTTTTGCACCATCCTCTGAAAACAGCATGTTCAAATTGGTTTCCGACATACCAATGCCAAAGTCGTGAATGCTAATCAACGCTTTTGATCCCTCTGAAGCTTCTATCCTGAGGATTACCTTGCTGTTTCGGAACGAAAATTTAATGGCATTGGTCAACAAATTTCTGATCAGGGAGGTGATCATTTTCCGATCAGAATGCACATACAGGCTTTCCAGAATAAACTGAATGATTTCAATATTTTTTGAACTACATAGTCCTGCAAGACTAGAAATCACCTCATTGCCAATTTCATCAGCATGCAGCAGCCTGATTTCAGGCTTAAACAGGCCCCGTTGTATCCGTGTCCATTCCAGCAGATTTTCTAGTAGGTCGTAAGTATTTAATGCACTCTTATATAAACTACGCGATAGCTCGCGCATGCGTTCGATGCCCAGGTTGGTGTCGCTGTCGGCCATCACTTCTGCCAAACCCAGGAATGAAGAAAATGGACTTCGCAGGTCATGTGCAACGATGCTGAAAAGCTGATCTTTTACAGCATTCAGTTTATTCAGCTCTTCATTCTTATTTCTGATGTCAGCCTCGGCCTTTTTCCTGGCATTGATGTCCCTGTAGATCGACTGATAAGTGCCATCAGGCATCATTTTGGTGCGCATTTCTACCGTTAGTTCACTTTGGTCAGGCAGCAACAGCGTCCTCTCGCTCACCACCACCAGTCCCTGTTGTAGCAAATCGAAGCGCAGCGGTGCTTCCTTCAGGCTTTTCTCGGTAAAAGTGAGCGATGTGATGTGTTTTCCAATCAGATCGTTGCGTTTGATGCCGGTCATCTCACAGAAACAACTGTTGGCATCGATGATGTACCCTTCGTGCGATCCAATCAGAATGCCATCGACAGCAAGCTCGATCAGGTTTTGAAACCAATCGGCACTCTCGCTTAGGCTCTGTTCCCGGTTTTTACGAGCTGTGATATCCTTCATTGCTACAATATGGCAGGGAATGTAGTTTATCATGACCGGGTACACGGCAGCTTCTACCCAAAAAGATGCTTTGCCTATTGTCTTGAGGCACCACTCAAACAAACTGTTTTTCAAGCTATTTCCTCCATGATCTTCGCGTTCCTCCACTGAAATCCAGTCGTGCTGTTTATTAAAAAAGGCCAGCCAATTATGTTCCAATAGCTCTCCATGCGTTAACCCAAAAAGCCGGCAGGCAGCTTCATTTATACGATGTGGTTTATCCTGCCCGAAGGCAATAATCACGAGTGCGATTTGATCATTTACAGGCAGGTATATGCCTGATTCGTTCTCAATCTCACTTTGGGCCAGGCCTAAAGTCAATGGAAACAATTCTGCAATACACCCATTTTCATCTGTCATGCACCTGTAGTTGGGCAGCTGGAGCCATGGTACAGATTTGACATCCTGATCGTGTTTTTCCTTGTTTGGGTTGGTCATAGTAATTTTAAATGGCGCTTAAGTGATTGCATTCTGTCAAAGTGTTGCCAAACACACACTGACTTGGTATGTATGTCTTTATCACACTTTTCATTCAGTTGCCGGAAGCGTGACATAAAAAGCAGTTCCTGCATTTTCCTTGCTTTCAACACGAATGGTCCCATTGTTGATTTCGACAAACTCTTTCACCAGGATGAGTCCCAACCCTGAGCTGGGTTCTCCATCCGTTCCTTTGCGACCCTTAATTTCAACACTAAAGAGTTTTAGCAGAATATCGTCGGGTATCCCAATGCCCGAATCACGAATGACTATTGTCACAGAATCAGCCTCAGATTCTTTTGCGTCGAGGGTGATTTTTCCGCCATGCGGAGTGAATTTGACTGCATTGGAGATGAGGTTACGCAACACAGAACTCAACATGCTCTTATCAGCCACAATTCCGATTGTATCATCGATTTGGTTATCAATGTTGATTTTCTTGTTAATGATCTGGGTGTTAAAGTAATCCAGGTTATTCTGCATGATTTGTTTTACCGGCATCAGCTTTGGTTCAACCACAGCGAGTCCACGCTGAATACGCGACCAACTGAGCAGGTTTTCGAGCAGATCCGACAAGCTGGCTGCAGATTTGTGCAGGGTTGCTGTCAGTCGTTTCATTTCATCGAGGCTGATATTGAAGCTCTCGTCGACGAACATCTCTGTGAGCATCATAAACGAATTGAACGGGCTCCTCAGGTCATGCGCAATAACTGAAAACAGCTTGTCTTTTTCTGCATTTGTCTTCCGGAGATGTTGTTCGCTTTCGCGCAGCAGCTCTTCCATATGTTTCAGTTCAGTGATATCGCGCGACACCCCGGCAAGGCCATAAATGTTCCCCGACTTATCATACAACGGTACCTTGGTTGCCGTAAACCACCGCCATCCCCGGGAAGTTAAGATATGTTCATGCTGGTTTATTACGGCGTCACCTGTTCTGATCATTTCCTGTTCTTCGCGCATGGCCTGATCAGCATGTTCCTTGTTAAAAAAGTCATGGTCCGATTTACCAACCGCATCCTCCGGCTTTTTAACGCCAAGCACTTGAGCCTGTGAAAAATTCACCCTGATGAAACGGCTTTCTTTGTCCTTAAAATAGATGGTATCAGGAATGTTGTCCATAAGGGCCTGCATCAGTTCGCGTTCTTCTGTGAGGGCTTCTTCGGTCTTTTTCCGTTCAGTAATATCCTCAATGTAACCCTCCAGAAAAATAAGCCTGCCATTCCGGTCGTATACACCACGTCCCCTTTCCCACACCCACCTGATGTTTCCATCAGCGTCGAATATTTCGTACTGCTCTTCAAACGCTTCACCTGTCTTTATTGTTTTTTCCCATTTTTTCCAAATGGGGTCACGGTATTCGGGCAGTATGATGTCGTTAAAGGCAAGCGGCTTTTCGTTCCTGGTAAATTGCTCTGCCGTGTAGCCAGTAACCTTAAGTGAACCTTCGCTCACAAACAACATGGTATAATCACGGTCGAGCAGGCAGCGATAGACCATACCAGGAAGGTTGCCAATAAGATTCGACAACTGTGTTTCACTTTCCTTCAGGGCGTTTTCAGCGCGTTTTCGCTTCGAAATATCCTGATATACCGCAAAGATATACAGCTCACCATCAGGCCTGTGCAAAGGCCTTGCAGTGATTGCCACATCAATTTTCTGCTGGTCTTTTCGCTGGCGCAATGTTTCAAAATAGACCCTCTCACCATTTGCCACCTTTTTCCTGAAATCAACTCCTTCTTCAACGAATTCAGGAGGAAAAATGATGCCGATATTTCCTTTGCCCAGCACTTCAGCCTTTGTAAACTGAAACAAGTTCACAAAACCATCATTGCAGTCGATCACTTCACCGTCTTCACGCAACAGCACAATTCCAAAAGGAATACTCTCGAAAAGGTTCTGGAAGTATATTTTTTCACCCTCAATCGCTTTGCGTATCAGCAGCCTTTCAGAAATATCCTGGTAAATTCCAAAAACCAGCTTACGCCCATCGGTTGTCTGTATTGGTTTTCCGATTAGCGAGACATCGACCATCGTACCATCGGAGCGCTGCCGCCTTGTTTCAATGACAAACTGTTTGCCATCAGCTACTTTATTTGTCAGGTCAGCGCCCTCATGTTTAAGGTCCTTTGGAACAATGAGGTCATTGATCAGTTTGTTGGTGACTTTGTCCTGTTCAAAACCAAACATTTCGAGAAATGCATGGTTGCTGTCCTGGACCTTATCGAATTCATCGAGCAAAACGATGCCAAAGGGAACTGATTCAAACAATTGCCTGAAATAGGATTTTTCGTTTTCGAGCGCCTGTTTGGTTGCCAGCTGATCAGTGATGTCGCGCATAATGCCCATCACAACCACTTCATCCTCTTTCAGTGCGACGGTGGTGATTTCAACATCTGTTATTTTACCTGACTTTGATTGCAACTGGAAGGTATACCGCGAAGGCAGTTCCTCACCACGTTGGCGGGCTTTGAACCGTTCATCCACAATGTGCCGGCTCTTTTCAGTCAGTGTGACAGAAAAGTCAAAACCGGGCTGGGTAACTTCCTCTGCACTAAAGCCGGTGATGTCGGAAAACCGTTTATTAACGTATTCGAAGTGACGGCCACGGGTGATATAAATGGCATCGAAAGCATTCTCGATGAGACTTTTGTATTTCTCCTCGCTTTTCCGCAGGGCAAATTCAGCTTCCTTATGCAATTGCTCGAGATGCTTTTCATTGGATACATCCCTGATGGTGAGCACAACGCCATTCAGGTGATTTCCTTTCCTAACCGGGCGGAAATTAAATTCCAGTACTAATTTGCGCTGCCTGATCGAAAAGGTTCCCACCTCATTCATCTCATTACCCAGCAAAGCCGAATCAAACAGTGCTTCCAGCGAAAAGGATGAATCTCCGAACGTATAATCCTTATAATGCATTCCGTTCATCAATTCCCTGCCTGAAACGATCAGGCTTATTCGTTGGGCAACTTTGTTAAAATATTCAAGGTGTCCGGTGACATTGAAAAACATCCAGGCAGTGTTGCTGTATTCATAGAAGGTATCATGCAGGTCTTGCTGCAGGCTTTTCGATGCTTTCTTTTGAAGTGTGATAAAGTAAGCGGTTTTATCGACGCTAAGCTGTCCGCTGCATTTAACCTGAAATGGTTTGCCCCAATGATTCTTCATTTCAAGGACCATTTCTGCAGACTCATCAACCTCATTGACATCATCTGCATTCATTGTTTTTAGCAGTCCGGCAGGCGGCTCAACAAAAATGTCCTGAAGATGCATGCCTTTGTCTTTCCATTCAGGCTCAATGAGGGCAACTGCTGCACTGTTTGCATGCAAGAGCTTTCCGTCAGCACCAGCAATGATGACTGGTTCGTGACATATGGCTGCAAGATTAATCCACTCTTTGTTAGGGTTCATGTCTGGTCCATATTTATTGCTGAGCCTGTTTCATTTCAATGCCATACATTTCAATTTTCGCCTTGAGTGTCTTTAGTGCGACAGGTTTTGCGATATAATCGTCGCATCCGGCAGCAAGCGCCCGGTGCTCATCGCCGCTCATGGCATAAGCGGTTATTGCAACAACTTTCAAATCAGGCATTTTCTCCTTGATTCGCCGCGTTGCTTCAAGACCGTCCATCACCGGCATCTTGATATCCATTAACACCAGGCCTATGTCTTGGTTTGAGCTGCACATCTCAACAGCTTCCAGTCCATTCGATGCCCTGACGACAAGCGCATTTGTCGTTTGCCGGATCAGCAGATCGAGCACATAGAAATTGGAATCATCGTCTTCGGCAACAAGAATCACATTTTTTCTATGCGCTACTCTCGCCTTTGGTTCGGTCTCGTTTTGCCCATGCATAAATTCGATATTAATTTTTTCAGCGGGGAGTTCGACATAAAACTTTGATCCCTTATTCTTTACAGATTCAACCCTGGCATTTCCTCCAAGCAGTTCAGCCACTCCTTTCACGATGGCCAGTCCTAGACCGCTGCCTTCAAACCGGCGCGAACTACTCGAATCCTCCTGTGCAAAGGCTGTGAAAATATTTTCCACAGCGCTTTCATGAATTCCGATTCCAGAGTCTTCGACGAAAATTCTAATGGCACTATTTTGAATAGTAAAACCAATTTCAACAAATCCTGATTTCGTAAACTTGATGGCATTGTCGATGAGATGTATCAAAGCCTTGCCCAGAAGTTCCTCATCTGATTTAAGCTTGAAGTTATGCAGGTGTTTTGGTATCGCCTTACGGAATTCAATTTGTTTGCTTTCGGCTATGGATTGAAATTTTTCTTTCAAATTTTCTATCAAACCATCGAGTGAAAATTCGTTCTCATGCAACTCCATATTTCCTGAGGTAATCAGCGAAATATCCATATAATCGGTAATCGTTCGCAATAACCTGTCGGTACTCAGGTTGATGATCTCGGTCATTTCACCGATTTCTTCCCGACTAATATCAGGATCGTTGAGCAGGGTGGTGGCACCGAGGATCCCATTTAATGGGGTGCGTACCTCATGTGAAATATTGTTCAGAAATGCTGTTTTCAGTCTGTCATTGGCTTCTGCTATGGCCTTTGCCTTTTGCAGGGTTTCCTGTGCAACAAGCTTATCGGTTACATTGTACACCATGACCATACGGTGACTTCTGCCCGTTTGTGATGGCACAGCATGGGAAACAATTTCCACATCAATGATGCTGCCATCTTTTTTCTTATGTCGCCAGTTTTTCGATTCTTGCACTTCCTCCTGATGTAGTTTCACATCAGCTAACAATATGGGAATATCCTCTTCCGGCCTGATGTCGAGCAATGTCATTTGCAGGAATTCTTCTTTGCTATAACCATATTCACGGGTTGCGGCCTCATTCACTTCAACAAAACCGAGGCTTTCCACATCATAGATCCACATGGGCAGCGGGTTTCCACTGAAAATATTGCGATATAATTTTTCATTTTCGATCAGGTCGTGCTGCAACATTTTCCACTCGGTGATTTCCTCCTTTATCGCAATGAAATGCGTCATTTCACCATCTTCATTGATCACCGGCGAAATGGAAGCTGATTCCCAGTAAAACTCGCCATTTTTCTTTTTGTTGTGAAACTCACCATGCCAGGTATCGCCGGAAGAGATCGTTTTATACAGGTTCTGGTAATCAATTTCAGAAGTTTCGCCCGACTTGAGGATTCTTGGATTCCGTCCAATCAACTCACCCGGAAAGTAGCCCGTTGTTTCGACCACCTTTGGGTTTACATAAACGATATTTCCATCAAGATCAGTTATTACAATAGAAACAGGTGACTGTTCCACAGCCCTTGTCAGTTTGGCTAATTCCTGCTCATATTGTTTGCGCTCGGTAATATCAAGCAAGGTTGAAAGCAGGTATTTCTGGCCTGACATTTCATACACTTCAATCGACATCATGATTATGCGCACTTCCCTGTTGCGCATAATCAAGGGCAATTCGGCCTGCTTAATATAACCATGTTTTTGCAGTTCATCAATCAGTTTTTCCCTTAGGTCAGTCGTTATGATTCCCATTGAAATCACACTGTTTCCAATGAGTTGGTCGCGGGTGTAACCAGTGAGCCGGCAAAATGCATTGTTCACATCGACCATCTCACCACTTTCGAAGTAAGTCAGTGAAATGGCAACCGGACTTGAATAAAATGATTTACTGAACCGCTCTTCGAGTTCACGCCTTTGGGCCTCGAAGCGCGTTTGTTCAGAAATATCCTCAACAATTCCTACGCCTCCTGTAACATGGTTGTTTTCGCCAAAAATGGGTGAAAACTGCAGCCTGACCTCAGTTTGTTTGTCAGCCGTATAAGATTTGTAAGGTCCTTGATAGATTGACTTTTCTCCCCTGAGGCATTGATCAAGCGCCGAGGTAATATTTTTATCTGGCAATTTGGTCATATCAAGTCCGACAAGTTTTTCGTGCGAAGAGCCAATAATCGAAACAAACTGGTTGTTGCAGGCCTCGATAATTCCATCCTTTCCAAAACTCAACACCCCCACAGGCGAATTTTCGAATACAAGCCGAAAACGCTCTTCGCTGTTTTTGAGAATTTCCTGGGTGCGCAATTTTTCCTTCATCTCCTGCTGCAGGTCTTCCATCAGGTTGAGGGCGGCTTGCTTGCTTTTTTCGAGGTTTGAAACTGCAATCTGAAGTTCTGATTCTGTTTTCTTTCTTACCTCCAGTTCTTTCTCCAGCTGAGCAGTACGTTCATTGACAATTTTCTCCAGCCTTTCTTTTTCGTTAAGTTTTATAATATCGGCCTCCCTGATACGCAACATGGCTGTAATCTGTGCCTTAAACTCCGTTTCATCAACCGGTTTGCTTAAAAATGCATCAGCACCACATTCAAGCGCTCTGGTGCGTGACTCCACATCGGTTTTTGCTGCAGTGATCATGACCACCAGTATATGCCTCAATGCTTTATTTTGTTTTATAGCAGAACATATTTCATATCCATCCATTTCCGGCATCACGATATCCAGCAGCACCACATCTGGCATTTCCTTTGCGCAAATTTCGAGTCCTTTCTTACCGGTTGGTGAGCTAAAGAATCTGGCCTCTGGGAAAAACTCATTCATTAAGGCTTTTAATACCAATATGTTATCGGGAGAATCGTCGATAGCAAGAAATTTTATTTGACTACTTTCCATACAATAATTGGTTGATGGTTGATTCTAATAATTCGTTTTCAACTGGTTTTGGTATATACGCATCAAAGCCAGCCTGAAGCAAGGCTTCTTTGTCGCCTTTCATGGCCCTTGCTGTAACGGCAACTACAGGAGTGTGTTTGATTTGTTCTGTTTCCCTGATGCCCTTCAACACCTCAAAACCATCTAGCCCGGGTAAGGTGATGTCAAGCAGGATCAGAGCTGGTTTGAAATTCCTGGCTTTCTCAAGTCCTGAGGTGCCATCATCGGCACTCAGTAAAAAGTACTTATCTCCGAGCAAAGCGATAATCGTCAATGCGTTGTCGGGATTATCCTCAATAAGCAAAATTGTTGGATCACCAGCTTTCATGGCTTTTTGTGCTTTGCCAACAGCTTTGGTCGCCAGTTGCTTATTCATAAATACACCTTTAACCAGGTCCAGCAATTCGTTGCGGTTTAATGCGCCTTTCTGAACAAGCTGGCTGATATTATTTCCCTTCAGAAGGCTTAGCTCTTCACTTGTTACGTGCTTTGCTGTAAGCACAATTACCGGAAATATGGTTTCTATCTCAGACCTGATCTCCTTGAGTAATTCGAAACCATCCATTCCGGGCATCATCAGGTCCAGGATCATGGCATCGGGCAATTGTTGCCTTACCATTTCTAAAGCCGAAATACCATTTCTGGCAGTAATCACATTGAATCCTTCAGGTTCAAGCACGTCTTTAAGCTGAATCAGCTGTGATTCCATATCTTCTACAATGAGGATTGTTTTTCCCCTTGCATCAACTTCAGCGTTTTGTTTTCCGCCGGCCAGTTGCTTAGGTAACTCACTTATTGTCATATGCGTATCGGTCAGCTGTAATTCTGAGGGCAGAAACAATGTAAATACAGAACCTTTGCCAGGCTCAGTTTGCACCTCGATCCGGCCTTCGAGCAATTCGCAGTATTTTTTGGCAATGGAGAGTCCCAGGCCAGAACCACCATACATACGCGAGGTTTTCTCATCGGCTTGTCTGAACTCATCAAAGATCACATCCAGCATCTCGGGGAGAATACCAATCCCTGTGTCTCTAATCGCGATAACAAATTGGCTATCGATGAATGACAATTCCGCTTCAACACTCCCCGTTTCGGTGAATTTCACCGCATTGGCCAGCAGGTTTTGCAGGATATGCCTGACTTTGGCATAATCGGATGTTAGCATTGGGAGGTTTTCTCCAGGCAAATGGGTCAGGGTGATGCCTTTTTCATCAGCCGTTGGCTTAAGCACCTGTATGAGATCAGCAACAAGTTCATTCAGTGAGAAATGGTTGAAAATTAAGTCTGCTTTACCTGATTCGATGCGCGACAGATCCAATATTTCATTGATCAATGTTAACAAAGATTTGCCGTTCTTAGCGATGACGCGGAGGTAATTATATTCGTCCGGATCGATTTTGCCTTTTAGTTTACGGCTCAACACACCTGCAAGGGCAATGACTGAATTAAGGGGTGTACGCAGTTCATGGCTCATATTCGACAAGAATGCACTTTTAAGCCGGTTCGTTTCATCCAGCTGTTTCTTCTGAATTTCAAGTTCAATGTTGTATTCCTTCAATTCATCCGCCTGCAGGCTCAATTCGGCCGATTGCTGTTCCAGTTCACGGTTTTGTCCGTCGAGCTGATCAACCATTTCCACTATTCTGCCGTAGGCTGAAACAGCGCTCAGTCTGGCTGCAACTACATGGTGGATTTCGTTAAGTAACTTAATGTGATGTTCTTCAACAGGTTTTGCAAATGCCAGTGCAATGGCTCCAATAGGCTGCTCAAGTTCAAAAAGTGGTATTGTGACAATTGAAGCCGGAATAATTGATCCTGCAAATGTCTTATATAAAAAAGCCGACTCGCCCGAAGGTTCAAGTACACAGATTTTTTTCAAAGTGAAGGCCCTCCCAAATTCCCCTTCAGCCGAATCAAGGGAAAATGATTTCATGCTTTCGGTATCCATTCCAACCGACTGGTAGGGAGTTAAAGCCGAGGTTCCTTCCTTTACAAGGTACAAGGCAGCCAACTGGGCTTTCGTTTGTGCAATCAGATCAGAAAGCAAAACCCTTGCGAGGCTATCCATCTCATTTACAAGTGAAAGGTCAGCTGAAATTAAAGTTGAGTATTCTTTTAAGGTAATTTCTTTCTCAATGGTTTCGGCCAGGGCATTGAATGCATGCGCCAGCTGACCGATTTCATCGGGATCAGTATTTTGGCTTCGTATAGCGTAATTTCCCTTACTAAACCGCTCGGTGTCACTAATCAGGTCATAGATTGGTTTTCTAATGCTTCGGGTCAATAAATGCACAATTATAGCAACCAGGAGAGTCAGCACACAAACCATAATCATAAGATAATACCTGATTTGCATCCTGCTATTGCTTGCATTGGTGTAAAACGTTGATGCCATATTGTTAGCAAAGTCAAGTAATAAGTCCAGATTACTCAACATAGTTTCGGTGGTGGTGCTGCTTTTCAAACTCACAAGGTCACTTTTACTCGCTGAAACATATCTGGCTATTATATTGGCTTCGAGGTACTCATCAGCCAGTTCGAGCCATTTATGATAGGCAATGTAGGCGCTGTCCACATCATTTTTTGATCCCAGAAACTGTTCGTAAATGATCTTGAAGTTGTCCTCAATTGCAATCCGGTTTCTATCATAAACTATTTTGTCAGCTTGAAACTCAGCTTCTCCTTCAGTGATCATCATATCCCTTACCAATCGCTGCATTTCAATAACATTGGCTTTAATTGTCGTAGCAGCCTTGGTAACCCTAAATGGATGCTCATACATATTGCTGGTCTGGTCCCACATCCGGTCAACAAACATGATTGAAAAAAAACCCAGGACAAAAACTAGAAATAGCAGCATGCCTGAGATGATGATTAAACGTGTTCGGATATTGATGTTTGTTAATTTCATGGTTTTATAATGCTGGTTCTGTTAGGTGAGTTTTGCATTAAGCGATTAATTTGTTTTCACAAAGATGGGATGATAGGCATTGATTTGTCTCAACCCCCTTGTTCCTGAGGTGATTCCGATCTCAGCTTCACTGCAGATAAAGTAACCTCCTTTGACCAATGATTTTAATAGTTTCTTAATTATATATTGCCTTAAATCAGCCTTGTAATACATCAGCACATTACTGCACATGATCAGGTCAAACTCACCAAAAAGGCTGTTGGGTGGTGCCTGTAAGTTTTCATTAAGCAAATCAAACTGTGAAAAATTAATTATTTTACGCAAGTGACCTGAGATTTGCCAATAATCACCTGACCGCCTAAAATACTGATCCAGAAATGAAACACGCAGATTCTTCAATTGAGTTATGGGATATTTGCCTAGCAAAGCCTTGGCGATATTGTTTTCCTGAATGTCAGTGGCAAATATCCGGGTAACCTTTTTATTCGGTTGGAGCTTTAAATACTGGTCAACAAGCATGGCCAGCGAATAGGCTTCCTGTCCCCTGGCACAGCCAGCTGACCAAATCCTTAGCTCGTGTTTACGATCAGTTCTATTGTAAATGATGGGCAATATGACTGATTCGACCATGGCGAATATGAGCAGGTTGCGAAAAAACTCACTGTGCGAATTCAGTAGTTTTTGGATAAGTGATTCTATAAATTTTTCATCTTTCAGCAAATGCTCCACATACGCACTTTCCGAATCACAAGCACACAATTGCATTTGATGGTTAAGCACCTTTTGGACGAAGTCTTCGTCGAAACGATGCAGGAGCAGTTTTTTTCTGTCTGCTAAAAGACCGGCAATGATGTCAAGTGCGTTGTTTTCCATGCTATTTATTCCATATAGCTTAATCCTCAACCTCAATTATCAACTATCCTGTAGCGTTCGTTCTGGCCCATCATTCTTAACAAATCATTAATCTCAGATTTCAATGCGATCATTTTCAACTCCCTGCCCACAGTCAGATTATTGAATCTTTCCAGTTCTTCCATCTTGCGCTTCAGTTCTGCTTCAGCCAATTTTGTTTGTGTAATGTTGCGGTGTGTTCCTACAATGCGTGTTGGGTTGCCATACTCATCCCAGTCAACAGCACTTCCTTGGGTGTCAATCCATACAATTTCACCTTGTAGGGTAGTTTGCCGGTATTCGAAGCGGAAATTGGACCCTTTCGTTGAAAGAAACTGTGCGAAATAGGCTTGAATTGCACCACTGTCAACAGGATGAATGTTTTGCAGCCACTGAATATTTTGCACCTGGTATTCGGGCAGTTCATAGCCAAGCATATGTGCGTACTGCTCGTTGACCAACACAACACCTGATTTGATATCCAGGTCAAACAATCCGAGCTGGGATGCCTCCATTGCCAATCTCAGGCGAAGTTCGCTCTCTTTCAAGGCATCGGCTGCCTCCTTGTCTTTGGTAATATCGTGGCCATATATAGCAACACTGATTACCTCGTTTTCCCTGAACACCGGATAAATATAATTCATCATCCACCTGCCTGACCGGCAATCCTCGAACTGAACCGGCTTTTTTCGGTTGATGGCCTCTTTCATCCTGGCCCTCCGGTTTGGCACAACCTCCGGAGGTAAATAATCGAACACATCCTTTCCAATGGCTTCATCGAGTGTGGTATTCAGCCTTTTTGCAAATACATTGTTTGCGTCGAGTAATTTTCCCGTTGTATCCAGCATAAGCACCGATTCCTGTGAAGCGTTGAGAATGGCCCTGAGCTTTGCTTCGCTGTCGATGAGTTCCTTTTCTGCAATTAAGCGATCTGTTACATCCTGGTCTGATCCACGATAACCCACCAATTGCCCTTTTTCATCCAGAATTGGAGCCGCATTGGTGGTTACCCAGATTTTTTCACCGCCTTTTTTTACGATTTGGTTGATGAAATTCGTGAAATATCGCTGATAAAGGAAGTCATTGAGAATTTCTTCACAATACTCCTCTTTTAATTCGGGTGGAAACAAATCAAAGAAATATTTTTTACCAACCAGTTCCTCAGGTGCATAGCCGTATACTTCCGATGCAATCGGACTAACAAAGGTATACAGTCCCTCTTTGTCAATTTCCCAAACGACCGCCTGAATCTGCTCGATCACCTGCCTGAAACGTGCTTCGTTCTTTTTCAGCGCTTTCTCAAGCTCATTCCGTCCAGTGATATCTCTCGTAACACCAATGATTCCGGTGGCTTCCAACTTTTCATTTCGCAGAAACCTTACCGATGACTCAACATAAATCAATGAGCCGTTTTTATGATATTCTTCAAATTCAAGATGTACAACACGGTCAGGATCTGCTTCTCCGGTTTGCTCCATGGCCAGTTGCTCAGCGAGAATACCTTTTATCAGTTTCACCGATTCGGGGGGCATAATCTGGAAAAGGTGCTGGTTCATGCTTTCTTCAACACTGTATCCGTTAAGTCTTTCGATTGCTGGACTGATATAGGAATAATAAAGACCCATGTCAAGGGTAAACAGCACATCAGCACTTTTTTCGGCCATGATGCGGTACTTCTCTTCGCTTAACCTGAGTTCATTTTCAATCCGCTTTTTCTCCGTAATGTCAGTCACAATTGTTGCAAACTGACCTGACTGCGGACTATAAGCCATTACGTCGAAATGCTTGTCAAACTCGACCGAATAATTTTCTAAATGCATTGGTTTGCCTGACAAAGCCACTTTCCCATAGTTCTCGATCCAATATTTTTCTGTTCGGGGCAACACCTCAAGCACGGTTTTTCCGATACAGTCCTTCCGTTTCAGGCCGGTAATTTGCTCAAAGCTGTTGTTCATGTCCAAAAAGCGATAATCAACCACCTCACCTTGTTTGTTTTGAATGATTTCGTGTAGACACAAACCTTGTAACATACCAGATATCAACTTTTTATATTTCATTTCGCTGTTTGCAAGCACCTGTATTGCATCTTTTTTTTCAGAAATATCGCTGATAAAACACATAAAACGATCTCCCGGAAGCTTTACCCCCTTAAAAGCCCACCACCTCAATTGCTTATCTTTGCGCCTGATTTGCATCTCAACAAACACCTCGCCTGTTTCGGTAAGTATGTTAAAATGCTGTTTTCCAATATCTTTAGATCCGGATGGAAGCAATAAATCATAATGTTGATTCAGCAATTCATTGGTTTCATACCCACTCATCAAAACGGCGGCATCATTTGCTTCTAAGAAAACTCCCTGTTTATCCAGAATAATTATACCTTCCGGTGCATGATTGATGTAGGACCGGAATTTTGATTCGCTTCGCCTGAGTTCTTCGATGGCATTTGCTTTTTCTTTGGCAACCACATTTTTAGCGATGCTCTCACGCACTGCAAATGGCAATCGTTTCATATTTTCTTTTAAAATATAGTCGTCAGCACCCGAACGGATACAGTTAACCGCAATTTCTTCGTTACGCGATCCGGTCGTAATAATAACAGGCAGTAAGGGATCAAATTTCTTTGCAATCTGAAGGGCTGCCAGCCCATTGAATGTGGGCATAAAGTAGTCGGCAATCACCACATCGGGGCGAAAATCGATGAGGCAAGTCCGAAACGAGGCTTCATCTTCAACATTTATTGCTTCAACATGAAGTCCTTCAGCCAATAAAATTTTGACAGCCAATTCGTAATCGACTTTAGTATCCTCAACAAAAACAAGGCGTAGTTTTTCCATTTTTGTCATAATTTGGTTAGATCAGTAAGATTCCCTGGCAGCAACGCAAACTTTGCAGCTGTATAAGCTGAGAGATAAGAATAATAATGTGAAAAACTTTCGGAATTTAACACAAGGCACCTATTGGGTATCGAGCCCAAAAATACACCTGAAACACCGGTTATATTCTTGATTTCTTGCATGAATGAACCCTCAATTAAAACCAATGCAGGTCAGTTCATCTTGCAGACCGGCAATGTCAAATTTTGTGTGCTAATGTAATTCAATTCACTAACATAAGCAAAAGTAATCACAGATCAATGGATATACTCAAATTTTACTGAAACCCGGTTACATTTTAACGGGCAGTTCACTTTCACAATGATTGCAACTATGCTAACTCAAGGCAAGCAAGCAGGTGTTCTTTTATAAATTTTCAGGAGCCAAATCCGCATGTATTCAACTGAACGATGAAGGCTAAATCAACAAAAGGAAATGTGCATTTTATTGGTTCATTAATGATACAAAGGAAATTTCACAGCAATTAACTGGTTTTGAACAATATAACGCACCTGACAATTTGGGTAATGAGCACGAAATTCTTACCGGAGTTTAATTGATTTTCCCGTAACTAGCTGGTTCTCATTCTCCAGCCCATTTCTCCGCAGTAAGGCTTTTAGCCTGATTCCATATAGCTGTGAAATCCCATACAGGGTTTCGCCCTCCTTCAGGGTATGCGTCTTCTGTTCCACAGATTTGTTGCGCTTTTTCTGAAGGTAAATCACCTGTCCGGCGCGAAGGCTATCGCTTTTGCTGAGTTCGTTGTATTTTGCAATCTGCCAGCTGTAGATGGCAAATTCGTGGGCCAGTGAGGCGATGTCGTCACCCTGAACTGCAAAAACAAGCTTCTTACCGTTTGTTACATATACTCTCCGGCCCGATGCTGCCTTTTCGGCAAACTTAAACTGGGTGGTATCCACGGGCACAAACACATGACTGGGCACAGCCGCCTGTTTCACTGGTTCATGCCTTGTTTTTTTGTGTAGCTGATGATCATACTGTTCTAATCCATATTTCTCGATGATGCGGATAAGCAATTCCGGATAAAGCGGGTTTGTGGCGTATCCGGCTTTGCTCAACCCATGGGCCCAAGCCTTGTAATCCTTAATGTTCAAATCGAAAAGAAAGGCATAACGGGGTCTTTGTGTCAGAAACTCAGCATGGTCTTCATACGATTCCTCGGGCGTTTTATATGCCCTGAAGCACTCGTTTTTTTCATCATCATCCATATAAAAAGATCGTCCCTTCCACCCCACATGGCATTTTATGCCAAAATGGTTATTGGCATGGCGGGCCAAATTACTGTTGCCGCTTCCCGACTCAAGGATGCCCTGCGCCAGGGTGATGGAGGCCGGAATTTTGTATTTGTGCATTTCCTGAACAGCAAGGTCTTTATACTGTTCAATATATTCCTCCGTGCTGTATTTTTTTGCCTGAGCAAATAATCCGTTCAAACCGACAAGCAGGCACAGGGCAGGCATGATCGCAAAACGGATTATAAAATGCGTCATAAGGCTAGAGCGTTGAATTGCAAAAATAACGCTTAGTATAGGCCGCTTATGTTATTTCGGGCCGACTTATTCACATGACCATGTTATTAGCCATGATTTTCAGGTTAAATCAAACCGAAGTGCTTTTCGCTACCTTTGCCATTGTATCAAGTCGGGCAACTATGGATCGCATCAAACATTATTTTCCCACACTGAGCACAAAGCAGCTCGGACAACTGGAAGCACTTTACCCATTTTATCTGGAATGGAACAGCAAAATCAATGTGATTTCGCGTAAAGACATGGACCACTTTTATGAGCACCATGTGCTTCACAGCCTGGCCATTGCAAAATACATTTCGTTTGTGAAGGGCACAAGCCTGCTTGATGTGGGCACTGGTGGTGGTTTTCCGGGCATCCCGCTGGCTATCCTATTTCCTGATTCAGATTTCTTTCTTGTCGACAGCATCGGAAAGAAAATCATGGTCGTTAATCAGGCCACTGAAGCGCTCGGCTTGAACAATGTGAAGGCCCGGCACGCAAGGGCCGAATCGGTCAACCAGCAATTCGATTATGTGATCAGCCGGGCAGTGGCTGCTTTGCCTGATTTCGTGGCTTATGCCGACCGGAAATTTCACACCCGCAACAAAAACGCCCGCCCGAATGGAATCCTTTATCTGAAAGGCGGCGACCTCAGTAAAGAACTCGACCAGCTGAATAAACGATGGGTGAAGCAGGTGCAACCCGTTTCACAGTGGTTTAGCGAGGCATATTTCGAGACAAAATACCTTGTCCACTTGTATTAAAAAACAGTTTCATATCGGGTGTGATTCAACATGCTGATTTGAAAGTTTTGTATCAAATTTTTATTCTGTCAAACTTGCAATTAATAATTAATTTAGCCGCTAATTAAACTCAAACACATTTAAATTTTATGGAAAAGATTAGAGCTTCATTAAGAGAATCTGCAACCGCAAGATGGATTGCATTGGGATTGATTTCGTTGACCATGTTTTTCGCTTATTTCTTCGTGGATGTTGCAGCTCCTTTACAAAGTTTACTCGAAAGAAATCATGGATGGTCACCAGAAACTTTTGGCATGCTTGGTGGCTCTGAGTTCTTTTTAAATGTTTTTGCTTTTTTCCTTATCTTGTCTGGTATTATCCTGGATAAGATGGGAATACGTTTCACGATCATCACCGCTGGTTTAGCCATGGTGATTGGTGGTGTTATAAAGTATTATGCTTTGACAGAAGCGTTCGCCCATACTGGTCTTTCAACATGGCTCGACACATTCTGGGTTGCTGTTCCAGCCTCTGCCAAATTGGCATTTTTCGGATTTGCGATATTTGGTGTCGGAGTAGAAATGGCAGGTATTACTGTATCAAAAACCATAGTGAAGTGGTTTAAAGGCAAAGAATTGGCTTTGGCCATGGGCCTCGAAATGGCAACTGCACGCTTGGGCGTCTTTGCAGTTTTTCGTCTGTCGCCAATTTTTGCCGAAAACGGCGGAGCTGTGAATGCTATATTCTGGGGGGTAGCGTTTCTTTGTGTTGGTTTCCTTACTTTCTTTATCTACACCTTCATGGATTCCCGACTTGACAAAGAAGTTGGTGCTGATGGAAACAGTGCACCCGAAGAAGAGTTTCGCCTTAGCGACATCTGGTTGATTCTTAAAAATCCTGGATTCATTGCTATTGCTGGCTTGTGTGTGTTATTTTATTCAGCAATTTTTCCATTTCAAAAGTTCGCGACAGATATGCTTTCATCAAAATTGGATATTAGCATTAAAGACGCAGCGGCCATGTTCTCATTTTTCCCTATCGGTGCGATGATTCTAACTCCTTTTATCGGAGCCTTCTTGGATAAAAAGGGACTCGGCGCTTCAATGATGCTGTATGGCGCAATCCTGCTTACAGTCTCTCACCTGGTTTTTGCTCTCGTACCGGCTGAATTGTTCACCCCGGTTGTTGCTTATGCAACAATTGTTATACTCGGATTGGCATTTTCATTGGTTCCAGCATCCATGTGGCCCTCAATCCCTAAAATTGTTGAAGAACGCTTTCTTGGATCTGCCTATGGGCTTACCTTTTGGATTCAAAACATTGGCCTGCTTGCCGTTCCAATTCTCATCGGCTGGTCATTGATTGCGGCTAATCCTGGGGTTGCAGAAGCAATTAAGGGTGGTGATCTTACTGCTAAATATAATTACACAGTACCCGAACTTATTTTTGCCGGTTTTGGCGTTGCAGCAATGGTGCTTTCAATCATCCTAAAAAGAGTTGATAAGCGTCAGGGATATGGCCTTGACCTTCCAAATAAGAAGTAAATTCGCACATCGAACGTATCTTAAAAAGATGGCCATTCAGTTCATGGCCATCTTTTTTTTTACAATGCATTAAACCATGCTACCAGCATCCTGACGCCATTGGCTACTTTAGGGCATTCCTGATCAAAGAATTCACTATTCAGTTTCATCTCTTTGTACTTCCCCTCGAGCGCATCAAGGGTATTTCTGCCATCAAAGTCAACGTAAGCCATACGGGCAACAAGTTCTTCGGGTTGGTGCCCGAAATCGACCCCGGGAAGCATCGCCACGCCCGTGTCGTTCAGCAAGTGTTCGCACATTTCAACGGAAGTAAGTATGCCTTTGGCCGCCAGCTTCTCTCTGAAATACCCGAAGTCAGGGAAAAGGTAAAACCCGCCTTGAGGCAATGGCACTGTGATGTGGTTGGTTTCAAGCATACCACGAATGGTTTTCGATAAAAACCGCAATATTCTTCTTGATTTTTCCAGGTAATCATCAATAAAAGCTCCTCCTTCGAAAGCAGTAACTGCCGCATATTGTATTGGTGCTGAAGTCGAAGTGAATGTTTCACTGGCCACTATGGCCATTGCATCGCGCAGCCAATGCAGCTCCGAAGGAAAGCTGAAAGTCCCCAGCCGCCAGCCCCCAGCTCCGCACCATTTGCTCAAACCGCTGCTGATGATGGTTCCCTCAGGATAGTATCGGGCAATGGACACATGCTGGCCCTGGTGATGGATCATGCCATAAATCTCATCACTCACGAGCACGATGTGGTATTTTCGGGCAACGGCTGCCAGTTGCTTCAGTTTTTCGACAGAATAAGTACAGCCGGTCGGGTTGGATGGATAATTGAGAATCACCACCCGCGGGCGGTTGGGATCAGCCCTGCAGATGAGGTCAAGCTTCTCGGGACTAAGGCGGTAATTATTCTCCGCCGTTGTTGCCACCCAATGCACATGTCTGCCTGCGATGCGCGCCTGCGGGAAATATGAAACCCACGACGGGATCGGAATGATCAGGTCGCCATAATACACCAGCTGTAAAATAAAGATAAGCTCTTTCGAGCCCGGCCCGATCAGGATGTTATCCGGACTGTCCAAACACCGTTGGGTCCGGAAATTGAAGCCTGCAATGGCTTCCCTTAGTTGTTTAAGTCCTTTCACCGGCAGGTAGTCCTTTTCGTGGGCATGCAACCTGAGAGATTCAACAACAGGTTCCGGCACAGGAAAAGGTGACTGTCCAAGGCCAAAGCGATAAATCTGCCTGCCCTGGCTGATGAGCTGCTGGCTCCGTTCGTTGATGGCCAGGGTGGATGATTGTGTCAGCCCGCGGACGTTTAAATTCAGGTTGACCGGTAAGGTGTTTCGCGCAATTTTACCCATAATATCAAGTTTTGCCAGTAAATATAGGCATTTTTGTGCTAACAATTGCTTTTTTCCACGATTAGCACCAGGGCGATTTAACGAATATTAACCCTTGTCAACATGATTTTAAACAGCTGAATCATCCTTTTTGTGTACTTTTACAGTCGCAGAAATTTATCTATATACTTACACGATATTTTAAGGAGGAAAATCATGAGTAAATCAATTCTTGATCTTGAACCAAAAGCCATCTGGGCCAATTTTCATAGCCTGACACAAATTCCCAGGCCTTCGAAAAAGGAAGAAAAGGTCATTGCATTTGTGAAGGAATTTGGCGAAAAGCTTGGCCTTGAGACCATCGTTGATCAGGTTGGCAATGTCATCATCCGCAAACCCGCAACAGTAGGTCTTGAAGACCGCATGGGCGTTGTCCTGCAATCGCATCTCGACATGGTTCCCCAGAAAAACGATGGTACTGATCATGACTTTGAAAATGACCCAATCCAAACCTACGTTGAAGATGGTTGGGTAAAGGCAAAAGGAACTACACTTGGTTCCGACAATGGCATTGGTGCTGCAGCAGCATTATCGGTTCTGGAATCGACAAGCATCGAGCATGGTCCGGTTGAAGCCTTGTTTACCATCGATGAAGAAACAGGAATGACCGGCGCTTTCGAGCTCAAAGCCGGTTTGCTTAATGGCGACATTTTGCTCAACATGGATTCTGAAGACGAAGGAGAACTGTACATCGGATGTGCCGGTGGTGTTGATACAACCGGTGTGTTTACCTTCACCCCTGAAGATACAACAACAGCACAAATAGCCTATAAGATCACCGTAAAGGGCTTAAAGGGCGGACATTCGGGCCTCGATATCAACCTGGGCCGCGGAAATGCCAACAAAATCATCAATGCGCTAATGAGCCTTGCTGCTGAAAAATACGGCATGCGACTAGCCACCATCAATGGCGGAAGTCTGCGCAATGCCATTCCCCGTGAGGCCTTTGCTACAGTGGCTATTCCAGCTGAACACAAAGCCAGTTTCGAACAATATGTACAGGAATTCGCTCAGATCGCCATCGCTCAGTTTAAGGAAGCTGATGGAGGACTATCGGTGATCGCCAGCCCGGCTGAACTCCCGGCTACAGTAGTCGACCACAAAACACAGTCAGGATTATTTCAGGCCATGGCCAAATGCCCGAATGGTGTCATTGCGATGAGCAAAGACATGGAAGGCGTTGTGGAAACCTCGAGCAATATGGCCATCGTAGTTTCTAAAGGTAACACCATCACCATCGCCAGCCTGCAGCGCAGTTCTGTTGACGCCAGCAAGGAAGTGCTTGCCAAAAACATCAGAAAGGTGTTTACTGAAGCAGGTGCCACAGCCGAATCAACAGGCGATTATCCAGGTTGGAAACCAAATGTTAACTCACCTGTCCTGCAAACCATGAAAGATGTGTACAACGCCAAATATGGCCGTGTGCCCGAAGTAAAGGTTATTCACGCCGGTTTGGAATGCGGCATCCTTGGAGCCAACTACCCCAACTGGGACATGATTTCTTTCGGTCCCACCATCAGACACCCTCACTCACCCGATGAGAAAGTGAATGTTGAAACCGTTGGCATGTTCTGGGATTATCTGGTGGAAACACTTAAGCATATTCCGGTTAAACAAGCCTGATAAATAATGGGCTGTGGGTAAAAAATCACGCAGCCCTTACTTTTTTTTCAAAATTTGAGTCAAATGGTTTGGAAATATAGAATAATCCCATACCTTTGCACTCCCAAAAATAAGTCAAGAAATGAAGCGTACATATCAACCATCGAACAGGAAACGCAAAAACAAACACGGTTTCAGGGAAAGAATGGCCTCTGCCAATGGCCGTAAGATTTTGAAGGCCAGAAGAGCCAGAGGTAGAAAAAAATTAACTGTTTCGGACGAGTATTAAGCCGGCGAATAGCTGTTAACATATTTTTTTTTACACAAACAGAAGATAAAGCAAACTTTGTCTTCTGTTTGCTTTTTTAGTTACCTGGGGAGTTCAGGCAATTGAAATGAATTCCACCGTCTATCTGCAACACTTCCTAAAATGTAACTTTCACGGTTCATCCATCGAACCTTGGCATTTTTCAGTCTGCAAAATGATTCATCCCGGCATGAAAGATAACTTATCATACAGAATCAAGCAATTTGCCCTAACATCACATTCAAAACGCTGATTAATGGCATGAAGGTTTGGGATTTTATGTAATTTCGCAGCAGATCACAAATCAAAAATCCGGTTGATTTCATGGAATCATTTTTGCTCTTCGTTTTCTGGGTACTGGTTGCGTTTTACGCCTTCCGACTGGCTTTCCGCTACCTGATGCCCTGGTTATTGAAACGGTTTTTCACTAAACTCCAGCAAAATATGTCGAACGCACAACAACAGGCCAGGCCCCGGAAAGAAGGTGAAGTCAATGTAAATTATACGCCTGTTGATTCTCCGCGCATTGATCCCAACCTTGGCGAATATGTCGATTTTGAAGATATCCAAGATAAAAACCAAAGCAACAAATAGCATGTTAAGCAAGCTGAACTGGAAAGACATGATGCCCTATTTGACGGCCATCATTGTGTTTATTGCCATCACTTTCGCCTATTTTAGCCCTATGCTCGAGGGCAAAAGGCTGAATATGCACGACATCAATATGTATAAAGGCATGTCGAAGGAGCTGGCCGATTACCGTGAGCACACAGGACAGGAAGCCTTGTGGACAAACTCGATGTTTGGCGGGATGCCAGCCTGGCAGATTTCAGTTGTGTATGGCGGCAACCTCATGCGTTATGTAAAACAAATTGTAACTCTTGGCATGCCCTTCCCGGCCAACGCTGTTTTCATGTATTTTCTCGGGTTTTACATCATGCTGTTGGTTATGCGAGTTGATCCGTGGTTAAGTATGGCCGGTGCTCTTGCATTTGGGTTTTCTTCGTATTTCTTTATCCTTATCGGTGCCGGGCACACCTCGAAAGCCTATGCCATTGGCTATATGGCACCTGTTATTGCAGGAATCATCCTTACCTATCGGGGCGACTACCTGAAAGGAGGGCTGCTAACCGCCATTGCTCTTGCCCTCGAAATTGAAGCCAGCCATTTGCAAATTACCTATTACCTTTTGCTTTTTGTTCTTGTACTTGGCTTGTTTCAGCTCATCGATGCCATCAGGTTCAACAAGTTGGCACATTTCGGGAAAGCCACTGCCATCCTTGTTGTTGCAGCACTGATGGCCGTATTCACCCATAGTACGAACCTTTACGCAACCTGGGAGTATGGAAAGGAATCGATGCGCGGAAAACCCATTATCGAGAAAAATGCAGAAGATCAGACCGGTGGACTCGACAGAAGTTATGTTACAAACTGGAGCTATGGCGTTGGTGAAACATGGTCCTTGCTGATTCCAAATGCAAAAGGCGGAGCAACAGCCATGCTTGGCAAAAACAATCCTGCCCTTGAACATGCCGAAAAACCATATCGCGACTTCATCTCGCAGCAAAACGCCTATTGGGGCGACCAGCCCGGAACCTCGGGGCCTGTGTATGCAGGGGCTATCATGGTTTTCCTGTTCATTTTGGGTTTGTTTGTGGTCAAAGGAAAGTACAAATGGATCATCCTCATCACAGCCATTTTTTCCATTTTATTGAGCTGGGGAAAGAACTATATGGCATTCACCAACCTCTTCCTCGACTATTTTCCGGGCTATGACAAATTCAGGGCCGTATCGATGATCCTTGTCATTGCAGAGTTGTGTATTCCACTCCTTGCCTTGCTAGCAGTGAACAACTGGGTAAAAAATCAGGCGCAGTTCAATAATAACAGGAAGTTCCTTTTCATTGCCTATGGGCTCAGCGGCGGCATTGCGTTGATCATGTACCTTTCACCTGGCACATTTTTCAGCTTCTTCAGTCAATATGAGCTGCAACAATTCAGTCAGATGAAATTACAGAACAATGCCGATGCTTCTCAGATTGATTTGTTCCTGCATCAGCTGGAACTTGTGCGCGTGGGCATTTTTAAGGCCGATGCACTCCGGAGTTTCTTTTTCATCACCCTGGCAGCCGGATTGCTTTATGCCTCTGGTTTAAATAAAATCAAGGCACAATGGCTCACCGCTGCGTTAACGGTACTTGTCCTGATTGACATGGTTCCCGTTGCCAACAGGTACCTGAACGACAGTAACTTCACCCAGAAACGCAAGGTTGAAGTACCCTTTCAGCCTACAGCTGCAAACATGGAAATCCAAAAGGACAGCGATCCTTCGTTTAGGGTGCTCGATCTGTCGACAAGTACCTTCAATGATGCAACTGCCTCTTATTTCCACCAGTCGCTGGGTGGCTATCATGGTGCCAAGCTGCAGCGGTATCAGGATATCATCACAGCCTATCTGCAGCCTGAAATAGGTGAGTTGATCAGCGTTATGCGCGAACAACCCACCCTGAGCGCCATCAATGATAAACTTAGCAAACTTGAGGTTATCAATATGTTGAATACCAGGTATATCATCTTTAACCCAAATTCTCCGCCCATCCACAATTTCTATAGTTTCGGAAATGCCTGGTTCGTAGATAAAATCCTTTGGGTTGATACACCAAATGAAGAAATCGATGCCTTGGGCAACAGCGACCTGATGACGACAGCTGTTGTAAACAAAGAGTTTACAAAGCTTTTACAGGATTTCACACCGGTGATGGACACCATGGCCTCCATTGAACTGGTCACTTATGATCCCAACCATTTGGTGTATGAAACCAGGGCCAGGGCAGCCAACCTTGCCGTGTTCAGTGAAATTTGGTATTCAAAAGGCTGGAAAGCCTATGTTGACGGTGTTGAGCAGCCACTGGTCAGGGTCAACTATCTGTTGAGGGCATTGGTAATTCCTGCCGGCAACCACAGCGTCGAAATGAATTTTGAACCAAAGGTCTGGTCTATCGGAGAGAAAGTTTCACTGGCCAGTTCGCTACTGCTCATCTTACTTGTTATCGGAATGGGGGTGCAGTATTTTCTTCGCCTGAAAGCCGGAAAAGAAGCATGAAAAAAGTGTTGATTATCACCTATTACTGGCCGCCTTCGGGCGGTGCAGGGGTGCAACGCTGGCTGAAATTCGTAAAATACCTGCGTGAATTCAACTGGGAGCCGGTGGTTTACACACCCCTGAACCCTGAAACGCCTGCAACCGATAATTCGTTGAGCAATGAAATTCCTGCAGGATTAACAGTACTTCAAACAAAGGTATGGGAGCCATTTACCTTGTACAAGGCGTTTACCGGACGTAAAAAGTCAGAAAAAATACAGACTGCTTTTCTGAGTGAAGACAAAAAACCCGGCCTGACAGAAAAAATCAGCATATGGATCAGGGGGAACTTTTTCATCCCCGATGCACGTAAATTCTGGATAAAGCCATCAGTAAGCTATCTGAGTGCATGGGTAAAAGATCACCCTGTCGACCTGATCATTTCGACCGGACCACCGCACAGCATGCATATGATCGCACTTGGTCTTAAGCATAAAACCGGTCTTCCCTGGCTGGCTGATTTCCGAGATCCATGGACAGAGATCGACTTTTACCATGAGTTGCAACTGACAGCCCTTGCCGATAAGAAGCACCATGCATTGGAGAAAATGGTCCTTTCCACTGCTGACAGAGTAAGTGTTATCAGCCAGGGCATGGCAAAGCAATTTAACCTGATTCATCCTGCCAGTTACGCGGTTATCACCAATGGTTTCGATGAAAGTGATTATCATGCTGCCACTCCTGTCAGGCAATCTTCATTTGCGCTCGCCCATATTGGTTCGCTGGTGAAAACACGTAATCCGCAGGTCCTTTGGAAAGCCTTGTCTTTACTTTGTGACGAAGTGGACGGTTTTTCGGCCGACCTTGAAATTAGGCTTATTGGCAAAACCGATCAGTTTGTTGTTGAAGCCATTGAAACAGCTGGATTGTTGTCAAATATGAATAAGATTGACTATCTCACGCATGACCTAGTGGGTCAGGAACAGCAGCAGGCCAACGTGTTGTTGTTGCTGATCAACAACACACCCAATGCAAAACTGATCCTTACCGGTAAATTGTTTGAATATATGCAAAGTGGCCGTCCGATACTTTGCATAGGCCCTGTAGACGGAGATGCGGCCAGTGTGCTTGAGGAAACAGGTACCGGAAAATGCATTGATTTTGAAGATGTTCTTTCTGCAAAAGCCTATATTTTGTCCGCATATAAACAGTTCAAGGCAGGCATAATTGATGGAAACAAAGCGGATATCAGTAAATACACAAGGCGTTCACTCACAGGTCAGCTGGCATCTCTGCTCAATGAACTGCTTACTGAGCAATAATCCGGTTAACGAAGTTTTTAATGTCGTATTCTTCATTAAAAACCTTGTACAATTCGGTCATCAAAGGAAAGGCTTGCGCCTTGTCGTCTCTGGTAAACAATTGATTACAAAGCACATTTACCGCAATGCGCCCTTCAAGCACAACCTTGTCGGAAATATTGCTGGTAAAAAAACCTTTGCCGATCAACAGTCCAAGTGTCCTGTTCCGGCTTAAGTCATTAAGTGCAGTAAGTGTAAAATCGCCAAAACCACAATAATTGAATATGGTATGCTCCTGGCCACCGAAAAGGCTGATCAGGGCGCGCATCTCGTTGATGGCCTTGGTGAGCACCAATGAACGGAGGTTAGGCGAGTCGTACTGGGCGTCGACAATGCCAATCACGATGGCATAAATGTTTTTCAGTATGCTGGCATATTCAACCCCAACAACATCGGTACTGAAATCAAGGTGGATGGTTGTGTTATCAAACAATTCAGCAAACACTTCGAAAATTGATTCGTTTGTTGATGCCAACGTAAAGGCTGTTGGCTGCCGGTGAATGATCTCACGGGCAAACGAAGGGCCTTTTAATGTTGCCAGTGCGTTGTGCATAAACTGTCCGAGACAGAAGGGAATGGTGTCTTGCTCGTTACCAAATCCTTTTGCAAGATTCACCAAGATGGCTCCTGCATTAACCAGTTCCTTGTTTTCCTTCAGATAACTGACAATGGTAACCGAAGGTATGGCCAGAAACACGACATCTGCTTCTGACAGTACCTTTTTGTTATCGGTAGCCACCAGCAAAGGGCTTAATGAATAGTTGGGGAAGTATTTCCGGTTAATATGTTCTTCGTTGATGGAACTAACCACATCTTCCTCGATAGACAACAAGGTCACCAGGTAGTCTTCGTCAGAGGCCAGAATATTTCCCAAAGCAGTGGCAATTGCACCGCTTCCGATAAAGACGATATTGAATTTGTTTTTTCCGTTCATCCTGTTTAAATAGCGCTGCTAAATTAACCATTTTTCATTGGACCATATAGGCATGGATATCACAGCTGTTTTTCATTCAGGTCACAGGCAAAAATTTAGTCTGTTATCTGCACAAAGCAAAGGCTGGTTTTTCCTGCAAGGAAACTGGCTTGAGCTTCACCACTACTGATTTCCCACAACAATAGGCAAATCATTGCAGTTTCCTTACTTTTGCATGCTAAACACATTTCCTTGGGCATCATTCAAAAACAATCCGTCACTGGTTCAGTCATCTCCTACTTAGGAGTGCTGATCGGATTTCTGACGACAGGATTGCTGTTGCCCAATTTATTGTCGCTTTCCGAAAACGGCATCATCAAATTGCTTGTAGCCAATGCCGCCTTATTTGGCCAGCTGGGCACCCTGGGATTTACAGGTGTAACGACCAGGATGTTCACCTACTTTCGCGACAAACAGCAAAGCCACCACGGCTTCATGCGCATCGGTGTGCTTGTTTCACTTGCCGGTTTTGCCCTGTCAGTGATTATTTTTTACCTGATCAGAAACTGGGTACTACTTGGCAAAGACGAAGCTGAAGCGGTCATGATCGCACAGTATATTGACTTTGTGATCCCCATGATTCTGGCCAATATTTTCTTCAACCTCTTCGACAACTTCTACAAGGTGTTGTTCGATGCGGTGAAGGGAGCACTTTACAGGGAAGTGTATCAACGCATATTTACCCTTGCGGCCATCCTTTGGTACTATTATGGCAATATCAGCTTCAACTGGTTCATCTGGCTCTATGTGGCCGGATATGCCTTACCCTCGCTGATGCTGATGTTTTCGCTGATTAAGGACAACGAATTCAGTTTAAAGGCAGATCCCGGATTCCTGACCCCCGGCCTTCGGAAATCATTGGTAAGTGTTGGTTTTTTCAGCATTGTGGTAGGTTTTAGCAATATTGCCATCCTGAATATTGACAGCGTAATGGTAAACAATTATGTTGGCCTCAGTGAAACAGGCATTTATGGCATCACCTTTTTCTTTGGCACCCTTGTCATTGTTCCTTCACGGATCATCCAGAAAATTTCATCTGCCTTTCTGGCCGACTCCTGGAAGGAAGGAAACACCAAACAAATTCGTGATATATACTATAAAACAAGCATTAACCAGTTTATCCTTGGCGCCTTGATTGTGATCGGCATTTGGGGAAACATCGACAATATTTTCAAGATCCTTCCGGCTGAGTATGAAGCGGGTAAATATGTGATCCTGCTGATCTCACTCACAAACTTACTGGAGATGGCCGGTGGTGCCAGCGCTGTGATCATTTCTGTTTCGCCGAAATACATTGCGCTGAGCATCATGATGGTCGTGTTGTTGGTTCTGATCGTGGTCTCGAACATGATTTTTATTCCACTTTGGGGCATCAGCGGTGCGGCTTTTGCCTCACTGATCTCATACTTTGTTTATGTGCTGATGCGTTTCTGGTATCTTTATTACCACTACCGATTGCAGCCTTTTCAAGTCAATCATCTGAAGGTCATCGTTATAGCCATCTCTAGCTGGTTGTTACAGTTACTCATCCCGGCCTTCAATAATTTCATCATCGACATCCTTATCAGAAGCACTGCCATGGTCATTGTTTATACCGGATTGTCAGTAGCCTTGCGAGTTTCTGAGGAAGTAGAAGCAAACAGTAAACTCATAATCAGATATTTGTTTAAGCGATGAGTCGGAAATCAATTTGGTTAGTTCATCCGGGCCTGTCCACCTTTGTTCAGGCCGATATCGACATGCTGAAGGCCCATTTCCATGTCAGCACCTATCATTATGTGGCATCAAAAAACCCTCTCCGCTTTGCTTTTGAGTTGATCAGCTTAAAGGTGGTTGCACTTTTAACGCTCTGGCGTCATGAGGTGGTCTATATCTGGTTCGCCGATTATCACGCAGTCATTCCGGCTATTTTCGGTCGCCTTTTCAGGAAGAAAGTAATCGTTGCTGTGGGTGGTTTCGATGCGGTGGCCATTCCTGACATCAAATATGGCGTCTTTTTCAAAGACAATTTCAGGGCTTGGTGCGCCCTTAAAACTTATCAGATGGCCCATTTGATTCTTCCTGTCGACCAGAGCCTGATCAAAGGCCACAATGTTTATGCTGATCCCAGTGGCAAAGGTTATCCTGTCGGCATCAAACATTTCGTCCCAAAGTTAAAAGCGCGGATCGAAGTGCTTCCAACAGGCTATGATACCTCCGTTTGGCAGCGCAACACCGACATCGAACAGAAACCATCCGTGCTGACAATTGCTGGGGCTGCCAAAATGCAAACATTTATCCTGAAGGGACTCGATCTGCTTATCGAAACAGCCCGTCTCCTGCCTGAAACTTCCTTTACCATCGTGGGATTACATCACGAGATGTCAGTGTATGCCTCAGGAATCATTCCGGAAAATGTTGTTCTTGCGGGCTATATTCCCAACGCCAAACTCCCCGATGTGCTCAGCGCCCATAAGGTTTTTGTGCAGTTTTCGCTTAGCGAAGGATTACCAAACACCTTGTGTGAAGCCATGTTGTGCGAATGTATCCCGGTAGGAAGCAACGTCAACGGCATACCGCGCTGTATTGGCAGCAATGGATTCATCCTGCAATCGAAAAATGCTGCTCAGGCTGCGGCGCTGATTACAAAGGCGCTGGCGACGGACAAGGAAGCCGGCTTACGTGCCAGGGATCATATTGCCAGGAATTTCAGTAAAAAACAACGGGCCGAAAAACTCCTCCGCCTGATCAGCCAGCTGACAAGCATGTCTTAATATATTAATGTGTATGTCCATGGTGCCCATGGCTAGGGGCATCGGTCACAGAAACATCGCTGGCCTGTTTGATGCTGGCGTTGAGCTCGAAGCCAATGAGCAGGATCAAGGCATTAAAATAAAGCCAAAGCAGAAAGATTATCAGCGTGCCAATAGAACCATACAAGGCATTGTAGCGTGAGAAATTTGCGATGTAATAATTGAAGGAAAGCGTTCCGAGGATCAGTAAAATGGTTGCCAACATTGATCCGGGACTAAAGAAACGGTATTTTCTTCGCTGAGCCGGTGCGTAATAATACAAGAAAGACACACTGAGAAAGGTTAACGAAACAGTGATCAGCCATTGCATTATCCTGAGCAGGGTGTAGGTGTAACCCGATGTTACCCATTCGTTCATTTGCAGCCACTCAATCGCAATTCCACCGAGGGTAAGGAATGCAATGCTCAAAATAACCAAAACCGACAGGATGACCATCAGGAAAACTGCAATCAGTCGCTGCTGTACCCAATTTTTGGTTTCAATATCGTGCCAGGTGCTGTTGAATCCCTCAATGATTGCATTGATCCCATTGGTGCTGAACACGAAGGTCAGGATAAAACTCAACGAAAGCAACCCTGAATTCTGGCGCATGACGATGTCAAAAATGGTCGTTTCAACCGCTTCAAAGGTATTTTGTGGGATAATTTCTTTGAATAGACCAAGCAAAGCAGTTTGGAAATTTTCGATCGGGATATAAGGAATCAACGTGAAAATAAATAAAATAAAGGGGAATATCGCAAGAAAAAAGTTGAATGCGACAGCCGCTGCCCTATTCGATAACGCTCCTTTGAACAAGCCTTTGATAAAAAACACCATCACATCGTACAATGGAACCTTCCCAAATCCCGGCAATATGATCAGCCGCAGCATACCGATGAGTTTATCGCGGTAATTGATATAGCTTCTGAAATATTTTGGGGGTATAGTCATTGATTGTGTTTCTTCTTAGGTCACCGCCCTCAGGCTCATGTCGAGGCTCCTGATATGGTGTGTCAATGCCCCGATCGAAATAAAATCAACCCCTGTTTCGGCATAAGCCCGCAAGGTAGCTTCAGTGATGCCTCCGGAGGCTTCGGTCTCGAAGCGGTTGCCAATCAGCGAAACTGCCCGACGCATTTCGTCAGGAGAAAAGTTATCCAGCATAATGCGCTGAATGCCACCGATGCGCATCACCTCGCTGAGTTCATCAAGGTTGCGGACCTCCACTTCAATACCCAGCCTGCGTCCTGTTTTCTTCAGGTAGTTTTGTGCCTGCACGACCGCATTGCTGACACTTCCGGCAAAATCGACATGGTTGTTCTTGATCAGAATCATGTCGAACAAACCAAAACGGTGGTTGTAGCCACCGCCAATCCTGACGGCCATTTTCTCGAACAAACGCATATTGGGCGTGGTTTTCCGGGTATCGAGCAAGCTCACCGGCAAATCGCTGACCAAACTGACCAGGCGGTTTGTTTGAGTTGCAATGCCACTCATGCGTTGCATGAAATTGAGCACCAATCGCTCCGCTGTCAACATCGACTTTACATCACCCCTGACCTCAAAGGCAATATCGCCCGGCATTACCTTCGTCCCATCTTCCATAAAAGCAGTAAAAGCGATGTCAGGGTTTATCCGTTTGAACACCAAACGGGCTACTTCCATACCGGCCAACACACCTGCTTCCTTAATCAGCAGCTTTGTTTTGCCTTGAATATTGTCAGGTATGGTTGCCAGTGAGGTATGGTCGCCATCGCCAATGTCTTCGCGTATGGCCAGGTCTATCAGTTCTTCTGCCAGGGGGATACTAAAGGTCATGCTTTGAAATGCTCAAAAAGTGAATATTCATTTCGCCTGCTGTCTCGTTTAACAGCATATATATGCGATAACTACCGGTGTCACAGTACAAAAAGCCGATGATATAAAACGAGCTACTGGTTTTGCCTTCTTGTTTAAGCTCATAGGAGGCGGGTTTGTTCAAGGCAAACCAATCCTTGAGGATCATCTGCGCCTGACTTTTGCTGAATTTGCCCTTGCTCCGGTCGATGTCCAGTTCAAGTGTACTCAACAACATGTTTCCCAACAAATTATAGTCGCTGTTCAAAAAGGCCTGTCCAATATCAGTGGTGATTTTTTCAGGTAACTGGGCTTTCGCTGTACCTGACGTCAGAAGTACAGTAAACAAAAAAAACACAATCCAGGAATGCCTGTAGTACTTTTTTAAATTCATTTCAATCACCCACTAATTTTGTGTGCCAAAAATACATCAATTATTTTTTTTGTACTTGTCCGATCAGGATTGAACCTCACGTTGATCATTCAAACAGCATTTACTACAAAAACTATTCCGTAAAATATCAGGATCTGTTTATTAATTCTGTACTTCAAAACACCAAAGTCTGGCACTTTGGTGTAACTTCGCAAGTGAAAAAGCAGCAGTTTTTGTTTAATGAAGTAATTTGGCTGAACATGGGAACTGATAAGAGCAAATGGTGGTCATCGGTTAAGATGGTATGGATAGTTTTTCTGATTTTCGGTTGGCAGTCGTGTCAGCAACCTCCTGAGACCACTGAAACGGACAAGTTTGAAAAGGAACTAAAAAACTTTAATCAATCGATGAGTCAGGTCGGGCAGACGATGGATATGGTTGACGCCATGCAGCAAGAAGTAGATATGGTTGAACAGCAGCGTGCAAGTGGCGAAATTACTGATGAGCAGGCCAATAAACTCCTCAGCGAGATCAAACAAACTTATGGCAGGGCCATCGCCAGGCGATCGAATGTGAATCCGGCAAGTGGGCTGCCTGCCTGGGCGCGGACGCTGGGTCTCATCGAGCCACAGGGACTTGCGCTTGACGCCGATTATTCGCAAATGACTTCGGCCGAAAATCCTGATGAGGGGTTTAATTCCATATTACTTGTTTACAACGGACCCTACCAGCAATCGATGGCCGAAGCCGAACGCATTGCCAGGGCAGCAAAGATTCCGGTGAGCAAAGATTATCAGGAAGCCATCGAACTGGCGAAAACATACAGCAGTTCACCCATGAAAGGAATCGCTTATATGAATTTCGATCCATTTGTGAAAGACAATGACTATAATATTTCCATAACCGTAGACGAAAACGGGGTGTTGACGCTCAGTGCTGTGGATGCGCTTCAACTAAAAAGGCAATTCGAGACAACACCTGAAACTTCTGAAGATATTCCAACAGAATAAGTTATTAATTTGGACATCATCATCACCGGTGCAGGAAAAGGGATAGGATTTGAGTTGGTTAACAGTTTTTATTCGCATTATTACACCAATAGTTAGTAAATCAATTTGTATTGTTTTAAATTCAAAAATTGTTTATTTTTGAGTCATCATTTTTTTTGAAAAAACATCACATTACTTTAGCAAAACAAGTTTAAAATAATATAACCCTGTTTGTATAAATTGGCATTTGCTTCTTATTGTAACCATTTGTTATAATTGATTTATAGTCAATTGTAATATTAATATCGTAATGTCATGAAAATCTCTCCACGATTGTTAGCTATTGCTTCAATGCTTGTGTATTGCCATGTGGCATCAATACAACATCCTTTATCGGCTTCTACCACAACACCGACTCTATTTCATCAACAGAGTGAGGCCAATGATAATCATTCAAAATGGTCATTAAGCAATGAAATAATCAAATTTCAGAACAAAAAGGGGGTTAAAAACACCAGTTACAGTGGAGGACCATTTGCAGGTGGCACAGGCACAATCGAAGACCCATTTTTGATTGAAACAGCATCACAATTAGATTCTGTAAGGTATTTTCTGAATCATTGTTTTAAACAGATAGCAGACATAGAATTAGGTGTTGAGCCCTGGAATATTGATTTAGGGTGGGAGCCAATCGGGACTTTATTATATCCATTTACAGGAACTTATGATGGTAATGGTTATTTCATTAACAATCTCTATATCAATAGGCCCTTGCTACATTATGCCGGCCTGTTTGGATTTCTCTCAGCCGCTAAAATTCGAAATGTTTTAATGGACAAGCCGTCTGTTACAGGCAGGTATATGGTCGGTAGTATTGTCGGGAAAGCGATTAGGGATTCTGAATTTGAATATATTATTTCTACGGATGTAGATATCATTGTCAATTTTCAATATGGGGGAGGCTTGATGGGAGGAATTGATGGCAGTTCAGTTCGCAGGTGTTCTACTACAGGAGATATTGTTCATTTGTCAGATCCAAACTGGAATTACATTGGAGGCTTAATTGGTGGGATAACATCGGAACATAGCGCAATAGGGAATCTAATAGAGGAGTGTTACACTAGAGTCAAAGTAAATAGTTTTACCCATAATACTTATGGGGGATTTATCGGTGCGAGTTGGTATCCTGGTAAAATCATTAACTGCTATGCACGTGGTTCAGTCATTGGCACTAATGCAATGGCGGGTGGCTTCCTTGGACAGACAGGTGCAAACAGTGAAGAGTTGTTTGTGAGTAACTGTTATTCTACCGGGCACGTTACAGCGCCAGGAAGTTATGTAAACGGATTTCTTGGTTATTATGATAGTGGAAATTTTTCGGATAATTTTTTTGACATGAACACTTCCGGGCATACCAATATGGACGAAGGTGCGACGCAAAAAAACACTTCTCAGATGAAAAATCAATCAACTTATACCAATGCCGGATGGAACTTCAATGACATTTGGGCTATTGATGCACAAGGAATCATTAATAATGGATATCCTTATTTTAACTGGCAGTTTGAACCAATTTGTAATAGTCCGCAAAACCTTTACTCAATATTATTACCAAATGGATTGGTCAAAGTTAGTTGGTTACCCACATTACCAGATTGTCAATGGGAAATAATTTGGGGGCCAAGAGGATTTGACATCAATACTGAAGGGACATTTATTGGCAATATCACCGATCCGTTTTGTTATATTTCTATACCAAACTCAGGCTTGGAATATGATATATATGTTCGTAAACGATGCAGTGAGAATTTTACGAGTTTGTGGTCATTAACACGGTTCCAATCATTACAGCAAGTATTTCAAGTAAGTGGAAGTGTTAGTTACTGTGAGGGGGAAGAACCACCTAGTACGAATATTACCTTAAGTGGATCATCAACATCATGTTCTTATCAGCTATTTAGAGATGGCAATCCCTTTAGTGCAATTATTCAAGGGACTGGTAATGAGATCATATGGAGCAATATGGTTCCTGGCGAGTATACTGTTTTAGAAATACTTGAAAATCAGTTAAGATGGATGAGTGGGATAGCCATAATCATAGAGTATCCATTACCTCTAACATCATTCAAATTAACGTATGATACTATTTGTATAAATTCAGAACCCAGGGCACTAACGAGTGGGACTCCTGCTGGAGGAATTTATTTTGGAAATGGTATTACTGACGGAATCTTTGATCCAGCAATGGCAGGCATTGGCAATCATGTCCTTTATTATAATGTTACTACTGAGTTTGGGTGCTCAAAAGCTGATTCAACTGAGCTAATTGTGGATGAGTGTTTGTCGATTGACCAAACTTCTGACGATTTACAGATTCAGATTTTTCCAAATCCTTCTTCAGATATCTTTCAAATCAAATTTTTAACCCAGAAAACGTTTAATCACGAGGTGAAAATTTATAATTCAATTGGAAGTCTGATCACTACTATTTACTTTAATATTGGGGAAGATCAAATCGAAATTGATTTAAGCACTTACCAATCTGGTGTTTACTTTGTCCAAATTAGCGGCAAGTCAGAAACAATTACAAAAGCTATCGTCCATAGTAATCAGTGAAACCTGACATATCAGTTGGTGCTTAAATTCTTTGATTAAGTTTATTTTTATCCTAGCCTCAAGTTTCGCCTGTTTGCTAGCTAAGTGTCCGTTAGCGTTCGTTTCAGATAGCAGAAGCGCAGTTGGGGATGTGAGCGCGTCTATTAATCCACAAGCTAAGAAATAATAGCTTCTTAAACTTTTGTATTTTTGCTTCTTCATGAATTTTTGAAAAATCAGACCGCAACATGAAACTTACAAAACAAATCGCCAGAAAGATCATTTTTCCATTGATTGTTGGCGCAGGGCTAGAAAAAACACTAAACAAAAAATCTGCCCACTCAATTACAAACATACTTTATCATGGGGTGGTTAAAAAGGACAGCACATTTTTTACATTAAGACACATTCAAGCAGAACAATTTGAGAAACACCTCAGGTATTTTTCAAAAAACTTCGAAGTAATAAGCCTTAACGAAGCATTTGACAGGTACCGCAACGGGGTTAAAAGCAGCAGGAAAGCAATAACGATTTCATTTGATGATGGATATCAAAATAACCTAAATATTGCATTGCCTCTTCTTGAAAAATACAAAATGAAGGCGACGTTTTTTATTTCAAGTGTAATTACAAATAATGACAGCCAGGCTATCTTATATGCTGATGTAATTGACGCAGTCAATTACTTTTACAGAGATCAACAAATTGATATTGATGGCTTGACATTCAGAAATGGCAAACTTATTGAATCTAATATTCCTGTTCTTGAGTATTTGAAAGGAATTAATCCTTCGGAGCGAGACAAGATTTTAAACTCAATTGTTTCAAAGTATCAGATCAATGCCAAAATAAATCAAATTCCTGAAGAAATCTGGAAGTTGCTTTCAAAAGATGAGTTAAGGCAGCTATCGTCTTCTGATATAGTAAGCATTGGCTCACACGGTCATTTGCATTATAATCTGGGGCTAATCAAGCTGAAAGATGCCCAGGAAGAGTTGAAAAAATCTAAAGACTTGCTTGAAGAGGCAACGAGCAAAAATGTTAATATGATTGCATACCCGGATGGATGTTACACTAAAGATGTTAAGAATTTAGCTGAAGGTCTTGGCTACGACAAGCAGCTTGCTGTCAGGTATCGTTGTGACGATGACCTGCAGGATCTCCGGATTTTGGAAAGACATGGAGTATCATCAACAACAACGTATGAGTCTAATATCATATTTATTAATAAAGCTTTTTCATCGTGTGGATTCAATTAATATCTCCACGGTTACATTTAATAGACAATTAGCCAACTTACCGTACTAAATGGATTTAAGTCACCCATGGAAAACTATCGATATTTTAAAATTGAGGACAGTTCTTATCCAAGTATTCAGGAGCTGTATTTAAGGTCATTCCAGCTAAAATCCAGTATTGAGGCTATAAAAAGAAAGTATGACACAACTTCATTTGGTGATAAAAACATAGGGTTTCTAGCAGTTGACAAAGAAGGTGATCTAGCTGCATATTATGGTGTTTTCCCAATTATTGTGGTTATTGATGGAACAGATTATCTGGTAGCTCAATCAGGTGATACAATGACTGCTCCTGAACACCGCAAAAAGGGACTTTTTACGATCCTTGCTAAACTTACTTATGACTTGTCAGAAAAGAAAGGACTATCATTCATTTTTGGTTTTCCAAATGAAAATTCTTTTCCTGGTTTTAAGAAACATCTTGATTGGAAGTTTTATGGCAATATGAAGAGTTTCTCCATACAAAACACAGGTGTACCATTATGTGAATTAAGTGCAAAGTATAGGTTTCTCGCCCCCCTTTATCAGAAATACTGTGCTATTAATTTGAGAAAACATTTACTGAAAATTGATGCTGCAGCTATTCGTGGTTTTGATGATACCAAAGCATTCGGATTTGTTAAAAAATCAGTGGATTTCTTTACTTACAAGTTACAAAACAAAAACTCATATCTTATAACATATAAAGGATTCTCTTTGTTAATAAAGTTAGAACCACATTTGCTAATAGGCGCGGTTGCTAAATTTGAGCCAAGTCGCATAAATGAATTTATAATCGCCATAAAAAGACTTGCATTCAGGCTTGGAAGTCGCAAGGTAATTGTAACCGTGAGTGAAAATCATTGGCTTTTCGATGCATTGAAAAACGTTCTATCCTACACAGATAGTCTTCCGATTGGATATTTTGAAATTGACAAGTCAATACCATACGCTAAAATTTGTTATTCCGGAGCAGATTATGACACTTTTTAAAAAGTGCTCGATAAATAAGACCGTTATATTGCTATAAGCTTTTTAAATTTAGAATAAATAAACAACCAACACAATGGACATCATCATCACCGGTGCAGGAAAAGGGATAGGATTTGAGTTGGTTAAGTTGTTTCTGCAACAGAAAAATGACCGCATCATCGGAATATCGCGCGATATCAGGTCACTCGAAAAGCTACAAGCCGCACAGCTTTACTCCCTCCAGGCCGACCTGCATGAGCCAAAGGCTTTCACCGCATTGCTGGATATAATGCGGTTAATGAATTTCACGCCTGGTTTGCTGGTAAATAACGCCGGATCACTCGTCAACAAACCTATTGATACGCTCAGTGATGGGGATTTTGACCTGATGTTTGGCACCAACGTCAAGGCTGTTTTCAGGATGGTCAAAGCCTTGCTACCCCATTTTGCCCCTGGTGCCCACATCCTTAACATCGGCAGCATGGGTGGCTTTCAAGGCAGCGCCAAGTTTGCAGGCTTATCGCTCTACAGCGCCAGCAAAGCTGCTTTGGCCGTTATGACAGAATGCATGGCCGAAGAATTCAAAGATCGGGGCGTTAAGGCAAATTGCCTTGCCCTGGGCGCCGCACAAACCGAGATGCTCTCCCTGGCCTTTCCAGGTTATAAGGCCCCGCTTTCAGCTGCTGAGATGGCTGGTTTCATCGCTGATTTTGCACGCAATGGGCACCATTACTTCAATGGTAAAATTCTTCCGGTGTCAGTTTCAACACCTTAACATTTGCTTAACGCTTGTTGCTTGACGGGATAATCCGCGAATACGTACCTTTGTCGGGCAAAGATATGATCATGACAACTCAGGCCGATTTGATTTCACATCCGGGTGTTATTCACAGCATTGATGAACAAAAACTGAAAGTTCTTGTTATTTCTGTCTCTGCTTGTGGGACTTGCAAAGTAAAAGGCTCCTGCAGCATGGCTGAGATGGAAGAAAAAATTGTTGATGCACAAGCCGACAGGGACGAAAGCTTTCAGGTTGGCGATCAGGTAACTGTTTCTATGCGGCAATTGCACGGAAACCTGGCCGTTTTTCTGGGCTATGGCTTGCCTTTTATTTTGCTGCTGGTCACGCTTGTTTGTTGTGTTGCCGCCGGTCTGGGACAGGGCCAGTCAGGTCTGGCTTCGCTCTCTATCCTTATCCCCTATTACCTGTTACTTTTTTTTTTCAGAAAAAGCCTTACGAAAACATTTAGGTTTTATGTCAGGCATTCCGAGCCTTCAATTGCACACAATAATTAATTAAATAACAAACACTCCATGAAAAATGTATTGCTGTTCATTGTTTTCTTTTCAATGCTGTCATTTGTCAAAGGGCAGGAGCAACAGCCCCAGACACAAATCGGCGTCGAAAAAGTTATTAAGGCCACCTATTTTGATAAAACCAAGCCCCTGCGCGACACCCCTCCTATTCCGCCTGGGCAGAGAAAACGTAGCTGGAAAAATGATTTAATAGGCAATGAGTCTGTCGAAAACCCGCCCATTAACATGAACACACCAGAAAACGAGGCAGCTATTGACCCGGTCGTACAGGACCGGCATGTGGCTTCGAACGAAAATTACTGGCCATTATACAATTTCATGGGATTGGGCAATGTGAACGGCGTTTTTCCTCCTGACACTGAAGGCGATGTTGGCCCTAATCATTATTTCCTGATGATTAACTCCTCATTTGCCATATACGACAAAAGTGGCATACAACTCTATGGAGCCGCTGACAACAGCACCATCTGGGATGGATTTATTGGCTCATGGACCGGCACCAACGACGGTGACCCGATTGTACTCTATGATGAAATGGCTGACAGGTGGTTTGTAAGCCAGTTTGCCGTGAGCACTTCTGATGGCACTTTTTGGGAACTGGTAGCCATTTCTGAAACCGGTGATCCCCTTGGGGCATATTACCGCTACGCCTTCGAATTCCCGTATTTCAACGATTATCCAAAATTTGGTGTGTGGCCTTCAGGCTACCTGGGCACCTTTAATTACTTCAATGGAGGTAGTATGACATACCGCGGTGCAGGTGCTGTGGTGCTTGAAAGAGAAGCCATGCTGGCCGGAAGTGCTGATGCCCAGATGATCATGTTTGGCAGCAATTCTTCCAAATACACCATTCAGCCTGCCGACGTTGACGGCACTCCTCCTCCTGACGGTGAACCGGCATATTTTGCCCACATGAATACGACAGGCAACAAACAGTTTGAAATATGGAAAGCCATCATTAACTGGGACACCCCTGCCAGCTCAACTTATACCCTGGCCAACAGCCTTGCTGTTGAAACCTTTAACCCTAGTCTGAGTACAATTCCTCAACCCAATACTACCCAAAAATTATCGGCAATCCCTGGCGTATTAATGTTCAGGTTGCAATACCGGAATTTTGGCACTTACCAGACCCTTGTGGCCAACCATACAGTAAATGTGAGCTCAAGGGCTGCCATCCGTTGGTATGAAATGCGCAAAACAGGAACCAACTGGTCGGTTTATCAGCAAGGAACCTATTCTCCCGACAACGACTTCCGCTGGATGGGCAGCATCGCCATGAATGCCAATGGCAATATTGCACTTGGGTACTCTGTTTCCAGTGCAACGACTTATCCCAGCATCCGATACACAGGCCGCACAGCCAATGCTCCGTTGGGAACCATGAACATACCCGAAACTGTTATTGTTGATGGTCAGTATGCCCAAACCAATGTTGACCGATGGGGTGACTACAGCTTTCTGGGAGTTGATCCGGCAGATGATTCAACATTCTGGTACACAACCATGTACAGACTTAGCAGTAACTGGCGTACCCGTATAGCATCCTTTAACCTTGCGCCAGGTGCAGCCCCAACAGTTGATGCCGGACCTGATGCTTATATGTGCATCAATACCAACACATACAACCTGAAGGGAAGTGGTACAGGACTTGAAACAGTGCTCTGGACAACAGCCGGTGACGGCATTATCCTGAATAACGACAGGTTGCAGACCCTTTACGCCCCGGGCGCAACCGACAGAACTTCAGGTCAGGTAACGCTAACGCTTACCGGCACGGGTTGGAACGGACAGAATGTGTCGGATACATTTACACTGTTTGTTAACGGCCTGCCACAGGCAATGGCCGGCAATGATACACTTGTTTGCAGGGATGAGTCGATTGAATTGGCAGGTCATGCCACCTATGCCGACTCCACCATCTGGCAAACAAACGGTGACGGAGTTTTTGATGATCCTAACCTGCTCAATGCGGTTTATACTCCGGGATTGCAGGATATCGCCAGCGGAACAGCCACCCTGACCCTGGATGTTTTCGCCAACGATGTGTGCTCTGGTAGTGCCAGCGATGCACTTGTGCTGACAGTGGACGATTGTACTTCTGTTTCTGAAAATCCGGAATCAATTCACGCCAGCATCATTCCTAATCCATCAAATGGTTATTTCAACCTGAAAGTAGCGAACAAAGGAGCCAACAAACTGAGTTGGCAATTGCTCAACCTCGATGGAAAAACGGTAAAAAGGGGAAGCCTGAAAAGCAGTAACGCATGGTTCGAAGGTCAATTTAACATCGAAAACCTGCCAAAAGGGACCTATTACCTGCAAATGACCATCGGAAAAAACAACCTGACGGAAAGCATTATCTTGCAATAGGCGCACGATCAATGCACTAAGGCGCTCTTTATAGTTTTTCTAAATTGCTGATTTTTAGCTAATTTAGAACATTTCTAAAGAAATCCGGAACACTATTGAAAGTCAATATGTTCCGGATTTTACATTTTTTACTTTTTTAATAAATTCACTTTTATCACACTGTATTTCTGATTGTTAAAGAACATATTTATCATCATTGAATAAATAAGCCTAGTTTCTCCAATATAGTAATTTTGTCAGCTGTTAATCGATTAACAACAAACCTTAAATTCTGATTGAAAATCGGTTTTCGAACGCACGCATTTGCTGGTTATTGAACAATCAAAATAAATACACGTGAATGAAGTTTTAATTTATGCACTGGTTACTTTGGCGATGCTGGGGACTGTGCTGGCTGTAATTCTTTATTTTGTTGCGCAGAAGTTCAAGGTCATCGAAGATCCGCGCATCGATGCTGTTGATGAGGCATTGCCCAAGGCCAACTGCGGTGGCTGTGGCTATCCCGGTTGCCGCAATTTTGCGGAAGTCAGTGTGAAATCGGCTGATGAACACAAAAACCTCGACGGCCTGAACTGCCCGGTTGGCGGAAACGACGTGATGAAACAGGTTGCTGCCATTCTCGGGCTCGAGGTGGCTGAAAAAGACCCAATGATTGCCGTGGTGCGCTGCAATGGATCGAAAGCGAATTCGCCGGCTAAGCTGCAGTATGACGGCCCTTCGACCTGTGCCTTTGCCCACAACCTCTTTGCTGGTGAAGGAGGATGTCCGCACGGATGCCTTGGCTTGGGTGATTGCGTGGTCAGCTGTGATTTCGACGCCCTGTACTTGGACCCTGAAACTGGCCTGCCTGTTGTGAACGACAAATGTGTTGCTTGCGGTGCCTGCGTAAAAGCCTGTCCTAGAGGCATTATTGAAATGAGACTGAAAGGCAGAAAAGACAAGCGGATTTATGTGTGCTGCATCAATGAGGAAAAAGGTGGCCCGGCGAAGAAAAACTGCGTTGTTGCCTGCATCGGCTGCTCCAAATGCTTCAAGGTGTGTCCGCACGATGCCATCGTGATGAACAACAACCTCGCATATATCGACGATGAAAAATGCAAACTCTGCAGGAAATGCGTCGAAGAATGTCCGACAAACTCAATTCATGAGCTGAATTTCCCCCCAAGGAAGCCAAAGGCTGAGCCGGCAGAAGCTGCTTCAGTAAAAGAAAAAAGTGTTGGTGCAGGCGTTGAAACTGCCACCGAAGCAAAGAATAATCAATCCGAACCACTCGCATAACAGCATACCGCATGAAATCATTGAAGACTTTTGCCTTAGGCGGTGTTCATCCTGACGAAAACAAGTTCTCGGAACACGCAGCCATCGAGGTGTTGCCATTGCCTAAGCTGGCCATTGTCCCACTCGGTCAGAACCTGGGAGCATCCTCAAAACCAATCGTAAAAAAAGGTGATGAAGTAAAAGTAGGCCAGCTGATTGCTGTTGGCGAAGCCTTTATTTCGGCCAACCTGCACGCTCCTGTTTCAGGAAAGGTGACCAAAGTTGACGATGCTGTGGATTCCAGCGGCTACAAAAGGCCAGCTGTTTTCATCGATGTGGTTGACGACACCTGGGACGACAACATCGACCGCTCACCTGAGATCAACCGAAACATCATCGTGACCCGGCCGGAAATCATCCAGCGGATAAAAGACTGTGGCATCGTTGGATTGGGTGGGGCCACCTTCCCTACACATGTCAAACTAATGATACCCGATGGTAAAAAAGCCAGTCACCTTATCATCAATGGTGTGGAATGTGAACCCTACCTGACCTCCGATCACAGGCTGATGCTCGAAAAAGGAGAAGAAATCCTGATTGGCATCAAAATCCTGATGAAGGCGCTTGATGTGGACAAAGCCATTATCGGCATCGAAAACAATAAGGCCGATGCCATAAGGCATCTGCAGGAACTTGCAGCCGATCACCCAAATATCCAGGTGTATGCTTTGAAGGTAAAATACCCCCAGGGTGGTGAAAAGCAATTAATTAAAGCAGCAGTGAACCGCGAGGTTCCTTCAGGGAAGCTGCCCATCGAAGTGGGATGCGTTGTGAGCAATGTGGGTACCGCATTTGCCGTGTACGAAGCCGTGCAGAAAAACAAGCCACTTATCGAACGCGTGGTTACTGTTACCGGCAAATCAGTCCGGAAACCGTCAAATTTCATGGTCAGGATCGGCACACCCATCAGTGAACTCATCGAAGCTGCCCAGGGCCTGCCCGAAGACACCGGAAAAGTCATCAACGGAGGCCCCATGATGGGCAAAGCCCTTACGAGCATCGAGGCACCGGTGACTAAGGGGTCGTCAGGAATTTTGATCATGCAACAGGAAGAAAGTAAACGGCAGTCAACCAAAAGCTGTATCCGCTGTTCAAAATGTACCGAAGTTTGCCCAATGGGCCTTGAACCTTATCTGCTGGCTAAAACCGCAAAACTAAACCTGCTGGAACGGGCCGAAAAAGAAAAAGTAATGGATTGCATGGAGTGTGGTTCATGCCAATACACCTGTCCTTCGCAACTGCCATTGCTCGATTACCTGCGACTGGGCAAACAACGTGTAGGTCAATTAATCAGAACACGAAAATAAGAATACTGCAACACTATGAGTACGTTCACCATATCAGGTTCTCCGCACATTCATGGAGATGAAAATGTAAAAAAAATTATGTATACCGTCGTTTATGCGATGGTTCCGGCCATGCTCGTTTCCGTTTATTTTTTCGGAATCGATGCCCTCAGGGTCATGCTGACTTCGGTGCTTGCCTGCCTGGTTTTTGAATGGGCCATTCAAAAATACATCATCAAGGGGCCGATCACCATCAACGACGGGTCGGCAGTGGTTGCCGGTATTCTGCTGGCTTTCAATATCCCCGCCAACATCCCCACCTGGATGATTCTGGCTGGTGCACTGATCACCATCGGTGTGGCTAAAATGTCATTTGGAGGCCTGGGCAGGAATCCATTCAACCCGGCACTTGTGGGACGCGTGTTTATGTTGATATCTTTTCCGGTACAAATGACTTCATGGCCCATAGCAAAGCCGCTTTTCGCTCCGGCATTGACCGATGCGCTCACCGGACCGACAGCCCTGAGTTTGCTGAAAGAAGGCGTCGGTGCAGGTAAAACCATTGACCAGATTATGGCTGATCCACAAATGCCTGATTATATCGACAGGTTAACCGGGCATATGGGCGGCTCAATGGGCGAAATGTCAGCCATCGCGCTCATCCTGGGCGGGATTTTCATGGTCTGGCGCAAGGTCATCAACTGGCAGGTTCCTGTTTCCATTATTTTGACAGTGTTTGTTGTGGCAGGGATAGCACATCTTGTTGATCCACAACATTATATCGATCCAGTATTCCACTTGTTCACCGGCGGGTTGATGCTTGGCGCAATTTATATGGCTACAGATATGGTCAGTTCACCCATGAATATGACCGGAAAGATTGTATTTGGCATCGGCATCGGGCTGATCACCATCATCATCCGCCTGTGGGGCGCTTATCCCGAAGGAATTTCCTTCGCCATCCTGATTATGAACGCGTTCACCCCTCACATCAATAATACATTCAAACCAAAACGTTTTGGTATCGTTTCAAAAAAATAATTGCTGATAATAATACGTGGTATTATGGCTAATAAAAGAGAATCAAATTTCGTCAATATGGTAAGCACCTTGCTTGTGATTTCGGCTGTGGCCGCGATCTCGCTGGGGGCTGTCTATAACCTCACCAAAAGCCCGATCGAAATGGCCAGGCAAAAAAAGCAGGAAGAAGCCATCAAGCAGGTTTTGCCTGCCTTCGACAGGCTTGAATTAATCAAGGTGAAGAGTATTGATTTGCCCGATTCGCTGCAATTCAATATGGCCTATAAAGGAGATGCGTTTGTTGGCGCCGCTGTGAACACATTCACCAACAAAGGTTTTGGTGGTAACATCAAGCTCATGGTTGGCTTGCTGCCTGATGGCAGCATCAACAATATTTCGGTGTTGGAACACAAGGAAACACCTGGTTTGGGCGATAAGATGAGTAAAAACAAATCAGACTGGAGCCTGCAGTTCAACGGCAAGAACCCGGCTACCTTTGCCCTGAAGGTTAAAAAAGATGGCGGACAGGTTGACGCGATCACCGCTGCCACCATCAGTTCAAGGGCATTTACCGATGCTGTAAAAAGGGCCTACGAAACGTATGAGTCAAACAAAGGAGGAGGAGAATAACCATGAATCATTTTCAGAATTTTACGAAAGGCATCCTCAAGGAAAACCCGGTGTTGGTGCTTTTGCTCGGAATGTGTCCGACCCTGGGCGTATCCACAAGCGCCATCAACGGCATGGGCATGGGCCTGGCAACAACCTTTGTGTTGGTCATGTCGAACCTTGTTATTTCGCTTGTGAAGGATTTCATCCCCGACAAGGTGCGCATTCCGGCATTTATTGTGATCATTGCTTCATTCGTTACCATAGTGGAACTGGTGATGCAGGGCTTTGCGCCAGCCCTCTTCGAACAGCTGGGCCTGTTTATTCCGCTGATCGTTGTTAACTGCATCGTGCTTGGCCGCGCAGAGGCCTTTGCCTCGAAGAACGGTGTTGTTGCCTCCATCTTTGATGGGTTGGGCATGGGGCTGGGTTTTGCCTTTGCCCTGACAATCCTTGGTGCCATCCGCGAATTTCTTGGCAGTGGTGCTGTATTTAGCGTGAAGGTAATTCCCGGCGATCTGATGCTCGTTTTTATCCTCGCCCCGGGTGCATTCCTTGTGCTTGGTTACCTGATTGCAATTTCTAAAAAAATTAACAAGACCAAATAAAAGGCCATATGCAATACATCATTATTATCATATCAGCCATTTTCGTCAACAATGTTGTGTTGGCACAGTTTCTTGGCATCTGCCCTTTTCTGGGTGTTTCCAACAAGGTTTCCACCTCACTGGGCATGGGCGCGGCAGTAATCTTCGTCATCACTCTGGCCACCATCGTTACCTGGCTTGTTCAAACCTATGTGCTGGCTCCGTTGGGAATACAGTTTTTACAAACCATCGCCTTCATCCTGGTCATTGCCGGGCTTGTGCAAATGGTCGAGATTATTCTGAAGAAAGTCAGTCCTGCACTGTATCAGGCCTTGGGCGTGTTTTTGCCACTGATAACCACCAATTGCGCGGTGCTTGGCGTTGCCATTCTGACCATCCAAAAGGAGTTTAACCTGATGCAGGGAGTTGTTTTTGCAACGGCCACCGCCGTTGGATTCACACTAGCTTTGTGGATATTTGCCGGCATACGCGAAAACCTGGAACTGATGGAAGTTCCTCCGGTAATGCGGGGTATACCAATTGCCCTCATCACTGCAGGCATTCTTGCGCTTGCCTTTATGGGATTTACCGGTATTGTGTAGCCGGGCCAAAACATGCATAAAAAAAGCCTCTCTGTGGAGGCTTTTTTTATGGTTACGCTTCACTTCTTTTCCTTATGCCATTGATCACCAAACATTTGATCAATCTCGGTTGAATCCATGAGTTCAATTTCTGTGAAAAAGCGGATATCTGTCAACGGCCTGTCAAGTGAGTCAGTAGGCTGGGCAGCGATTGCATCCACCACATCCATGCCCTCGAGCACCTGGCCAAAGACTGTATACTCATTATCGAGGTGCGGTGTGCCCCCCAATTGTGTATACACGTCAACCTTTTCCTGGCTCACATCTCTGCTCAGGCTGATGTTGAGTGCTTTCTCAACGACTGGCTTCAATCCCATCAGCATAGTCCGGTATTCATCATAACCCAGGTTCTTTCGCGCATCTATGAGTTTAATTTCAACAGAATCATATCCAGGCATGGTTTTCAGGGTGGCAATTCCTTCCCGCAGTTTGCGCATATCTGTCCTGAGTTCCTCCTTCGTCACCCTACGTCCCTGCACGAGGTAGAACTGAATGCCACTTGAGCACTTTTCCGGATTGTCATCGCGGGCAGCCCCCAATGCCCCCCGCTTGTGAAACAGGTGCTCATTGAATTCAGCAGGCAGTGTGTAGCCCACATCACCATCGCCAAGGGCCTGGCCGGGTTTGGCATATTTTGAATCAGGGTCTCCGCCCTGAATCATGAATCCCTGAATGGTCCGGTGAAACAGCAGGCTGTCCAACTTCCCTTCATCGATCAGCTTCAGGAAGTTTGCTTTGTGTACAGGTGTTTCATCATACAACTGAATCCGGATAATGCCGAATTTGGTCCGGATTTTCACCACCGGAATCTCAGCCGACTTTTGCTGACAACCATCCATTAAACCTGCAAGCAACAATAAAAGCACTAGTCTTTTCATTGGTCATATGTTTTTTGATGACAACAAATGTAACGAAATTCAACAAGGGCAAGCGCAGCTAAACGGCCTCACAAATGCGCCTGTTGCCCGATTGAAAAAGAAATATCATTACTTTTGATAAAAATATGTGCCATGACCGACGAAACGATTGTTGCATTCAATAACGTTTCCATTTTTCAGAAGAGAAACCTCGTGCTTTCGAGTGTCAACCTGACCATCGAAAAAGGTGAATTTGTTTACCTTATTGGCAAAACAGGCAGCGGCAAGTCGAGCCTGTTAAAAACCATGTATGCTGAACTTCCTGTGATTGATGGAATGGCATTTGTTGCCGGGTATGATTTGCGCAGCATAAAATCATCCCAGGTTCCCTTTCTCAGGCGCAAACTAGGCATCGTGTTTCAAGACTTTCAACTCCTCGAGGACAGGACAGTTGACGAAAACCTCGCTTTTGTATTGAAGGCTACGGGCTGGAAAGACAAAGCAAAAATTGAAGAAAGGATAAACCAGGTGCTCGAAGAAGTGGATCTCTTTACCAAAGGCTATAAGATGCCGCACCAGCTGTCGGGAGGCGAGCAACAAAGGGTTGCCATAGCAAGGGCGCTACTCAACAAACCGGGTATCATACTGGCCGATGAACCCACTGGTAACCTTGATCCTGAAACTTCCAACGGCATCATGAAACTGTTGATGAGCATCAGCGAGGCCGGACAAGCTGTGCTGATGGCCACACACAATTACAACCTGATTCACAAATTTCCCTCACGGATCATCAAGTGCGAGGAAGGGACGATTGTCTGCTCAGGAAATCAACTCAATTAGCTTTTCAACATTGTGTCCGTTGTTGTAAAGCAATCCCAGTTTATGCTTTCTTTCCTCAATCCCTTCCAAAGCAAATGATTTCTTAAAAATATCGCGGATGGCATGCTTCATCTCGGCAGGACTGTTGGCAATAATACAAAGTTCATCCAGTGCGCTGCCACTCAGCATCTTGTCGTTTACAAGGCAAAATCTACCATTGTACAGGGTGTTCAACAACTTCAGCTTCAGTCCGGTGGCCTGAAAAGTAACTGAAATATTGACCTGCGCGTGATGAATCAGGTTAAAGAGTGCTTCATCAGTCGGGTTATGGATCAACTCAACATTAGGCATCGTGGCAATGAGCCTTGTCAGGTGTGCTGGCGGATTCAGTCCGGCAACAATCAGGTGGGTTTTTATGTCCTTAAAAACCTCATTTACAAGGTATTTTACTGCATTGAAATTCTCAGCAACCGACAAATTACCATGGTATAAGGCATACTTTCCTTTCCCTGGCCTGATGTTCACTGCTTTGTGAGGGTGAAATGCGGGGATAAATTCAACATGTTGAAAATGTGACGCGAAATAGGTTTCATCCTTTTTCGAAATTGCAATCAGTTGGGCTGCTTTCCCCAAAACCGGCTCAAACCGTTTCAGTTTTGCGGCTTCATTATAAAAATAGTACTTCTTGAAAATACCCGTTTCTGCTTTGGCCAGGTGCAGATAATATTCGTGTTCAATATTATGTGTTCGCACACTGATTTTCCTGTCCTCCAAGCGCGGGTCGGCCAGCAGACCACATGTGTGCAGGCCCTCAAGCAAAATGGGGTATTCGTCTTTGAGCAGTTCCAAAACCAACTGTTCTGATAAGCGTGTGCTTACGATATAAGGTATCTGTCGAAACAGGTGATGCTTCGATACGTCGCGTTTGTAGTAATTAACGCTAAAACAATGTTTCTCAAGCTCTGCAGCTGGTTTACGTCCGTACTCAAAACAATGCAGATGGACCATCATGCCCTTGGACGCCAATGCCTTTACCTTATAAAACACATCAATAACACCACCGTAATTGGCTGGCCAGGGAACATCAAATGAAATGATGTGAATGTGCTTCTCAACAGTATGGTTCATACAATTTCAACAAGGTTTTTTCTTCATTTTCCCAGCACAATTCAGTGGCTGCGAAAGTACAATTCTTTTTCCAACGCTTCAACAGATCAGGGCTTTGCAATGTGTTGTTAATCACTTCGGCCAAATGTTTGGGCTCATGCCGGTCAACAAAACAGCCAACATCGTACTGCCGGATGATGCTGCTAATTTCCGGCAAGGGAGTAGCAACGACCGGAGTTCCCGCCTGAATATAATCGAAAAGTTTATTTGGCAGACTATACCGGTAATTCAGGTTTGTATCCTTATCTAGGGTGAATCCAAGGTCAGCTGCTGCAGTGTATTGCATCATTTGCTGATAAGGCATCCGGGGCAGGAAACTGACGCGACCATCAAGTTTCAGGGTCTGCACACGCTGCTTAAGCGATTCAAGCACATCGCCACCGCCGATAACCAATAACAGTGCATTTTCAACAAATTGCATAGCATCAACAAGTTCCTCGGCTCCCCGCTGAACATTTATCCCTGAACCCTGCAACACAAGTATGTGTTTATCAGCTGGCAGATTCAGTGTTGCCCTGGACAGCTTGTGCTCAGGTTGCCATAGCAATGGGATATTTCTGATTACGAATGTCCTGATGCCATATCTCTGCTCAAAAAGCCGCGCAATGGAATCATTTACTGTGATCATCCAGTCAAGCCGCTTTAATACAAATGCTTCGATCCCTTGCCAAACCCGCTGAACCGTGGGCCTGTTCACCAGTTCAGGAGTTTCGGTGAAATATTCATGGCTATCGTATACCATTGGTATTCTGCGCATTCTTGAAATGAGAAAGTTAGGCAATGCAGTATCGAGGTCATTTGAAACAAGCAAGTCGCATGACGAAAATAAGAGCAGCAAAAACAACCTGATGTTGTATTCTGCATAAAAAAGCGGGCCTTTGTAAAACAGCAGGTTCATGCGGTGACACGCATATGTTCTTGGAGACATAGGCATGCTGCCGGGTCTGTTTCTGCCAACAAGCAGTACCTGAAATCCCAGCTTTTGCAGACTCATGCAGGTTTTATGCACCCGTTGATCCGTTGCAAGGTCGTTGATTACAGAAACTATTGCTTTTTTTTGGCCCATACACAGTGCTAAAAGGGGGAACGAAGCCATTTTACAACAAACTGTGAAAGGTCTCTAATATTATATTTTTAATAAGAATTCGTGCAAATTGCCGAAATGAGCCCGGTCACAGGTCTGTCTCATCTCAGGGCATATTTGTAACTCATCCTTTAACAGTACTTTATACAAGCAATCAGGCAGAGGATAATTTGCTAAAAAAAATCGCAATTCAGCTGATGATTTTGTTGCAAAAATTGCCATTTGATAACGTCAGGCTGTGTATCTTCGCCATGTGTAAAATCAACCGAATTGTGCAAAACCAAAAAAATGTTGTGTATTGAACGTCATTATTCATTAAAACCCTTTAACACCTTTGGCTTAGACATTTTTGCAGACTACTACACCGAGATCAACAAGGTTGAAGACCTGACCAGCCTGCGCAGGATGGATGTCTTCAGGCATGAGAAACGGGTATTTATTGGAGGGGGAAGCAATGTGCTTTTCCTGAACGATTTCTTTGAAGGATTGGTTATTCGCATGGTTAATAAGGGAATACAGATCGTCAAAGAAGATGAAAATGATGTCATTGTTGAAGTTGCCGCCGGGGAAAACTGGGCTGATTTTGTTTCAGAAATGGTCTGGCGTAGTTATGGAGGGCTTGAAAATCTATCACTTATTCCAGGAAGTGTAGGTGCTGCTCCTATCCAGAATATCGGGGCCTACGGGGCTGAATTCAAAGACTGCTTTCAACTGTTGCAGGCGATCGATCTTAAAACCGGAAGCCATGTATTTTTTGATGCAGTAAGCTGCGACTTTGGCTACAGAACAAGTTTTTTCAAAACACTGGGTTTTGGAAGGTTTGTCATCACGTCGGTGCAGTTTAAACTCAGCAAACACCCAAAAATAAAGCCTGACTATGGTTCACTGCAACAGGAACTTGATCAGCTGGGCATTCAGCATCCGGGCATCAACGATGTGAGTGAGGCTGTTTGCCGCATCCGGCAACGCAAGCTTCCTGACTATACTCAATTGGGCAATGCCGGCAGCTTTTTCAAAAACCCGATTATCCACCGTTTGCTTTACGAAGACCTCGTAAGGGAGTTTTCCGATATCGTCGCCTACCGCGATGGCTCCGAAACCATGAAGGTTTCAGCCGGGTGGCTGATCGAAAAGGCAGGCTGGAAAGGCAAGCGAATCGGCAATGTGGGGATGCACGACAAGCAGGCCTTGATCCTGGTGAATTACGGCAATGCCACTGGCACCGAACTCTACAACTATGCCATGCAGGTTCAGTACGACATTAAAAAGATGTTTGGAGTGCTGCTTGAGCCAGAGGTAAACATCATTCATTGAGCGGTATAAACCGCTGCCTTTTTCATAAAGAAATTGACCTTGTTTAGCCTGTTATAAGTGGCCATGGCTATGTATATCTATTACTTAAATTTCCTGGCCGAGAAGATTCACTTACTTATTTAGAAAACATTATAAATAGTTGTATATTCGCCTGTGAATTAACGATACTGTTACTACAACAGATGAAAACAGGTAGTATCTCTCGCTTTATCAAAGAAAACCTGGAAGCGTTTATTTGGCTTTTGGCGCTGATCTTACTCGCCAGTATGCCGCCTGAAAGCACACAAAGCAGCTTGTGTCTGCTGCATCACCTAGGCTTTTCATGGTGTCCGGGATGCGGACTCGGGCATGCCATATCATCCTTTTTTCACTTTCGGTTTGTGTTGTCCTTCAACCAGCACCCGCTTGGCATTTTTGCAGTGGTGGTGCTGATAAGTCGTATTTGCACAGTGTTTTACCAGTATTATACGTTCCATTATCAAAACTCCAATCATTATGGCAAAAATTTATGAAATCATGCCTGATATCCAGGGCGAAGAAATGTTGTTTTTACAAAACCTTACCCAGGATTATTCAGAAGAAAAATTGCGCAATTTTTCAAACATTTACCGTGCTCGTCGCAAAGACCCACAGTTGATACTGCTGTTGACCTTGTTGGGCTTTCTCGGTTTTGCCGGAATACACCGCATCATGATCAACCAGATTGGCATGGGTATTCTCTATTTCTTCACCGGAGGATTGTGTTTGATCGGCACCATCGTTGACCTGGTAAACTACCAAAGCCTCTCATTTGGCTTTAACCGCATTGTTGCCACCGAAATTCACGCAATGATTTCCGGAAGCAAATAGCATATAAGTTCGTCTTCAAATTCCGACATCCGCTTAATATACCAGCAAAGGTTTCATTATGACTCCTTTGCTGGATTCAATGTGCAGCACATAGTATCCCGAATGGGAAACCAAAATGCTGCATTCGGTTTGCCTGGGCGTTGTGGGTTTAAATGAACTGACTTGTCTTCCCGCCAGGTCGCTCAGTTTTATTTGCTGAATCTGTTCACCCTGACTGACTTTTACCGTACAATACTGTCCGGAAAGTATCGGGTTTGGAAAAACAACGGCTTCACGTGTTGCCTTATGGTCACTGATGCCCGTCAGAATGCCCTCTCCAAATAACCTTACTGAAATCGCAACCATTTCGGTGCTGCTTTTTGTTGCAAAGTAAACCGTATCAACATAAGCGCTGTTTTCCGAGGGATTAAAAGCAATCTGAACGGGCAAAATTGTTCCGGCAGGAATGCTGATGGGAAGTTCATCAACCAGGCTGAATGCAGGATCGTTAAAATACGCATCAGTAATGAACAGGGGTTCATTGCTTTTGTTGTGAATATCGATGGCTTCAACCTGATTTCCCGTCTCAATATCCACAGTCCCAAAGTTCAGGGAATCTGTTTCCGGCTCAAAGATGCTGTTTTCCCAGCTGAACTTAAAGGCCCGATAGCTCACCAGGCTTGAGTCAGCACTGATGATTTCGAAAGCCTTTGTTCCATCAGCATGGTACTCTGTTAAAACAAAATCATCGGGGTTTGTCGCCCAACCCAGGACCACATTTTCATTTGGCAGCACCTGCATATGACCCATTGCCCATGAAAACACAGGCGGGTCGTTTTCAAAGGTCTGAATCCTTGTGGCTGTCATCGTTACTTCATCAATGCGGTATTTCAGGCCCCTCGAGTATTCGGGCTCGAGCCTGAAACCATTGTCGAACAAGGTGTAAACCTGGTTACCCTGATACCGGATCGAGTGTTGTGCCGAAAACCACCGATCGTCATTGACCATCGTAAACATATTTTGACTTCCACCCCATCGCCAGATAATGTCGCCGGTCTGGCCATTGATTTTGGTTATTTCATGATATTTCCTGCTTGAGATAACCGGATTATTGAATTCATCGAGGGTGATGGCATTGCCATGGACATAATCAATATACGGAGCTGTAAGGTTCACCCAGGTTGTGTCACAATCGAGGATATCGAAGTGATCCCAGCTGCGCCATTGGAACAACACATCGCCAGCTGCATCGCAGTGTTGAACAACCAATCCAATCACGATAGCATTCGGATTGCCCCCTTCCACGACCTGGCTCATATCCACAGGTTGCGCATCATAAATCATCAGCCAGTAATCGCTGTTTTCGTTCACAACAAGCTCATGGGCATCGGCAGTATATCCATTTCCGGCCAGATAATACCTCCTGAAATCATAGGCGCTGTCCATTTCAGTCCACTTTGTGGTCACAAAGTCGAAATAGGTCATATACCCGTTTCGCTGCAACTTCAGGTCGTTTCCACGGTTGGCGTTCTTACGGTAAAACACAGGAGTTCCACTCTGGTCCAGTATCATCATATAATAAGACACATTGGCGTTCTGTGTACTGGAAAACAGAAAATAATTTCCCGGCGCCGGATCATTGTTGGCAGTAATATAAAGCGGCGGAAAATCTCCCGGAAGTGGAATCGTTGAGCTGATGGATTTTAAACCGCTGAGGTGGGCTGTTGGTAGTGCTGCACGCATTGTCTTCCCCCTTTCAGCAAAATCATCCTCAATAGCTGTTTCAGGTACAAACACCTTATCTTTTGGACTCACATAAAACCTGAATGCGAAAGGAGCCACTGCAGTACCATCATGTTGTTTCAGTCCGCTGCCGATGGAAACCTGCACACACTCCCCTTTTTGGTAAGGCTCTGATGATTCAAAAATCAGGGTTAAGCCATCGGATGCCAGGCGCTTTTTTCCTTCAATGAACCCGCTATGACTCCCAACAACACGCAACTGACATTCGTCAAGGCTGCTTTTATCAATGGGCAGACCTGTCCTTAACGCAATAGCTTGTCGTGGATTAATTAGCTTTGATTCAGGCTTCGGTGATACGTAAACATAAGGCTGGCAGAAAACCAGGCCCGAAATGAATACGAACAAAAGGGTCAGCAAAGATTTGCGACCTGAAGGTGTATTTTTCATGCCATTTGTTTGAAATGAGACAAACCTGAAAGGTGATGTAAAACATCTGTTTATTTCACTTTGACAAGGTGAATGACAGTGATATTCCAAACAAAACAACAATAAACTCGTGAAATTTTGTGCTAAAGCTGCTTCAGTAGCAGTTTGTTGATGCGTTTAGCCAGGAATGGGCCTGAGTAGATAAATCCTGTGTATACCTGCACCAGGTCGGCTCCGGCATTGATTTTTTCGATGGCATCTTCAGCTGACATAATTCCGCCAACGCCGATGATCGGGAAAGCCTTGTTTGATTTCCGTGCCAGGTACCTGATTACTTCTGTTGACCTGTCGCGCAAAGGGAGACCGCTCAGGCCGCCTTTACCAATTTGCTGAGCCAGGGACTGTTCCTTTGCAATGGTATGACGTGTAATGCTGGTATTGGTCGCAACAACCCCGTCGATCTTTGTCTGCTTGACCACTTCGATCACCTCATCGAGCTGCTGCTCGTTCAGGTCGGGCGACACCTTGAGCAAAACAGGCTTACGTGCCGGCTTGCTGTTGTTGATTTCCTGCAACTTCAACAGGATGTGAGTGAGGGATTCCTGGTCCTGCAGTTCGCGAAGATCGGTGATATTGGGGCAGCTTACATTGACGACAAAGTAGTCCACATGATCGAAAAGCCCTTCGAAATTTGCAACATAATCATCCACAGCACTGGCATTGGGTGTAAGGGTGTTTTTTCCGATGTTTCCTCCAATGATGGCCTTTGTTTTACGGGTCTTGAGGTTCGCAACTGCAGACTGCAATCCTTTGTTATTGAAACCCATGCGGTTGATCAATCCTTGTTCCTTTTTCAGGCGAAACAACCTGGGCTTTGGATTGCCCGGCTGTGCATTTGGTGTCACAGTTCCAATTTCGATATGGCTGAATCCAAGGTTTGCCAGCTCATTGAACACTTCGGCGTTTTTATCGAATCCGGCAGCAACGCCAACAGGATGGTCAAAGCTGAGGCCAAAAAGTGTGCGCTTCAGTCGATCATCATTTACCTGGGTGAAATGCGCCAACAGGCTTTTAACACCAGGAAAAGCCAGGCCAATTTTCAAGGCAGCGACCACCATGTGATGCACTTTTTCGGGGGCAAAAAGAAACAAAACCGGTCGGATGACAGCCTTATACATGGCGTGGTGCTTTGGTTTAAAAAAAGTCCCCATATGGGGACTCACTTATGCATCTTTTGTAGTTTCTGCAGGTTCCTCAGCCGGAGCCTCGGCTTCGGTAAAGTCGAGCAGGTTTCTCTCAATAAGTAACTTATACCAGCCAAAAACCTTTTTCATATCCGATGGATAAACACCTTCTACATCAAAATCAGGTACTATTTTGGCAAATTCAGCCTTTAAGGCGTCGTTGCTGAGTTTTTTCACATCAAAGCCAAGTTCATCGCCCATTACCTCATGAATCCTGAAGAAGACTTCCTTTAAAGGCTTGTCACCATTTTCGGTGAAAATGCTGATTTCTTCAAGTGAGCTCATCCTGTCCTGCGCAAAGGCTGGAAACCGTTTTCCATCGATCAACGATTCAACCACCACACTCTGCTTGCCCTGACCGGTAACCTTAAATAATCCCGGCTTGCCCGAAATAGAAACGATTTTTGTTAAGTCCATGCATCAATTTTTTTGCAAAAATAAGGATTTTACGCGATTTCCGCCAATCGTTGCTCATTATGGGCAACAGAATTCTGTTTGCCCTCATTTTCGTTAGCAACCAATATGTTCCATTGGAACCAAACCGCCTATCGAGTTGATTAGTGCCTGACCAGGATTTTCTTTGAAATGAACTGACGCCTGTCCATTACAAATGAAGCCAGGTATAATCCATCATTCAGTTCAGTGGCATCAATCAGCAGTTCAAAGCATTTGGCACATTGCATTTTTGAAACTGTTCTTCCATTCACATCATGCAGCGTCAATTCAACTGAATGCCATTGCCGGTCGAACATTGCGTTTGTGCGCTGCTGAATGGGATTTTGAAGAAAACGCACCCAGTTGTCGTCAATTTTCGTTTCGGGTGTACTGCTTCCAACATCAATCGAAAACATCCTCAGCTGATCAATCATCCAGCCATCATGCTGGTTATCAATTTCATCGGAAATGAAATGGAACCGCAGCATCATTGTGTCGGATATGTTTCCTGATCGTACCGGTATAAAATGCCAGGCCATGGTGGTGTGCACCCATCCGTTTGTGTGGCCCGAAAAGCCGGGCTCACCATTGAAAAGTGTATCAATGTCACTGTAAAGATTTGGAAACTCAGCAAAGGGCGACCATGGTGGGCTGAACCCCCACCAGGAGCTGTACACGGAATCGTGAATGATGTTATCCCAACTGATTCCTTTATCCCATGAAACTGTGATGTAGCCGCCGTCCCTGAGGGTGTCGGTGTCAAACTTGTGCCAAAAATCAAAGAACAAAATTTCCGGATAGGTTGGATTATTAAACGATCCGACGATCAGGTCAAACCATGAGTGGTTCAGTGGCGGATACGGCGCCAAGGTGTCGGTGACCATGGCATTGGGCGGTGTATAAGCTTCAGGAAAAAACTGTTTTTGGGGGTGGCCAGTCTGCCAAAGGTTTTGCAGCGAAGGATTAAGCAGGATGTAATCCGAAGGATTCTCAAAATCAAGCACCTGCCAGATACCCACTGTATCGCCTGGGCTTTGCCTTATCTGAGTGAAACCACTAAAAGATAAAGCGCTGCAAAAGCAAATCGCGATCAGTTTTCTTTTCATAATCAGTGTATGTGTTTGTTTGAAAATCACAACAGTTTCAGCACCGCCACCACCGGCGAATAAAATCCGGCAATCAACAGGATCACCAAAAATGGCCTGTTCACATTCGTAAACTTAAAATTTCGGTTCGCGATGGCCTGAACGCTGTGATTGACTGCTGAAAAGAAAAAGAAAAACATAAAGCAAAAAAACACAGTGAGTTCTGCTTTGAGTCCCCAGTTCAGTGCCCAAATCAATATGGAAATAACCGTGTATGACAACAAGGCAATGGCCGATTGACGCTGATAGTTACTGCCACTTTCAAAGCCCTTCGACCTGGCAGCTTCATCGCCAAAGAACAAGCCTTCAATACCACTTAAACCGGCAATAAAGAAGATGGTCATTGGTATCATAAGGTGTAGTTGTGCAACAGGGTCGTACTCAGTGCCAGCGTACCCGGTTTGATATCCCAGAAAAAAGGCGAGAGTCACACCTGCAATACGCACAATTTCAAAGAGTTTGATTATCATAATGGGCAATTTAATGGATGAATACCACAAATATAATTCAACAAAATGAACATTGCAAATCAATGGCCATCTTTGCTGAAGAATAAAACAATCAGTGAGATTCAGTGAAATGAAATCACCTTAATCCTGGCATTTTTCCCATTGAATCACCGCGCCTGCATGCGCGTTCATTTCCCTTTGGCTCAGGTTCATCCTTTCATTAAACACCTTCGTCCGCTTTTAGTGGCAATACCGTTTTGCAGGACAATATCTTCGCAGCATCAATCTGATGAATAAACACTTAAACTCACATCACATGAAAACAAAAGCAATTTTAAGCGTGATATTTCTGAGCCTCTCGCTGGGTATCATGGCGCAGAACAACGAGGTCGCTGACCACATCTGGAAATGGGAAGGCCGGAGAAAAGTAAACACACTGGGGATGTTTGGAAACATCTCGGGAAGTTACACCCAGGTCATGGACCAGCCAGCAGCCTGGTTTGGCGCCAAGGCCGGAATCGTCATCAACAGGCATTGGGGCCTGGGTTTGGCGGGTTACGCATTGAATTATGACCACAATCTCGACGAGGTAGTCACCGATGGAACCTACAGGCTGCAGGCAGGCTACTCAGGCATGTTTGTAGAGTATTTTGTGCCACTGAGCAATTGGGGAAAACTCAGTTTCAGCTGGACAAGCGGCATGGGAAAGGCCTTTTACCAGTATGACAAAGCCTTCAGGGAAGACCGCCCCTGGTACGACGAAGTCATCGACGTGGAAAAACTGGTTGTTAACGACCTCGGCGTCAACTTTAAGTACCGGATGGCAGGCAAGTGGTGGATTGGGGTAAATGCTTCCTACGGACTCACTTCACCTGTAGAGCTCACTGGAACAGATGACTATTTCCTGAGAAACTATCGCCTTGGCATTGACCTTAGCTATGGCATTTTTTGATGCTGCCATGCAAATACCAGGCCACTGGCCGGCAGGTTTTCTGTTTCAATGAAAACCTGTCTGTGCCAGCTTCGGCTTGTCGGTTAAACGCCAATAATTCGTATTTTTGATACATGCTGCATATGGCCAGAACATACCGTAATCTACATGCCCTGTTTCCGACAAAGCGACTGATCATATTGGTTATCAGCCTTTCGCTTTTCGTACAAATTGTGGTAATCGTCTACAACCATTTCAGCGGGTTTCATCCACTGGATGGGATGCTGCACTTTTTCTTAAGGCTGGCACGAGGACTGATTTACAGTACTGTATTTGGCTTTTTGATTGCACTCGCCGACTTATGGCTGATTTTCAGGCTCACCCACAAATTCCCCTGGAGCAAACAGGTGACTGCCCGGTTGTTGTTACAGTTTGGGTTTACCCTAGCCATGGCTTTTGTGATCAGCGCATTATTTACCTTCACTGCCGATACCATAAAACCCTATTCTGAGCGCATCGAAACTGTGTACATCAGCAACGCGCTGATCTTCGGAGTGGTCAATATTTTACTCATGATCGTGTTTGAAGCCTGGATTTTTTCTGATGAAACAACAGCTGCACGTAAGCAGGCCCGTCTGCTCGAGAAAGAGTTGAGTCAGATCAGGTTCGAGGTTTTGAAAAGTCAGATCAACCCGCATTTTCTGTTCAACAGCCTGAATGTACTTTCCGGGCTCATCAGCAAAGATACGCGCAAGGCACAGGAGTTTATCGACGAATTCTCGATGGTTTACCGCTATGTGCTCGAAACCATCGAAAAAAAAGTGGTAAGTCTCGAACAGGAGCTTGGTTTCGTGCATGCATACCTTTTCTTGCAGCAGATCAGGTATGGCCAGGCGTTGCAGGTTACAATCAAGCTGCCGGCCGAAAAGCTCGCCATGCTGATGCCGCCATTGTCGATGCAACTTGTGCTCGAAAATGCCATCAAGCATAACATCATTCTTTCTGAAAAACCGCTTTTGATAAACATAAGTTGTGATGACGACTATCTGGTAATCAGGAACAACATACAGACCAAGGTTTCGAAAAACAAATCAACTGGCCTTGGTCAGTCGAACTTGCAAAAAAGGTATGCCATGATTTGTTCCAAACAGCCGGAATTCACGATCGAATCGTTGCATTATACCGCCCGATTACCCCTGATAAAGCCCGAAAACAATGAATATTCTGATCATTGAAGATGAACAACTGGCGGCCGACAGGCTGGAGGAGATGTTGCTTGAACTGGTGCCTGAGGCAAAGATTCTGGCCAAATTAGGCTCAATTCGCGCTTCGGTAAGGTGGCTGCAGGCACATCAGGCTGACCTGATTTTTCTTGACATTCAGCTGTCTGATGGCATCAGCTTCAGCATCTTTGAGGAAGTGATGATGAATACACCGATCATTTTCACCACTGCCTTTGACCAATATGCCATTAAAGCCTTTCAGCTAAACAGCATTGCATATCTGTTGAAACCCATCAGAAAAACCGAACTCAAAGAAAGCCTGCAGAAATACAAGTCGCTGAAGACAGCTTTTGGTGTCGACTTTGAACAACTGCTGGCCGGTATTGAAGGTAGAAATCCCGCCTATCGCAAGCGGTTTCTGATTCAGGTTGGAGACAAAATCAAAAAAATTGAATTGGTGGATGTGGCCTATTTTTATGCCATGGAGAAAAGCGTGTTTATGAAAACCAATCAGGATCAGGATTTTGCCGTGGATTACACCCTCGACAACCTGGAAGCGACACTAGATCCGGAAAAATTCTTCAGGGTCAATCGGAAATACCTTGTGAACATGGATGCCATCGCAAGCATGGTCGCATGGTCGCGCAGCCGCATCAAGCTGGATCTTAAGCCACCGGTAAGCGACAAGGAAGATGTGGTTGTCAGCATTGAGCGCTCAGCAGCCTTTAAGCAATGGCTCAATTCTTAATCAGGCAAAGCTCTGCAAATCAAATAATTTCTTATAAACTCCTCTCTGCAGCAACAGGTTTTCGTGTTTGCCCCTTTCGACGATTTCACCCTTAACAATCACAACAATTTCGTCGGCATGCTGAATGGTTGATAGTCGGTGGGCAATCACCAGGGAAGTCCTGCTGGTCATGACCTTGGCAAGGGCATCCTGCACCAGGCGCTCCGATTCCGTATCCAGCGATGAAGTGGCTTCATCAAGGATCAGGATTGGCGGGTTTTTAAGCACTGCACGGGCAATACTCAGGCGTTGCCGCTGACCACCGGAGAGCTTTGAGCCGCGATCGCCAATGGTGGTTTCGTACCCATTTTCCAGTTGAACGATAAATTCATGAGCATTGGCCACTTTGGCAGCCTCAATTACCTGTTCCATCGTAGCACCGGTATCGCCAAAAGCAATATTGTTAAATACCGTATCATTAAACAATATGCTTTCCTGTGTCACAATACCCATCAGGCTGCGCAAGCCATCGATGCGGTAATCGCGGATATCGATGTCATCGATGAAAATGCCGCCACCAACCACATCGTAAAACCGCGGAAGCAGGTCTGCCATGGTCGATTTACCGCCCCCCGATTCACCAACAAGCGCAACAAGTTTACCCTTTTCAATATTCAGGTTGATATGTTTTAGCACTTCCTCTTTTTCGTATTTGAAGCTCACATCGCGGTAGGCGATTGAATGGCGGAAGTCGCTGATGGGAATGGCATTGGGCTTCTCTTCAATCACTTCCTCTGCATCAAGAATCTCAAAAATACGTTCAGCCGATGCAATCCCCTTCTGAATGCTGTAAAAGCCCTGGGCAAAGGTTTTGGCCGGAGGAATAATCTGTGAGAAAACGATGATGTATGTAATAAAATCGGCGGCATTGATGGTTGGTGAATCTGACAGCACAAGCCTTCCACCAAACCACAACACCACAATGATGACGAGCGATGACAGGAACTCACTCAATGGCGAACTCAGGTCGCGCCGGCGGTAAATGCTGATCATCAGGCGCGAATACTGGCTATTCTGGTCCTGGTATTTGTTATCGGAATACCGGATGGCATTGAATGCCTTGATGATACGTAAGCCGGAAATCGCCTCTTCGATGGTTGACAGCATTCCAGCAAAGCGTGCCTGTCCAATCCTTGAAGAACGGCGCAGGCTTTTGCCAATCTGGCCAATGACAAAACCGGTAAGTGGCAGGATCAGGATCACAAACAGCGTCAGTTTCGGGCTCATGCTGAGCATGAACACAAAGTAGGCGATGATGGTTACAGGGTCGCGTACAAGCATCTCAAGGTAGTTCATGATCGAATACTCCACCTCCTGCACATCGGTTGTCAGGCGGGCGATGATGTCGCCCTTTTTCTGTTTGTTATAGAACGATAAGGGAAGAATGAGCATCTTGCTGAAGAGGGCATTCCGGATGTCTTTTACTGAACCAATGCGGATATTCGCCATATAGAAACTGGAGAAGAACCTGGCGAGGTTCCGCAGGAAAAATGCTGTTATAATCACCAGACAAATGAAGGCCAGCGCCTGCAACTTGCCCTGCTCGACGATGATGGAGCTGATGAGGTAGTTGAGGTTTCCCAACAGGGCTTCTGCGTTAAGGCCCATGGGAGGCCGTTGGGTGACCAGGGCATCGGTTCCAAACAGCAGGTTCAGAAACGGAACCAGCAGGGCAAACGAAAACAGGGAAAACACGATGGTGAGCAGGTTAAACAACACATTCAACAAGGCGTATCCCCAGTATGGCTTTACATAACGCAGCAAGCGATAGAATTTCTTCATGATGCAATTAAATGAGTTCGAGACCGGTGTAATTCTGCGGGGTGATTTTCAGCAACTCCTGTTTGATGTGTTCGGGCAGATCGAGCCCTTTGATAAACTCCTCGATGGCTTTTTTATCAATGACACTGTTTGTACGGGTCAGTTGTTTCAATATTTCATAAGCGCCTTCTACCTGCTCCCGCCTTAAAATCGTTTGAATGGCTTCAGCTACAACAGCCCAGTGATGTTCAAGGTCGCTATTGATTGCTGCTTCATTTAACAACAGTTTACCACAGCCTTTTCGTATTGATTTTATTGCAATGAGCATATGAGCCAAAGGCACGCCAATGTTTCTTGTAACCGTCGAATCTGTCAGGTCGCGCTGCAACCGGCTGATGGGTAATTTTTCGCTCAGGTGAGTGAGTACTGCGTTTGCCAGCCCCAGGTTCCCTTCGGCATTTTCAAAATCGATGGGATTCACCTTATGCGGCATGGCCGATGAACCAACTTCTCCTGCCTTGATTTGCTGACGGAAGTACTCCATCGAGATATACAGCCACATATCACGGCAAAAATCGATCAGGATGGTATTGATGCGTTTCAGGGCATCGAACCAGGCAGCGAGGTAATCGTAATGTTCGATCTGTGTGGTTGTTTTTTGGCGGTGGAGGTTCAGTTTTCCAGCGATAAAGCTGTTGGCAAAACCCTCCCAGTCGATGGTTGGATAAGCCACAACATGTGCGTTCATATTGCCGGTTGCGCCACCGAATTTAGCCGAAAAAGGCACTGATTGCATCAGTGCGAACTGATTGTTGAGCCGTTCAGCAAACACGTAAATTTCTTTACCGAGACGCGTTGGGCTTGCAGGCTGTCCATGGGTGCGCGCAAGCATGGAAACATCCTTCCATTTTGCAGCCATTTCAGCCAGCTCCTGGCTCAGTTCATGCAGCATGGGCATGATGATCAGGTTATTCGATTCCCGCACCGATAATGGCAATGCTACATTGTTGATATCCTGTGAGGTAAGGCCAAAATGGATGAATTCCTTCACGTTGCCCACGCCAAGCATCTCAAACTTCTTTTTCAGGAAGTACTCCACCGCCTTTACGTCGTGGTTCGTCACTCCCTCTATTTCCTTCACTTCGAGCGCATCCTCAAGGGTAAACTCTTCGTAGATGGCCCTGAAATCGTCGAACAGTGCCGGATTCAGCTGGCTAAGCTGTGGCAAAGGAAGTTCACACAAGGCGATGAAATACTCCACTTCGATCATAACCCGGTAACGAATCAGGGCATATTCAGAGAAGAATTCATCTAGTTCGCTTGTTTTATTGCGGTAACGCCCATCAACAGGCGAAATGGCCGACAAAGATGACAGTTCCATAGTTGCTATTTGACTTCAAAATTAATAAATATACCGCTGTCAGGCTGTACAATCTTGCAAATGCCACCAGTACAATGTCAACGAGACCAGAACGGACCTCAGTTTTTGAAAAACTCAGGCCTTACAACAAGCTGTGAACGTTTACTGCTGAGGGTATTAAAAAAGCCCAGTCCTCCTTCTTTAACGTTGGATACCACATTTGCTGGTGGTCCGCTAAACAAGGGGTTGCTTCCTCCTGATTCGGTCTGCAACTGGATGAAAAAGTTGAAATATTCTTCAGTGATGGCCGAAAGGATCAGGGTGATGGTGTCGCCCGGATGAACCTCGTCAGCATAAAGAAAAAGCACCGAGAGTCCGTTTGTGTTGTTGCCGTTAAAGAACCGGTCTTCAGTTACCTGCACACGTGAGGCGGTGTCGGTAAGCATTACCCCGTTTCTGAGGGCATCGATGCGGTAAAAATCCTTTGTTGGCGGATCATAGGCATAAAGCTTCACAAACCAGAAGTCCCATACTGCCTGATATTCGAGCGAAATGGAGTCGATTGAGAATGCTGTCTCAGGCATCATGCTGTTTGCCACAAACTGGTCTTTGCCACCAATTTTGTCTTTCAATCCAATTTCTAGCGTGTACGTTGTTCCTTTTTGTCCCGCATATGCTTCCGGAGTCTGGTAAACGCCACTTCCGGCTGGATTCTCGGCAAGGAGGAGTTTCTCAGATCCATTATCAAGGTAAACGGTAGCTTCCGTCACTGCCGGAGGTGCTTCATTTGAAAAATAGTTGGCCGACTCCGTCAACCTGATGCGCTGCACCATGGTATCTGTGGTGATCGCACCATCCACCACAAGGCGTTTGTCGCTGTCGTTCAGCTTGATGTCGATGCGCTCCGTGCATGATGAAGCAACAAGCGTAATCAAACTAAGGATAAGGATGTTCCGGGACTTTATCATTGGTTTCATTGGGATCAGAATTTGAAATTATAGGTAATCGACGGCACAATGCCAAAGAGGTAGGTCATTTCGGCATGGGTGATATCCGGGTCATTTTCGTCACTGACAAAATTGATTACCCAGGGGTTCTTTTTGTTGTATACATTGTAGGCCGAAAAGTTCCATTCACCTTTCCATCTGCGGCCCGGCTTTTCTTTTCCGTTGAGTGTTACCGAAACATCGAGGCGGTGGTAATCGGGTAGTCGGTATGAGTTTCGGTCGGAATAAACCGGCACGATGGTGTTCCCGATTTTGAACCTTCCTGTCGGGAAAGTCACGGCCGATCCGGTTGCATACACCCAGTTGGCTCCCAGGCTCCATCTTTTGCTGAGCGCATAGTTTAGTACGATGGAAACGTCATGAGGCCTATCGTAGGTAGCCGGATACTTTTTTCCATCGTTGATCTCCGGAATCTTCCTGAAGGTCCTCGACCAGGTGTAACTGACCCAGCCGTTCATCCTACCCTGCGATCGTTTCACCAGCACCTCAAGGCCATACGACCAGGCTTCGCCGAAACGCAATTCACCCTCGATGTATTCGTTCAGCAGCAGCTCTGCATGGTCCTTGAAGTCAATCGCATTGTGGTTTAGCTTGTAAAATCCTTCAATGGAGGTTTCAATGGATCGCTTGGGCAGGTTGTGAAAATAACCCAGTGAGAACTGGTCGCCGATTTGAGGCTTCACATTTGGGCTCGACGAAAACCAGATGTCGAGCGGCGTGCCGGCGGTTGAGTTCTGGGCGAGATGCACGTATTGCACATTGCGGGTGTAGGCCGCCTTGAATGAATTTGTTTCACTTAAGTTGTAGGAAACACTCATGCGGGGCTCAAAACCGGTGTATGTGTTGAAAAATTTACCCTTCGCATAAATCGTTGAATCCACCTTGTTGTAGTCATCATCGAAATGAAATGAGGTTCCTTTTCCAACATTGTTAAGCATGCTCAACCTTAAGCCGTATTTCAGCACGAACCTGCTCCCGATTTTCTGGTCATTACTGATGTAAATCCCTGTTTCGAGCGACTGATTCTGTGGCATTTCGATGGTATTAAAGATCGTTTCTTCGCCCAGTCCGCTGGCTTTTCCTGGGTGGAACTTATGCCAGGTAGCCGACACGCCAAACCGAACCGTATTGTCGGCATCAGCGAACCAGGTAACATCCGATTTCGCACTTACATCTTTCATCACAGCAACCCAGCTAAAGGCGTTGGGCTGTCCCGATGGCACGCCAAGGTTGTAATTAAACCTGCTGTAAATCAACGAGAAGTTTGAAAACAGGCGGTTGTTAAACAGGTGATTCCACCTTCCGGTAAAGGTCTGATTTCCCCAACCTATCCCAAAATTGTCGTTCCCGAAAACATCCTTGCCAAAATATCCTGACAGAAACACCCTGTTTTTATCATCGATAATGTAATTGGCTTTCCCGTTAAAGTCGTAGAAATAAAGGCTGTTTCCTTTCAGTTTCTCATTGCTCGACAAGGCCAGAAATACGTCGGCATAGGTGCGCCTTCCTGCCAGCATAAACGATGACCTGTCCTTTTGCAGTGGCCCTTCGACCATTAATCGGCTCGAGATGGTGCCTATGCCACCTTGCCCGGCAAACTGCTTTGAGTTACCATCATCCATGCGCACATCGACCACCGACGAAAGCCTGCCACCATAAGCCGCTGGAATATCGCCTTTATATAGCTCGACACCTTTGATGGCATCGTTGTTAAATACGGAGAAAAATCCCATGAGGTGCGATGGGTTGTACACCATGGCTTCGTCGAGCAGAATCAGGTTCTGGTCAGGGCTTCCTCCCCTGACGCTGAAACCCGAACCACCTTCGGCGGTAGCCTGAACACCCGGAAGCAACTGCAGGGCCTTGATCAGATCCACCTCTCCCATAAGGGCAGGTATCTGTCTGATATTCTTTATATCCAGTTTATTGACGCTCATTTGTGCCTTGGCTAAACGCTCAGCCGCTACTTCACCACTGACAACAACTTCATTTAAGGTGGTTTCGACACGCTTCAGGGTGATGTTAATCACCGTATCGATCTGAATTGTGAGCGGCACCCTGATTGTTTCGTAGCCAACATAACTATAGGTAATGTTGTATTTTCCCTTTTCCAGTCCCAGTGAATAAAACCCATAGGTGTTTGTTACTGTACCACCAAACAAAGACTCAATATAAATGGTAGCCCCAATGAGCATTTCACCATCGGTTGCATCGCGGACAAAGCCACTCAAGGTGGTACCGCGATGCTCGGGATTGACATCCCCGAAGGCAAAAAAGGGACTTGAAATCCACAATGCATTTAGCAAAATGGACATCATGATATTTTTTATACGCATGAATTCAGAAAGTTAATCTTGATGCAAGAACAAATGTATGAACAGGATGTTTTACCAGAACCAACCGAAAATAAATGAAATGCTTGCTTCAGGGCTACAGTAATCTTTGGAGTTGAAGTATTTACGCGTTCCGCCAAAATTGCCATTGTCATCGTAATAATCATAGGTTTTGTTGGCCCCTGTCACCAGACGATAGCCAACACCAACATTAATCTTCAGCCAACGGGCCATATTCATTTCCACTTCAACCTGCGGGTTCAGCACAAACACATTATCGGTGAAATAATTATAATGTTGTCCCATATATTTTTCATCGAACAGGCTCAGGCTTCCCCAACCCACCTTGGTGCTGACGGCAAAATGCACCGCATCAGCAGGATTGATCAGGCCCCCGAGCCAGAAACCACCATGACCAAAGTTGATACGTTCGCTGCTGTGATCCACCCAGATTCCATTGATCGGATCAAATGTTTTCAGGTCTGAATAATGATAAGTTGCCAATCCCATGCCATAACCACCAAAAAACAGGTTATCGACAAGGACTGCTCCCCCACCTCCAACAGAAACGCCGAGTTCGTTGTTCCCAACCGAAGAAAACTCTATTACTGGCCCCCCAAAGCCTGAAATTTTCACCGGCTTATTCGTATCGAATAAAGTTCTAAATTCGGGAGTTTCGTTTGACTGGGCAAAAAGGGAGCTGACTTGCGCCATTAAGATAAACAGCACAATTGCTGTTGTTTTCATGATGTGCTTTTTCATTGCTTTGATATTAATTTGTCGATTTATTCAAATTACTGACACTAACGACAGAACATTTATGCACGGGTTGCAGTTTTCATGCAATAATTGACAGAATATTTTTACATGCTTTTTCGGAACAGTATTTGATCAACCAACAGAAATCATACCATGAAAATGGAAGAAAAGCGGATACTGCAAAGTTTTTTTGTTCCGGGGCTTCTGGTTTTCCTCATGTGGCTCGTGAAATTCACCGAATGGGTCTTTGGGCTGAGCTTTTCATTCCTGGGCATCACTCCGCTCACCGCTGAAGGGCTTCCTGGTATTTTGTTATCACCATTTTTGCACGCCGACTGGAATCACCTGATGGCCAACAGTTTGCCCATGCTCGTTTTGGGGGCTGCCCTGTTTTATTTTTACAAACCCATGGCAATCAAAATCATGCTGCTGGTGGCCATCATCACCGGCATCTGGGTCTGGGTCGGGGCACGCGCTGCAACACATATTGGTGCAAGTGGGTTAATTTACGGCCTCACCTCATTTCTTATGGTAAGTGGTTTTATCCGCAAAGAAACACGGTTGATGGCCATATCGCTCATTGTGGTTTTTATGTATGGCAGTTTTATCTGGGGCATTTTCCCCGAACTGTTTCCTGAGAAGAACATCTCATGGGAATCGCACCTCAGCGGACTGCTTTCGGGACTTGTGCTGGGCATTATCTTCAGGGATGAGGGACCACAGCGGCCGCAGTACTCATGGGAAAAGGAAGAAGCGATCGAGGAATCAACACAGGACCATACAGCCCATGAAAAGGATGGAGAGCAGGAATACTGGAACACGCCTGAGCCCGATCAGAAAGATTTAACCGTCGTTTACCGCTTCAGAAGAAACCCCTAAGTTCAGCTTCCAACTGCTGTTTTTGATTTCAGGGCCAGCCTGTCAAACACAAACAAAAGCACGGCTGTTCCAACCCCAATCGCAGTGAACACATACCACACATTCGATGGATGATACGTATCCCAAAGGTGCTGCGTGAGCTCATTTTGGGTCATATTCAATTTACCTGCAGCAAACTGCAGCAGGTCGTTGTGGGTAAATCCTGACGAAATGTCTGGAAAGGATATGCTTCGCTTCGTCAGTTCCTGCTGTACAAGGTAAATCTTGTCCGACATTTGCCCGTATACCTTTCCGGAAAGTATGCCGGCAAGAAAGTTCCCCCCCGACATGGGTAAAAAAGAACACCCCATATACAGCCCCACCTTGTCAGGAGGAGCAATGCGTCCAATATATTCGGTGATCTTGGGTGAACTGGCCATCTCGCCAAATGAAAACACGAGGAGCGAAACAAACAGATAAAACGGGTTGCTGAAAATGAATGTTGCCCCGATGCCGAATGAGGCTACAAAAATGCCGGCAATCATGGCGTTCAGTGGTTTGAGTTTCATCACAAGACCCGAAACAAGTATCTGAAAGAGCACAATGTATAAGGCATCAATATTCACCAGCATCTCAGGGTTTACCGTTCCCTGCTCAGTACCAAAGATGGCTGCAAGCCGCGGAGAGATCCCGTACATCCACTGGTAAAGCTGGCTTGTATCCATCCACTGATCAATAAAAACCGGCAAAGTGTAAAACAGCTGAAAATACATGGCCCAAAAGCCAATGATCAGCACCAGAAAGGTTAAAAATTTCATATCGCGCAAGGCGGTCAGCACATTGGTCAATGCCTGTAGCACCGCTTTTCCGAGCTTTTCATCTGATTTCTCCCTGTTTGGTTCCTTATAAAACACAGTTACAAGCAGCAGGTTGAGCAGAATGATCCCTGCAGACAGATAAAACACATAATTCCATGAAATTTCACGCAGCTTACTGGCAACAAAAGGTCCGATCAGTGCGCCGATATTAACCATCATATAGAAGATTCCAAAGCCAATGGATGAATTTTTACTGTCGGTTGTCTTGGCGATGGTGGCGCTGATGACCGGTTTAAAAAATGCGCCACCAATGGCGATGTAAAAGAAGACTGCAAAAACAGCGCTGTAGTTTGTCAGGTGGCCCATGAGCAGGTAGCCGCTCGAGGTGATGCCAAACGACAGGAGCAACACTTTCTTGTACCCAAGTTTATCGGCTATGGAGCCAGTGATGACCGGCAGGAAATACAGGATCGCTGTTACAATACCCATCATATTGCCCTTTTGCTCCTGACTAAACCCAAGTGCACCTGTGTCAGTGGATGCAGTTAGGTAAATAGCAAGCACATTAAACAGGCCATACCAGGCCCATCGCTCAAAAAGTTCGAGGGTGTTTGCTACCCAGAATGTGCGTGGAAATCGCTTGAAAATTGTTTCCATGATAAGGCCGTTCTTGTTCAGGCATGCAATAATAAGGATAATTGAAGTTCCAGCTAACAGCCAGTTGCGGATAAAATTCAAGTTCAGGCGGTAGTCGGTCCTGTCAGCCCGATATAATACCAAACATTGGATAGAAACGGGTTTAGCAGTTTTCTTACTTTTACATCCTTAATCATCCGATTTAGCATTTATCATGGGCTTTGTGAGTACAATTTCCGGTTTTATCGTCACTACTGATGCGGGCAATGCGCGGGATTGCATCGATCAATTGCCGAGGCTAAAGGATGATTGCTGGCCATTTTTACCTGCTGAAATCTTTGCTGTCGCGCCTGCTTCGCCTACTTTGCAATACAAGGACCACCATATTATTCATTTTGGAATGGCAGTCAAAGAGATTGAAACAGAATTCAGCGCCTGGCTCGACAAGTTTGAGTCATTTTTCAAAACAATGCCTGGCACAACGGAGGCCATGGTCATCCTGGGCTCCGAAACCATCAGGTCGGAGCACCCCAGCGGAAGGTTCATCTATCACTGGAAACGAAAAAACGGAGCTATGGGCCAGACCGTTGTGTGGGAGTTTTCCGGTGATGAACGCGTTCTGTTTCAATAATCTTTTTCATTAATTTTCAAATCCCTTAAAAAAAAGCATGACCAACACCATGGTCAAACATGGTATCGGTCACGCTGGTATCGGTTTGCAGGAATCTGATAAGTGAAAATCCTAGAAAGTACCTTTCAGGGTGACAATAAAATTCCGTCCGGGCGCACCTATATTCGAAGCAAAAACCCGGTAGTTCTGATCGAGGATATTCTCAAGGGCAAGCTGCAACTGGATGTATTTATTGAACTGATAAGCTGTGCGCAGGTTCAGTGTCATCCATGCAGGCATATACCCATTCACCGGATCAGCTGAATATGAAGCGTTGTCTTCGCCAAACAGGTTGTAATCAGCAGCTAACTTAGCAGCATTGTAGGCAACAAAAAACTCACCCTGAAACTTGCTCATTTTCAAGTTAAGGCTTGTTTTCCCAAACATCGGAGGAATATGGTCAAGCGGATAATCTGATGAATCGGTTTTAATCCTTCCGTAAGTATAATTGAGTGTACTTGAAATGGAAAAGTTATCGGTAATCTCTGCATTCAGGTAGGATGTCATGCCATAGATGTATGCTTCAGCCGCATTTACATTCGTCAGCACCCGGCTAAGCTGGCCGCTAAACATGACTGAATCCTGGCCATTAAACAATCCTGGTTTGGTGGTAATGGCATGTTTATACCAGGTATAATATGCATTGGCACCCAGTGTGATTTTTTCATTGAAGGCTTTAGAAATTCCAACTTCGGTATTGTAGGTATATTCAGGTTCGAGATTGGGATTGGGCACAATCACACTGCCGGGAATAGATTCGAACACCTTGCTCAGGTCATCCACATTGGGGGCCCTGAAGCCTGTTGAACCGATCAGGCTGATCCGCCATTCATCACCCGGCATATACACCAAACCGATCATGCCATTGAGTGCGGTATTGTTTTGCAATACATCTTTGAATGGGAACGGAAAAAAGGTGGTGTCGTTGAACTGCGCATTCAGCCTCACATTGTTCAGCCTGACGCCATCATTCAATACAAGGTGTTCGTTGATTTCCCACGCATGGGTAATATACAGTGCCAGGCTTTGCATGTCTGATCCGCCATCCGGATAACGGGTATCAATGGAAGTTGAGGCTCCGGTGGACAGGTTATCACTAAATGCCGAAGAATTGACCTTGTTGTACCAGCCATCCAGTCCGTAACGGATCTCATTCCTGCCAAGCTTTTTATCGAAATCAGCATTAAAGGTGATGATATCCAGTTTCTCGGTGCGGTGATTCAAATTGCTGCTGTTGAATTTCCGGTCGTGTCGGCTTTCGACAATATGCTGATAACCAGTAATGAAACGGGCATGGTCGTACATTGCAGTGTTGTTGTTGATCTTCAGCAAATACGATGCAAACAGGCGTTCCTGAGGGCCATAGTACCACTGTGCATATTTCGGGTTATTGCCCTGCGATAGGGTTAGCCTGTCGTATCGTGGGATATCAGATGAAGTGGAAAACTGGAGGTTCAATGTGTGCATCACTCCTGCACTTTGCCTCAACATGAACTTCTGTTGCAGGTCGTACTGGGTATAGCCCGACTGCTTTTGAATGTTCACATTGCTGTTGGTTAACATGGTGTCGCGGTCATTGATGCGGCCAGCAAACCAGGGCCTTTTTCCCCAATCGCCATAGAATGGATTGCGGTTACCTCCCTGACGCAGGTCGCCAAAATCGGAACGCGTAAAGCTTGTCAACGAGGCAAACCTTTTACCTCCAATGCTAAAATCGACATGTTCCGTATTTTCAGCATAGGCTGTTGAAAGCCGGACAAAGGCATCTGCCTTAACAAGAACGCCTTCTTCAGAAAAAACAGGACTCTTGGAGTAAAAATGCATGACCCCACCAAGGGCATCGCTGCCATAAACCACTGATCCGGGACCATACACAATTTCGACCTTATCGAGCATGGCATTGTCAATGGTAATGATGTTCTGCAAGTGACCGCCACGGTAAATGGCATTGTTCATACGAACACCATCAACCACCATCAGCACCTTGTTGGTTTCGAAACCGCGGATGATGGGGCTTCCGCCACCCAGCTGGCTCTTTTGAACAAAAACATTTCCGGTGTTTTGCATCACTTCAGCTGTGGTCTGTTGGTTGATAAAAGCCAGTTCCTTTGACTTAATCACCTGAATGGGCTGTGCCACATCCCTTCGTTTCTCCTCGAACCGGCTTGCCGAAACAACCACTTCATCAAGGGGGAAGGCTTTTTCAGTCATTGAAATCACAAATTTTGCCGCTTTTAAGGCACTATAGCTCGATAGCAATGGAAGGTAGCTCACATGGGTGAACCAGATGCTGTCGCTACCGGCAAAGGCTGAAAAGTCAGCCATTCCCTTGGCATTGGTGATGACAGTTGCCCCAAAATGAGCATCATAAATGGCCACGTTGGCCAAGCCCTGCAGGTTGGTTTTATCAGTTACCTTAATTGTCTGCGCATGCAATACAATTGCACAAAACATGCCCATAAAGAGCATTGATGTATATTTTATCATGTGTGAACAGTTTGATGAGTTAACGAGCATTAATCTTTGCCTACCCGAATTGGGCGGCCGTTGCATCAGTTGCTGAAGCAATTGGTGGAGTCAAAGCTGTTATGATCGTTTGGGCGGAGGGCTTTGTATGTCGCTCCAGGGCGCTTGATAGAGCCATGCATATTTCCTGAACTCTTTCATTTTCCGTGCATAATCAACAGGCTTCAGAGTTACTGTTATAGGAATGGCGGTGAAAGTCTTCAAGTAGTTGAAAAAAGGCTGGGCACCCCTGCTCTTGCCCGCCATGCTCTTCTGAACAAGTCTGTCGAGTTGGGCGAACAAATCTGTTTCCTGTGTGTCGGTGATACAATAATATACGGTTGAACCGTCCTCCCGGATTTCCGTTCTTACTACATCAAACATGGTTCCTTTGTAGCGGAACTCTTTATCGTGTTTCCAACACAGCAGGTAATTTGTTTCAGCTGTGACAACCACTTTTGTCAGTTCACTTTCCGGAACACCCTGCTTGATCTGCCGCTTGATTTCTTGTTTAACACGCTGCTGCTGAACTACAATAACCAAATAATAACCCCCAAGGCTGAAGGCCAGCATGACAACACACGCGATGGCGATGATTTTTTTCAACGCAGCAAAAGTAATTTTTTTATCTGCCATTTGCGTTGAACACTCCTGAAATATTATCTGCTGAAATGGGTCACCCTAAAGGCACAATCTCCCAAGCCAGGTTCAGCCGTTTTGACGAATCCTTTCTGTAGCATGCCATCATGCTGTTTTTCGAGCCTGACGATAAAGGCCGGCTCAACAATTACCTGCATACCCATGTCGCTTCCCGGAGGGACACACATCCTTGCCGGACCTTTGTACCAGGCATCAGTCCATGGAATCTTAAGGTTCAGCAGTTCAAGCAAGAGGGTTTTAACGTCAATTCCTTCGGCTGACTTACCGTTAAAAACAAATTGATAATACGTTCCTGTAGGGAAGGCATATGGTTTGCTTGAATGGTCTTCAATGGTGTTTTTATTGCCATCCTTTGATGTTGGTTTCTGGGTGTGGCAGGCCAAAAACGATGAAAAGAGCCCAATCAATGAAAGTATTCTCAGAAATTTCATCATTCCGGTTTAGTATTATTTCAGGTTTTAATTGATTTTAACCGCTATTTGATCTTGAACTTATACCCAACAGAAAAGGCCACAGGAAACAGTTCATTTTGAAATTCCACCCCATGATTATATTTCAGGTCATCGAAATAGGCATCAACTTTTGATGACCTGAATGGTACGATGACACCCAGCGACCAGTAGCCTGCAGGATGCTTACGTGGCCTGATATCGATTCCCGCCCCTGCCGAAAAGCCATAAAACAGTTTGTTCAGCGAAGTCTTATTTGTGACAACAATGGCTGCGTTATAACCGTACATTGCAAGCAGGTATGGTGTAACTTTTGGTGATGGCCTGTTTACAGCGAACCGCAACTTTGCTCCACCATTAACTCCTACCCCAGCCAAGGCATAGCCGACCCCTATGAAAACCCCAAAATCCTTCATTGGATAAGCAGAAATATTAACCCCCATACCACCGTAATCGAGTCCAAAACCAAGACCGAGGGCAGCATTGTCAACATCAGATGATGCATTTGTCTGGCCATTCAGCTGGCTCACCATCAATAAGGAGCCAAAAAAAATCATGAGGATACAATTTTTCATGGAAGATTTGTTTTTGGTTTATTCAGTGGATAAAGTTATTAAAAAAAAGACGGTGGTCAGGATATAAAACCTTCATTTTTAAAAAAACCTATTTAAAAGCAAGAAAAATATGGTATTTCCAAAGGTTTTTTTTCAGTGCGCTGTACTGGTAATAGCCACTTTTATAATGGTTTTTGGCAAATTTCGACACCTTCGGGTGGGTGATATTGTAAAGCCAGGATGGTATAGTACCCAGCACTACAGCAAGATACATGCGTGAAGCACTTTTTCTGATGCTATCAGTATAATCGGTATTTGTCACCTTTTTAAAACCCACCTCACTGAGGGCTTTTCCGAAATAGTCAGCGGTGACCAGGTCAGCCATCCACCAGCTGTCTACCCATTTTTTGATCAGCTGTTGCGGATCAGGCTGATTTTCGCTGGTCAGGAAAAAATCGCTCATCACGAGCCTGCCACCTTTCTTCAGTAACCGAAAGGCTTCGGCTGCAAAAGCCCGCTTATCGGGTGCTGAGGAAACGCTCTCACATGCCCAGACCACGTCGAAGGACTCATCGCTGAAGCTTGTCTGGGTATAATCCATGACATGAAACGACAAAAAGTCCCCAAGGCGATGATGTTCAACAAGTTTATTTGCATAATCACATTGGCGCTGACTCAGGGTAATTCCCCTGACCTTTGCTTTTTTCGCATTGTACAGGTAAAAGGCGGCCCCACCAACTCCGCATCCGGCATCCAGCACATCTTCTCCTTCACCGATGCCTGCTGTTTGCATCAAAACCCTGTTAGTGTTCAACAGCGACTCGCCAAAGCCGGTAATCCCCGGTTCGGTGATGCCATAATGCAATGAGAGGTTGTCGTTAAGTTTCCACCAGCGTTGATAATGGTTTAAGGTATTGTCGTAGTACTGTCCAACTTCATTTTTCATGCTCCAAACTTACCATTAATCACATGTGTTTCATTCACTGCAAATATAGTTTTTTGCCCTGACTGAAACCGGAACCAAATGGAAATCTGAGGCTGGAATTGCATTCCTGGCCGGGTCAATCAACCAACCATGACTGATGTCATGCTCAGCGATCCCGCAACCAGTTTGTCGTTAAACAATCGGATTGGCTCCTGTTCTTTTCTCAGGCCAAGCGTATACATCAGTGGCAGAAAATGATCAGGCGTGGGCACGGCAAGCTGCATGGACCTGCCCAGATTTTGGTATTCAAGCAGGCCACCGAAATTCCCCGATAAGATCAACTGATTGGTGATTTCCCTTGCTTCGAAAGCCCAGTCGAACCCATAATCAAGTGTATTCATGTTCCTGAAATCGACCAGGCTCAGGTTGTGCACAATGTTGCCACTGCCAATGATCAGTACGCCTTTGGTGCGAAGTTTCAGAAGCCGGCCGGCAAGTTCAAAATGCCAGCCTGCCGGTTTTGTGTAATCGATGCTGAGTTGAATCACAGGCACATCGGCTTTCGGATAAAGGTGAGTGATTACGCTCCATGCCCCATGGTCAAGCCCACGGTTCACATCAGGAATAACAGTTTCAGGCCTTAACAGGTCCACTGTTTCGCCCGCAAGCGCCGGGTGGCCATTCGCAGGATACTCAACTCCGAACAACTGCTTTGGAAAACCGTAAAAATCATGCATTGTGACAGGCCTGGGTGAAGCCGTCACAAAAGTGCCCTGTGTGTACCAATGGGCCGAAATACACAAAATCGCTGAAGGCTTCGGAAGGTTCTGGCTCAATGTGCGAAACCCTTCAATAAACTCATTTTCTTCGATGGCATTCATCGGGCTGCCGTGCCCAAGAAAAAGCACCGGCATATGAGGGGTGTGTTGGTTTTTCACATGGTCGGTGATAGCGGATTCGATAGTGCTCATTTACAGTCGGATTACGTTTATAAACAGTCTTTGTCAGCTTGCGCACTTCAACACTTTACTCCTTTAAACATGAAGTTTTTTTTACACGAAGCGCGATATGCTGTAAACAATCCGGCTACCCTAAAGTTTGATCATATTGCCCGCCAGATGCACTTTTAATCCTTTTCAGAGCTTATTCAGCTGGTAAATGTCCATGCGCCTGTCTCTGAGGTTTCTTACACTGCCAAATTGGTTAAGTTCGCGCAGCAGGTCGATGTCAAGGTCTGCAATCAGGATCATTTCGGTATTGGGTGTCGCCTCGGCCTTTATCCCATTTGCCGGAAAGGCGAAGTCACAGGGGGTGAACACCATCGACTGTGCATACTGAATATCCATATTGTGTACCTTAGGCAGGTTACCCACGCTACCGGCAATGGCCACATAGCATTCATTTTCAATGGCTCTTGCCTGAGCGCAGTTTCTAACCCGCGAATATCCGTTTTGTGTGTCGGTCAGGAATGGAACAAACAAAATATCCATGCCTTCGTCGGCCAATATCCTGCTCAGTTCCGGAAACTCCACATCATAGCAGATCAGGATGCCAATTTTTCCGCAGTCTGTATCAAAAGCCCTGAGCCTGTTGCCTCCCTGCATTCCCCACACCTTAACCTCATCGGGAGTAACATGCAGTTTTTCGAATTGCTCAATTTTCCCATCGCGTTTACACAAATAACCTACGTTGTGCAGCAATCCATTCACCACCTCGGGCATGCTTCCGGTGATGATGTTGATGTTGTATGAAATGGCCAGTTCCGAAAATTTCTGCACGATGGCATTGGTGTGTTTTGCCAGCTCCCTGATGGCTTCAGGTTCGCTCAAATGATTGTTTTCGGCCATGAGCGGGGCATTAAAAAACTCCGGGAACAACGCAAAATCAGAGCGATAGCCAGAAACAGCATCAAAGAAATACTCGGCTTGCTGTAACAGCTCATCAAGGTTTTTGTATGGTCGCATCTGCCACTGAATCAACCCAAGCCTGACCACCCTTTTTGTAATTTCCGCTTTAGTTGTTTCCTTCTCGTAATATACATTGTCCCACTCAAGCAGTACCGCATAATCGTTTGAGGCATTATCATCCTTCAGGTAATTTTTCAGGATTTTTGTCGGATGAAAATCATTCGAAATCTGAAAGTTAAAGACCGGATCCTGAATTTCTCTTTTCCGCACCTTGTCAATGTAAGCCTACGGACTGAGTTCATGCGCGTACTTATGATAGTTCGGAATGCGCCCGCCAAAGGCTACTCCCTTCAGGTTCAGACGTTCACAAAGCTCTTTCCGGTAGTCATAAAGTCTTCTTCCAAGCCGCAATCCACGGAACTCAGGCTTAATAAAGACATCAATACCATAGAGCATATCACCCTCCGGGGAATGTGTACTAAAGGTGTAATTGCCTGTGATTTCCTGGTAGGTGTGATTCGATTCAATTTTGTCATACTCAACAATAATCGACAGGGCACAACCGGCAATCTGGTTGTTCACTTTAATCACCACCTGTCCTTCAGGGAAGATGCTGATGAGGGATTGTATCTGCGATTCGCGCCAGTAGGAATTCGGCATGGTGGTGTAGGCTTCAATCATGGCCTTTTTAAGCTCCTGATAGTCGTCGAGGCTAAGGAAAGTCAATTCTATATTTTCAATTTTGTCCTAATTCTAAGCTTATTTTTCTTGTTCGTGTTTAGTTTAAGTTTGCAAAAGTAAGGTCTGGATACAATTTGATACAAGAATGATGCATCAGAAGCGATGCGCTTACACTGAATTTAATCACAAGCAATGCAGCCAGCCAATCATTTCGTTATGGAAATATTAAACGTGTTAGTTTCCTGATAAGAAACCAGGAGGGCGGCGGTTTTTGGTATTGCTTTCGTATCCGTAGGCAATCTCTATTAACACAGGTTCACTCCAGGCCCGGCCAAAAAAAGAAACCCCGACAGGCAATCCATCAATAAAACCCATTGGAACAGTGATGTTGGGGTAACCTGCTTGCGCTGCAGCAGAGGAACTTCCAAGGTGATAGCTATCGCCATTCACGAGGTCGGTCTTCCATGCAGGTGCTCCTGTAGGTGCCATTATGGCGTCAAGCTGATGTTGGTCCATGACCTTGTCGATGCCATTTTTCCGGCTGCCTTCCAACATAGCTGTTAAGGCTTTCTGATATGATTCCGATGTGAGATCGCCTTTCGCATTGGCAAGCTCAAGGTATTTCTGGTTAAAATAGCTGAGTTCGACTGAATCGGATGCATTGAATGCAATCAGATCGGCCACTGATTTAACCGGAGCTTCAGGTCCGAGTGAAGCGAAGTATTTGTTCAAACCATCTTTGTATTCGTAGAGCATGATTTCAAATGAATTCCGATCCACTTCCGGGTCATAAATGGTATCAATTCCGACGATTTCAGCACCCTGGCTTTTCAAAAATTCAACTGTTTCATTCACCAGCGCGTCCACCTTATAGCTGATGCCAAAGGTTCCTTTGTAGAGTCCAATGCGCTTCCCTTTCAGACCGTCCTCTTTGAGGAATGGCGTGTAATCGCTATACACATTACCCACACTTTCAAGGGTTTTTGAATCGGCTGAATCAACGCCAATGAGTGCGCCCAGGCATATTACCGCATCGGTGAGGCTGCGTGCCATCGGACCAGGTGTATCCTGGGTAAATGAAATTGGGATAATGCCAGAGCGGCTGGCAAGTCCGACAGTAGGCTTTATACCAACGATACCATTGCTATGCGATGGACAAACGATGGAGCCATCGGTTTCTGTTCCAATGGCCAGCATGCACAAATTTGCTGAAACGGCCACCGCTGATCCGGAGCTTGATCCACAGGGATTGCGGCTCAGGTCGTATGGGTTTTTGGTTTGCCCGCCAAGGCCACTCCATCCACTGGTGGATAACTCACCCCTGAAGTTTGCCCACTCACTTAGGTTTGCTTTGCCTATAATCACAGCTCCGGCTTCCCGGAGTTTCATGGCTATATAACTATCCTTCAAGGGAAAAGAATGCTTTAGCACCCGCGAACCCGCGGTGGTTGGCATGCTGTCGCGGGTGTCAATATTGTCTTTAAGCACCACCGGTATGCCATGCAAAGGCCCCCTGATTTTTCCGGCCCTCATCTCTTCATCAAGGGCTTCAGCAATTCGCAAGGCATCGGGATTTATGGTGATGATTGAGCCTAAAACAGGTCCGGAATGATCCATTACTTCTATCCTGTTCAGGTAATCCTCAACAACTTCCCTTATGGTATAGTTATGGTCTTGATACCCTTTCCGCATCTCGCTGATCGTGGTTTCCAAAAACCTGAATTCGCTTGCTTCACTCACTTGCATGTTATGCTGCTTCGGCTGACAGGTCGACAACAGGAGTATGCCTGACAGGCACAACAGGATGTTCATCCCCTTATGGACAGCGGCTATGATGGTTTTCATCTTCATCTGCGTGGTTGGTTTTGAGGCATAAAGGTAGTGAAAATCGGTCAACAGGTCACGTTCAGTTGTGTGAATTTGAGCAGGAAACAACCCGGGAGGGGGTGCAGTTTGCAGCAAGTCAGCATGTTTCGCTGAAAGAAATTCAATTACAACAACTTATGCAGGGCGTCAGGCAGGGATTAATCCCACACAAACCGCCATTGACCATCGGCCTGTCGCTTCCAAACGGTATGAAAAACACCTTCAGTGCTTGTTGTAATTCCCGCAGAGTCGATGCTTGAGTATACATATTTGCCATAGGTATATCCAAGGTCGCCCGAAGTGGATACATCAATAAAGTCGGGCTTCCAGCTTAGTTTCGGCTGATCATTGGCCGCATTCTCAGCAAAATACCTGCTCAGGCCATCCTTTCCCCTGATCAGTTGTTTGTTCCTTAAAAGCACCACATCAGCAGCCGCATAGGAAACAAAGGCCTTTTCTATTCCTTCCTGTGCAGCCAGATCAGCAAATGCCTGTTCAGTAGATGCGATTTCCTGCAGCCACTTTTCGCGATCGGAATTATCATTTCCTGACTGGCAGGCAGTGAGGAAAATCAGTAAAATCAACAGCAGTCCGGATGTATTTTTCATTGTCTTGTGATCAGCAATTGGTTAAAAGGTCACTGTTTTATCTGCCCATAAAACCATGTTCACGCAATCGATCATGGTCGACACCGGACACGCTTCGGTGCTATTCAACTGCCGCGATTTAAGGCAGGTGCCACAGGCCAGTATTTCTCCGCCTAAGCCGTTGAACAGCTTCAGCTGTTCATCAACATTGAATTTCGGATGCACTAGCCCTTCGCATTCAACGGCCTCTCCCATAAGAAAAACCTTCACCTCATGCCCTTGCTTTTTTGCTGTAACAGCAAACCTGAAAGCATTCCAGGCTTTTTCAAATTCCTTTGTTTCAAGAATAATTCCAATTTTCATGTTATTGTTTTTGTAAGACCATTCCATAGTGATATTTACCGATAAAGAATGTAGGTTTTTCGACAGCAAACTGGTTGTTGTCGAACAGCTGAAGGATTATTTCAGGGCTTGGTCTGATGCTCAGGTCAGGTCCGCGGGGAGTAGCTATGTCGCTGCGCCAGTGCAATATTCCCAGCCTACCGTGCTGTTTCAACACGCGAAAGGCTTCACCAAACAGTTCCTCCGGCTTGTCGTGGTGCAATAGATTAAACAGCATCACATAGTCTATCGAAGCAGATTCAAGCCCTGTCGTCAGCTTCAACACATCGCGCACAGCAAGCCTCACATTGCTGATCCGGCCCGCCAGGAGTTTTTGATTTACCACTGCTACCATGGCAGCTTCAATATCGAATCCAAATAGTTCGCCTCCGATGATCCTGGCTGCAGGAAGCGTAAATGTGCCATACCCACATCCTATTTCACACAGGTCATCAATATGTTCATCCACCAGCATGGCCTTCAATACCATTTCAGGTTCGAAAAACGAAGACCAGACAGGCTCATCAGGCATGCCACTTTCCCTTACTTTCATTTGGCTTTAAAAATGGTATTTTGGGGCATCTTATGTTTCCAATGAATATGCTTACTTCTTTTTCGCAGGCTTTTTTTCAATGCGGGCAACATTTTCCGCGGCACTTAGTACAAATTCCCTCCACCTATCTTTGTAATCAAAAGGTATTTGCACCCACTCCTTCATGGGCCTGCCCTCCATGGGATCAAACAGGCAGCTTCCATCAAGGCACAGGGCTTCGGCATGCAGTTCACCCTGCAATTTAACCACCAGGTTGTCTTTCCAGAACATGGCCGGTGACTTCCCATTGGGAGTTTTCATGCATAATGCACCAAACATTTTACCGGGAACAACATCAGGAACTTCGGTCATCAGTTCCATAAAAAAAGCTTCTGCTTGTGTCATGATTTTCGGGGTGTTAAAAAGCGTGAGGCGACAAGGGCAAACAATCCGATCACAATGCCTGAAAACAACCCAATAACAGGGCCTGTAATCAGCATCATGAGCCTGGGGCTGTCAGGATATGGCATCATGGACAGCATTTCGGCCTCACGGATATGGTTTGCTATGTACTGGTCAAACAGGAGTATGTGTGCAATGGTAATCCAAAAGGAATTTAACAGACCCAATACAAGGCCATGAAGAAATCGTTTTGCGGCAGTTTCTCTGGCAATCACCACAGCACAGATGATAAAAACCGGGAGCCAGAACACCGGATCACTGTCAGACGGAATGAGGTAAACTGTTGCCACAGCCATTCCCAGGCCAAAAAGCGACAACAGCAGCAATAATTTGATTTTCATCCTGTGTAAATAACAAGCCAAAGTTAGGGAAATTTCAGGCTGATTGGCCGTTTCCCACGCCAAAATTGCTGCTTTCGGGAGCGCCTGGTGAACTGGGTAGCCATTTGATCAGATGAAGAAGCAAAAATTCCGGAAACTGTCTACCGGATGAGTATGGTCTTTTTAATGGCCGTTTCTTTGCCGGTTGTCAGCCTGATGTAATAAATTCCTCCTGGCTGGCCATAAGCATTCCAGACTACCTCATGGTTTCCCTGCTCAGCATTGCCCTCAGCAAGGGTAGCAACTACCTGACCTGATGCATTCAAAACCTGTAACAATACGTTGGCTGGATAATTTACGAAAAAGCCGATGCTTGTTCCAGCACTAAAGGGACTTGGGATATTTTGGCGCAGGCTCATTGTGCTCACATCAGGCCTGTCGTTGATGCCATCAGGCGAAATCAAAGGTTTTCCTGCCTGTGCCCATGCGGTGTAAATCAGTTCAGCGAGGCGGTGTGAGGCATCACCGAAAAGCGGTATTGTAAAACCTTTCGTCTGATCCCACAAGGTTTGCTTGTAAAGCGTTGAGTTTGTGTTGCCAGCCAGGGCTTTCGCATAATCATCAGCAGCAAGTACAGAGTCAACGTACACATAATTGCCATAAAGGTAATCAAATACATACTGATTCACATCGGCGATTTCAGTCACCTCAGCTCCGGCATAATTAAACTGTGAAATGTAGGTATTGATCATGGTTGATTCATAGCGGGAGTGAATGCCGGTATTGCCTGTGTATTGTCCGTTGTAATTTCTTGTGATGTGCATAGGCATATGCCCGTCGGCGACATAATGACCGAGATCGGAAGCGAAAAGCACGGCTTTATCCCAGTCGTGGCGAACAAAGCAGGCTTTCAACGAATCGAATGTGGTGAGGGTAGCCCAGGGCAGAATGCCATTGTCGTACACAAAGCTGATACCATGTGCAGCGATGGCTTCGTCCATACTTTGGGGGATAGTCCCTTCTGCCACAAATTCCGGATAGTTGTCAATGTCGATATAGTGCTTCGGCCCTTCGGTCGGGTCCCAGGCCTTGCGGTCGTCAGCATCAGAGGCATGATCAGCCAGGATGCTGATCCATGCATTGAACTGTGCCATCTCCCCGTTGAACGATAAGCCGGAGGCTGAATTGATTTTAAAATGACCTGTAGAACCCCAGCTCAGGAGGAGGAATGAGAATCCAATCAGGCCAACAAATACAACTATCTGCTTTTTCAATGGCACTGTTTTAAAATGAGGCGTCAAAAGTAATGATATGAAACGATTTGATGGTTGTTTATTTTTGGTAGTGATCTGCAGTCAGGTTTTTAGCACCAGATCCAGTTGTCACAGATACGGTGCTGGTCAGGGTTGATGGTTTGCGGCTACAGGACACCGGCGATTTAGCGGCACTGCCTTGTCAGCTTACACAGCCTGACTCGCATGTGCTGGAAAGTTTTTCAGATGCCGAAATGGCTGAGAAACGGGTTGGTTTGGCAATGGTTACGTATACGAAACTTTTGATATTTCGAAGCACTTTCCCTTGAAACTGACGCATTTGATGTGTTAAATTATTTTCCGAAATACTTTTCTATCAGCTTGTGTAATTCCACATTATTTATGGGTTTCGAAACATAATCGTCACAACCGGCTTCAATTGATTTTTCCCTGTCGCCAGAAAGCGCGAAAGCAGTTTGCGCAATAATGACCACATTTTTATCAAATTCTCTAATCTTGCGTGTGGCTTCGTACCCATTCATTCCAGGCAGTTGAATATCCATCAAAATTAAATCAATGTCAGTATTGTTATGGCAAACTTCAATGGCTTCATTGCCGGTTTTAACCGCGAAAATTTCCTTTGCCAATTCTTTCATAGTATGTTTCAGCCATTGGCAAGAGGCATCATCATCCTCAACAATTAACAGTTTAAGATTTGTAATCTGTTTTAATTCTTTTGATTCAGCAATCTTATATTGAGACAATTTAACTGGTTTGTATGGCAATGTGAAATAAAACGTTGAGCCCTTGCCCACCGCGCTTTCCACCCAAATTTTTCCACCCAGCATTTCGATATAAGCTTTTGTAATTGTCAGCCCTAAGCCCGCGCCCTGTTGGGCCATTTTATCTTCAATGTCAGCTTGTATAAATCGCTCAAATATTGCAACTTGCCTGTCGACTGGGATTCCAATTCCAGTATCTTTAACGTAAAATTTAAGTGCTGTTTTTGCATCGTTAAGTTTATATCCAAATTCAATAGAACCTTTTTGGGTATATTTAAATGCATTTTTAATGAGATTAACAAGGGCGCTATTAAGTTTAATGAAGTCTGTTTTAATTCTTGCTTCGCCTTGTTGAAAAGCCACAGCCCGCTTTAATTCCAAATTCCTTTTAGCTGCTTCAGGTTCAAAAAATTTATAACAATCATCGATGCATTTATTTAGGTCAACATCTGAAAAATTAACAGGCATTTGCCCCGACTGAATTCTAGAAATATCAATAATTTCGTTAATGATATTTAACATTCTTTCACCACTACGTTCAATAATAGCAATGTATTCTTGTTGTTTTTCACTTCTAAGGTTTGGCTCTTTTAACAGTTCGGCAAATCCAAGAATGCCATTCATAGGCGTTCGTATTTCGTGACTCATGTTTGCAAGGAAAGCAGATTTAAGCCTGTCACTTTCTTCGGCTTTTTCTTTGGCTCTTAGCAATTCCTCTTCCATCAGTTTACGTTGGCTAATATCCTGTGCCGCACCCGAAAGCCCAATAATTTTTCCTTCCTTGTCAAATTCGGCCTCACCCCGCGCCCACATCCATCCATTGCTGCCATCTTTTCGCACGGTTTTTAATTCAAGCTCATATGGAATTCCTGTTTCTGCTGTTTTAGCCAATGAGGCTGACAAAAGCTCCCAGCTTTCCGCTGTAAATAATCTCATGTGGTCGGTGTAAAGGGGAGGTGGCAGTAAGGGGTCGAAACCATACATTTTGTAAAGTTCCTCCGTCCATTTTACTTCATTGGTTTCCACATTGAGATGCCAGCTACCTACATGCGTAATTTGCTGTGCCCTTTTTAGTTCTTTCTCGTTCCTGGCTATTTCTTTTTCAATTTGTTTTCGTTTGGTTACATCTTCTTTAACTGCCACATAATTTGTAACCACACCTTTTTCATTAATGATAGGAGAAATTGATGCTGATTCCCAGTATAGTGTACCGTCCTTCTTTTTGTTTTGAAATTCGCCAACCCAAATATTACCTGAAGAAATCGTTTCCCACAAGTCTTGATATTCCTTTTTTGTTTTATTGCCTAAACTAAATATCCGTGAGTTTTTGCCGATTAGTTCATCGATAGTATATCCGGTTATTTCTGCAACTTTAGGATTGGCATATTCAATATTTCCGTTTATATCGGTTATTAAAATTGACACAGGGCTTTGATTGATGGCTTGTGATTGTTTAATAAGTTCTTGTTCTGCAAGTTTTCGTTCGGTAATATCAACAATGAATCCCCTTATGCCAATTAATTTACCTGCCTCATCATAAATGCCATTGGCATTTATGATTGCATGAATATGTCCTCCATTGGATTGGATAAAATCAAGCTCGTAATTTTCAACTTTTCCATTCTCCGTAACCTTACGGATGAGCACTGTCCTGTCGCCAGGGTTTTTGTAAAATCTGAGCATTGAAAGCTGCTCAGGATACATTTCTTCATCAATGCCGAATAATTTCCTGAACGTCGGATTAAAATTAATTAGATCACCATCAACAGAAGCAATATAAATGGCTGCAATGTCGCTGTCCCAGTATTTCTGCAATTCGTTTTTGCTATGCATAAGGGCTTCTTCGGACAGTTTGCGATCAGTGATATCCACAGCCGTAACAAAACACTGTTCTTTGTTTTCGGTAATAATGCCCGTTAAAAGTGCATGTTTGGATGAACTCCCGTTATTTACGAGGGCTACTTCGCAGGTTTCTTTCCTGTTGCCTGTGAAGGTCTTTTCAAAAAAGGTGTTAAAAGTTTCTATTGTTTGCCCGGAAATAAAAAAGCTAAACCTGCTGTTAATGAGCTTTGAGCGCTCTTTGCCAAGCATTTTTGCTCCATTGAAGTTTAGATTGAGAATCTTGCCTTCACGTGAAAGTGTCAAATAACCATTAGGAGCAAAATCGTACAGCTCAACATATTTTTCTGTTGTTTCCTGCAATTCAGCTTTTGCCAGCAAAAGTTCTTCGTTCTGTAATTCAAGCTCAATTTGGTGTACTTCGAGCTCATGAATTAGTTTTAAGCCCTCGCCTTCAGTAAGCTGAGTGTGTTTTTTCGACTCAAGCTTTTTATGCAATTTTTCTGCTTTTTTGCGTAAGCCTGAATTATCCGCTTTGTACCCGGCATATTCCATAAACCCAAGTTTCATTAGGTTATTTCTTATTCTTCGTTCTCAAAATTTCATTTGCTTTTTTTAACTCAAACTCCAGATTTTTCGCTTTGGTGGTATTGGTAAATGTGATTACCAGTCCATCAATATGGTCATCGAGTGTTCGATAGGGCATAATTCTTATATCGAACCATCTTCCATCGGAGGTATTGATTGATGTTTCTTTTGAAGTCAGGGTTTTGATTACCTCGCGGGCATGTAATTCAATATCGGGATACTGCAAATCGTTTACCAGATCGGTAAACGGCCTTCCAATATCCGAATGACGGATTTTGAATATCTTAGTCACCATCTCGGTGAACCGGCGGATATTTAAACCTTTATCAAGGAATAGGGTGGCAATTTCCGTACTATTTAGCAGGTTTTTCATATCGTCGTTAGCGCGTACAAAATCATTTACCTTACTCTGCAATTCAATATTTACAGTTTGTAGTTCTTCGTTCAAACTCTGCATTTCCTCTTTTGAAGTTGTTAGTTCCTCGTTCGTTGATTGCAATTCTTCATTGGTTGATTGCAGTTCTTCGTTGGTTGACTTTAATTCTTCCTGAGAGGTTTGCATTTCCTCGCGCGTGCTTTGCAATTCTTCATAACTCCGTTGAAGCTCCATTTCCAATTCTTTCATCCTCTTTGAAGTGATGCCTTGTGAGGATTTCTTACCTACTGCTTCAGTTTGAATAAGTTCATCAACATCAATAAATACAACGATGACCATTCCATTTAAAGCATCGGGTTTTTCGATGCGCTGAACAAGTATATTTATAAACTGGGTTCCACCATTGGTCCCGATTTTTATATTTTTAATAATTACCGGAAAATTATTCTCCAGGGCTTTTCGAAAGGCGCCCGGTAGCACCGATTGTAAGCCTTCTCTGGCCATTGCATGGATATTCCAATTTGCCTTACCTGCTACAGGTTCAAGGTATTTGCCGGTCCGGCCTGAGATGTATATGATGTCGCCCTTCTTGTTTACTAACACAGTGGCAGGGGCATACTTTTGAAGGATAAGTTCATTGGTGAGACTTTGAATGTTTTCAATTGCCTTTTCGGGCAGTTTAACTCCTTTATTAAAGGTTTTCGTGTTATAAAAGGAGCTTGGGAAATCAATTAATTCAGTATTCCTTCCATTTGCATTACGTTTAAAAATTTTCAATTTTGTATTTAATTCCTTAAAACCCTCATTAGCTGCACCAATAGATTCGGAATTCCCTAATATCATTAGTCCGCCGGGCTTAAGGCTGTAATTAAATAGTGATATTATTTTTTTCTGTAATTCAGCCTCCATATAAATCAACATGTTACGGCACGAAAGCAAATCGAGCTTTGTAAATGGCGGGTCTTTAATTACATTCTGGGTGGCAAAAACAATCATTTCGCGGATATTGATATTCAAACGATAACCATCGTCCTCCTGTGTAAAAAATTGTCGGAGGCGATCAGGTGAAACATCAGTGGCAATGTTTTTCGAAAAATATCCTCTTCGTGCTACTTCAATGGCTTCGTTATCGATATCTGTTGCAAATATTTGGAGTGTCACTTTTTTCCGGACATACAAATTCTCTAACATTTCTCTGAAAACAATGGCTAAAGAATAGGCTTCTTCCCCGGTTGAACAGGCAGGTATCCATGCACGTAATTGATGTCCGTCGGGCAGTTTAACCAGGAGATCAGGAAGAATTTTATTTTTAAGCAGTTCCCAAACAGCAGGGTCGCGGAAGAAGCTCGTTACACCAATCAATAGTTCTTTGAAAAGTATGTCAATTTCAGAGGGATTTTCCTGCAGAAAACGAACATAGTTATTGATTTTATCAATTTGATGAACCCCTTTGCGTCTTTCGATCCGGCGAAACAGGGTGTTTTTTTTGTATAGCGAAAGATCGTGTCCGGTTTTTTCGCGCAGCAGAATAATAATTTTATCCAGATTACTTTCGTTTTTAATGTCAACAGACGAGTCAGGTTTAACAACAGGTGTAAATTTTAAGTACGAAATAAGTTTTCCGGGTAATTCATCGGCTGCTGCAGAAATATCAACCACTACTGCATCGAGGGCACTTTTCGGCATGCCATCAAATTTGGCGGTGGAAGGGTTTTGAACCAAAACAAGGCCATTCTTTTCTTTTATTGCTTTCACTCCCAGGCTACCATCCGACCCCATGCCCGAAAGGATAATCCCGATGGCTTTATCCTGCAAGTCATCGGCCAGTGAGCGGAAAAAAATATCAATGGGTAATCGCAGACCATGTGATTGTAGCGGATCAAACAGATGCAATGCTCCATTTAAAATCGAAAGGCTCTTGTTGGGGGGAATAACATACACATGGTTTGGCGCTACTTTCAGGCGGTCGCTGGCTTGCGTAACCTTCATCCTGGTTATTCGTTGCAGGAGCTCAGGCATAATACCCTCATAATTTGGATCGAGATGTTGAATAATAACAAATGCCATCCCGTTGTTTTCGGGCATATTTCCTAAAAACTGTTCCAATGCCTCTAATCCACCTGCTGATGCACCGATGCCTACTATTGGGAAACTGATTTGTTTTGAAATTTGCTGCTTATCGGAGATGGAAACAGAATTTTCATTTTTTGATGTGTTTTTTTTCATGTTTCCAAATAGTTAGTTCGTCATTTTCAATCATTAAAGATACAACAATTCTGTCAGCATTCGCAAAGTTTGATAATATGAAACGGTTGGGATTTCGGAGCGCGTTCCTATCCACCGTTGGAAAAAGCTGAAGCGAGAACCAAACCCACACAAACCGCTAAACCCCAACTGTTTTATATTGTGTATTACCGCCATTTTCTTTATTGTTTCCTAAGCCATGCAGACATTGTTTCAAGAGCCAATCCAAAATTCCCAATCTGACAATGGTTCTCTGCATGTTCTTCTTTCGTAAAAATTCTTCCTGTTACGGATTTCGCATTTACCAAAGACCTCATTTGCATTTCATGCATTTTAAGAGGAACAAAATGGTCATTCTTACTAGTTAAAACTAAAACGTCTTGTTTTACAAGCTCTGAATGAATATTCTTTTCATTCAATTGAAGGTACAAATCTAAAGCATCCATTGGCTTACTTTTTTTGGTGATAAATTTCATATGATCAACCATCCATGAAGCCATATTTTCTTTGTTTTCAAACTTCATTTCAGCCATACGATTCATAAAATTTGGCATATGGTTTATACACCATACGTGAATCAATCGAAGGAATGAAGGCATGCTTTTCATGTAATCTATTGCATGACCTGAAGCAATAACCCGTTTTATTCTATTCTCAAAAGCAGATGCTCGTAAACAAAGCCATCCACCCATGGAAAGCCCTATTAAAGTTGCATCTTCAACATGAAAAAAATCCAGGATTGCTTTAGTTGGTTTCTCCCATTCAATGGTTATTGGCATGTCAAATTTTCTTAATGTTGCTCCTTGCCCTGGTCCTTCAAATCCAATGACTTCGAAGCCAAGATTAGAAAAGTATTTCATCATAGAGTAAAATTCTTCAATAAATGAATCGAAACCGCCATGAATAATAATTGTTCCCTTTTTTGTACCAGAAGGAGGAATTCTTATGGAAGATAAAAAAGCATTTTCATAAGGTACTTGGTGTTTTTCAATTTCATCGTTTTCAAAAGCTTTGTAAAACAGTTCGATAAACTTATTGTATAGTATGTTTTTTTCTGAGTTGTTTGATTTTGTGTAAAATTCAGAAGCACGATAATAAAAAGCAGCATTCATCCTTCTTTCTTCGAAAACTGCTTTTTCAGCTAAAAGTAGCATTTCTTTTTTCCAATCTGCAAAGGTTTTAATCTTTTGTCCTACTTCTTGCAGGTCTTCAAATCTAGCATAGCCAAAAGAATAAGGTCTGTTAAGTTGAAAATTGAAAAGCTGTTTTTTATGAAACTTCTCATATCCAACTGGAAATTTGAATTCTTGTTTTATTGATGTTTCCATTGTCGATATTGTATTAGGTCGTAGTCTTGTTGCAAAATTGGAGGTAACAACTCGTTAAAATGTACACCTTTTAACCCCATAAGGTGCACATATCCCCCCAAAATGGCATGTATTGTGCACTTTTTGGCCTCGGAAAGTTAAACATTATTTCCAACGCAATAGACAGTTTTATGCTTTATTTTTCATCCGTAGCAGGAGGGGCAGGCAGTTTTTGTTCAGCAATATTATCCTAACCAGTTTTCATTTAACTGCCTGCAAGGGTTGACATTGGAAGCGGATATGCATTCAGCGAGGTTTCTCATCTCCCAAAGAAAAAGTTGACGCGATACAAATGTCCGCAACTCACAAAATCCCCGCTTTTTATTTTGTGCGTATTTCACCGTAGTTATGCCATTTGTCGAAATGGTTCCTATCCTTAATCTCAATGGATTTCTGATGAAGAATGTCAGCTTCATGTGGAATTTATTCAATTGTTATAAATGATGGTGCTGACATGCAGCCGGAAAAAGCGCTTAACATTCATTCTTTCATTATTACGGCGGATGTACACCAATCCAGTTACATCATGTGCTGGCAGGCCAGGCAGCCATGCCCGCTGCTAGTCAGCAAGCGCCTGATCGGGTAAATTTCATCTGATCATTCAGGCTTTGACTGAAACAAAACATTGTTTGTTGCGGTCTGGCGCTTAACGATATGCATCCATTTTTCTGCCCTTGCGCAGGTTTATCCCGCAATATAAAAACGCCTTGAGGCTACAGACAAAGTCGGTCCAACCCTGGGTTTGCTGCATGAGCCTTTCGACGCCTGCCCGGTCGAAACCGAAGCTTCTTTCGGTGATCAGGATGCCTGTTTCCTGTTCTCCCAACGAAAAAAGGTTGATGTCGACCCTGGTTTTCGCTTCACTGGCTCCCCACCCGAAAGAAAACCTTCCGGCAGGATCAAGGACAAGCACCAGCACGGCAACCTGCACCTGTGCATCATCGAAAAACCAGTCCACCGTTTGGCCTTCAACCAGTGGTCCACCCGCCCGGCTGATAAAATAGCCAGAAAGTGATTCAACCTGCGTGATGGCATTAAACACCACGTCTAACGGACACATCACATTGTCTTTTACCCTGACTTCGAGCTTTTCCATGTGGTTTTGTGTTGTTAAAATCCAAGCCGTTTTTTGGCTTCCTGCTTGTCGAAGCTGCTCCTTTTAAACGGATGGGCCTCGGTATTGAACACCTGGTTATCGAAGTCGAAGCTACTCTGTCCGTGCGAAAAAGTGAGGTAAAGGTATTTCAGCGTCTCGGCAAAGAAGAAGGTGGGCATATAATCCTTCTGTTTCATGGTTTCCACATTTTCGATGGAGGTAAAAGCAACCTCAGTCCTGCAGTATTTTTTGATGTCGCTCCAGTACTTTTCATTCATATAGTAATATGCGCTGTCACCCGTAAGGTGATAGAGGTAATAGGCCGATTCGATGATTTCAGGATTCAGGTCATACACCGGATAGGTGGCAATGGCTTTGCGGTAATCGTATGCCATAGGCTCGAGTCCGTATTTGTTCCATAGCCAGTCCCAGGTGTTTTGCAAGCGTTTCGCCCGCGGAATATCGCCTGATAGCGCCAGGATTGCCGGAAAGAAGGCATCATACAGTGTGATCACCGAACTCACCGGTTCGCTGGTATTCATGTTCACACGCCGGTACCAAAGCTTGCCATCGTATTCGTCGGCAATGTATTTGTTGATGTGATTCACACTTTCGTGCCAAATGCTCCCCAACTGAGGATCGTCAAACAGCAGGTAGCTCTTGTACAGGTATTCATAATAAGAATCAACACCGGCACAAATATGGCTCTGTGCCGACACCCATTCTCCGGTTTCCACATCAATCACATCACCAATCAGTCCCAGGGGTGAGCGGCGTTCATAAATGGCCAGTGTGGCATTTTTACCTGCATCATAGTACTTCGGGTCGTTGGTATAATAGCTTAAAATCCCCATCTCGAAGGTATAGGTGCCGGCTTCAGCCACATTGACGGTATCGCCTGAGGCCTCACCTGTTTGCAGGTTCACCCAGTATTTGGGTATGCCGGTTTTGGTGTTAAAGGCAGGCAGCATGCGATCGGCAAAATCGCGGGCCTTGGCGAGTACCCTGGGATTGCCCGACAATTCATACATCGACAGCAACCCGCCTAAAATACGAATGTTGACTTCAAATATTTTGGCATTGATGTTTTTATCAAAACTCAGTGAATCGACAACATAACGCTCAATTTCCTGCGCTTCATCCATCAGTCCCATGAGGTACAGTGCGCTGTAAGCGTCAATCGGTGAAATATACAAAGGCTCATCGTACCAATCATCGAACGACTTCGTCAGCGGATTCAGGGCGTCGTGCCCCCAGGCGTATTGCCTGTATGCCTGCCACGACCGCTGGGTTTCGGCCACAACCTCAAGGGCCAGTGGGTTGGTGATTTTATCCGCCGAAACATCAGCTTTGCTTTCATCTACAGAGGTTTCCTTAACAGCCTGCGTACATCCAAACAGCATTGCTGTCATCACACCCAGCATCAACAGTCTTTTCTTCATCATATTTGTTTTAATCATTGTTTAAAAGGCATTTTATAATTGTCTTAGCACAGAATACCCTTTCAAGGGTAAAACCGTCCTATTTTAACAACAGCACGAGCAGCTTCCCTGTTCCTGTTTGGGAGGGCATTTTACGGAGCCATAGGAACAAAATACACAACAATCACCGGGCATTGGCTTGAGCAAAGTGCCACATCCCGTGCAGGCGTAGAAAAACTGACAGGCATCCGTTGGCATCTGCTCTTGCTTGCTGAAGCCGCAAACCGGACATTTAATGGTTGAAAATAACTTCAATTCTGGTACGGATCTCATTGGGGTTTATCAATTTTTGTTGTTGTCAACGTGTTTATAAAAATGCAAATAAACCTATCGCGATGCTTGCTGAGGGCCGTAGCGTTCATCCATCCTGCGCCGTGTTTATCTCGCATTGAATTGGGAACTATACGCATCCGTCTGATTCAATCAATCGTGTGAGCTCGTGGATCTTATTTTCGCGTGCAAACACATAGGTTTTATCCGAAATATTGCACAGGGAATAGAGGTGGAGGGCTGCCTTCAGGTAAGTCTGTCTGCCTGGCAGATCGACCTGCCTGCTGATGTTGGTGAGCAGGTCTGCAAGCAGTTCAACATTCAGCACATTGAAGCCAACAAAACCTGAAATATAATCCTGTTTGTCAGCTTCTTCAAGCGAAATAAACGTATCCAGGTCAAAACCCGTTTCGCTCAACATGGTGGATTTCAGTTCAGCCAGACTTGCCGCCGGCTCGGTAACTTCCCGGTTGTCTGTGCCAGAGAAAATCCCGAAGAACGCCCGTATCAGCACGCCCATTTTTTCAATTTCCCGCAAAAGGTAGTCACGTTGTTCCATGATGTATGCAAAAATAACAATTCAAAGGAACAAAGCTAAACAGCCCATCCCCTTTCAATCAAAAATCACAGTTAATAATTTGATATTCTGACAGTTCATAAACAACAATCATTTCTCAGGATAGTCCGTAGGCATGAACCAGGGCTGGCTTATTCAACAGCCGGACGCAGGCTGTTTTTTAACCAGATGAAACCAGTGGTTCCGGCAATCACCGAAGCAGCCAGGATCGCAATTTTTGCGCTGCTTACAAGTTCAGGCTGATCAAAAGCAAGGATGGTGATGAAGATGGACATGGTAAATCCTATTCCTGCCAAAAATCCGGCACCAATCAGGTGAATCCATCTAAGGCCTTCGGGCAAGCGCGACAGGCCAAAGGTGACGGCCAGCAAGGTGAACAGGAAAATACCCATGGGTTTGCCAATAAGCAAGCCGGAAATTATTCCAAGGCTTGAAGGAGAAGCCAGTCCGCTCATCCAGTCGGCTCCGATGGCGATGCTGGTATTGGCGATGGCAAACAAGGGCAGGATGATAAAAGCAACTGGTTTATGCAGAAAATGCTGCAACACATACGACGGCGATTTGTGGCTCCCATCACCGAAGGGGATTGCAAAAGCGAGCAGCACCCCGGTGATTGTGGCATGTACGCCTGAGTGCAGCATAAAATACCACATGATAAGGCCACCGATAAGGTAAGGAATCAGGTTTCTGACCTTTAAGCGGTTTAACACAATCAGCAAGGCAAAAACACCCAGGGCGATAAACAGGTTTGTCAGTGATAAGGTGGTTGTGTAAAAGATGGCAATGATGATAATGGCCCCCAGGTCGTCGATAATTGCAAGGGCTATGATAAACACCTTCAGCGACAATGGCACCCTGTTTCCTAACAGCGAAAGGATGCCAACGGCAAATGCGATGTCGGTGGCCATGGGAATACCAATACCTGATTGGGTGCTAAGTCCGTAGTTAAACAACAGAAACAGGCCTGCAGGAACCAGCATGCCACCAATTGCACCAAAAATAGGAAGGCTTGCGTTTTTAATATCCGCCAGTTCACCAACATATATTTCCCGTTCAAGTTCCAATCCAATGAGCAGGAAAAAGATAGCCATCAGGCCGTCGTTAATCCAGTGAACCAGGCTATGGGAGGCAATGTTGAATTCCCAGAACTGAATGTACCCATCCTGTAAGGCAGAGTTTGCGATCAAGAGTGATAGAACCGTGGCAATAACCAGGATGATCCCACCGGCCTTTTCGCTGTTAAAAAACTCATTGAATAATTTTGTCATCTTGTATTGTTTAAATCATTATCTCGTTCATTTCTGGACCATGACCAGGATAAAATGGCTTATCCACACAACGTTAAATCAACACATCACTTCATCCTTACAGGCCATTTTACATAGTTAATGCCAAACTTAGATAAAATTAACAACCACAGCACTGGTTTTGTTGAACAAAATACAGGGAAGTATATTACAAATTCGGGCAGCAGCCAGGCGCGCATAATCAATTGTCGCCTGTTTTCATTGACCCTGCCATCACAATCCGGAACAAATAGCTATAGCAACTGAAATCAATGCATTACCTTATGATGGATTCAGGAAAGCCTTCCGGCGGCTTTTCTCCGGCGGCTGGCAACATAAACCAATATGCCAATACCAATAAATACCATCAGCAACAGGATCTTGGCACCATTGATGTACCACATACTTTTTTTCAGGTAAGTGATTGTTTCAGCATCGGTTGCGAGCGCAAGCTTTTCCTTCAGGGCAGCATTGGTGATCATATTGACAATCGATCCATGATCGAAAGGCCATCCGTTTCCTGAAACCATGCTTTGAAATGCAGCAGACCAGTCATTGCCGGCCGGATTGAAAATGGCCCCGATAAATACCCCGATCAATAGTACTGGTGTGACGTACTTCAACACATATTTGTACACCTTTGGTATGGTGATATCACTCCCCCGGTTTAATTCGTTCCAGCCATTATTGATCCCGAACACCCACGAAAACAGGATGATCTCGCACAGGGAAAATACAAACAGGGAAACCGTTCCTGTCCAGTAGTCATACTGATCGAACACCCCGTAATTGAAATAAAACACGGTTGGCAACCCCAGCAGCAGGATCAGTATTCCAAACCATAAAGCAGACTTTTTCCCTGACCAATGAAATTCATCTTCCATAAAGCTCACACAGGGCTTACCCATAGCCAGTGAGGAGGTGATTCCTGCCAGGAACAGCAGCGAGAACCACATGATACCCGCTATCGTGGCAATCACCGGTGCCCATTGGTTTATCAGGTATGGCAACACCTTAAACCCGATGGCCAGGCCACCAAGTTCGGCAAGTTCCTTCACGCGGTCGATGCCCAGGTAGCCAACTGATATAGGGATGATGAGCGCGGCACCGAGCACAACCTCAACAAATTCGTTCATCCAACCTGCAGACATGCTATTGAGTGCAATGTCATCGTTGGCATGCACATAAGAAGCGTAACACTGAATAGAGCCCATGCCCACCGAAAGGGTGAAGAATATCTGCCCTGCCGCAGCAAACCATACTTTGGGACTCCAGATGGAAGCATAATTGGGGGTCCATAAAAAGTTCAGTCCCATGGATCCATCAAACACTACCCCATTTTCACCTGCCTTCAGCGTGATGGCCTTAATGGCCAGAAAAAGGCCAAATACAATCAATAAGGGCATGCCGATCTTGGCAACCTTTTCGATGCCTTCGAGTCCGCGCGAAAGGATGTAAATGTTTAATGCGAGGCACAACACATAAAACACAATGGCTTCAAACGGAATAAAGGTGTCCTTTTTTAAGCCGATATAATCGGTGAACACATTGGCGACTTCGGCCTGTGACAGGCCCGTGAAGGTGCCGACAGCAGAATGAAACACATACGCCAGTGTCCAGGATTCCATATAGCAATAATAGGCTGCAATGCCGATATTACTGAAGAGTCCGAACACACCGATATATTTCCATACCGCCCGCTTATCAAGGTTTGCCAACATGAAGGGCGTGGAGTGATTGTTGAACTTTCCGCCATACCGGCCAATGGTCCACTCCACAAACAGCAAGGGTATGCCCATAAGCAAAAAACAAACCAGGTAAGGAATGATAAAGGCTCCTCCCCCATTCTGCAGGGCCTGCACAGGAAAGCGCAGAAAATTTCCAAAGCCGACAGCATTTCCGGCCATGGCCAGCACCAGGCCAATACGGGTCCATGTTTGTCCTTCGGCATTTTTTGTCGTCGATCCGGAGAACATCACCCTGATGAAAAAATAACCCGTGATGACGGTAATGACGGTTACCGTGATGATTAAAAAGATAAGTGCAGTAGTGTTCATATCAGCAAGTGATCAAATCAATATATCAACCCATAACTGTATTGTTCAAGCATTGCTTTTCAATCGCATCCCATGGTATTCCGCCTGAAAATCCCTTTCCCGATTTTTCATCTTATTCACCACAACTCCCCGTGCTGATTATTTGTCAATTGTTATATCCTATTCATTTACAATCGCATAGACAAATACCACCATTTGTTAACTGCAAAAATGAAACATCGCGGATTTGCGAAAAAGCCGCTAAAGGTAAGGCTTGTTTAATCCATTTTTGACCTCAGCTGAAAAATAAATATTGTGGTATTCGCCATGGCCAATTTTTCGCGTTTCGTGGGGCTTTCCGCAGATAGTTTTGCAACAAAACGAATCATTTTTTCAGGTGATTTCAGGTCGAAAAATATCGATGTTGAGCCAGTCAAAACTTCACATAAGGTTTCAATCGGGTGATGCTGTCGGGCGTACCCGGAAACAGGGCGATAAATGCATTCCATGACGAAAACTTACCCTTGCGTTCGCGGTGATTTACAATCTGTTTTGTAAGCTGGTAATTGAAATATGGATGGCGCAACAAATCACGGAACTTTTCTGCATTCAGATCAATGCGTTCAATACGCGTGCTATCGATGCGGAAATAAGGTTTCAGTTCCAACAACAGGGAGCTGTCGATGCCTTTGATCTCCAATAGTTGCCAAACATCAACATAGCCTCCCAGTTGCTGCCTGTATTGAATGATTCGCCTGGCGTACCAGGGTCCGATTCCCCTCAATGCCATCAATTGCACCGAATCGGCTGTGTTTAGCTCAACCACCCTTGGAACAGGCTTTGTTTCAGCGACAGGTGGTGGCTCAGGTTTCTCCCGACCAGGCTGGGTCCTGCTGGGCTCATCCACATCCGGAATAACGATAAATGGCTCAAGGATTGCATATTCTGCTGCTGAAATGGCGTAGATTTTCGAAAGGTCCTTTTTCCGCAGAAACTTTCCTCCCTTTTTTTCGTAGTTTTTAATCATCCTGATCTGGCTTTCGCTGAGGCCGATTCTTGTCCAGTCCTCTTCGGGAAGCATATTCGGATTAAACGGAAAGGGCTTCAGCTTTGCGGCAAGAAAGGAAGCATCCGGATTGGTGGATTCAAAGCTTCCTGGCTCAATGGGTGCACGTTGCTCCTTCGCCCTGCCCTTTTCAAGCGCGACAAGCAGTGAATCGAATTCCCTGAAATCGACTGCCTTTTTCTTTACAAAAAACTGAGGGAAACTGCTTACAACTAGCAAAACCATCGCGACAATAACCAATATCATCACAGCCACTTTTTCACGGCGGTTGTAAGCAAACACTTGCTTTATCTGCTGGATAAACTGTTTCAAATTAGCCGCTGTTAACGATGAATTTGAACTTCAGAAATCTGTCTCTAGTTGCTGAAAGCACCAAAGAAACCAAGGCCATTCAGAAAGACAAGGGCGATGGCAACAGGTGCAACAAATTTAATGATATAAAGATAAAGCCATTTAAACCTGACTTTCAGTTTATTTTTATTCGAAATTTCATCAAATACCGCTTCATCTTTCATGTACCAGCCTACAAACAAGACAATAAGCAGACCTCCCAGCGGCAACATGATGTTGGCTGAAGCGAATTCAAGCACATCGAACAGGTTTCTGTTTCCGATATGAATTTCGGGCATTGGCCCCTGGCTCAGTGTGCAAAAAACACCAAGCAACGAGATGCTAAGCGCGGACAGCACCGTGGCTTTTTTTCTGTTCATCCCAAGTTCTTCCGACACATAGGCGACAACAACTTCGAGCACTGAGATGGTGGAGGTAAGTGCAGCGATAACGAGCAGGAGAAAAAAGATGAGTGAGAAAAAGTATCCTCCTGCCATTTGTTCAAAAATCATCGGGAGTGTAATAAACACCAGACCCGGTCCGGCTTCGGGCTGAATGCCAAAGGCAAAAACAGCCGGAAATATTGCCACGCCAGCCAGCACAGCCACCAACGTATCGGTCAGGGTAACAGAAAAGGCCGAATTTGAGAGGTTATTTTCGCTGTTGATGTATGAACCATAAGTAATCAAAGCGCCCATACCAATACTGAGCGAGAAAAACGCCTGCCCGAGCGCCTGCAGCACCACGTCACCGGTAATCTTCGTAAAATCAGGCTTGAACAAAAACACCAGTCCTTCGCCGGCTCCGGGCAAGGTCACCGCCCTGACGCACAGTACAACAATAATGAGCAGCAAGGCTGGCATGAGCAGCTTGGTGTACTTTTCGATGCCATTTTTGACCCCTTTGAACACGATAAAGGCAGTAAAAAACATGAATATCATCTGATAAATCAGTGGTTTGAGGCCACTCATCCTGAACTGCTCAAACATCACATTCAGTCCTTCCTTGTCCATTCCTTCGAAGCTGCTGCTCAGCGAAAAGACAAGGTATTCGAGGGTCCATCCCGAAACCGTGGTATAGAAAGAAAGGATGAAGAATGCTGCACCGATTCCCATGATGCCGATGACGTGCCAGTATGTTCCCGGAGCCAGTTTCTTGAAAGCACCCAGGGCATTGCGCTGTGACCTGCGTCCAACGACAAATTCAGAGAGCATCACAGGTACGCCAATTACCAAAATAAACAGCAGATAAACCAGCAGGAATGCGCCTCCCCCATTTTGTCCAACAACGTAGGGAAATCGCCAGATGTTGCCAAGTCCGACTGCAGAGCCTGCTGCAGCAGCAATTACGCCTAATTTCGATCCGAATCCGTCTCTCAAGTTTGGGTTTAATTGTGCCATCAGTTTTGTGTTTAATTACACACCGTGTGCTTCATGGTTTTCGTTTTTGCCCGGATCCTCTTCTACAGTTTCCGGAATCAGCCCCTTGTTCTTCCATGCCTCCATGGGCAATTCAAGCTCTTTTATCAATCCGGTGGAAATATCGAGCACCCAGGCATGAATCTGAAATCCGGCATGACATTTTTGCAAGGCATGTTGCACAATATTTGTCTTATACAAATTCTCAACCTGCTGAATCACATTTAATTCCGACAGAAGATCGAGTCTTTTATCGAGGTCCTCAATGGCATTCAGTTCGCTGTTATAATTAAGCACCAGATCCCTGATCGGGTTTGTCCAGTTTCCAACAAGTCCTTTGACCTTGCCGTGGTATGCAGCGGCTATACCGCCACAGTGGTAATGTCCGCAAACGATAATGTGCTGGACCTTCAAAACGTTCACAGCATATTCAAGGACCGACAGGAAATTGATATCTGTTAATGAAACCTGGTTGGCGATATTTCGGTGTACGAAGAGTTCACCGGGTTCAGTATTGGTATATGTATCGAGTGGCATGCGGCTGTCGGAGCATCCGATATAAAGAAAAGGCGGACGCTGGGCAAGACTCAGCCGGCTGAAGTAATTAGGTTCTTTTTCTTTTTTTTCGCTGGCCCAAAGCCGGTTGTTGTTTATCAGGTCTTTGTATTGTTTAGCCATTGTAAAATCAGTTTTGTTAGTATAGTGTATGCGAACGCCCATCAGGTTTATCTACTCATAACGGAGCGACTCGATCGGGTCGAGCTTTGCAGCTTTATTAGCAGGTAAAATGCCTGAGGCAAGCGCCACGATAAAGCACAGCAAGACAGCTACAACAATCCAGCCCCATGGCACAATAAACTGACTTCCGATAAAATACGACAGCACGTTTCCGATCAAAATTCCGGCAATGATACCGATAATTCCACCCATCTGTGCAATCACGATGGCTTCGACAAGGAATTGGTTTCTGATGGTTCTGCTTGTTGCTCCCATGGCTTTCCGAATACCAATCTCACGCGTACGTTCTGTTACCGAAACCAGCATGATATTCATCAGGCCGATGGCGGCTCCCATGAGCGTGATTAATCCGATGGCTGTGGCCCCAAAACTGACTTTCCCGGTAAGGCCAATCAGCATATTGGCAATATTGTCGCTTTTGATGATGCTGAAGGTGTTGTCGTTGCCCGGTTTATCGGCACGCACAACCCTGAACACACCGGTAGCTTCACCAATGGCCACGTCCATTTCTTCAGTTGAGTTTGTGCGCACACTGATGGTATAGTTCATATTGGGCCGCGAAAAATACTGCCTCACGTTACTGATTGGAATCAGGCAATGGCGGTCGCCACTAAAGCCCATACTCGAGCCCTTTTCTTTCAGCACACCAATGACGCGGTATTTTCCGGGACCAACGGAAATGATTTTTCCCAGGGGATCTTCATTATTCTTAAAAATATCTCTTGCGATCACTGAACCAATGACAACCACATGGTCGCCTTTGATCACCTCCTGAGCGCTCAGGTTACGGCCAAATTCGATGTCGTAACCGGCATTGTAAATATAGTTCTCATCAACGCCTACCACCTGGATATTTGGATTCGTCTTTTCCGATCCATATTTAATGGTAGCAATGCCTGTTCCCCAGGTGTAAACACTTGTCGATGCCGGAAACTCAAACAGTTCCCTGAACCTTTTAGCCTCCTGAAAACTAATGTTCTTGTAGGAGTCAGCATTGGAACGGCGTCCACCCATATGGACAACCATTTCACGGTTTCGGATGTTAAAGGTGTTGGATCCCATCATGGTAAAGTTCTCGATAAGGAAGAACTTCACCGAGTCGATGGCAGTAAGAATTCCAACCAGGGCCATGATGCCAAAGCCAATGATAGCCACTGTCAGCAAGGTTCGCAGCAGCTGACTCTTGATGGATTCGAGTGAAATTTTAATGTTCTCGCTAATCAACTCCTTCATACATGGAATTTATTCGGTTTTCTTTCCATAGGCAAGGTCGCCTGCGTCGCCCAGGCCCGGAACGATATAGGCCTGTGCAGTAAGTTCATCATCAATGCCCCCGACCCAGATCGTCAGATCGAGCCGGCCAAGGTGGCGTTTAACAAATTCGATGCCTTCGATGCTTGCCAGCACGGAAACAACATGAACTTTTTTTGGTTTTCCACACGAAAGCAATTCTTTCATGGCCTTAACAAGTGAAGCTCCGGTAGCCAGCATCGGGTCCGAAAGCACAAGAATTTTGTCGGTGAGGCTTGGGCTCGACAGGTATTCGATGTGAATATCGAAGGCTTCGTTCTTATCATATTTCCGGTAAGCAGAAATAAAGGCATTGTCGGCTTTATCAAATACATTCAGCATACCCTGGTGCAGGGGCAAGCCGGCGCGTAGAATGGTGGCCAGCACAGGCTGTTCAACCATCAGTTGCACCTCGGCCACTCCCAGTGGAGTGGTGATCTCCCTGGGAGCGTATTCAAAGGTTTTGCTGATTTCGTATGCGAATATTTCACCCAGGCGTTCGAGGTTTCTCCTGAAGCGTAGCCTGTCGCTCTGAACGTCTGCATTTCTTAATTCAGCAATAAAATGATTAAAGACCGAATTTGACTCCCCTAGATTATTCACCATGGTTTGGCATGTTTGTTATGCTACAAAAATAAGTATTACGCCTTACAATAACACCATTCAATGACCGATTAGTGTTTTTTCTTTCGGCGGAGCAGCTTCAGCCCAATGCGCGGAATGAGTGGCAGCCTGTTGATGACTATACCCGGATAGGTTGTTTGTTTGCTGCCAAAGCCTTTGTAAAAACGCGCCAGTCCTTCGTTGTCTGAGCCTTCAAAATCCAGAATCAGGTGCCCTGGTGCGTTTTCGCGGATCACAGCATCAAGGATAAATGTGAGTCCATGGAGCTCTTTCCCGACAGTGCTGGCACCAGAAAACAGGAACACCAGCTTCCCGTGGCTTTTAATGAATATCGCGCCGGCACAGAGTTCATTATTGGCTGTATAAGCCCCATACACATGGCATTGCCCCCTGTAGATGGCCATATAGACCAGCTTCTTCAGGCGTGCATACACCGGCTCGTTCCACTGGCTGATGGTACGGCCACGATTCATCCTGAAGAGCCTGATGACTTCATCGGGCTTAACATGTTTGCCCAGAACGAGCCCGGCATCCTGGGCTTTTTTCAGGTTTCTTTTGGTATTGCTGCTGTATTTTCGCTGCAGGCGGTCGTAAGTGTTAATCAGGTCGAGTTCGTGGTTCAGGTGCTGGGTGACTTTAACTCCCGGTGCTTCGACCTTGTTGTGTGAGTTTAGCCTGATTTCGACAAAGCGGATATGGGCCGGTACAGCCGATAGGAATTCATTGATAATGGCCGCATTCAGTATCGATCGCGAAAACACCCCAAGCTGTTGCGTGAAAAACGGCTGAAACATATACGAAATCCCCAGCTTACGGTTAGCTGTCAGCGGAAATACCCTGTTGTAATTGCCTTCGACGAGGGCTTCCCATCCGGGATGGACGATATCGAGGTACCACGACCAGGCATACACCTGCCCGTTGAAGGATTCCTTGATGCAGTTATCCCACCTGATTTTGTCAATCTCGCTATGTTTCAGGTAACTGATCATATTGCTATGGGATCGCCATTTCGATGATCTTTTGGTAGACTTCGAGCCAGCCGCTCCAGCGCTTTTTATCGCTGAGCGTTTCGTTGTGCCACAAACTGACGAAACAGCCATTCACTGCCTTAACCTCCGCAATGATTGTTGCGGCCGTCCTGATGGCTTCGGCCGGATTGAGTTGCATATAGTCGCGCAAGGTGCCGTCCATCAGGTGAAACGGATGTACGCGCAAGGGGGTTACCATGTCATGGTCGAGGTCGTAAAACAAAAAACTGTCGGCTATACCTGCCCTGAATCCGGGCTGAGTGGCATAGCCCATGGTATAATCATCCGTGATATCGAAATCAATTAAGGTATGATAAGTGGCCGGCAGGTTCATGCGCAGGAAATGCTGCCTGCTCATGGTAATGTCCTGGTTGAGCACCTGCGACAACCTGCTGATTTCGTGTCTGAGCTTAGTTTTGTTACCAAAGGAGTTATAAGACGGGTGTATGCCAACATCCGCATAATCACTGATCATCCTGATCAGTTCGCAGAACTTTGTGTTGCGGACAGGAATGTTTTTATCGTTAACGCCATAGTCAGCAAACAGGATGAAATATGCCGGCCGTAGTTTGTATTGTTTTTGAAACTGTAGTTGCTGTCCAAAGGTGTCGAAAGGGTCCTTTTGTTTACCGAATAGCACGGCTGAACGCTGCTTAATCTCCGCCCAATCCTGCTGAAAAAGGTCTTTTGCATAGGCTCCCAGGGTCCTGTACAATCCCTTTTGCCGGTATGCCCAGGCCGCATCAATGTCATAGGTTGGCAAAAAACTGTACTGCTTTTGTTTAAATTTTAGTTTCGGAAACCGTTCAGCCAAAATGGTTTGCAAAGCCATGCACCAAATATTTACGATGGGCTTCTGCAGCATCCCGATCACAGACAATATGCTCGAAGATGCTTCGAAACGGTTGTGCTGGTCGCTCACATAGGGCAGGTATTCTTCGTAACGGCTCACCAGATAAAACACGGCTGCAAACACATCAAATGGAAGGGCCGATAGCTTGTGATAAACCGGAAAAAACGCCTGGGTATCACCAAATTGGAATGGCCTAAGGTCCTGACTGGCAATCTCGCGCTCAAACAAAAGCGCTGTCGATTTAAAAAACAAATCACCTTCAAAGGCCTGATCACCATAAATAAACTTCGGACCTTCGCTTGAGTTGTAAACATCCATATTGGTAGTGAATTCTACCGACAGGCCCAATTGTTCGCCAAATATAAGATCGATCACATAACGGAGGCGGTTAGTGACACGCGGAACGTATAAGAGTATTGCTGCCATAAAGGCCCAAAAGTAACTAAATTCATCCTCGATTCAACACATCTGAAGGCCGAATTTAGGGCAATTCATATTTTACCCGGTGAGTCATTTTCACAGCTGAAACCACAAACCTTACCTTGATAAACTCACCTCATTGGTATTCAACCCTAAAACCAACACAACCACATCAGGCATGCAATTAGGCCAAAATCAGGTGGCCTTCAAACAGAAATTGCTTACCTTTGGCATAAATATTACGCTTGTTACTGTATGGAAAATTTTATCGTTTCGGCCCGTAAATACCGCCCTGCCACCTTTGATATGGTTGTCGGGCAACATGCCATCACCTCAACGCTGAAAAACGCCATACGGAACAACATACTGGCGCAGGCATTTTTGTTTTGCGGACCACGTGGAGTGGGCAAAACTACCTGCGCACGCATTATGGCAAAAACCATCAACTGCCTGAATCCATCGCCCGAAATTGAAGCCTGCGACAAATGCGAATCCTGTGTTTCATTCAACCGGTCGGCTTCATTCAATATCCATGAACTCGATGCAGCATCGAACAATTCCGTCGAAGACATCAGAAGCCTGGTTGATCAGGTGCGCATTCCACCACAGATCGGGAAATACAAGATCTACATCATCGATGAGGTTCACATGCTTTCGCAGGCAGCGTTTAATGCTTTTTTGAAAACCCTGGAAGAACCACCTGCCTATGCCAAATTCATTCTGGCAACGACAGAAAAGCACAAAATCATTCCAACGATATTATCGCGTTGTCAGATTTTTGACTTTAAGCGGATTACCGTTGAAGACATCACCCGACACCTCAGTTTTGTCGCTGATAAAGAACATGTTCAGGCCGACCCTGAAGCGCTGAACATCATTGCCCAAAAGGCCGATGGCGCCTTGCGCGATGCCTTGTCGGTTTTTGATCAGATGGTGAGCTTTTCAGGCAATTCGATCAGCTACCAGGATGTGATTACCAACCTGAATGTGCTTGATTATGAGTATTATTTCAAGGTTGTAGATGCCATGCTGGCCAACGATATTTCGTCAACACTGATTATCCTTAACGAGATTATTGACAATGGCTTCGATGGGCAACATTTCATTATCGGCCTGGGAAGTCATTTGCGCAACCTGCTGGTTTGCAAAGACGCTGCAACAATAGGCCTGATGGAGGTCAGCGAGAGCCTGCGCGAGCGTTATGGTGCCCAGTCAAAGCGGTGCCCTGCTGAGTTCATCCTGAAGGCGCTCGAATTGAATAATCAGTGTGATATTCAATACAAAAACAGCAACAACAAACGCCTTCACCTCGAAATTACCCTGTTGCAGATTTGTAATTTGCAACCAAATCAAGGGATTTCACAAAACCCTAAGACGGCTCAACAGCCCAAGGCTGCTGCTGTTGAGCCTCAAACCACGGTCAGGCAGCAACCAGCAACAGTTACCAACTACACACCCCAGCCAAAACCGGAAGCTGAGCCACAGATTATTGTCCGTGAAGTCGCTCCTCCGCCAAGAAAATCCCACACCATGTCGATCAGCGGGAACGACAATGCAGGTGCTGAGGTCAAGCCTGCTGAAATTGAGCCGGTAGTATCAAATGCATTCGATGAGCCCAGACTACAACAGGTATGGAAAGATTTTATTGACTGGTACAAAAAAACCTCACCCAGTTTTGCCCTTGCACTATCGCGTTACGAGCCTGAACTTCATCCGGATTTTGTAATCGCATTTAAACTCGACAACACCCTGATTGCTGAAGATAAGCTGAATATGGCTGCTTTGATGGATTTTATGAAGAAAAACCTCAACAACAACCAGGTCGTGCTGAAACCGGAAGTGGCCGAAAAACCACGCGAGTTGGAAGCCTACACCGACAAAGAGAAATATGAGAAAATGGCCAATCACCGTCCCATGCTGCGTCAGCTTAAAAATGAGCTGAACCTCGAAACGGAGTTTTAAGTCAAGCCTTTGATTACCCATCATCGCATGAAAATTAACCAGCCAAAACCGACAATAAGAGCAATATGCCCGATATTCTGTTTGCAATCAAATATAGTGATCAACAATTTATTTTTCTTGTTTCTACTTATCGGACTGTATTCATGCACAAAGGACCCTGGCAGTCAGAATTTGCAAGGCAAATTGATTCATGTTTCTGCATGCAAACAGAATAAATCATCAAACCAGGGCTCTGAAATTCCGGATAGTTTAAGCTGTGCGCAATACAACTATGCAGCTTCTTCGGGCACACTCACAATCAAACACATCAATGCCGGATTTAACTGTTGTCCGGATAAAATTGATTGTCATATAATTGTCAGAAACGACAGCATACTGATTTCTGAGACTGAATCAGCAGCTGCATGCAATTGCAATTGTTTGTACGATTTGGACATTCAACTCACAAACCTTAGTGCTGGCCATTACACCATTCACTTCACCGAGCCTTATGCCGGTGACCAGCCTGCCCTCACCTTCGGCATTGATCTTGCCACTGAAACTGAAGGTGAATATTGCGTCACCAGAAAACAATATCCCTGGGGTTTTGGGATTTGAGGGTTGAGAAAGGTACATATTGTTTAATTCACCAAGGGCAATTCGATGGCTACATTCCTGAACCCCTTAGCCTTGTATTAAGCGCTAAATAAAGTAATCCTCAGGCAGGTGTTTTTGCAGTAAACAGGCTCAAGCCTAAAAAAACATTTCATTAATTTATTATTGGTAGCCGTATTTTTAGTAAACGAAGGTTATAGGAGATTTGTCCTTTGCCATTGATGGCGTATATTTGGAAGACTAAAAACAATACCATGAAAAACCTCTACCTTATCACCGTAGGCATCATTGCTATGTTAGTACCTGCTCATGGACAGCAGGTTACAAAAGTGGCAGGAAAAGCCCTGATTAACCCTCAAACTGCAATACAACAAAGCAAACAACAAGCCCAGACGTTCTTGTCTGCCACCGACTTAAGTGACAATTTTGACACTTATACAGATTTTTCGATGGCTTTCAGCCCATGGACCCTTGTCGACGTTGACTTGACTGAAACCTGGGGAATAACGGACGTTGTGTTCCCGAATCAGTATGCTCCCATGGCGTTCATCATTTTTAATCCTTCAACAACCACGCCAGCCATGACCCAGGCCGAGATCCAGCCACATTCAGGAAGCAAGTTTGCCGCTTGTTTTGCTTCGAACGGAGCCCAGAACAATGATTGGCTGATCAGCCCCCAGGTGGTGCTTGGCACAAATTCATCTGTTTCATTCTGGGTGAAGTCATTCACTGCCCAATATGGCCTTGAACGTTACAAAGTGGGCGTTTCTACCACCAATACCGATCCGGCCTCCTTTACCATCATCAGCGGAGCAAGCTACCTTGAAGCCTCGGCCACGGCATGGGAACAAAAAACCTTCAGCCTGAATGCCTATAACGGACAATCAGTCTATGTGGGGATACAATGTGTTTCGAACGATGCATTCATCTTTATGGTAGATGACTTTGCGGTAACAACCACAACCACCACAACATCAACACTTACCGGAAAGGTCACTGACGCACTCAATGGCAACAACCTGGCCGGTGCAACCGTGAGCATTGCCGGCTTAACAGCAGTTACAGATGCTTCCGGAAATTACACCATCAATAATGTCCCGGCTGGCACGCTTAATGCCGGTTTTAGTGCCAATATCACCAGTGGCAATGCGCCGCTCAATGTGCAGTTCACTGATCAGTCGACAGAAGGTGCGCATACTGTTACCTGTTCAAAATCAGGATATATTACCTACTCAAACAACCAGGTCAACATTGGCGCAGGCGAAACCCTCACGCTGAATATTTCCTTATCACCGCAACTCGCAGCAGGATCGTTGCGCTTCGTGCTAAACTGGGGAGCAGAACCCACCGATTTGGATGCCCACCTTGACACGCCTGAAATTGGAGGGAGTGTTTACCATGTGTACTACGATAGCCCGGGAAATGAGACAGCTGCCCCTTATGCAAAGCTTGATTACGACGTAACCTCGGGTTATGGCCCTGAAACAATGACCATTTACCAGCTATACAATGGCACTTACAAATTCTATGTTCACAACTACTCAGGTTCGCCAGATATTTCCACCTCTCAGGCCTTTGTTCAGATATACAACCAAAATGGCTTGCTGCAAACAGCGCAGATTCCTTCGGGCGGCACAGGCACCTATTGGTATGTGTGCGATGTTGCAGGAAGCAACGGTCAGATTACCATTAAAAATACCATCCAGGTCAATTCACCCGGCCTGGGCAAGGGTGAATTGTTGCCTCCAAAGGCAAAACATGAAACAAGAGCTGCCAGGAATATTGTTTCGTGGTTGTGGAATTTCGGCGACGGCACCACAAGCACAAGCCAGAACCCATCGCATACTTACACCAATCCCGGCACCTACACGGTTTCACTGACGGTGAGCGACGGCACAACCCAGGATACTGAAACAAAAAGCGCATTCATTACAGTAAACGGATCATCAGGTTCAGGCACACTAACCGGTCTCGTCACCGACGCCTTAAACGGCAATCCGGTGCCCGGAGCAACAGTCAGTGTGGCGGGCCTTACAACAACCACTGATGCCAGTGGCAACTACAGCATCTCCGGCATCCCGGCAGGGGCCATCATTTCCAATTTCAGTGCCAATGTCACTTCGGGCCTTGCCCCCTTGGCCGTCAGCTTCTTTGATCAGTCGACCGAAAATTCAAATACGGTTGTTTGCTCAAAAACCGGTTATTTAACCTACTCCAATAACCAGGTTATTATCCCTCAGGGAGGTTCATTGTCGCTAAACATCTCACTCTCACCGGAACTGACTGCCGGAGCCATGCGCTTCGTCCTGAACTGGGGTGAAACGCCCTCAGACCTTGACTCACACCTGTTAACCCCCGAGATTGAAGGCACAACCTATCATATCAGTTATTCCGATATGGGCAGTGAAACCACGGCTCCTTATGCACTGCTCGACCACGATGTTACGGATGGTTTTGGCCCTGAAACAATGACAATACATCAAATGTTTGCTGGTAATTACAGCTATTATATCGATAATTATTCCGAGTCGCCCGACATCACCACTTCGCTCGCAGTAGTGCAGATCTATAACCAAAACGGGCTTTACCAGACCCTGCAGGTGCCTACCACGGGCACAGGGCTTTTCTGGTATGTTTGCGATGTGAATGGCAGCAACGGACAAATCACCATCAAAAATGTAATTGTCGAAACGCCTCCCGGAGGTAAACAAATGCATCAAAACAAGACGAAGCCTGCCCGCGAAGCCGAAAACATTGTTTCGTGGCAATGGAATTTTGGTGATGGAGGCACAAGTACGCTGCAAAACCCATCACACACATACACAGCCAATGGTTTGTACACTGTTTCACTTACCGTCAGTGATGGGATCAACCAGTCGACAGAATCGAAAGTGGCCTATATTCAGGTTGGGCCTCAGGCTATTTCCGAAAACGAACTGTCACAGGCAATCCGTATGTACCCGATTCCAGCTAGCGAAACACTAAATTTCGAAAGCCCGGTTTCGATCGATTGGCTGACACTATGCGACCTGCAAGGCAGGGAAGTGATGGCATCAAGCCCTCAGGCCGCCTCCTTCCGGCTAAATTTAACCGGATTATATCCGGGCATCTACCTGGTGAAACTACAAACCAAATCAGGTACAGCAACCAGAAAGATCATTATTAACTAACGGTTTCGTTCAACCAACCTGGCCGCAGGAACCAATTTATGGGTTTCTGCGGCCTTTTTTTTGTTTCAGCAAGGCCTTTATGCAACAAATCAACAATTGACCTTGTCAAATGATATGATTCAGCTGTTGCGGCTTCATTTGGCAAAAATCACCAAACCATGCCACAACTGTGATATGCAGTCAGCTGAAAAGTTTATTTTTGCAAGGAAGTTGTTCATCAACGTTGATTAATCACCCTCAAACAAATTTCTATGAAACGTATTATTACTTTTTTCTGGGTAATCCTGCTGTTTGTTTCCGGTTTGGTGGCCCAGCCCATGGACCTGATGAAACAACTGCCTGTCGATCCGAATGTAAAAATCGGCAAACTCAGCAATGGCATGGTGTATTATATACGCTACAACAAAATGCCCGAAAAGCGGGTCGAAATGCGGCTTGTAACCAATGCCGGCTCAATCCTGGAAGATGATGACCAGCAAGGACTGGCCCACTTCACCGAACATATGTGTTTTAACGGGACCAAGCACTTCAGCAAAAGTCAACTGGTCGACTTTCTCGAATCAGCGGGCGTCCGTTTTGGTGCTGACCTGAATGCATACACCAGTTTCGACGAAACCGTTTATATGCTTCAGTTACCTACTGACAGAAAAGGCCTTGTTGACTCTGCATTTTTGGTGCTCGAAGACTGGGCACATGCCGTGAGCCTCGAAGGCGAAGAAATTGACAAGGAAAGGGGTGTAATCCGTGAAGAACGACGCCTTGGTCTGGGCGCTGATGACCGCATGCGCAAGGCCTATTTCCCAGTCATTTTTAAAGATTCCCGCTATGCAAACCGCATTCCTATCGGACAGGTGGAAGTTATCGATACCGCTTCTTATGAAACATTGCGCAGGTTCTACCGCGATTGGTACCGGCCAAACCTTCAGGCTGTTATCGTAGTTGGTGATATTGATGTTAACATGGTTGAAAAGCAGATAAAATCGCATTTTGGCCCACTCAAAAATCCGAAGAATCCGCCCGAACGCAAACAATACGATATCGCAAAGAACAAGGAACCCCTTGTTGCCATTGCCACCGACAAAGAGGCTACCAACAATATGGTGATGATGTTTTACAAACATGACAAAAAGCCTACGCTCACTTATGGCGATTACAAACGCGATCTGATGCAAAACCTTTACAGCAGCATGCTGATCAACCGCTTAAACGAGTATAACCAAAAGCCGGAGTCGCCATTCATCTATGCATACACCTATTATGGCGGGTTCATGGGAAGGGCTATGGATGCCTATGCCTCATTCGCTGTCGCCAAAGAAAATCAAATTGAAAAAACACTGGCCGTGCTTGTTCAGGAAAACGAAAAAGTACGTCAGTTTGGTTTTACTGCAACTGAATTCGAGCGTCAAAAGACCGAAATGATCACCTCATTGCAGATGCAGGAGAAAGAAAAAGACAAATCAAATTCATCTGATTTTGTCAGAGAATACACCAACAATTTCCTTGAAAAAGAACCCATTCCAGGCATCGTTAACGAGCTGTCTATTACCGAATTATTGCTTCCTACAATCAAGTTGGAGGAAGTGAATGCCCAGGCTGCTGCATGGATCACTGATGAAAACATGGTTATTGTAGTAACAGCACCCGATCGTGAAGGTGTCAATGTTCCTGATGAAGCAACGATTTTGAAAACCATTGCTGAGGCCAAAAAGGCAAAAGTGGAAGCTTATGTCGACAATGTAAATGCTGAACCCTTGCTGTCCGCTGAACTTACCGGCAGTGACATTATTGCAGAGCGAAAACTTGAAAAAAACGGCATTACCGAAATCAAATTGGCCAATAACATTACCGTGGTGCTTAAACCAACCGAATACAAAAATGATGAAATCCTGATGACAGCCTTCGGACCCGGCGGCTCTTCTATCTTTGATGACGAGCAGGTATATCCGGCCACGACCATGACAAGGGTTGTGGGCGTCAGCGGAATTGGAAAATTCAGCAATATCGAGCTGGGGAAATACCTCACCGGACAAATAGTTAGTGTACAGCCTTATGTTGATGAAGTACGTCAAGGCCTCAGAGGCAATGCAAGTCCGAAAGATTTCGAAACATTGCTTCAGCTGACCTATTTGTACTTCGATGGTGCGCGTCACGATAACGAAGCCTTCGAAGCCTTTAAGTCACAGACAGCAAGTCAGTATAAGTTTATGCGCTCGAATCCCCAGGTTGTGTTCATGGAAAAACTCCGCAAACTGGCCAGCCAGAACAGCAAAAGAACCATCGTCATTCCCGAAGATGAGCAGATCAATGCACTTAATGCCGATGAAATCTATGGCATGTACAACAAATTATTTGCTTCTGCTGATGGCTATACCTTCATATTTGTTGGAAATTTCGATCAGGAAAAGACCAAACCATTACTGGCAAAATACCTTGGAAGTCTTCCCGTTGCAACCAAGGCTCTGAGTCCGCGCAATGTGGTTCCAAAATTCCCTGCCGGCATTACGGATGAAGTGGTGCGCAAGGGAACCGAGCACAAGAGCCTGGTAGGCATACTGATGCAAAACGATTTTGACTGGAACCTGCGCAACAGGACCGAACTTTCGTTGCTGATCAAGGCTTTTGCCATCAAACTCAGGGAAAGTATGCGTGAAGACCAGGGTGGTGTGTATGGTGTTGGTGTACGCCAGAATACGGAACAGTTTCCTGAATCAACCTATTCAATCATCATTAACTGGGGTACAAATCCTGAGATGGTGGATACACTTACAAAAACAGTGTTCACCGAAATGCAAAAACTGATGGCCAACGGTCCTACCGCCGAAGACATGGTTAAAATCAGGGAGACAAGCATTCGCGAAAGGGAAACTAACGAGCAACAGAACAATTTCTGGAATGCAATGATTGATTTTTCCTGGTTCAACAACTACGATATCATGACTGTGGATGAGTTTCATCAGCTGATTAATTCAATTACTGCTGAAGACCTGAAAAAGGCAGCAAACAAGTTTTTTACACCTGACCATTACCTGCGGGTAGTGCTGCTGCCTGAAGAAAACAAGTAAAGCACAGACTCAATTATTAAAGCCTGTTGATTCAAAGGTCAGCAGGCTTTGTTTATGGCTAGCGGACTGTGCCGGAATAACTTGTTACTAAACAGGCATTTTTTTCTATTTTTGCGCACTAAAACCAAAACCCCATGACCTACATTTCCCGTTTCATACTTTGGCTAATGGGCTGGAAAATTTCCGGAAGCATTCCTGCAGATGTGAAAAGATGCGTGATTATTGCTGCCCCTCATACCAGCAACTGGGATTTCTTCATCGGGCGACTGGCATATTTTCAGCTGCACGTACCTGTTAAGTTCCTGATCAAAAAAGAGGTATTTATCTGGCCTTTTGGCAGTATCCTTAAATCCATCGGAGGCATCGCCGTTGATCGTGGGAGAAAGAACAACCTGGTGGAAGACGTGGCAAAGCTATTTACTGATTATGAAGTACTAAACGTGATCATCACACCCGAAGGCACCCGACGGAGGGTTGACCACTGGAAAAAGGGATTTTACTATATTGCCCTGAAAGCGGGAGTTCCGCTGGTGCTTGGATTCGTTGATTATGGCAACAAAACAACAGGGTTCGGTGATGTTTTTTATCCAACAGGAAATTTAAAAGAAGATATGGCATTTATTGAGGAATTCTACATGACTAAAACCGCGAAGTATCCGGCCATGTTCAACCTTAGCCCTGAAAACCTGAATATGCGCTCGCAGCAACCATCCTAAGAATGGAAGGTACTGGCACTTGCTAAAAATACGTTGTGATTCTTATCGCCTTAAACAATTAATGGGCATACACCCCAAAAATCTTGCTCATCCGCTCATGAAACTTATGCAAGCCTGTTGGGTTCAGGTACATAAAAATGCACCTTCCGGTGACAATCTGCGCATCTTCCTGGTTTACAAGGTTATTGGTTTCAGAACCTTCTGAAAACTGCTGAACCCAGATATTCCTGATGCCTTTGTTGATGGCCATTCGGATGAGGTCGTCGGTCTGTTGTTTCGGCGTAATCAGGCATAAGGCTTCCACCTCAACGGGTAAAGCCTGTATGTCGCGATAGCAGCGGATACAGTTTATTTCCTCGGCTTGACGGTGCACTGGAAAAACCGTGAAACCTTTACTGACCAGTTGTGCAAGCACCTGGTTACCAAACTTTTTCGGATCGCGTGAGGCGCCCACAATGGCCATGTTTTTGCAGGCCAGAAACGCATTGATTTGTTTTAAATTTGATTTCATCGCCCAAAGTTTATACGTGAAACAATTTCATTTAAACCACTTCAGCAACTACAAAGGTACTGCCTCCAACGAAAATCAGGTCATCGAAACCGGCATTGTTTCGGGCCGATTGAAGCGCAGTCCAGACCGAGTGATACACTTCACCACGCAGCCCGGACTGAAAAGCCTTTTCAGCCAAAATTCCGGCATCGAGTCCGCGCGGAATGTCGGCCTTGCAAAAATAATACACCGCATGACCGGGCAAAAGCTGGAGCATGGCGTCAATATTTTTGTCATTTACCATTCCGATCACCATATGCAGGTTTTTGAAACGCGCAGCAGCCAGCTGTTGCACTACTTCCCTGATGCCATCAACGTTATGACCGGTATCGGCTATGCATAGCGGGTTGCGCCCGATGAGCTGCCATCGGCCCATGAGTCCCGTAAGCCTGACCACTTCAGTAAGTCCATCCCTGATGTCGTTATGCGATATCTTCCATGAGGCAGCAAGCTTGTCGAGCACACAAACTGCTGTGAGCACATTCTTTCGCTGGTATTGACCAAGCAATGGCATGCTCAATTCTTCAATGTAGAGCTGGCTGTTTTTCCAAATATCCAGATACTGCATCGAAAGATCCGACTTATTCAGGCTGTTGGCAGCAAAAATTTGGTCAGCAAAAATAAGCGGCGCTGCTTTTTCCGCTGCGACAGCCTCAAAAACCGCCCTGGCTTCAGCCTGCGTTTCACCGATGACCACCGGCACACCTTGTTTGATGATGCCTGCCTTTTCGCGCGCAATCGCAGTGATGGTATCGCCCAGAAACTGGGTGTGATCCATGCCGATATTGGTAATCACACTGATTTCGGGCAGCAACAGGTTTGTTGAGTCGAGTCTGCCACCCATGCCCGTTTCCACGATGGCAATGTCCACCTTTTCTTCCCTGAAATAGTTGAAGGCCATACCAACGGTCATTTCGAAAAACGACAATTCCATGGCTTCAAAATCAGCCTGATATGTTTCGATGAAGGTTTCAACAGCCTCCTCGGTGATCATCACACCATTTATCTTGATGCGCTCCCTGAAATCCTTCAGGTGCGGAGAGGTGTACAATCCCGTCTTATATCCGGCTTCCTGAAAGACAGAAGCAATCATGTGTGAAACAGAACCTTTGCCATTAGTTCCGGCAATATGCACTGATTTAAACGCGCATTGTGGCTGCCCGAGCAGTTCAAGCAAGTGAATGGTGTTGTTCAGATCTGCTTTATAGGCTGCAGCACCAATGCGCTGATACATTGGAAGCTTTTCGAACATCCACTGAAGTGTTTCCTGGTAATTCATCGTGCAAAAGTAAGCAAACAGGCTGTCGGTTTTTTGCCGAAAACCCAAAAACAAGGGGGACAAAATGCCAATTAGTGCCTGACAATAAAGGTATAGGTAATTGTCCCTTTCTGAAGTTCCGTCGCTCCTGCATCCTCACTGAAGGTAGAGTTAAGCGCGGCACGCACAGCCACATTCCTGAGGTTGGCATCGACAACGGTTGTACCACGCGAGCTCACCTGCGCTTTGGTCACTGTGCCATTGCGATCGACCCAAATATCAACTACCACATCGCCTTGTTCCCTGAAATCGCTCACGGGCCTGTCGAGGTATTTGGCGCCTCGGCCACCCAGACTGAATGATGGACCGTCGCCCTTACCGCCCTGACCGTCGTATCGTTTCACATCTTTGAGTCCGTTCGGATTTCCCTGATCGCCTGGCTGTCCGGTGATGCCTTCCGATCCTCCGTCGCCTGTACTGGTGTTAGACCCTTTAAACAGTGCCCTTTGATTGACTTCGGGGGTTTTGGGTTTTTCCTCAGCAGGTTCTGTCTTTTTCACCGGCTCTTCAACGGGCTTCTTTACCGGTTTTTCTTTCACCGGCTCTTTTTTAACCTCTTTGGGTTTTTCTTTCACCGGGTCAGGCAGTGCCGGCGCTTCCTCAATATTTTGCGTGATTACCTCCTGTTTTTGTGCTTCAACAGGCTCCGGAACAGTTTGCTGTGGTTTTGCCTGAGTCATTGGGGCTGGCGTTTCAGGCTGAACGTTGCCCATGCCCTGATCGCTATAACCCAGGTTTACCTCAACGCCTTCCTCGCCGGGAAGGGGCAGCGGTGTCCGCAAGGCTAAAAAGAACAATGCCACCATCAGGATCAAGTGAAAGATGATCGTGCCAATAATGCCGTTTCTTTTGTCCTTATCCATATGACGCTAGCCTATTTTGGTGATGTTGCAAGAATAACCTTGTGCTTATTGTGGGTAGAGTTGTTGATTTCGTTTACTGCATCGATCACATTCACAACATATTGCACCGGAACGGTTTTGTCGGCCCTGAGCACAATGGTTGCCTCGGTTTGTCCTTTGATCAGTGCCTGGATCCTTGGTCCCAGGTCCGACTCATTGACCTTGTTCTCTTCAACAAAATAGTTGTAGGTTTCGTTGATATACACCGTCACTGTTTGCTTGGCCATGGTCTTGCTTGAGCTGGCTGGCAGCAGCAGTTTGATGGCATTGGGAGCAACAAGAGTTGAGGTCAGCATGAAGAAAATCAGTAAGAGGAATACCAAGTCCGACATGGAAGCCATGCTGAATTCGATGCTGCGTTTATTTCGTGTTTGAATAGCCATGATGAATGGTTTTTGGCACTAGCGTGCCGGTTCGTGCAAAACGTCCATAAACTCAGTGGCCTTTGCCTCGAGCATATACACTACTTTTTCGATGCGTGATACCAACACATTATAAAAGATGAATGCCATAATACCAACGATGAGTCCGCCAACAGTGGTGATCATGGCCTGATAAATGCCACCTGAAAGCAAGGCAATATCAATGTTGTTACCCGCCATTGACATATCGTAAAACGCCTTAATCATCCCGATTACTGTTCCCAAAAAGCCCAGCATAGGTCCTGCACCGGCGATGGTAGCCAAACCGGCAACGCCTTTTTCAAGCTTGCTCACTTCGAGTTTTCCTACGTTCTCGATGGCTGCGTTTATGTCATTCAGTGGTTTTCCAATGCGCGAAAGTCCCTTTTCGATCATCCTTGCATTGGGTGTGGGGTTGCTCCGGCAGAGCGCAAGCGCGGCATCAAGTTTTCCCATATGAATATACTCGCGTATGTTGTTCATGAAGTTCTTGTCGCTGGCAGCAGCCCGGGTAATCACGAGGTAACGTTCGATAAAAATGTACACTGCGATCACCGAGAAAACAGCCAGCACGGCCATAATCCAGCCACCTTTTACTGCCAGTTCGAAAACTGAAAGACTGATTTCACCACTTGCACCATTCGTCAGAGCCGATCCGGCAAGGTCGTTGGCCACTGTCTGGGCCTGTAAGATCAACAAATTAAACATAAACTGATTTTTCTTTAAAAGTACATCTTTAACAAACTTACTATAACAAACCCCCATCGAGTTTGTAAACAAGTTGGTGTTAACAATAACTGTTTCCAGCGCAAATTATTATCCGGAATTTTAAACCAAATTCATGCCACAGTGAATACAAATCCAAGCAAATAGCATGAATCAGGCCATTCTAAGCAATTTCCACCATGTTTATAAAGCAAGGTATTCGATACACCAGGCACACAACTGATCTGCTCAGCCGGGAAGGTGAATCTTTCCAGCGCAACTGTCGGACACTGCTCCGGTCACTGAGCAATACACATTGGTTTCGCCAAGCCAACGCAGCAGTCCCAGCAAGGCAAAAACAAGTGCTTCTTTGAATGCTACCAGATCTTTTTCAGGTATTTCCACCTGATGGCGCGTATGTTTGCTGAGGCGCTCGATAAGGTAATTATTAAACGCTCCGCCACCTGTAACCAGCATCCGTGATGAAGGCAAGTCAACCACTGACTGGCTGATCTGTTCGGCAATATGTTCGGTGAAGGTGGCCAGGAGGTCATTTACATTGGCTTGATGCTGTTTTATCATTGGCATGACCAAAGATTCAACCCATTCGCGTCCGAGAGATTTTGGCGGAGCTTGTTTGTAAAATGGCAATGCGTTTAACGCCTTAAGCAATGCTTTGTCAACATTGCCCGCTCGGGCCATATCGCCATTGGCATCGTATGACATTCCATTTTTCTTTGCAAGGAAGTCGAGCACCTGGTTAGCAGGACAAATATCGAAGGCGATCCGCTTTTCATTCCTATCGAACGAAACATTGGCTATGCCGCCAATATTCAGGCAAACCGGAAACGCCGGAAAAAGCAGCTTATCGCCTACCGGCACAAGTGGGGCACCCTGTCCGCCTATGGAAACGTCCAGGCTACGGAAATCGTTCACCGTGACAACACCCGTTTTTTTTACAATTTCATTTCCATCGCCTATCTGCAAGGTATACCCTTCGTCAGGGCGATGAAACACCGTATGCCCGTGGGAGGCGATGAGCATCGGTTTGAGCTTGTTTCTGTTGATAAAATCATTGAGCAATGTGCCCAGATAAGCCCCATATTCATTGTCGAGGACAGCAAGTGCTTCAGCCCCGGCATAAAAAGCTCCGCTCAGTGCTTCACGCCAGCTGTCGGGATAGGGCACACATTCAGCTGCCTGAATGGAATATGTCCAGTGAGGTCCGTTTCTGGTAAACAAGCAACTTGCCATATCAACTCCATCGAGCGAGGTGCCCGACATCACACCCACTACCATATATGATGATGAGGTTTCCATCAGAGCAGGTCCAGTACTTTTTCAAGCCTGATTCCGCGTGATCCTTTCAACAGGATGTCAAATCCCTTTGGCATGGTTGCAGAAAGTGCTTCTCCCAGGGAGCTCACATCCGCAAAACGCTTGAAATGATACGGCACTTCTACTGACAGGAATTCTTTCCCGACGAGAAAAACATCCTTAAAACCCATTTCACCTACAAGCCGAATAATCTGCTGATGTTCATTAGGGCTTTCACTGCCCAATTCAAGCATATCTCCCAATATCAACAGTGGTTTTACAGGCTTCAGACCGGCAAAGTTGCGTATTGCGGCTGCCATGCTCACCGGATTGGCGTTATAGGCATCGAGCACAATGCGATTATGCGCAGTCTGCATCATCTGCGACCTGCTATTCGAAGGCATATACTGGCTGATGGCAAGGCCTATTAGGCTATAGTCAACACCAAAATAACAGGCTGTGGCTACAGCCGCCAACAGGTTTTCGAGGTTATAGGCACCAATCAGGTTGGTTTTAATTTCCTTCTTTACATTGCCAAATTCCCAATAAAAACGCACATAGGGTTCGGCCGAGATGAAGCTGCCGGAAACCCTGGCTTGAGGTGTAGTTCCATAGGTGAAGCAGGCGATATCTGCAGCATGATTCATAAGCAGGGGATTATCTGCATTCACGATCAATGTTCCCTTTTGAATTCCGATATACCGGTAAAGCTCCGTTTTCGCCAGAGTGACGCCCTCAAGGCTTCCAAAACCTTCGAGGTGAGCTTTCCCGATATTGGTAATCATCCCGATATCCGGCAGGGCAATTTCGCATAAACGGGCAATTTCGCCAAGGTGGTTCGCTCCCATTTCGATGATGGCAATTTCAGTATCAATATTCATTCTGAGCAGGGTGAGCGGAACTCCAATATGGTTGTTCAGGTTTCCCTGTGTTGCCACTGTTTTGAAACTTGTCGAAAGCACTGCTGCAACAAGTTCCTTAGTAGTTGTCTTTCCATTGGAACCTGTGATCGCCAATACCTTTGCCGGCATTTGTCTCCGGTGGTGGTTAGCCAGGGCCTGAAGGGCCAGCAATACATCGTCAACCAAAAATATGCCCGGCACGCCTGCCAGCGATACATCGTCAACAACTGCCAATGAAGCACCTTCTGCAATGGCATTTGTGGCAAAGCTGTTGCCATCGAAGTGCTCGCCTTTCAATGCGAAGAAAATGCCACCATTAACAATTTTCCGTGTGTCGGTTGTAACGATCGGATGCTGCAGAAAATGAGCGTAAAGCTTAAGGAGTTTTGTCTGTTCCATTTCAACAAAATTACATAAAAAAACCCCATTTCGTATATGAAATGGGGTTTTCAGTATGCGCATTTTACGCCAAATTATTTTTTCTCGTTTCCAAGCGGGCTGCCCACCTTGTTCATAGCACAGCGGAATCCGATGGATGAGGAAGCTTCGTCTTCGTTGAGGAACCTTCTGACACCAGGACTGAGGAAATAAGCCCTGTCGGCCCATGATCCACCTTTATACACCCTTGATTTATCAGAAATCAAGGTAGTTACGCCATATTCATACATCTTTCCGGTCGATGAAGGTTCGTCTTCGCCTGAAAGCCAATCACTCTGTATTGTCGACATATAATCACCATCAGAATAGTTGATGGCATTGCCTTTGCGGTAGTTTTTACGGTTGGCAGCTTCTTCCGGAGTTACCTCTACATAGCGCATACGACCCAATGAATCTTTTGCAGCAAGGAAGCCATCAGCATCTTTTTCTTTGTTCACAAAGATATTACCACGGAAAGGGTTGTAGTCGGCTACATCTTCGAAAGACAAGGGACGGTAAACATCGAGTACCCATTCGGCAACGTTTCCACCCATATTGTATAAACCATAATCGTTTGGCCAGTATGATCCGACAGGTGCAGGAAGGTCAGCACCATCATTGAGGTTAGCGGCAACGCCCATATAGTCACCAGGACCACGTTTGAAGTTAGCCACAAAACTACCGTAATATTTTCTGTCGTCAGTTCTGAGACCATCACCATTCCAGGGATAAACGCGACGTTCAACAACGCGTTCATACAAGGTGTTTCCAACAAGACCAAGGGCTGCATATTCCCATTCGGCTTCTGTGGGGAGGCGATAGCGGGGAACCATAAGTCCGTCTTCAAAACGCACATTCCTTACGCCTGAACCGTTTGGATCGAGGTCTTCTTTACCGTCTTTGATCAAACCTTCGTATTGACCGGCAAGGTATGCTTCGGTGTTAAAGTTATTTTCGTTTTTCTGGTCAGGATCATAATCAAGAATACCAGCCTTAATCAGCAGGTTTTCATTTACACGGTCGGTACGCCATGTGGCATAATCATTGGCCTGCAACCAGGTCACGCCAACTACCGGATAATCATGATAGGATGGATGACGGAAATAAATTTCTACCAAGGGCTCATTATAAGCCAGGCGGTTGCGCCAAACCAATGTGTCAGGCAAGGCTTTCTGCACAACTGCAGGGTAGTCCTGTCCAAAAACACGGTTCAACCAATAGATATACTCGAGATAAGCCACGTTGCTTACTTCGGTTTGGTCCATATAAAATGAAGAAACAGTAACCCTTCTGGGAGCATTGTTCCATTCATACATCAGGTCTTCATAAGTGCCACCCATCACAAACGTACCACCTTCAATGGCAATCAGTCCAGGTGCTGTAATTTGATCTTTGGATTTTGCCACTTCAAATCCGCCCGATTTTGGATCATTATACTTTGAACCTGTTGTAGGGGAAACAGCTTTACGTCCACACCCCATGGTGAAAGCAAATGCCACTAGCAGCACTGTAACCGTAAGTAATTTGTTGATTCTGAACATTTTTATTTGCGTTTTGGAAATAATTTCGGGTTAATAACTAAAAACTAGGTGAACTTATTGCCCTAATGGTCCTTCTTTTTGGCTCTTTATACACACAGAATTCCCAGGCAAACGAAATTTCATGTGCACCGCCGCTGGCGCCGCCCAGTTTCGACAGGGTAAAATCATAGCTGTATCCAAACCTGAAGTTATCCCAGGTCAAGCCTAAGAGGATAATTGCAGCATCTGCATTATCGAAATTATGCCTGAACCAGGCACCGGCAACGAATGGATATTTATTCACATAAAGACCGAAGTTCAATTGTTGGAATTTGCCCTGTTGCTGATACAGGATATTCGGTTGCAGCATGATATCGCCATCATAATACCCACCAAGGGTTCCTTCGGTGGCATTGATGAGGGTACCGGCATGTGCTGTGATTTTCATCGGCATCTTGTTGTCCGAATTGTTGTAAAACGACAGGTTGGGTTCGGTGAGGTGGTCAGCATTCACGCCAACAAACAACTTATCGAGGTAACCCATCATCAATCCAGCGCCAAAATCAATTGCAGTCACGCTGTTTTTTGCCGGAGGAGTTTCGCTGCTTGATGGATCAATTGTGCCCGTGGTAGGGTTTATCTGATCCGCGAAGATGAACTTATTCCAGTCGAGTTTCTCCTGATAATAGGCTCCTTTCACACCAAAACTGATCACAACCGGATCGCTTACTTTCAGGTTGTAGGCATAAAAACCCCCGACAGAAGTGCGGTTATAGGCACCATCTCCCTGCTGATCATTCATGAACATCAGCCCGATGCCACTGTTGATACCGGGCAGACTTTGGTCGTAGCTGGCACTGTAAGTGACAAAAGCATTCGATAACGAAGGCCATTGGTTGCGGTAATTTAAATTGATACGACCACATTCTGTAGATCCTGTCAATGCAGGATTCAGAAAAAGCGGATTTGCATAAAACTGTGAAAACGCAGGATCCTGCGCAAACAGCCTGTCCGTAGCCCCGACAGTGAACACGCAAATGAATAAGATAACAATCTTTTTAAACATTGATCTGTTATAGTTTTGGTTGCGAAACGGCGTACAATTATACGATGTTTTTCTTTACATCATAACATTTTTTAAGAAAAACTTCATCCGGCAATAATTAATGGCCAATGACGTTAATACCGTACAAAAATAACAATTCTGCCATACAGTATGCATAAAACATTAAGTCAGTCCGATTGTTATTTTCGTGCAGACATATCCTTACGAAAACTCATTTACAATTAGCCTTGGGCTGATGGCGAATGTGTTTTTTTATTAAACAATTGTCAATCAACATGAAGAAAGTCCTGCTTATTGTTTTGATGTTATTGCCGGTTATCTGGACACAAGCCCAGCATATCACCTACCAAAACAACCATACTATCCGTTGGATGACTCCAGATACTGTGCTTATGCAAGGATATGATGCCAGTGCCAGAATGAGCTTTGAAGACGCCACCTATGCATTTGACAATCAACAATTGCCACAATGGTCGTACCAATTGCCTGTACACGATCAACACTTACAAGCCAGCTTTTCGCTTAATCAAATACAATGTGAGGCTGTGCCACAGGACCAGCTTGCCCTGATTGAAGGTTTGCCATTTGATACCGCTTTTGTTGCATCTATACACATTGGCCAGTCGCGCGAAACGCCATTGGTAAATATTGTATTGACGCCAATCAGGAGAAACCCCAGGACCAGCCAAATCGAAAGGCTGGTGAGCTTTTCATCAGTAATCAATCTGGAGGATAATCCCTACCCTGCCAACTATAAAACATCCGTTTATAGTTCCAATTCCGTTCTTGCCGAAGGCCATTGGTACAAATTCAAAATAAAAACATCGGGTATCTTCAAGCTTGGCTGGAACGATTTACAGGCCGCAGGAATAAACCCGGCCAACATCAACCCCGCCAATATCAGAATTTACGCCAATGGCGGCGGGCCCTTGCCCGAAAAAAACAGCGCTGCCCGCATCGACGACCTTTTCGAAAACCCGGTTGAAATCGTTGGCGGGAATGATGGCCGTTTTGACCAGAACGACTATATCCTGTTTTATGGTAACGGGCCGGTAACCTGGGACTACAATCCCTATTTGGGCCATTTCCTGCACCATTCGAACTACTACGACGACTACAGCTATTTGTTTTTTACAACGGATCTTGGCCCCGGAAAAAGAATTCAGCTTCAAAACAATGATGGAACACCTACCATCACCATCACCGATTTTATGGACTATCAGGTTCACGAAAAGGATGAGTATAACTTGTCTAATACAGGACGCACCTGGTACGGCGACCTTTTCGACCTGAACCTTGAAAACACCTTTACGTTTTCATTCCCCAATGCAGTGGTAACAAAAGAAGCCTATATGATCGGTGAGTTTGCATCACGCAATTTCTCTCCGGCCAATTTCAGGTTTTTCGCCAATGGCATCGACAAAGGAGCTGTGAATATGGAAACGACAACGGCTACCGGCTATAGTTTCGCTAAAGGAAAAAGCCTCGATTTTACCTTCCTGCCCACTGGCGACGATGCAACCATTAAGATGCAGTACGTGCGCTCTGCCTCCTCCTCAAGGGGGTGGCTCGATTATATGACTGTCAATATGTGGCGGCAATTGGTGTTTACCGGGCCTCAAATGTCGTTTGCAAATCCCACAGGGCTGGCCGAAGGAAAGGTAGCCAGCTACCAGCTCAGCAATGCAGGTCAGGAAGTCAGCATCTGGGATGTCACCAACCCGGTGTCGCCCGAAAAAATGAGCACAAATTTACAGGGAAACACCCTTAGTTTCACCGCTCCGTTTTCATCGTTACGGCAATACATCGCATTTGACGGAACCTCCTATCAGTCTGTTGAGGTTGTAGGAAAAGTAGATAATCAAAACCTTCATGGCATTAAAAACATTGATTACCTTATTATCACACATCCCGATTTCATGGAACAAGCCATGCAACTGGCACAGTATCATCAGACCCACAGCGGGCTCAGCGTGTTTGTGACCACCCCGGCACTCATTTACAATGAGTTTTCATCGGGCGCACAGGATGTGACTGCAATCCGCGACTTTGCCCGTATGCTTTACCTGAACAGTGATCCGGGTCGTGAGTTGAAGTACCTTTTACTCTTCGGAGACGCTTCATTTGACTACAAGGACCGGATTGGAGGAAATACCAATTTTGTTCCGACCTGGCAATCAGTGCCATCACTGAATATTGTCAGCTCAATAGCAACAGACGACTATTATGGGTATTTGGGTGAAAATGAAGGGGGCGACACTGCTGATTTACTCGATATCGGTATCGGACGTTTACCTGTTTCAAAAACCACACAGGCAAGCGAAATGGTGGCAAAAGTGATTGCCTATGGGCAAAAGAATGACCTCACCAACGGTCCGTGGCGCAACACCATCACCTTTGTTGCTGACGACAGCGATGGAAACCTGCACATGAATGATGCTGAAAACCTTTATCGCTTGATTGATACCACCATACATGTGGTGAATGTTGATAAAATTTACCTTGATGCATACCAGCAAAAGGCTACACCTTCAGGGCAAAAAGCGCCTGAAGTGAATCTCGCCATCAACAAGCGGATTGAAAAAGGCAGCCTGATCATGAATTATTCCGGCCATGGCGGTGAAGTTGGATGGTCGCACGAACGCACGCTCGAAATTGCCGATATCAACAGTTGGAGAAACATCGACAAACTTCCGGTTTTCATCACCGCAACCTGTGAATTCAGCCGCTATGATGATCCAACACGCACTTCTGCCGGAGAACTCGTTATCCTGAATCCAAAAGGAGGTGCCATCGGTATGTTTACAACAGCCAGGGCCACCTATGCCTCAGCAAACCTCATCCTGAACAAGGCCATCTTTCAGAACAATATTTTTAGCCGCACCGAAGGTGAATATCCGCGCTTTGGCGATGTCATCAGGCGGTCGAAGCTGCGTGGTGATGCCAACGACCGGAAGTTCATCCTGCTTGGAGATCCTGCCGTGCGCCTTGCATTGCCCGAACTGAATGTGGAAACGACTGCCATAAACGGCAATCCTGTCGGTAGTGTGCCCGATACCTTAAAAGCCCTGTCGATGGTCAGTATCAGTGGCCGGATCACAGACGACAACGGTGTCCTGATGTCGGATTACCAGGGTGTCCTGTATCCGACAGTATATGATAAGGCCTCTGAAATCACCACCAAAGGGGACGAAACAGGCTATCCACAAGCGTTTATTTTACGAAACAGCGTGATTTACAACGGAAAAGTTGAAATCAAAAATGGATTGTTCGACTTTAGTTTTATGATACCCAAAGACATTGCCTACCTCTACGGCAAAGGCAGGATTAGCTATTATGCAACAAACCTGGAGACTGATGCCCATGGTTACTACGAAGATTTCGTTGTTGGCGGTTTCAGTGATGAAGTGGCAGAAGACCTTGAGGGGCCAACAATCAGGCTGTTTATGAACGACAGCACCTTCGTTAATGGCGGCACCACAAATGAAAACCCCGTATTGTTTGCCCTTGTTGAGGATGTTAGCGGTATAAACACCACCGGAAACGGCATTGGTCATGATATTGTCGCCTACCTTAGTGGCGAAACAGAAAACACCGTCATCCTGAACGATTATTACGAAGCCCTGCTGAACAGGCAGGCGAGTGGCATTGTAACTTATCCGTTTAATAAGCTTAATCCGGGTAAACATACGCTGAAACTTAAGGTTTGGGATGTATTCAACAACTCATCCCAAGCGTCAATCGACTTTATGGTTGTCAACAGCAACTCGATGACCCTCAGTAACCTGAAGAATTTCCCTAATCCCTTTGCTGACCAAACCACCTTTGTTTTCGATCACAACCAATCGGGAAATGAACTGAGGGTTGAACTCAATATTTTCGACCTTGCCGGACGGCAGATCCGCACGATCAAACAGCAACTCACACCAACAACGTATCAGACCAATGTGGTGAGTTGGGATGGTTGCACAGATGCCGGCCAAAAGATTTCGAAAGGATTGTATCTTTACCGCCTGAAAGTGGTTAATGAAGAAGGTGCCAGCAATGAAATCAGCTCAAAACTTATTTTTTATCAATAAACATATAGCACGGGATTGAAGTATCACCTTATATACATGCTGCATACTACTGCCATAATGACTCAGCGCAAGTTGTTTCTGCTGGTGATATGCGCATTGATTAGTAGCAGTGTTTTTTCGCAAGGCATTGATAAAAAGTATTTTGTGATCCCATGGAATAATGAAATTGTAAGTGATTGGGGGAGACTGAAAACACTAATGGGCCTCGAAGGTGCTGTTTATTTGCCCGAAAAGGCTACCCTTCCATTATTTGCCATTGAGCTGAGTTGCTGTGAAGGCATGGATATTAGCGTAAGTAAACTAAATCCGGTCTTAACTGACACCATTGACCCCTCAATTGCGATTGAGCTGGCCGACCTCGATTTGTTGGGTGAGGATTTTGAATATTTTGATGCAGGTGTTTCGGCAAATCGCCAACGGTTCAATATCCTTCCTTTGCGTAGCAGAAATGGCATAGTCGAGCGGCTGAAGGCGTTTGAACTCTCCTATACTGTCGAGCACGCAAAAACAATGCAATTCGATGAGCCGATCCCTGTTTATGCTGCTTCTTCGGTACTGGCTTCGGGCGATTGGTACAAAATAGGCATCCTTGACAATGGCATATACAAAATTGACTACAGCGACCTGCTTGCTTTCGGCCTGAATCCGGTGCAAACAGATCCCCGAAAAATCAGGCTTTTTGGTAACGGAAGCGGGATGTTGCCCGAATCGAACAGCAAAAGCAGGATTGATGATCTGTTGGAAAATGCCATATTTGTCAGTGGGGAGGATGATGGAACATTTGATCAGGGTGATTACATCTTGTTTTATGGCTCAGGTCCACTTACATGGACATATAACCTGTTTACCGGCCGCTTTGAAGCCCAGAAAAATTATTACACCGATACAACGTACTATTTTATAAATGTTGGAGATAAACTGGGTAAACGAACCGCAGTCAAAAATCAGGCTGGTGGACCAGTAACTCAGCAAATCAACACCTTCGTGGATATGCAACACCACGAAGTTGATGAGGAAAACCTGTTGCTATCGGGCAAAGAGTGGTTCGGTGAAACTTTTTCGACCGAAGAAAGCGAGCGCGAGTTTATTTTCGATATGCCCGGACTTAAAAGTGATCAGGCCCTGTATTTCAATATGCAGTTTATTGCACGGGCAATCACTGAAGATGTAGCCTACAGTGTGTATGCCAATGATTCGCTGCTTGTTGACAAGGAACCCATCTTAAAGCTGGCCGTTAACCAATCAACTTATGCGCGTGAAAGCAACCAGATACTGACCTTTTTCACTCACTCCTCTCCCATAAAAATCAAAATCAAGTTTTACGCTACTGACATCAGTTCACATGGATGGCTAAATTTTATCCTGGTTAATGCCTGGCGTAACCTGGCCTTTAGTCAGGGACAGCTTGAGTTTCGTAACAATACGGCCACAGGGGCCGGAAACATTACTCAGTACAACATTGCCACTTCGCGCAATGAGCTGCAATTGTGGGAAATCACCAACCCATTGTTGCCGGCCGTTCATCAGTTTTCGACGGAAAACAACCAACTCAATTTCAAGGCTGTTTCCGATTCACTGCGGCAATATATCCTCTTCGACAAGCAGTCGTACAAGCCCGTTGCTTCAGTTTCAAAAATTCCCAACCAAAACCTCCATGGCCTTGAAGCATCTGATATGCTGATCATTTCGCATCCCGATTTTCTTGCAGAAGCGAAGGAACTTTCAAAGGTACACCTGCTCGATGAAGGACTCGAAAGTGTGGTTGTTGATGTGAATCAGGTCTATAACGAATTCGGTGGAGGAAGTCCGGACGTTTCGGCCATCAGGGACTTTGTCAGGATGTCGAACCAGCGCAGCAATGGCAGGATGCGTTACCTTCTGTTGTTTGGTGATGCCTCATACGACTACAAAAACCGGCTCAGTGCAAATACCAATTTCGTGCCTACCTATGAATCCAAGTTTTCGCTAACCGAAACAGGAAGTTTTGTCAGCGATGACTATTTTGGCCTGCTTGATCAAAACGAAGGCTTAAACATGGCCGGCAATCTCGATATTGGTATTGGACGTTTTCCGGTTAAAACGAAAGTCGAAGCTGCCGTGATGGTGGATAAAATCAGCCGGTATCTGGCCCGCGACAGGCAGCAGATGCGTGACTGGCGCAATGAAATTACATTTGTTGCCGACGACCAGGATAATAACCTGCATCTAGATCAGGCTGAAGCCCTTACACGGATTGTCGACACTGCCCGCAGCATACTCAACGTAAGAAAAATATACCTCGACAGCTACCAACAGCTTACCGTTCCGGGTGGTGAGCGTTATCCCGACGCAAACGAAGCCTTTGTGAACCAGGTCGGAGCAGGTTCGCTGATCGTTAATTACACCGGTCACGGTGGCATCAACGGATTGTCTGATGAGAAAGTCCTTACCGTACCTGATATTACGGCCTTCACCAACATCAGCAATATGCCGCTGTTCATTACAGCAACCTGCGAGTTCAGCCGTTTCGATGATCCGCATTTTGTATCTGCCGGCGAAAGGCTGCTGCTCAATCCAAACGGAGGAGGAATCGGTTTGATGACGACAACCAGGCTTGCCTGGGCACACTCAAATTTTGCCCTGAACCGGAAAATCTACATGGCAATGTTTAACAGCCAGGTGCCAGGTCTTCCGCGCCTGGGCGATGTTGTCAGAATCAGCAAGAATCCATCCAGTTCAAGTATCTACAATTTTGTGCTGCTTGGCGATCCGGCCCTCCGGCTTGTATCGCCGTCGCGACGGGTGGTGACGACACAGTTCAATGAAAGCCCTCCCGGACAGGATCCAGATACAATCCGGGCGATGTCGTTTGTAACCATCCGTGGGCAGATTGAATTGGAAGATGGTTCTGTTGACACGGCTTTCAATGGCTATCTGATGCCAAAAGTATTCGATAAAAAGTCAGCTTACCGCACCCTTGGTAACGACAACAACAGCATTCCTATCACCTTCAGCTATTTTGACAAGGTGCTCTTCAGTGGAAAAATCACCATAAAAGATGGATTGTTTAGTTTCGGATTTGCCCTGCCAAAAGATATCTCATTCCAGTACGGCTTGGGTAAAATCAGCTATTATGCCATCGATTCACTGCATTTTACTGATGCTTCAGGACTGTATTCAAATATGGTGATCGGCGGAACTGACAGCCAGGTTATTCCAGATGAGACAGGACCCGATATCGCCTTTTACCTCGACAACAATGCCTTCATGCCAGGCGATGTGACCGGAAAAAATCCACTTGCACTTGCCCGCCTGAGTGACCCTCAGGGAATCAATTATCTTGGAAACAGCATCGGTCGCGACATTACACTGAACATGGATGACGAAACCGGGCTTTCCTGGATACTGAACAAGTATTATGTACCTGAAACAGATAGTTTCAGTACAGGGAGCCTTGCTTTTCCATTGGTTGGGCTCGAAAACGGACGACATACACTGAAGTTGAAAGTCTGGGACCTGCATAACAACTCATCAGAAGCCGAAATCTGGTTTATTGTCGACGACCGTGCTCCGCTGGCCCTTCATCAGGTGAGCAATTATCCTAATCCGTTTTCAACAACCACCAGTTTTCAGTTTAACCACAACAAACCCGACGGACGATTTGAGGTAATCATTGACATTTACCGACTTGATGGTCAGCTTGTTGCGACTATTGCAAGTCAGTCAGTTGCAACGGGAAATCACATTTCACCCATTGTATGGGACGGGCGATCACCACAGGGGAAACCCTTGCCCACAGGGATTTATTTATACCGCATGCAGGTTACCGACGACAAACAAATCAGCACTGTTGTCAACAGTAAACTGATCATCACCCGTTGATATATAAATCAGTAAACCAGTCGCAACAATATAAATGAATATTAATCGTTAGTTTTGCACATCAATTTAACCTAATTGAATTTTATGAAGTTTAGAGTCATTTTATCAGCAGCCTTGTTATTGTGGGGATTTCATATGCGCGGCCAGAATTACGGTAACCTTTCGGGGCGTAATACCGGCCTGAATGTGATAACAACGGCTGTTCCATTTCTGATGATTGCACCCGATGCAAGGTCCGGATCAATGGGCGATGCAGGTGTTTCCAGCTCACCCGACATCTATTCCATGCATTGGAATCCGGCCAAATATGCGGTAATCAAAAGTGATCTTAGTTTTGGACTTGCCTATAGCCCCTGGCTAAGAAACCTCGTACCTGATATTAACCTTGCTTATGTAGGCGCTGCAAAACGCATTGATGATATGTCGACAGTAGCTGCCTCTTTGCGGTTTTTCACCCTGGGTGATATCTTCTTCACCACCGACGGCACCAACGGCGTCTATTACCGCCCTAGTGAATGGGCCTTCGACGGGACTTACGCCCGCAAACTTACTGATAACCTGTCAGGTGCTGTTGCCGGAAGGTTCATCTACTCGAACCTTACACTTGGGCAGAATGTGCAGGGTGCCGAAACAACCGCAGGCATTTCTGTTGCAGCCGACGTTGCAGTATTTTGGGAAAAAGATGTCAACTGGTTTTCCGACATCAACGCTCATTTTGCCTGGGGAATTAACATTTCAAATATCGGCAACAAGATGGGATACAGCAAATCCAGTATCAAAAAGGATTTTATCCCAACCAATTTGCGCCTTGGTCCAACCCTGACCCTCGACCTAGATGAATATAACTCGATTGCTTTTTCACTTGACCTGAATAAGCTGCTCGTTCCCTCACCACCCATCATTAAGCTCGACAGCAATGCCCGCCCGATTTTGGATGATGGCGGCAACTATATCATCGAAAAAGGCCGCTCAAACGACGTGAATACCGTTGCCGGAATGATACAGTCCTTTTACGATGCACCTGATGGATTCGGCGAAGAGCTGCGCGAATGGAGCCTGAGCTTTGGAACAGAATACTGGTATAATAAGGTGTTTGCGCTTAGGGGAGGTTTCTTTTACGAAGACCGCTCAAAGGGAAACCGCAAATTCTTTACCCTTGGAGCCGGATTAAAATACAATGTGTTTGGACTCGATTTCTCTTACCTGATTCCGATCGATTCGCGGAACAACCCGCTGCAAAACACCTTGCGCTTCGCCCTCACTTTCGATCTTGACGCATATTCCTCAAAGAAAAAATAAGTAATTGCGCTTTAGCAATCTGCAACAGGCTGCCTGATCATCAGGCAGCCTGTTTTTGTTATTAACAAATTCAAATGTATCACATCATATATTTTATTAAACATACTTTTAATTTTATTAATTTTTTACTTGACATTATTAATTTTGATATTATCTTTGCATAAAATAATTTTGATTATGAATCTCCCAATCAGTTGTCCGAGTTGCCATAGCGCACTTGCAGTAAAAAGCCTGGTCTGTCAGCAATGTGCTACTAGTATCGAAGGCTTGTTTACCCTGCCCCTACTCGTAAAGCTATCGAAAGATGAGCAGGCATTCATACTTGGATTTGTTCGGTCGAGCGGTAGTTTAAAAGAAATGTCGAAACAGCTGTCGTTGAGTTACCCGACCGTGCGCAATATGCTCGACGACCTGATTGCAAAAATTAATTTGTTAGATAACCAATAACTCCCATGGCAATGAAAAATGTTTTTGAATACCTGGTTAATCCTTTCAAGAAAACAGCGGGTTTTAATGCCCTCTTTGCAGGTCTTGCCGCGCTGGCATTGACCTCGGTATTGGCATGGTTTACAGGAACAAGGTTCGACGGAGTGATCGACATTCATGTAGGTCCTTCTCTTTCCTACCTGGTTTACCTCATCGATTTGGTCATCGGCTATGTGTCGTTGGTGTTGTTCCTGTATCCAATGGGTGCGCTCTTATCTTCAAGTAAAATCAGGCTGATTGACGTTGTCGGAACCATTGCGCTTTCACGGGCTCCTCTCATCTTAGCGCCGGTAATCAGCACTTTTAGCCAGGCCAAAACAATGACAGCCTATTTTCTGTCATTCCTTACGCAGGAAACACCTAACCAAAGTCCGACCAATATGCAGTTTTTCCTCTTCGGACTAAGCCTTTTTTTGACAATCACACTCACGGTTTATGTCATCATGCTGATGTACAGGGCCTATGCTTTGTCGGCAAACCTTAAGGGAAACAAGGCTGTACTTTCATTCATCAGCTCACTGGTGTTGGCCGAAGCGCTCTCGAAAGTATTGTTGTATTTCATTGTAATGAAACAGTTTTAGTAAATTATGGCCTGTTCATGGTCATGCGTAATTAATGCAATTGCAAATGAAAAAATCACTTCTATCATTCGTTCTGTTTCTGATAATGATTCAGACCAGTTTGTTTGCCCAACAAACCATTGAGGGCAGCTGGACAGGAAAGTTAAGCTTCAGCGGACAAAGCCTGAGAATGGTTATTCACCTCAAATTCAACGATCAGAATGAACTAACCAGCACCCTCGATAGTCCTGACCAGGGCGCGTTTGGCATCAAAGTACAATCTGCCAGTTTCACAGGAGACAGCCTTACACTCATATTACCACCACTTATGGCCGGGTACGCAGGCAAGCTTGTGCACACCGACAGCATCCAGGGCGTTTGGAAGCAGGCCGGGCTTAGCTTTACACTAAACCTAAACCGCACTGAGGAGAAGGAGATCAGGTTGCGCAGGCCACAGGATCCATCAGAAAACGTCAGTTACCTGAATACGGAAGTGCGCTTTTATCATCCTTCCGGGATGGCACTGGCCGGCACACTGAGCATGCCACAAGGCAAAGGTCCTTTCCCTGCGGTGGTGCTGGTCAGCGGATCAGGTCCCCAGAACCGTGATGAAGAACTCATGGGGCACAAGCCATTCCTTGTAATGGCCGACTTTCTGGTGAAGCAGGGCATTGTCGTTTTACGCTACGATGACAGGGGCGTTGGCGCATCAGACGGCGTTTTTTCAAAAGCGACTACCCTTGATTTTGCTGAAGATGCCACCGCTGCCCTGATGTTTCTAAGGGCACAAAAGCATGTCGACAGCAACCGATGCGGGCTCATCGGCCACAGTGAAGGTGGTTTGATTGCACCAATAGTTGCTTCAAAAATGCACGAAGTGTCGTTTATTGTTTTACTTGCAGCACCAGGCATACCTTCCGATGAGTTAATGCTCAGGCAGGGTCAGCTCATTGCTGAAGCACAGGGAGCATCTCCCGACGAAATCAGGTTAACCCAAAAGAGCAACAAGGCGATTTTCCAGATACTGAAGGAGGGCGATGACCAGGAATCATCCAGGAAACGCATTCAGGTGATCATGCATGAACTGGGCGACAGTCTAACAGTAGGTCATCCAGGACAAAAAGAAGCATTGCAGAAACAACTCGATGCGGGTATTGAGCAGTTATTCTCGCCCTGGTTTCAGCAATTCATCAGGTTCGACCCTTCGGTTTATCTTCAAAAGGTTTTCTGTCCTGTACTGGCGATCAACGGGTCAAAAGACAGGCAGGTACCTGCCGATGTGAACCTTGCGGCTATCGACAGCCTTGTAAGGACCAATGGCAACACACAGGTAAGTACCAGGAAGATTGAAGGGCTTAATCACCTTTTTCAGACGGCTGAAACAGGCTCTCCCGCTGAATATGCTACCATTGAAGAAACTTTTGCACCTGTTGCCCTTGAGGTAATTTCAAGCTGGATACTAAGCCTTCCGCAGGCTGAAGGCAAACCTAACCGATGAGGCCGTCGGGGAAATGAATGAGGTAAAGTTGTTGCGTTGCACGGGTAGCAGCCGTGTAGAGCCATCGCAGATAGCTGCTGTCAGCTGCATCGGCCTGCGCAATGCCGGCATCCACAAATACCGTTGGCCACTGCCCGCCTTGCGTTTTATGACAGGTCAGGGCATAACTGAATTTAATCTGTAGCGCATTGTAATAAGGGTTTGTCCTGATTTTAGCGAGCCGCTTCCTTCGCTCAGGTATATCAAGGTAATCTTCTTCGATGGCCGCACTCAGTTTTTGAAAATCCTGAAAAGGCAGGGAAGGGCCATCAATCATCAGGGTATCGAGTAGCAATTTCACCTGAAACGGTGCCCCTTCATAGTCGATCAACGACACTTCTGCATCAGCAAACCTGAAACCGTACATTTCTTCAACCCTGTTGATCCGGTTTACAGCAACAATGTCGCCATTGGCAATAAAACCACCGGCCTCGCCAGGTTCCAGCCAGAAATAGTTGTTTTTTACCACCATCAGCAAGTCACCTGCGTTAATCTCTTCGTCATAACCGAGTATCCGTGACCTGATGGCCTGGTTAAACAGGTTTGCTTTTTTGTTTGACCGGCAAATAACAATGGAGGATTCGAAGTCGTGCCTGCCAAATGCAGTATATAGCAAATCCTCAAACTCATCGGGCTGAATGGGGTGGATGTCGGTGAATGATGCTGTTTCGATCAAAGGCAGCTGCAGTTCATCAGATAACAGAGATAACCGTAAACGCGTTGCATTGTACAATATCCCTGACTCGAGCGACTGGCGCATAACTTCAGTGAGTTCGAACGAAGCTGCCGTCAATGGGTAAGTGGTTGTAAGGTAATCAATATCGAGTGTTGGGCTTTCGTCGACTCCTACAGGAGGCAACTGTGCATGGTCGCCGACAAGAATCATGCTGCAGGCTTCACCGCTGAATACATAGGTCATAAGGTCATCGAGTAAGCTCCTTTGTACGAACTGTCCGGCATCATTACCCCCCTCTCCCACCATTGATGCCTCATCCACAATGAAGACAGCCCGCTTAAACTTGTTCTCGATCAGGTTAACCCTGTATTGTCCGTCAGCCCCCATGCTGCGCATATAGATATTGCGGTGAATGGTTTTGGCAGGGTAGCCGCTATAAGACGACAATACCTTAGCTGCCCTGCCCGTAGGTGCAAGCAACACCACCCTTCGCCGCATTTGGCGTAGCTGCCTTACCAGTGCCCCGATCAGCGATGTCTTGCCGGTGCCTGCATAGCCTTTAAGTAAATACAGTGGATTTGGTTTATCGGTCAGGACGAAAGCGGTGAGGTGCCGCATAACGGCTTTTTGGCCTTCTGTGGGGTCATGACCAAATTCTTCGGCCAGTTGGTTATACAACTGTTCCCGCAACATCATTAAAAGGGATAGCCAATGCCAATCTGCCAGTTCGAATCGCCCAGCTGAAGCTTATGAGCGACCCAACGTTCACCTTCTGGTTTTGCAGGATTATGAAGTGGTACAGCAGCATCGATCCGAAATATAAAGAAAGAAAAATCGAACCGGAAACCAATGCCTGCATCGACACCCAGCTCCTTGTAAAAGCTATTTACTTTGAAATCACCTCCGGGCAGGTAATCAACAGGTTTCAATGTCCAAATATTGCCAACGTCAGCAAACAGTGCTCCGTTCAGAAAGCTGTATACCGGAAACCTATACTCGGCACTGGCTTCGAGCTGCACATCACCTATTCGTTCAATATTTACCGACGATCCGGGATATGATCCTGGGCCTAGTGCCTTAAATTGCCAGCCCCGCATTCCGTTAGATCCTCCAGCATAAAAACTGCGTTCAAAAGGCAGGTCGTTCGAGTTTCCATATGGCAGTCCTATGCCCAACACCGTTCTGAACACAAGTCTGTTACCCTGGTTTAGGACATGATAATACCGCAGGTCGAAATCGATTCTTGAAAACTGCGAATAGCGAATACCAAACAATTCATCATAGTCACCATTATCGGTGATCAAACTGGTTCCTTTAAGCAGGTTAAGCAGATTTCCTGCGGTTTCAAAGTTCAAGCGAAAATAAACGAAGTCATTAAACTTATTGATATTCTGACTATTGACAACAAGACTGTATTTTAAACCCATCACAAGGTGGTTCGAATACTGTTCTTTAATGCGTTGGTTCGGCTCCTGTTCGATATAATCGGCAAATTCTGCGGAAGGGTTCACCTTCACGGTATTGAGGTTGATTACGGTTAAAATATGGCTGATTTTATCTGTGGCCATCCAGTCGTAACCAAAAGCTGCTTTGGCGATGGTCCGGTTATAGCTTGGCCTGTTTTGAGAGCTATAACCCATATTCAGGTTCGTTTTCGGCTGGTATTCCTGCTTAAACCTGATCAAAGAAACAGGACTCAAAAACCGGGGAAAATAGATATTCGCATCCGCACCAATCTCGGTGGTATTGAAAATTTTCTTCACGTCATTGCCCTCTTCGGAACCTGTGCTCCTGGCAAGTTTTTGCGCTTCGATACCGCCATTTATCCTGAAACGGAATACCTCTCCTCCCTTGAACAGGTTTTTATGTGCCAGGCTCAGGCTACCCCTGACACCCAGATCGCCGCCCGAGTTGGTTCCCTCCAGGTCAACACCATACGACATTGCCTGCGCGCGCTGCAAACTGATGTTACAATCGATCCAGTTTTTACCATGATCAGCCCGGGAAGCAGAAACGCCTGTGGTATCAAAATTAATTTTGTTTGCCTGGTAAATGCGCAGGTTCCCAATTCCCTTGTAAGATTGCCGGACCTTTTGCTGGCTATAGGCTTCATTTGTGCGCACCTGTATGAGTTGTTCGAAAATCGCAGGACGAATGCGTGGCTCATGCTGGAAATAAAACTGTTGGGTAAACAGTCCGGATGTTTTGCCAATACTGAAAACCCTCTCAACAGTGTCGTATGGTCCCCCTGGCAATGAAAAAGGATAACTTGCCGGAAAAATTTTCACCCGGTTAATAAAATACCGCTGGTGAGGCACTGATTCCACAGAGTCGGTTTTGCCTCTTGCCGAAAGTTGTTGATTGTCGATTCGGATGCTGATATTGACGGCTTTTCGGTTTAAGCTGGTATCAACTTCAAAGAAAATATAGTCACGGGTGAAATAATAATATCCATTGTTACGCAAGTAGTCAGTAATACGGTCTCTCTCTGAATCAAGCGTATAAACATTGAAGAGATTGCCTTTTTTAACAAGTGAATTGTCCTTAATATGTTCAACAAATGTGGACAATACGGTATCACTGATGCTTTGCCGAATGCTGTCAATCCGGTATGGCCATGAAGGGTTGACCAAATACCTTACTTCGGCCAGTTTCTTCTCCTTTTTCGACTGAAATGAAACTGATGCATGGTAAAACCCCACGTTGCTCAGGTAACGGCCCATCTGTTCAGCTGAGCTTTTAGCAAGACTCTCATCGAAATAAACAGGTGGTTTACCCATGTTTTCGTTTATCCACCGCCAAAATTTATGGGATGTTTTTGGCTGTGTCACAAGGTACAGCCACACCTGTGGTCTTGATCCCAAGAGATTTCTGTTGGGTTTTTGCACAGCAAGTACAGCAATATCAGACTTGGTGAAGCCTACAGTTTTACCAGTGATAATAACCTCGCTCTTATGGAGTAAAACCTTACCCTCAGGAACAATGCGCTTAGCGGTACATGACAGTAGAAACACCATTGCTGTCAGGATGAAGAGCTTCCGCACAAGGGAGCAGTATTGCACAACGGTCTGAATTAGTGAGCAACAAAAATAACACTTAAATGCAATTATGCCACTATGAAGCGGCTGCAAATACCGGCCGCGAAAAAATAAAAAAAAATGTTGAATTATTTTGCCGGACCAGATTAAGATGTATATTTGCATCCTCATTTGAAAATGGGAGTTTAGCTCAGCTGGTTCAGAGCATCTGCCTTACAAGCAGAGGGTCGGGGGTTCGAATCCCTCAACTCCCACTACTTCACCAAAGCCACTTTAACAGTGGCTTTTTTGTTTTACGGATTATGGCTTTCACTTACATCCTGTTTTCAGATTCATTGAACAAATTCTACATCGGTTCTACTGTGGATTCCATCGAAGTACGGCTGCGAAAACATCTCTCTAACCATAAAGGTTTTTCAGCTAAGGCTAAGGATTGGCGTGTTGTTTATCTTGAGCATGCTGATAATAAAGCTGCTGCAGCAAAGCGTGAAAGAGAAATTAAAAAATGGAAAAGCAGGAAAATGATTGAAAAACTTATTGGTTAGCTGGTTCAGGCATCCCGACTTCAAGTCGGGAGGGTCGGGGGTTCGAATCCCTCAACTCCCACTACTTCACCAAAGCCACTTTAACAGTGGCTTTTTTGTTTTACGGATTATGGCTTTCACTTACATCCTGTTTTCAGATTCATTGAACAAATTCTACATCGGTTCTACTGTGGATTCCATCGAAGTACGGCTGCGAAAACATCTCTCTAACCATAAAGGTTTTTCAGCTAAGGCTAAGGATTGGCGTGTTGTTTATCTTGAGCATGCTGATAATAAAGCTGCTGCAGCAAAGCGTGAAAGAGAAATTAAAAAATGGAAAAGCAGGAAAATGATTGAAAAACTTATTGGTTAGCTGGTTCAGACATCCCGACTTCAAGTCGGGAGGGTCGGGGGTTCGAATCCCTCAACTCCCACTACTTCACCAAAGCCACTTTAACAGTGGCTTTTTTGTTTTACGGATTATGGCTTTCGGGTTTAACTGCTTCAAAATCGAAATCTTGCACCCAATAAATCTGAATATCTGATCTAGAATATCAACGATCAACTCACCATAATGCATAATTTATACCTGGATCCAAAATGACCCTTCTGATTATCTTGATACGGCTTGTTTCATAATGAAGTACTTTCAAAAAAGCAATCAATTCTTAAAGTATGATTTTAACCTTATCGTATTGCCTTTCTTATATTTATAACGAAATTGGCATGAAATTGGCAGGGCTCTTCAATACGGCATTGAATTAATATTATAACTTTGAGCATCCGTACATTATCAAGCATGAGAGGCTAAATTCAACCAATGCAAAACTTTATTGTCCGGGCAGGATGAGTAATGCGCTTCGTATTTTTAAGCCCTACCTTGTGGCCCTTGCATTGATCGCTATTGGTGCAGGATTCAGACTTGTTTTCCTGAGTGACCTTGGAAGGGGTCTTGCCTACCTTACCTTCTATCCTACCGTTATGGGCGCTGCAATTATAGGCGGACTTTCTGCCGGGCTATTTAGCACTTTACTTTCCGCATTATTATGTTTTTATTGGATTCAGCATGGCCAAATGTCGTACGTGGAAACTTTTGCGTTTGGGGTCTTTTTGTTTAGTTCGATCCTCATTTCAGTTGTTGCCGAAACAATGCGCCGGGCACAACTGAAAGCCCATATGGCACAGCAACAGGCTGAAGCAGCAAACAAAGCCAAGAGTGTTTTCCTGTCGAACATGAGCCATGAGCTGCGCACACCTCTTAACGCTGTTCTTGGTTTTTCAAGTTTGCTACGCAACCAACCTGGTGTTACCAAAGAACAGATTTCCTATCTTAACATTATCAGTCGAAGTGGGGAGCATTTATTAAACCTCATCAACAACATCTTAGACATATCAAAAATAGAATCAGGTCATATCGAGCTCGAAGAGAAGGAAACAGAACTATTACAACTCATTGATGAAATAAAGTCGTTGATGTTTGTTAAAGCGATCGAAAAAAGGCTTGATTTCTCCATTGAATTAAGTGATGAATTGCCAGAATTCATTATGGCTGATGCCGGGAAGCTGCGACAGGTATTAATTAATCTTATCGGAAACGCGATTAAATTTACCCAAAAAGGCAGCATCAACTTGCGCGTTTCAAGATCAAATGATTTATCATCGGTTGCCCACATGCTCAGGTTTGAAGTTTCCGATACCGGCCCTGGTATTGCTGAAGAAAATCTCCAACGTATTTTTACGGCTTTTGTTCAGCTTGAAAATCAATACAGCCGTGAACCTGGAACAGGCCTTGGTCTCGCCATCAGCAAGCAAAATGTTAAGTTAATGCAGGGTGAAATCGGCGTGAAAAGTGAACTAAACAAAGGATCAGTTTTTTATTTTGAAATTCCGGTAAAAACACTCAGCACCAAGCCAACGTCAACGCATCATCACATGGGACAATTGGCCGCTATTGCCGAAGGGCAAACAGATTACCGCATACTGATCGTGGAAGACCAGCCCGAAAATAAACTACTGCTTCTCAAATTAATTCAACCAATGGGTTTTCAACTACGTTCCGCAATGAATGGCAAGGAGGCAGTTGAACAATGCGAACAATGGCACCCTGATCTGATTTTCATGGATATGCGCATGCCTGTTATGAATGGCATTGAAGCCACACGCATCATCCGATCCAATGAAATGCTTTCAAAGTCAAAGATTGTTGTAGTGACAGCGCATGCACTTGAGCAGGAAAGAAATCTGATAATTGAAGCAGGCTGTGATGATTTTATCCGCAAACCTTACAGCGAAATCGAAATTTATAATGCAATCACTAAGCATCTGGGTGTGAGGCTTCGTTTTAGTGAAATGGCAATTAAACCTGCAAAGCCTGATACAACATTACTTACTGCAGATGATTTTGCTAAATTACCGCCCCAGCTCATCAAAGAGCTTCAGCGGGGAGCAGAATTATTGGATGATCAGCTGTGCAATATGGCCATTTCAAAGGTTGATGCCATTGACAAGCAATTGACTGACAAACTTCGGACCATGGTAAAAAACATGCAGTATCAGGAATTACTCACTATTTTTGAACCCACAATTGATCCCCAGCAAGAATGAATGACTTAGAAAACACATTTGTTGAACAGGCAGAGATACTTATTGTAGATGATACCAAAGCCAATCTGGAATTGTTGGTTGAAATACTGCATACTGGAGGCTATAAAGCAAGACCAGCCAATAGTGGGGAGCTTGCCCTCAGAAGTGTAAAAGCAAGGCATCCTGATCTGATTCTGCTGGATGTTAAATTACCTGGGATCGATGGATACGAGGTTTGCAGGCAGCTAAAAACTGACGAAAATACACGTTCAATTCCAGTGATCTTTATTTCGGTGCTTGAGGACGAAACTTCCAAAGTTAAAGGCTTTGATGCAGGAGGGATCGATTTTATAAGTAAACCATTTCACCCAAAAGAAGTGCTATCAAGGGTAGGCTCTCATCTTTCGATCAGACAGATGCAGCAAAAACTGGAACTTCAAAATGAATTGCTTAAAGAGGAAATAAGTTCACGCAAATTAGCTGAAGAGGCGTTATCGAAGAGTGCTGAATTGTTTCGTGCCACATTATACAGCATTGGCGATGGCGTGATTACTACGGACAATAACGGCTGTATTACCCACATCAATCCAGTGGCCCAAACACTTACCGGGTGGACAGAAGATGAGGCCATCGGTATAAAACTCAATGAAGTCTTCAATATCATCAACGAAGACACCCGACACAAAGTTGCGAGTCCTGTGGATATTGTACTCAGAGAAGGCACCATAGTTGGGCTCGCTAATCACACTTTGCTTATAGCTAAAGATTTAACCGAAAGGCCGATAGCCGATAGCGGCGCTCCAATAATAAATGACAAAGGTGAAGTTTCAGGAGTTGTACTTGTGTTTCGTGATCAATCAAGCGAACGCGAAACTGAAAGGGCACTGGTAGAGAGCGAAGAAAAATTCAGGACCTTATTCGACAACGCCAACGAAGGCATTATGGGGGCTGATGCCCAGCTATATGTAACCTATGTGAACCAGAAAATGGCCGATATGCTCGGTTACAAAGTAGATGAGCTTATCGGGATGCCTTACACCAACCTTATCCTGCCCGAAGAGGTTGGTATTGTGCTTGATATCGAAAAAGAGCGCAACGATGGTAAGTTTGGAACCTACGAACGTCGGCTGATCAGGAAGGACAAATCCATAATCTGGACCCTCGTTTCGTCTTCACCCAAATTCTCACACGAGGGCACCTATGAAGGATCTATCGGTATGTTTACGGGGATTACTGACCGTGTTATGGCACAGGAAGCCTTGCAGGAAAGTGAAGCCACCTACCGCACACTGATCGAGAAAATGCCCGATGGTGTGTACAAAAGCACCCACGACGGCAAGTTCATCGATATGAACCCAGCCATGGTCCGAATGTTAGGTTACGACAGCAAGGAAGAGCTGCTGGCAGTCGATATTAAGCGGCAGTTGTATTTTAGTCCTGATGAGCGCGAAAGCCTCACCCTGGATGAGATTAATGAAGAACTGGGTGAATTTAGGATGCGCAAAAAAGACGGCTCCGAAATCTGGGTTGAGGACCATGGCTGGTACACCCAGGATGAAACTGGCACAACGCTCTATCATGAAGGTGTGATCCGCGATGTTTCTGAACGCAGGCTGGCCGACCAGAAACTAAGACAGGCTTCCGCTAATTGGCATAAAACCTTTAATGCCATTCAGGATGCCATCGTTTTGCTTGACGCAGAGCAGCGAATCGTGATGAGCAATAAAGCCTTTTCGAAATTGCAACATAGCGAAAACAGCAGTTTGTTTCACCAGAAATGCTTCTGCCTTGTACACAAATCACAATGTCCTGTCGATGGTTGCCCTTTCAGAAAAGCAGCTGTCAGCAGGCAGCGTGAAACCATGGAAATCGCAATCGACGAAGGTGTTTTTCAGATCTTGGTCGATCCCATCTTTGATGATGAGGGTAAACTCACAGGAGCAGTGCATATCATGAGTGATATCTCGCGTCAGAAAAAAGCAGAAATAGCCCTTATGGAAAGTGAAGAGCGTCAAAACACCTTCATCAACACCAATGTGGATATGATGTTTGTGAAAGACGATCAGTTCAGGTATGTGCTGGCCAACAAGGCCATGGCCGATTTCTTTGGCAAGACCAAAGAAGAACTCATCAATAGAACTGATTTCGAGCTCGCGGAGAAATCAAAAATCTATCCGTGCATCTCTTCCGATCAAAAGGCCCTTCATACAGTCAGCGTTTTTACCGTTGAGGAGCAACTGGGAGACCGTTTCTACGAAACCACCAAATTTCCGCTCAGGTTAAAGGGCAACAAAAAAGGCATCGGTGGCATTATTCGCGATGTTACCGAGCGTAAACAGGCTGCCGAAGCGCTTAGAAAAAGTGAAGAGATGTACCGAATCCTGATTGAGAAGATGCCTGATGGGGTGTACAAAACCACCCACGATGGCCACATCATTGATGTGAATCCGGCCATGATTAAAATCCTTGGGTTTGAGAACAAGGAAGAAATGATTGGGATTGATATCGCGAATGAATTGTATTTCGACCCAAAGGAACGTGAAATAAAAACCATTGAAGGGCTTAATAACGAGCTGATTTTGTACCGCCTGAGAAAAAAAGACGGCAGGGAAGTATGGGTCGAAGACCATGGCTGGTATACCTATGATGATGCCGGACAAATTGTTTTCCACGAAGGTGTTATCCGCGATGTTTCCGACAGAAGAAAGCATGAGACGCAGATCAAAACCCTTGGAAAAGCCATTGAGCAAAGCCCTGTTTCCATCGTCATCACTGACGAATCAGGAAATATTGAGTTCGTAAATGATGAGTTTGTGTCGCTCACCCAGTATTCGCTCAACGATGTGAAAGGCAGGAAACCTATCATTTTTAATCCCGGTCACCTTGAGCCGGGGGCCTTCAAAAATATGTGGGATACCTTGCTTAGTGGCAGCACCTGGAAAGGTGAGTTTGCCAACCGCAAAAAAGATGGCACACCCCTTTTCGAGGAGGTGGCCATTTCGGGCATGCAAGATCCTTACGGGAAAATCAGCAACTTCATCCTCGTGATGGAAGACATCACTGAGAAGAAACGAATCCTCGACGACCTGGTTGTTGCCCGCGATGCTGCCGAGGAAAGCGACCGGCTGAAAACCGCATTTCTGCACAATATCTCACATGAAATACGCACCCCGATGAACGCCATTGTCGGGTTTGCCGAGTACCTCAACGAACCCGACACACTGCCTCACGAACGGAGGAAGTTTGCCGAAATCATCGTCAATAGCAGTCATCAGCTACTTTCGATCATTACTGACATTGTCAGTATGGCCACCATCGAGGCCGGACAGGAAAAACTTTTTGAAAACCCCGTTAACCTGAACGACCTCTGCACCATGGTGTATGAGCAGTTCCTGATGAAGTCACCCAACCCCCATGTGAAACTCAGGTATAGCACTCCGCTTCCTTACCATGAGGCACTCATCACCACCGACGAAATCAAGCTTTCGCAAGTGCTCACCAACCTCATCGGCAACGCCTTGAAATTCACCATGAAAGGAACAGTGGAGTTTGGCTACGCCTTGCACGAAAACACGCTCGAATTCTATGTCAGGGACTCAGGCATCGGTATTGCACCTGAGCTCCACGATGAAATCTTCAAGCGGTTTCGTCAGGTAGAAACAACTTCTACCCGGCTTTTCGGCGGATCCGGACTCGGATTGTCGATCTCGAAAGCCTATGTGGAGCTTCTTGGAGGAAAGATCTGGCTGCGTTCAGCATCAGGTGAAGGATCAACATTTTATTTCACTATCCCCTATGTCAAAGGTGATGCCGATGCATTGACTGAAATGCCCCAGCAAACCATCGACCGGCTTAACCAGTCAAAGACCATCCTGGTTGCAGAAGACGAAGACTCGAACTTCACCCTGATGGAAGTGATCTTCCTCGACACACCCATGAAAGTCATTAGGGCAAAGACAGGCCTCGAAGCCGTGGCCCAATGTGTTGCCAACCCCCAGATTGACCTTGTGCTGATGGACATCAAGATGCCGGAAATGGATGGTTATGAAGCCACCAAACGCATCCGTGAGTTTTTACCCGAGCTGCCCATTATTGCACTTACAGCGTATAATGCCCTGGCCGACAAGAACAAAGCACTCGAATGCGGTTGCAACGATTTCATCAGCAAACCATTCAAGCGCAATGTGCTGATGGCGAAAATTAAGGAGCTAATCCAGGTCTAAGCCACACAGGTCCCGAAACAACCGGGTCAATAAAACAACATAAGTTTTCATAACTGAGGAATTGATGGACCCTGCCATACAACAGGCTAAGGTACAAAAAACCAGTACTGATTTAAACATCATGCATTTAAAACCAGGAAATTCCATAAAAACGGCCATTCGAACCATTTCAGATTCATGTCAAGTGAATTCACCTTATCCGCTTGGTTATTGTTTTAGTGTGACGAGTTTATTAGACTGATCAATCCACACAGCTTAACAAACTAAGAATAACTGGATCAGGTGGTTTTGAAGGATCTTTATCGATGCCCGGATGAAGCTTAATTCGCTGATAACTAATGTATATACCATATTGAACTCAGATGAAAAAGCAAAGGTTAATTAAATAAATTCAGTTCCAGAAATTGCTCTCAGGCAATAGCTTCGCCACCAATTGGAATCCCATGATAATAACAAAGGCTTTCGCAAATGTACTGACTGGTGCTTGTGATTATAGCAATATTTGTACACATAACCGAAATAATTACGATTATGTGTGCAAGAATAACTATTTTTACATTTCGTTTAGAACCACAAAACCGATGAACATCCTTGAACAATTTGGAATAATCCCGATCGATTTTGCTACCCTGGCCTCGGTATTTGAAGGCTACAAGTCGCCTGCCGACAAGGTTGCCTCCCTCGAAAAGAAAGGAGAACTGATCCGCCTGAAGAAAGGATTATTTGTTGTGTCTCCCCAGGTTCACCGTCAGGCACTTTCGGTCGAATTGATTGCCAATCATTTGTATGGGCCGTCATATATATCGTTCGAGAAGGCATTGTCGCTTTACAAACTCATCCCGGAAAGGGTGCATACTACCCGTTCGATGACGATAAAACGGGCAAGGAACTTCACCAATCCCATAGGTAACTTCGAATATGTAACCGCAACAACTGATTATTACAGGATTGGTATCCGCACAAAAGTTATTGACAGCAAACTGGCATACCTGATTGCTTCACCGGAAAAGGCACTCTGTGATATGATTATTACCTCAAAAAGGCTTCGGCTGCAATCGGTAAAAGCGATGCAAACCTACCTTGAAGAGGATCTAAGAATCGATGTTTCAGCCATTGAAGTGTTTGATGCTGATGTTGTGAAGCGATGCATCGAAACTGGCAAAAAGAGGACAGAACTCCTTCAACTGTATAAACTTCTGAATTAATGAACATATTCGACCAGATGTTAGCCCCATACAAGGCACAAACTGCTGCTGACCACTCCAATGCCTTGCATGAAGTAATGCAGCAAATTACGCTTGCAGGTTTGCAAAGAGGAGGATTTTTCAACAAAGCTGCTTTTTATGGGGGCACATGTCTTCGCATTTTTCATGGCTTAAACCGTTTTTCGGAAGACATGGATTTTTCGTTGCTCCGGGCTGACGACACCTTCAGTATAGCGCATTATTCTGAAGCAGTCGAAAATGAATTTAAGGCACTTGGAAGGAGTGTAATCATTGAAAAAAAGGAAACAAAAAAAAGAAGCAACATTGAATCAGCATTTCTGAAAGAAGACACTTCGGTTTACAACCTTCGTTTTACATCAGAATCTCAGATAAAAATCAAACTTGAGGTTGATTTACACCCTCCTGGTCAGTTTTCGACCGAACAGAAATTATCGCTTTTGCCTTTCTCTTTTATGACCCGCTGCTATTCGCTGCCCGATTTATATGCGGGTAAGATGCATGCCTTGCTTTTCCGAAACTGGAAAACCCGGGTAAAAGGGCGTGACTGGTATGATTTTGAATGGTATGTCAGAAATAACACTCCATTGAATTTTAATCATTTATACCAAAGAGTCGTTGAGTCCTCATCCGTTGACAAGGAGCCCTTGACAAGGGAAAATTTCGTGCCATTGCTTAAACACAAAATTTCTAAAACAAATATGGATGCTGTAAAGGCTGACTTAAGGCCATTCATTAAAAACCCTGCTGAGATGGATATCTGGTCAGTCGAATATTTCACACAATTAGCTGACAGGATTCAATTTGTTGAATGATCCAATTATTTTATCTGGATTTAAAAAAAACTGGTTAAACTAACCTATGACAGAAGCCCGGTGGCAGATGTGTTTTTGTGTGCCAGCATACACAGGCCGCAAGGGACAACAGTTGCATCGGGTTAAACATCGTTTGAAGCCTGTGTAAAATGGTTTTAATGAGAACAGCTCGCCTTTTCACTCCAGCACTAATTTTCCCGAAAAGGGAGAATTGTTTACGGGGTAAATTGTATAATAGTATATGCCCCTGGGCAAGTCACCAACAGGAATTGAATAATCTTTTTGATTAAATGCCAGTTTTCGTTGTAACACCTCCACTCCAAGGGCAATGAAAAGACTCACTTATTCAATCCAGATATCAAAAAAGAAATCAGGCTTCCGGTTTCGGAAGCCTGATTGATGTTGAGCGGGCAATGGGGCTCGAACCCACGACCCTCAGCTTGGGAAGCTGCTATTGTGATCCTCATAATTAACTATATATAAAACAGTTATGGTTGATTAATGAAAATGTTTTTGAAACAATTGTGAAACATCTGCAGCATTTTGTTACTTTTTGACCTTTTTTCTTGATAAATTCAGCTTCCAAAGAACAGTCAAATATACATCCTTATTGAGCAAATCACAATTGATAGTGAAAAGCGTTTCTTTTTTAGTTAGCAATGCAAAAGATGGTCCAAAGCCGAATGATTTCGGTGACCTTCCGGTATTGAATCCAGCAAAGTATTTATTCTCAGGTAAATTTTCAAAGGTGTAAGTGGTATAGTGGTTAATTGCAACCGGCTTACGGTTTGCAATCTCAGGTTTAAAGAATACTGGCCGGTTTTTAGTGACCATCCAATCTACGGCCACAAATACAGAACTGTCATTTGCAAGCGTGTCCCGGCCATACACTTCAGCATGATACAGCCTGAGAATTTCACCTGTATCAACTTTTGCAGGTACTTCAACATAAACTATCTTGATTGGTACCGGCTTTATTTCCGGATATGGTTTTGCGACAGAATCCCCGGGTATACTGTCAGTCCTTAAATCGGTTCGTGGTTCAGGACACGGGTTACTTTCAGGGCACCGGTGACATTGGCCTATGATGATAATTACGATTAGAAGCACTACTGAAAATGCCCATGGGATTACTCTTGTATCCATCTGCTTACTGATTTGATTTGTTTCTTACTACGCCTTTTGCGATAAACGCCATCCCCTTCGCGGGATCCGTCGCCGTTGGTGTTGCCCTCAACTGTTATAATGTTATTGGAATCATTGTTCCATGACTCGTCAATAAATCCTACGTGGCCAATCCGTTTCATTTTGACGTAATAAATCCCAAACACGTCACCCGGCAAGGCGTTTTCATTTTTGATTAACCTGTATTCTGGAAACCACGCAGCCGCCCAAGCAGGTGCAAGTTGTGGAGAAGGCAGGCCGTTTTTCATATGGCAATAGGTTACAAAGGCAGCGCACCATGCATAGCCCTTGCCAAGACCTGTAGACCTAAGAAACATTTCAACCTCACAGCCATCATTGTTACCTGTGAGTTCACGGACACCGATATACTTCCGGTATGTCTTTACTAACTCATTCCGGCTACCAGAATAGACCAAGCTATTAGTAAAAACCCAAAGTACAATAATGAAAACAAACCTCTTTGCCATGGTGTTATTAACGTGTTGCGATTTAGAAAATCATCGAGCGTTCTGTATACATCGCCTGCAGAAAGCTTCAATATAAGCCAAACAAGGGCATGACCGAAGAGAATACCGGCGGTGCCGAGTAGGAATGCCTGAAATATTCCAACATCGTAAACCCCGGCCGTTTCGTCTATCATCCTGAGAATGGAGTTGCTGTACCACCAAAGAAGTAATGCAATTGGAAGAGTTAATAACTCATTCCAGTTTTTGAGAAATTGAATAATTTTCATCGTCTTTTAAGTTCATTAAGTTCAGTTTCATGTTTTTCGAGAAGTTTACCTTGATTTTCAAGTTTGTTTGAGTGCTTATTTAGACGTTCATCAATGACGTCATGTTTCTCTTCGTGCACTTCGCGACGTATTTTCTCACCCTCAACAACGATCTGGAGAGTTGACACACTCTGCCCCATCGACTTCACCTGTGAAGCAAAATCACGAAGGAAGTAAGCAATAAGACCCAAAAGCAAGGTAAGAATAATGCTTCCAATGGACATGAATGCAATCAATGTTCCTTTGTCAAGTAGTTCAAGTGTTTGATGTTCCATAATTGTAACGTGGTTTTGTGGTTTTGTAAATCTTATAACAATTATCGCTTAACATTGCCTGAAACAAACCAGCCATATTGAGAATTGCCTGTGGCATGGATGAAAACCACATCCCCTGCATTCAACACAATCGAAGGGTTTGTAACGCCATTAATTTTGTCGGTTCCTGCCCGGGCAATGGTTATCGTGCGGGTTCCGGTAGCATTCACAACCATGTAATTGCGCCCTTCAACCGATGCAAGGTCAGGCAGGTAAAACGTGGCATTGCCGGTTGCCGCATTGGTCAGCATATAACAATATTCATTGCCTATTGAATGATTTCCGGTCGTCTGAACAGTAGGACCAAAACCAACGGAGTCGTGAATATCAACGCCTGACTTAGCGGTTGGCAGGGTTCCGGTGATGTCAATGCCTGATGTCTTAAACAGCACATTACCATATCTGTCCAACATCATCCGGTACTGATCCACGCTCCCAATCTGACCATCTAGCGCATTGCCAAACAGCAAGGCAGTAGGGTGCGAGTTTGAACCATGTGTGTTTGACGCAACTGCGGTTATTCGTGCTGATGCAGAATTTCCCTCTGCCTGCGGCACAAATCCATAGGAGCCAATGATGTCTTTTGTTGCAAGCGCAGTAGATTTGATGCGATAAACTGCATAACCATTTGAATCAACATTGCCGCCTATTAGCCTGTGCACGTTTGTTTTAACTTCAAAAGCGTTTGCTGTATAATCAGCCTTCAAAACCATCATGTTTAACCCTGATTTCACTGGTATCACCCCATCTAAATCAGGGCGCATCATCATTGACCAATCAGTGTCCTGCTGACCAGATTTTGCATACAAATCAGGCGCCCCTGCAACAAAAGCAAACAAACCAATCTGACAACCATAACCTCCAGCAGCAGGGTCTTCCGGCAATACTCCTAAAGTTGCAGAGCCGTTATTATCGCTTTCCAACGTAAGCACATCAAGCGCAGGTCGTCTTATTGTAAAATTATCAGCAGTAATGTTTAATGCTGATGAACCAACATAAAACTCAACAGAAGATTCAGCAGTTCCATAGATCGAATAATTATTGATTGCAAAAACACCATTGTTATGTGCAAAAGAAAAACCGGTTTCAGCATCAACATTCAAAGTTGCATTGCCCGGAAGTTCCAACTTGTCGGTCAAATCATAACAATTAAGAGAGAACGCACTCGAAAAGTAAGGGTTAATCGAATATTTCATTAACGGCCTGCCATAAGCACCACTTACCCATTCAGTTAATGAAAATTCTCTGGGTTTAGTCTGATCATTGCTGTTTTCAACAATTATCACTGCCTGATTTGCCCCATCGTGGTGATAAGCCGGGTTGTCAATGAATCCGCTTGGTTCTTGTGTGTTAGTGGCAAAAACAGCCCTGTTGCTCCTAGGCGCCAAAACAGTAGGGTAATCGTCACTTCCGGCCAGCAAGCAACCTTTTGGTAGACTGATCTTCCGTTCAGCAAATAATTCGCCCGAAGCGTTGGCGTTAATATGAAAAACTATATCGTACTGAGCCATTTGCGCGATTGTTAAAACCCGGACGTGCTGTTACACACGCCCGGATTGATTATTTGGTTTACCATGCCGCCAAAGTTGTACGCCTCCATGTGTTTGTATTCACACAGATGTATAAGTAGTTCAAATCCCTTGCAAGCTGCCCTGTTGTGCCGGTTGCTGTTGCCGTAGCCGGTGCAGTTACCCATGTATTCATTTTCAAATCCAATGCTGCCTGCAGGCCGGTAACACCAGAAATCGAGATTGCCGGAATCCGGGCAACGTCAAATATGCCTGTTGTGATTTTCGAAGCATCCAAATTCGGAATGTCGGATGCAGAAAGCGCACTTCCACCTGTTACAAGTCCTTTTGCATTGAAAGTGATTTTCGGGAAAGTGTTTGCCGCTACTACTGAGGCGAGTGTTAAAGCCCCTGTTACGTTGCCGGAACCATCAAATGAAACAGACCAGGAACCATCGCCAGTTATTGCAATTGTCCTTGCTGTTGCCAGCTTAGAAGCAGCAACAGCAGTGCCGTTAATATCGAGTTTGTTTGCGAGAGCAGTGTCAAGTCCAACAACCTCTGAGGTCGGGTGTGTGTGCGAAGCCGGGGTGAAGGTTGCAGGCTTTCCGGTAAGTTCTCCCCAATCAACAAAGGCCCATGAAAGCGATCCTGCCGTGGCTCCGGCTTTCAATACTTTAAGATTGTTGGTCGTACTAGTGGCCGGTACGTGAAGGTTCCCATCACCGGAGGGGTGAACATAATTGTTCGCACCTGTAGCAATACCATCAAGCTTTGTTTTGTCTGCGGCAATCATAAAGCCGTTAACACTTGTTGTTACTACGGCATGAGCAGCGCCACCGGCTCCGGTGTGTGCAATAAGGGTATAAAGCCCTGCATGGTTGCCCCAAGCATAGGCCGAATTCCAGTTTGCTGAATTGTCTGTAACGATTGCATAAGTTCCTGCGCCAGTGCGTTTCATCAGGCCGGTTCCGGAAAACATAGAATCGACAATTGCGCCGTCAAGGTTCATTTGAATAATGTTCCAGTATGCACCAACTGTTGCATGGTTTCCGGCTGCTGTTCCATCGGTGTTACAAATCATAATGTCACCAACTTCAACGTTTGGGCCGCTTGCTCCACCGATTTTACCAGCGACAGAAACACGATAAGTCCAGCCGCAATCAGCAGCAGGATAATTTGGGTTTGTAGAACAGTCGATTGCTGTTTTAAACACCATCGCATCATTGGCACCAATGTTCGCATCAACGTATGCTTTGATAATTGCAGAATCAACAAGCTTTCCGGTAGCAGCATTACTCATGTTACTGATTAAGGCCGTGCCTGATACTGTTCCGTTTAAAACAGGCGTGTCGAGCGTATCAGACCAGCTGAATGCACCTGTGCCGGGGTTTTGTGTCATGAACAATCCAGCCCTGGTAGGTTTGGAAAGCGTGACCTCAGCAAAATCGACCCCTGTGGGGGCGTCATTGCGTACTAAGATTAAGTCATATTGTGCCATTACTTTAAAGATTTAGATTGATTATTTTTTTTCTTTCCAGACCTCGAATTTGAGTGAAACTGTTGTCATTTTGTTCTGAACCATGTACATCATGATTTCGGCCAGCTTTTGTGCAGTCATTTGAATACCAACCATGACCCCGGCTTTGCTTGCAACTTCTTCGATCTGTTTTTCTATCTTCTCATTTTCAAGCCTTTGCAACTCAGCAATTTTGGCTTGCAATTCTTCAACTGTTTCGCCTTTGCCTTTTGCTTTTTTGATAGGCGCAGTTTTTTCGGCCTGTACTTCTGCAGGCGTTTCGTTTGTGTTTTCAGGCTTACTTGCTGACTGATTGATTTTGCGAACTCTTAGTTTGTTACTCATATAAAAATGTATTTAGTTAAAAGGTTGATAATGAACTTCTTTTCCATCTTCCGGCAATCAAGTGATATTCGTAATCATCTCCCATGAAAAAGTTTGCATTCTGAGGTGATGGGAGTTCTTCTGTTGCAACCGGTTCATGATCGTTATGAATTACCTCAGTGTAAACAGTATTGAAATACTCTTTTAGCGTCGATTTAATGTCAGTAAAAGCAACCTTAACCGGCTGAGTGGTTCCGGCTCTTTCGAATAGTACAAAGTCAGTGCTGGCAGGTGTGGCTATTGCAGCAATGGTATCCTTAACCTTTTTTGTCGTCCGTCCGGGTCTGCGTTTCTGCTTAAATTGTGTTTCTGAAAGCTTTACTTCATACTTAAATTCATGCACAAGATTTCTTCTAACCTCCAAAATTCGCATCATGTCCATTAGGCCAAGTTCTTCATCCTCAACAAGTATTTCATCACCAACTCCAAGCGTAAAGGAGTTTGCTTTCATGTACTTTTCGTCAATCTCCAAGTCATAAAGCACATGGTAATTTGAATATTTCACAAGCCAATCAAAGGCTGTGTTGTATAATTCGTTCTCGGCCTCAGTAATATAGAAAGCAGGGAGTTTGATATCGATAATTACATACTTGTCTCCAACATTGATTTTAAATGCAGATTCATCAGGATTCGGTATTTCAAGACTTCTTTCATCAACTATTGAGTTAAGGGAAAACATCTTTGATGCAGTGTTATAATTGTTGATCGTAAATTCATAACCGGCAAGGTTGCCGGTGTTAAAATGAATTTTCGCCTCAAGCCCGGGAAGCAAATAGAGCGTGTTTCCGGAGCCATCAACAGCGTTAAGATCAAACATGCCGGAATCGATGAACTTCAAGTACGTGTCACCAATGCCGGTAACCGTGCCAATTCTGTGAGGGTAGATGTCATCGAAAATGACTACCTTTTCGATAACACCAAACAGTGCAATTGCAGCATCATTATCAATGTAACTGTTTTCGTTAACCGACACCCCCCAACCTTCATAAGTGCCATCACTGTAAACATACTTGCCAATGATATTCCATGCCTTTATTCTGAATGAATAAATCGAAGGCGGCATATAATATGTCAAGTAGTGATAATTCAGCATTGCGCCGTTTTGAGGTGTTCCATAGTCAACCCATCCGGAATTTTGGTCTGGAATCTGCAACTGTACATAGGCTGCGTTTGTTTGGCCGAAGATGTGAGCCTCTTGTCCTACAATCACAAAATGCCCAAACGAAACAAAGATGTTCGGCTGGCCGGAAGTTTGTGCAGGCATTTTTAACCGTGGACTGAAATTGCGGTAATTAGGTCCTAGGTTCTTCGAACTGCCAAAGGCAAAAAGCCGGGTACAGATATTGCTTGCTGTTGAAAGGTTCCGTTTTAGTGAGTACAGGCCATTGCCATAACCGTACTTGAACAGAGGCTTTTGGGTGCCGCCGATTTTATCCTTGATCACAAGGGCGTTCTTGTCAGTGGTTCTTACAACCTCGTACTCAACAGAAAACTCCTTGCATATTTCTGCAAGCGCACTCAGGCAATTGTGATCAGAAAATGAAATTGTTTTGTAATCAGTCCTGACAGCCTCAATGGTGTAAGCCCACACAGCGGTGCCATAAACACGCTCCATGTTCCGGGCAATCATCATGACAAAATCTTCGAGCAGTCCGGTAAGGTAAAACTCATGTGAAACGTGTACACCCTTTGCATCAACGTCCATGTAGGACACTTTTGACAGGTCATAAACATATGCCTCAAAAGTGCATTCAAACTCATACAGCCTTGATGAAAGTTTGCGAATGATGGGCAGCGTATTAATGAAGTATCGTTTGCCGAAAACGTCAATGGAGTCGCCAATGGTGATTTCAAAAGGTTCTGCAATATCAAAAAACACCTTTACAATATCTTCACCAAGCAATTTCTGTGACAATTCAGAACTGCCTTTAAGATTTGCATACCTAGTTCCGGATGCAGTATTTATCAATAGCCTATTCACCTGATCTCAAATTGTATTCTTTAAGCACAAGCGTAAAAGTCCACACGTTTTTCCTGTACCTGAATTTCTTGATTACTTTAACAGCCTCTTCCCGATACACATTGAAGGTCAACCTGTCATTCGTGTTGTAGTACTGAACGGTCAAAACCCTGTATCCGGGCTGGTCGATTGCAGAAAGCAGTGAACTCAGGTTTTCAATTGCCTGAATTATTGTTTCACCAACAACAAAACAATTAAGCCTGATTTCCTTTGACTCCCTTTTTACTACAGCAAGATCAACGTCCTCACCATTTTCGTCAAGCCAGTCATGCTTGTATGCAATTTTTCGTTTTGGCACATCAAACAACCCCTGACTGTCATTCACATATACTTTGTAAGACGTAATATCAACACCATCAATCCAATAGATAATCTTAAATTCGAAAAGCGAAATTGGCGGCTGTGTTGACATCTTATTGACCTCCTACTGATCTTGAACTGTTAATCGAATTGTTGTTGCTTGCTTCCAGCAAATCATATATCCGTTTGATGTAAAGATTGTTTCGCGTGTTGTATTCAATCCTACTCAGTTCTAAAAGCTGGTTGTTCATGATGCTTAATGCCTGAGCCTGGTTGATCCTGATTGCGTTCATCTGTCCGGCTATCAGTCCGGCAGTTTCTTCCGACACTCCCTTTATTGCTCCGGTGAGCGAGTTGTCGGCCTGAGGGTAAACACCCCCTTCATTCAAAATACCCTGCAGCTCTTCCCATTGCTCAGAGGCGTTTCCAATAATCAGGTCGTATGCTGACCGTAGGGCTTCAATATCTGTTGAACTTAGGCCGTCCTCGGCCATGGCAGCGAAATCCTCATACCATTTTTGCAAAGGAATTTCCAGCGCTTTCATTTTTAAAGCCTGAATCATTGCTTTTTTCATCAACCCTTCGAAGTTGTCAGCAAAATCCTCTGCAGAGGAATATCCTTCTTCAAACCCGGAAGCAATGCTGTCAGCGATACTTGCAACTGTTGTGCCGGTCAAATATTCATTGTATTGATCTACAAGTTGTTCGTATTTTGCGCTAGTTTCTTCAAGATGTTCGATGAGCTCTTTAAGCTGTTCAACCTGATCACCTGACAAGTCACCATTTAGGATTTGGGCATATAGTCGCTCAATGTTCTTATTGTTGCTTTCAATCAATGATTTTATGTAGGCTAAATCAACTCCATAAATATCATTGTCTTTGCCAGTTAATTCTTTATAACTCGTTAATGCGCCTGAATTCGACCCAGTGAATTGACCTGTTAACCAGTCATATTGAACGGTTGCCTTGTATTCATCAAGCGCTGATGATAACTTGTCGATTTTATCAATGGTAGCAACAATATCATTACCAATGGAATAGAACGAATCAGCGTAACCTTTGAGTTTGTCGGTTCCGGAAAGTTGATTGATTAAGGCAATCTGTCTTTCAAGCAGGGTGTTGATGTTTGCAAGCCTTTCCTGCAGGTCTCCCAAAATCTGCTGTTGTCTTTCCTCTGCTTTTTTTGCAGCCCGGTCACTTGATTCAATGATTGTGGAAAAGATTGAGGTTAATATCTGTAAACCACCACCAACATAGTCACCGGCCATCATCCGGGCAATGCCGCTGGCAACATTAGAGAGGCTATCCACTACACCGGCCAAATCTTCATCAAAAACCCTTACAAAAGCAGAGGCATCACGGAAACCGCTTGCAATCTTATTCACATCATCAATAGTCTGATTTCTCAGCCCTTTTTCGGTGTCTTTTATAAGTTTGGTAATCTGAATATACAAATCACTTTGTTTGTCAAGGGTCAGCAGTTGAAGTTTAAGCTGGTCAAGATAGCCTTTCATGGCTACTCTGGTTACTCCTTCAATCTGTCCTGAAATGGCTTTGTAAGCTTCATTTGACTTGATCTCTTCCTCTTTAATTGCTGCGAGTTTTGCGGCCTTGATTTTCTCAGCAATAGCAACAGCCTCATTGTACTTTTCTTCGCCCAATGATTTTCGGTCAAGCTTCTTTATATTCTCAACATACTCGTTTTCAATTGCAAGCCTTCTGTTAGCAAAATCACTTGCCTGTTTCTTTAGTTCATTGTAAGTACCAACACTTGTGTTGATTAAGCCTTTTTCTGCCTGATTAATTTCACTGATTAGCAGGCTTATCTTTTGAAACGACAATTCAGATCCGTCAAAGGGTGTAGAGTCAATCTGATCGTTCAAAAAAGAGATGTAGTCGATTAAATCTTTGTATCGGTCTTTTGCGTCACCAATCATTTTTTCGAATCCCTTAAAACTTCCTTCTGCACCGGTAAGGCCATCCCGGGCTGCAAGCAAAGTGGAAAGGTCAGAGGTATCGCCACTCGATTTTTTCTTTCGTCCTTCGATCTTTTTGATTTCCCTGTCCAAGTACTCCAAAAACGAACCGCCGCCTTTTATCAGGTTAGCAAATTGAGTATTGGCAGATTCCTCTCCATAGTGTTCAGCCCATGTATAATAATTTTCGTAAAGCTGTTGAATCTCTTTCAGCTTTTCAGCAAGTGTTTTTACTGTAGAATCAGCAATGACTTGTTCAGGATCGATTTTTTCAACAACAAGTCCCTGATAGTTTTCAATCATTGCCTGCAGTTGATCAATCATTGGGAGTTGTTCGGCCTTAATATCAGCAAAACCAATGAAGGCGTTTTTGAAATCTTCAAACGAAAATTTAAGATACCCGGACTTCTTACTTAAATCTGAAACAAAATCATCATAAAGCATCTTTGCAAATTGGGAGTATTCAAGCGTACCACGCTCGATTATACCACCTCTTGCGTTAATTTCTTTGTCAACGGCATCATTAATGGAGTTGATAAATTCACCAACCCGATCAGCACCAAATGAGTTTGAGTATGCAGAAAGAAAATCTCCGAATTTATCATCAAATGATGTGCTGATTGTTCCAAGGGTTTCTTCGAGTTTTGCCTTGCTTTGTTTTACGGCAATATTGGCAATAATAGCGTTTGTCGCCTTTTTCTGCGCTTTCTCAATATCCTCAATGGCAGATTTCTCAGTGAGCAGGTTGTCAAGATATATGGAATATCTTGAGTTGATCAATTCGATAGCGGCCTTTCTTTTATCTGTTCCTGTTGCGGCCTTTTTCGCTGACTCGAACAGGCTGTCAAGGCTTGTTGCTTCCTTAGATACTTCTGCATTGATTTGTTGTGTAATCGTTTTTGTATCACCAACTGCTTTATTGTAAACATACAAAGCGCCAACCAATGCAGTGATACCAGTAAGCGCAATTCCCCAAGGCGTTGCCTTCTGAGCGAGATTAAGCAGGTTTTGACGAATTACAGCAAGTCCAAGAGCACCGGAATATCCTTGCATTGCAACAGTGTTCATAATTACAGCGGCCTTATAAACACCAACAGTAGCAATCAACACCTTCAAAACGTCAATGATCGTTTCGTAATTCTCAGTCAGCCTAATTGCGAGTTTAATACCGTCCTCAAACGTGGTTTGATTTGCTTCACCGATATTGTTCAACATCTTATCCCATGCATCGCCAAGGTTCGATGCAAGGCCGGTGATGGATTTTGATTGCTTATCCATCATGCCGCCAAACATGCCGGTTTCGTTTGTGAGATTTTCGACAACCTTTTGTAAGTGCTCAAATGAAAGTGCGCCCTGACTTGCAAGTTCCATCACCTGAGCCTTTGAAACATTGAGAATTTTACTCAATTCACCAATGACCGGAATACCCCTGCCAGCAAACTGCATCAGGTCCTTTGTCATGATTCTGCCCTGTGTCGCACTGGTTCCGTACAGGTAAACAAGATCGCCGAAAGGGATTGAAAGCCCGGCTGCAATATCACCAAGCTTACGCATTGTAGGAATGATGTCTTTTGCCTGCGTACCGTATGCAAGCAACTGTTTCGCCCCTGATGCAACACCTTTAAGGTCAAAAGGGGTTTTAGCTGCGAAAGTGACAATTTCGCTCATTAACTTGTCACTCAATGCCTTGTTTCTTAGCATTGTTTCAAGAGCGATTTCAAGCTGTTGAAATTCACCCCTTACTTGTCCGATTTCCTTGATTGCGTTCTTTGCAAAACCGGCACTAAAATACGCCGCCATTGCAGCGGCAGCTTTCTTGAACGAATCGTCAATTTTCGAACCTTCGTTTACTGCTGTTGTACCAACACCCTTTAGCCTTCTCTCCATTTCATCAAGCATGGAATTGAAGGTTTTGGCGTCAATCGTGGCTTCGAAGTCTAAGGGGCCTGAACCATTCATAAATTTAAGAGTTGTTCGATTTCTTCAATATCATCAGGCTCGTTTATTACATCTGTATTATTTGCTGACGTGTAACGTGGCGCATCAACAATCATCATTTGCAGATTAACCCATGTGATGCCCCAAATCAGGTATTCCAATGTCCAGCCAGTAGCAGTGCAAACACTCCACAGACTGCCCCACAGGCTATTTAATCCCCTGTGATGTCCCGGCTCAGATTTTCCTCCTTCGGCTTCATCAGCCTCAGTGCTTGTATCAATCTGATAGAGTTCGTAAAAGATGCAGTATTGCTAAGAGCAATTACTATTCCCATCACACCAAAGAGTTTTTCGGGATTGATGCGCCACAGAAAGTAGTTTGAAAGGATTCCGGTAAACAGCCGTATTTTCCACTTGCCGTTAAGCACGGCAATAGCGATCATGCGTGATACACGCACAGCGTTTTCCTGAACCAATACAAAACTACCGGCATAGGCCGAATCCTTCAACTTTTCTTCATCAATAGCAATTTCAGCATAGATTTTACTCAGATGTAACAAGGTTCCTAAGTAGGGTTGCTTGACTAAAAATTTAATCCGGCCGACACGAAATGTCATTCCGTGTGAAAGCAGGGTTTCAATAGCCCGCTTCTCAACCGTTAATTTGTCCTGATCTGTCATATCATGTGAGCATTAAAGCCCAAGTTTTGCTTGGGCTTTATTAGCTGGTTAGTTAGTTAGGCAACCTGACTGATTTTCATTTTTGCCTCACCTTCCTTTGTGGGCGAAAGGACGGTGGCCTTGATAACAACAACAGCCATTTCCTTTTTGCTGAGTTTCACGTCAAGCTTTGCCTCGATCTTTGCTCGGGTAATTTCATACTTGACGTTCTTTAATGATATGATTTCAATACTCTGCTCGATTGCAGGGGCTTCTGCAGGAGCAGACCATGAAGCAGAGTCACCGACACCAGTGATTTCGCCTCCAAGAACTTTTTTCAGTGTTGCAGGCGTAAGGTCAACAATTGAAAACTCAACAGTGATTGCACCCTGCTTGGACACAATCTCAATCGGGTCGTCCTGTTCTTCAATATAAAATTCAGTGGTTTCTCCATCTGCCTGCGTGATAGAAGCAGAACCTTGAAAGGTTCCGTCAAGAGCAGCTAGAGTTGTTCCCATTCCACCGTCCAATTCAACAGCACCAATTTTGATGCTTTTTAATCCAATAGATATTCTTCGTCCCATTTTTTGATTTATTAGCTGTTATGATTCGTCATCGCCAGTAAACATGAACTGTATCCTGATACTCGAAAAGTGTTCTTGAACACCTTCGTTTTTAAGTATTGCCTGGTTCTCTACAAATTGAAAAGTTCCAGGTAAGGCAATCAAATCTACTTGGCTTATTATTGATGCGGTTAGGCTTTTTAGCCTGGCGTAATCTGGTAAGCTGTTATCTGACTTACCCTTGATTTTTAAGATTGGATTGGGTACAAAACAATTGATATATAAAACACAAGACTGAATTGATTCCCCAGTAATTGGAAGAGTGTTTATGACAACATCCTCTAACTTTGAGTCAAATGGTCTTGCGATTTTATATATGCCACCACCAATGTTACCCGAAAGACAAGCGTTGACCTGTTTCCATACTACATCAATGGCTTCATTTGTCGTTTTCATACCTTCATGAGTTTGATTTGCTCTTTAAGCTTTTGCAATTCTTGCGGCAGCTTTATCTGAGCTTGATATTCAGTTGAGGTAAGGACATCACGTCCACGACTCTCAACAGCAAATGCATAGTCCATGCCGGCAACAAAAATCAGAGCATATCCTTTTGTGTGATGTTTTGATAATTCCAGGGCATAGTTTTTGCCAACAGTTTTGCCTTCAACATGTTTCGGCTCTGACCCAACAACAGTAACAAAGTCTTCCCGAACAACGCTTCCATCTTCTACAATTACATATCCTATCGAACTACGTAGATTGCCGGTATGATCTGAAAACCCAGTTTCGGGAGGTACGCTTCTGGCATAGTTTACCAATTCTTCTCCAATTTTGGTTAACCGGTTGAAAATAGCCAAATCTACCCTGGCCTTAATCTCCCTTACCCTTTCCTTAAGAAAAGCATTACCATTCTTCGCCTTTAAACCCATATCCTGCAATTTTTTTGTTCTCGTGAAAACCGTAGGATATTGCCCTTGATTCTGGGACGGCCTTTAATATCATTGATGATAATTACTGTCCCTGGATCAAGGTCGGGGCATTCAGGTGGAGCGTGGATAATGGAACTGTACAAAACACTCTCCCCGTCAGGAGAACTGATCTTTCTTCCTGAACCGTTTGGTTCTTCCCTGCAGAAGCAAACAAAGGATGAAAGAGGCTCGTTCACAATGAAGTTGCCGCTTTCGTCTTGCTGACTTTCGCCATTTATGTTCTGAAGAAATAAGCTGTGTTTGTACCTCATCACTACCAATGTTTTGATCCGTCGCTTATCGTGCTTTGATAGACATACCTGGAAGCATCAAGACCGGCTGTTTGACATAGTGCTCTGATCCTTGTTTTCAATCCGTCTGTATCATAGTTCTGTGAGAACCCACCTTCTGTCTCTGAATTCAGTGACAGGAACCGGGATATAATATTGACAGCTGCTTTGGCAATTACTTTCTCAGAGGAATATTCTTCCTCGGGCTGCAATTCCAGATCGATCAGTACCTTTTCCGCCTGTTTCGTTGAAACAGTGTAAGGCTCACATTCGGCCAGTAATGCTTCCAGGTTTGTCATGGTATTATTCAGTTGCTGTCACATTAAGTGAAACAATACCATCAATGGTAGTGAACACCGGTAAAGCCCGGGAAGAAGCCTGAGTCATTTCGGCTGCCAGCTCGTTCTTGCTTTCACCTGTTCTCCACTGAGCGACCACGATGTTACCACGGTCATAGGTCGAGTAGGATACGTTTTCTTCCGGCATGATCTGGCTGTCTTCAAAGGCAGTCTTTACGATACCAATCTTACCCGTTGGGATAAACACTACTTTAGATGTGTTCCATGGATTGATAACCGTCCTCTTGCCATCAACAAGCACATCATTACGTTTGCTTACTACCATGATCGGAGGTAGGCCAAACCTTGAAAGCTGCTGGTTCATGAAGTCAAGTGCAAGAGGAGTATTGAGCTTGTCAGTACCGTAGATAGCTTGTTTGATTGTTTTGAACCGGGCAAGCTTCAGTGCCGTTGAATTATCCATGAGCATGGCTCCAAACTCAACCTTGCCTTTGAATTCATTTACGATCTCAATGAGGTCAGCAAATGGATCCGCAGTTGTCAGGTTTGCATCGCTCCAGATTGCGCTAACAAACTTCTTGTTAGCATCCGGTAACTGGTAGTCAAGCTGCCAGCGGCGTCCATCAGGGTTATTTGACTCATTGAAGGTGACAACTCCATCATTGGATAGGGCTGTCAGGGTAATAAAGTCAAGCCTGTCCTTAACGCCTTTAACTGCATCGGCCACATTTGCAAACATGGTCTCCTGAAGCTTTGCGATTTTGGCAGAGTCTGTGATGCGCTTTGTTTCGAGCATCTGAAGCAACTCCCTCAGCTTATTGGCCTGCATGGGGAATTTATGGCCAATCCTCGGGATGCTTCCCTGGAATGTGCCAAGCCCATCATGCGAGCGCAAAGGGGTGGCGGCATTGTCGCCAATAACAGAGGCAAGAACGGTAAGTTTGAATGTACCAACGATTTCTTCGAAGGTAAGTCCGTACTGTGGGGTGTCCCAGTCCATAAGCTGGTCGGTGAAAGCCTGGCTGAAAAGTTGTTTTTGCTTTTCGCTTGCCTGGTCAAAAGTGATCTGTACCAACCTGGTCAAATCTCCAAAAAGTTCAGAATTAAAAAATGATTTCATGTTATTGGTCCTCCTTTACTTTTTAGAGTTAGAGTGAATTGGAATAGCGGATGTGCGGATTGGTCGAAAGCATGTCATTCGTTTTAAGCGAAGACGGAACCGGGAGCACCCTGCGTGCGTAGATTTCAGCATCCTTTGAAACATCAATACCATTGATGCCATCAACGACCTTAACCTGGGCGATAACCACACAGTTGAAAGTTGCAATGAATGCAGCTGCATCCACAACTTTCACAATCTGAGTAATTACATCCCCAACTTCAAGGTCTGGGATTTCTGCAGAGAGGGTAATAGTTCCCTCGTTTACGGCTGTTACGGTGATCTCTACGAGTGGATCGGGATCAACAGCAGGGATAATATGTACCAAATCGCCAACGGCGAACAGGTTCGACAGGAATTCATCATGCTCTACGGTCACGATCTTGGAATCAGCTGTGCTGATCGCTATGACCCGGGCTGATTTGAGCAGTTTTACCTTGCGCGTGGACTCATCGCACACGGCAAGAGTTCCGGCAGGGATTACAGTGCCAATGGGCAGGGACTGTCCTGTTGTGTCAAGTTCAAACCCGCCCAACACAAGGTCAGGGGGGGTAACAAAGACAGGGCGTCCACCACCATAAGATTGTTTCTTGAAATTCATCAGATTTCGGTTTTAAAGGGTTAATTACTCTTTTTTGACCGGTGAATCAGAGACAGAGTACTTGTCGACAAGGCCAGCAGCGATTTGCTTGAGTGCCTCATCTCCTTGTACCAGTGTTCCTGTTTCGGTCTTTCCACCAAGCCCTGCGGTAATCAATTCCTGTTTGATTTCTGTGAGAAAAGTTGTGACACCGGCCTCATCGAGGGTTTCCGGAACAGTCACCCCTTTCATTCTCCATTCAGGGATTCCGAGTTCTTTAACTTTTGCTGCTACCTGCACTGTCCGGGTTTCCTTTGCCTTTTCAGCCTTGAAGTTATGGTTCTCTTTTTCGAGAGATTCAATCTTCTTGGCTTGTTCCTCTTTCCATGTTTTGAACCATGCAGGCTCATCAGGTTCCGGTTTAGGAGGTTCGGGTTTCTTTTTCAGGTCTTCCAGTTCTTTGGTTTTCTGACTTAGTTCTGTACGGACTTTGTCAATGTCGCCCTGGAAAGCTTTTAGCAGCGGTTCGACCCCGGCTGTTGCGGTTTCGATCTGTGATTCTTCTGTGACGGTTTTTGACAAATAGTCAGCCACCCCGTCAAATGCTTTGTCGCCAAACCCCAGGTTTGCGTACCTGGTTTTCAGTGCTTGAAGGATTTTAATTTTCATGCTGTTAGGTTATTGATAGAAGTCAATTTAGACTGTAAAAATAGTGTATCATATTAGTGTACCTCATATAGACATAAAAATGTTAACTAATCTTCTGAATACCATTGATAATAAAAATTATATAAATATTTTACATATATTGTTATATTTAATAAAATATTTCGTAAATTCGTAAGGAAATAACACTAAAACATTAAAGACCATGAGAGTAAGAGGGTTAATTGAAGAACTTGAAGGAATGAATCCGGAAGCAGAAGTTAGGTTCGCCAGTCAACCAGGCTGGCCGTTTGAGTATGCAATCCAAGGTGTTGTAGAATGCAATCCAGATGAAGAGTCCGAAGATGAACCTGCTGAGGTAGTTTACCTCGTTGAAGGAAATCAGATTGGATACCTTCCCGGAGATGTCAAAGACAAAATAGGTTGGTAAGAAATAACCCGGCCGGGGCGAGACCTCCGGCCATAACATTTAATCATATGAACACAGTAAGCTTTCAATCAATGATCATGCAGCAGAACCCTATCGCTCCGGTGGTAGGGATGCCCTGCTGCGAAGTCCTTTACACAGATCGTTACCCATACACGGTAACCGAAGTAATCTCAGCAACAGAGATCATGGTAAAACCTAATCATTACACGGTGCTCGACCATTATGGCGAAAAGTACCAGATCAACGGAGTGATCGAAGAACACCCCGGGGAGATCTACAGCAAAAGAAAGAACGGAAGATGGGTCCGTAAAGGAGAATCAATGAGTGGTACAGCCATCGCCCTGAATACTCATGCAATGAGAATTGACCCTTGTTTTTAAATAAACACCTAAAAAAATGAAAAAGCAGAAAACTATCGTTTCACCAGAGGAATTCAAAACAATGACAAGTTCCTCTATCGTTCAATTAATGAGTAAGGACAAAAGGCTGGCCATTGTCGACAATGAGGATGGCGAACGCTACATTATCAGAAGAAATGGCAAAGACTCGTGATTTTCCACCTGCACTCAGGCACTTCGTCAAAGTGCTGAACTCATTCCGGGGATACTACTATGACTATGATATATTCAGGGACTTCATAGACTACACCACTGCATGCTTCCTGTGGGAAGGTGACAAGGAGCTGGCAGATCAACTCAAAGGTCGTTACAAGGAAGATTACCCCCGGTTTAATGAAATGTTCACAGCTCTTGTCAACACAATGGCCGACAATATGTCGGAAGATCTTGCCTGGTATGATGCTCTGGGAACCCTGTATGAAGAAATTGCATCCTACAGCAAAGCTTCATTCCTTGGTCAGTTTTTTACCCCACCAACAGTGTGTGACTTCATGGCTCAGATTCAGCAACCCCTGAGCGAATGTGATGAAAAACGAACTGGTCTTACAGTAAATGACCCGGCAAGCGGGTCCGGCAGAATGCTACTTGCATTTAATAAGGTTGCCCCGGGCAACTATCTCGTTGGTCAGGATGTAGATGTTATCTGCACTAAAATGACTGCAATTAACCTTGCTCTGCACGGCTGCAAAGGTCAGGCACTTAATGGTGACAGCCTGTGGCCTGATCATTTTGTCTTTGGCTATGAAATCAATCCACGGATTTTCACTCTCGGCGGATTGCCCCATATTGTACCTATCAGGAAAGAACAATCTGTTGCCTGGCAGGTTTGGCATTCGAATGATGGAGAGCCAATCAAAGCACATCCAGAGAAACAGACTGAACCAGTCAAGCAAACGATCATTTTACCAGAATACAAACCCGGTCAACAGCTTTCAATATTTGAAGTATTTGAACCAGTTTCGAGTTATTAACCTAATCCATCAACAATGTACATCAGAGAGATTAAAGTAAGAGAGTTCACGGAATCCCCGCGGAAAACCCGTCGTTCGTTCTACAACCGCCCAATACCTAAGCCGCAACTTGTCCTGACCGGACACTGGCTTAAAGAGGCCGGTATTGATTCAGGCGATAGGGTAAAAGTAGAGGTTCACTCAGACCGATTGGTGATCAGCATATAGCTACTCCCAAATTCCGGACTCCAGGCAGACAAGAAAATTGTCTGCTACTTTAGTCCCTCGTTCCATTCAATTTCTTAGTTTTACAGCAGCATTCAAAACCAATGAGCAAACAACAGCGAAAAGTCTATCATGTCGAGTTTAAAGGCACAGGCAGGCATTACTATTTCGGCAGCATTGCTGCAATCTATGACCGGTTTTCAGAGCAGGAAATAGGCACAGGAATAAACACATTCTGGTACGATCATGACTTTGATCTATCCCCCTACCAGAATGACAAGTTAATCATTCGGTTGGGGTACTTGATCACCAAAGAAGGGGAGAGGGGGAGGCCAAGATCGTAATTAAGCTATATTTGCTAACTATTTTCTCATAAGTGAAATTGATAATAAAGGGTAGAAGTAATTTCAATTTAATAGTTTGTGAGAAAGAAAACATTGACCAGAAATGCTCCATGGACGAATTCAATATGATGAAAAATAAAGCTTTCTTATGTTAAATAAAGATATACAAGTAATTACAGTACCAGAAGGTAGAGTAAGAGACTATATTGATGGTGTTTTCCGGAAAGATACACCAGAGGAATATGTTAGACAAAATATCGAGAAAAGGTTAGTAAACGAGCATAAGTATCCAAAGTCTTTGATCAAAATTGAGCTACCAATAAAAGTAGGCTCAACCAATAAGAGGGTTGATATTGCCATTTTCATGAAAAATTGTGCTGACTTTTCTCAGGAGAATATTCACTTGGTAGTCGAATGTAAAAAGGAGAATGTCAGTCCAAATGACAAAAAAGAGGGGGTGGGACAACTGAAATCTTACATGCAAGCAAGCGGTAACTGTGAATGGGGAATGTGGACTAATGGTAAAGACAAGGAAGTGTTTAGAAAAATCATTAATTCAAATGGTAGAATTGAGTTTGAGGATTATATCGACATACTTTCATTCAACACACCCATAGAAGAGATTGATAGGCCAAGCAGAAAACGTCAACAAAAAGCGAGCGGTGACAACCTGTTATATGCTTTTAAAAAATGTCACAATCACATACATGCCATTGATGGACCTCAGAAGCAGGTAGCATTCTTTGAATTATTGAAAATTATATTCTGCAAAATTGAAGATGAAAGGAACCTGCTGGAAGAACCGGAGTTTTTTGTTTCAACCAAGGAAAGGGATAACCCAGACGGGCAATTAACAGTAAAAAAACGCATAGAAAAAATATTTACTAAGGTTAAAGCTAAGCATAAGCAAATTTTTGCAGGGAATGACGAGTTATTGTTGTCACCAAGAACATTAGCCTATGTTGTGGGAGAGCTTCAACGATATAGCTTTCTTGACACAAACATTGACGTAAAAGGAAAGGCTTATGAAGAAATTGTAGGTTCAAACTTGAGAGGTGATAGAGGGGAATTTTTCACGCCAAGAAATGTGATGAAAATGTCGGTTGAAATGATTGCGCCAAAGGTTGGTGAATACGTTTTGGACAGTAGCTGTGGGACGGGTGGTTTCTTAGTTCAAGCAATGAATAATGTAATTCAGCAGATTGAAAATAAAATTGCTGATAAGTTAGGCAAGCCAAAAGATAAATGGAGTGAAACACATAAGCAAACAGCAAATGAAGAAATAAAGGCTATCGCTGGCAAATACTTTTTCGGCTTTGATATTAACCCCGATTTGGTTAAGGCTACCAAAATGAATATGGTCATGAATAATGATGGTAGCGGAAATATCTTAAGGGCAAATTCTTTACTACCACCTCACGAATGGGATTTAGATTTTAAGAAAACCCTTGCTGAGAGATTTGGATTAGACCTTAAAGAAATAAGAACAGCTAAAGACATAGCACTTTTTGACGTAATAGTTACTAATCCACCATTTGGAAGTAAAATTCCTATTCAAGACCCAGCAATTTTAAACCAATATGAAATTGCTCGAGGAAGTAAATCAATGTCGCCAGAAGAGTTATTTGTTGAGCGTTGTGTTCAACTTTTAAAACCGGGAGGACGTTTAGCTATTGTTTTGCCAGATAGCATATTGGGGTCGCCTGGAAAGGCATTCATTAGACAATGGTTATTAAACAACTGTTACATAATAGCAAGCATTGATCTTCATCAGGATACCTTCCAACCGTCAACAGGTACACAAACCTCAGTTCTAATTGTACAGAAAAAAACAGATAAAGAAAGAAGTGAGCCTGATCACAGCTATAACATATTCATGGCAATGATTGATAAAGTTGGACACGATAAAAGGGGAGCCGATATTTTAAAAAGAGACAAGAACGGAGAAGTATTATATTTCTCCAGAACACATCTTAACGAAAATGGCGACATTGAAACATATGAAGAACCAGAATTAGACGATCAAACAACAGAAGTTCCGTCAATCTTTAAACGTTGGAAAAAGCAAGAAGGAATACAATGGTAGAAACTTTAAAATATGCAAGCGTAAGCATTGAAGAAGTTTTTGCTGCTAAACTTCGTTTTGAAGCAAATGTTTTTAATGTTGAAGCGCTGAAAGCAAAGGAAGTTTTAAAAAACTGCAAGTGGGAAATAAAGAAAGTTTGTGGTGCTAATGGTTTGGCTTTGGCTTATCATAGAGAACGTTTCAAAAGAATTTATATTGAAAAATCAAACTACCCTATTTTCCAGCCTTCACAAATCTTGGAACTTTATCCTAAGCCATACAAATACATTTCAGACCTCACGAATACCGATATTGAAGCGTTACGTGTAAGTAAAGGGCAAATCTTGATGACTTGTTCTGGAACAATTGGCAAATGTACTATAGTAAACAATTCATTTGATAGACAAATATTCAGCCATGATTTGTTGAGGATAAACGTTAAAGACAAGGAAGATATTGGTTTTGTCTATGCTTACCTTATTAGCGAAACAGGACAAAGTTTAATTACAACAAATAACTACGGTGCAGTAATTAAACACATTGAGCCTGAACATTTGGAAGAAGTTCATGTGCCCTATCCTTCAAAGCCAATAAGATTAAAAATCCACAATTTAGTCATTCAGTCGTTTGACTTAAGAGACCAAGCAAATGAACTAATTGACCAAGCTGAAAGATTACTCATTAATGAATTGAAGTTGCCCCCTGTTGAAAATTTGCTGCCCGATCTTTATGATAAAAATTCTGAAGTAAGAACATTTTCCGTTCGTTTAGATTTATTGAATAATCGTTTTGACGGTTCTTACCACAACCCAGTTGTGTCAAGCATTTTGGATTGTTTATTTGACGAAGGCGCGACAATAAAGCGACTTGACGATATAAATGTTTCCAAAAAAATAATCCAAGCTGGGAGGTTTAAGCGAAACTATGTTGAAAGTGACCACGGAACTATCTTTCTCGGTGGCAAGCAAATTTTAGAGTTAGACCCAACACCTAAGAAGTATCTTTCAACTCATTTGCACAGTAAAAGAGTTGATAAAGATTTGTTTATTGAAGAAAATATGATTGCAATTACAAGAAGCGGAACTATCGGAAAAACACAAATTATACCTGAACATTGGAATAAATGGGCTATGTCTGAACACGTATTGAGAGTCGTTCCGAAATTAAAAGATATTGCAGGTTACTTATACATTTGGTTGCAATCGGATTACGGTAAAGTACTTATCGAACGTTTGACTTACGGTGCAGTTGTAGATGAAATTGAAGTAGAACATTTAGCTGAAGTTCCGATACCAATTTTGAAAAACGAAAACGCACAACAACAAATTAATGACCTTGCGTTAAATGCGAACAAATTACGAGCAGAAGCGTATTACAAAGAGCAAGAAGCAATCAAAATATTTAATGATGAAGTCCTGTATTGTTAGCTTTATCTTTTAAAAAAAACAAGTTGAGTAATAAATACTCATTTCATTTTCAACCACCTGCTTTTTTGTTGCAACCCATTGGAGAATATGCCACATCATTCCCATCAAGCAAGTCCTTTTCTTCCTCTTTTCTTCTCAATTCGTTTGAATTAATATGCGCATGAATGTGTGTGGCTCCTTTCTGAATAGCGCAATTACGATGTGTAGCATCTTGTGTTCTTTGGTCAATGTCTCCTTCGCCAATATAAATTGCCCACCAACCAACTACATCTCTTCTTGCAAAAATATAATTGCCTAAGATGCCTTGGTCGAACCTTTGATTAATTGGAAAGACTTGATAATTGTAGTGATTTCCACTTCTCCCCTTCCATTGAAATGTATCTGACATGATTTTAAATTTTAGTTAATAAATATGTTGTATTAATATTTATGCTCAAAAGCATGAACAAGCAAGTAAAATTAAAATTTTCTTTCCGAAAAAAGGTAAAAAAATAAAAAAAAATCAGCTACCCTTTCGGATAGCTGACCCCAACCAGTAAACTAACAACACATTACACACGGGCAAAGATAGGGTTATCATTTATGAAGTATGGTAATGTGCCTTTCCCCTTAGCCGATTTGTAGCGTTCTTTGTTGTCTTTCAGCCACTTTTTGAACCCATCCGGAACACTTACAACTTTCCTCTGGCTCGCAATATCACCCTCGCCATCAAGTAATCGCTGCTGCATATCCTCAAACTCTTCATCAGTAGGGAGTATGGCCACCACATGGCACCGGCATTGAGGATGCCATCCATTAAAAATGAACTCTTTTGGATATTTTCCTTTTAGGTCATCACAAATATCGATGGAAGGGTGATTGTTGCTTAGCCGCACCTCAAAGCCAACAATGAATGGTAGTTGCTGCCAGCGTTTATGGTCAGCTGTTCTATATGCCATATTGGTTTCTGTCCTGGTCAATCGCATGGCGTTCTTGTAACTTGACCTGTAAACACCTTGCCCGGGATGGTAAGCTTTCGCATTCTTCGAGAGCTGAAGTACGCCCCTGTGGTCCCGTACCCTCCGGTAAAGTCTTTCTGGTTCGTTGAGGTACTTTCGGATATCACGCGACAATTCAGCAGCTGACCGGCCATCTGACAGGCCAATATCAAGAGCCATCTCCATCTCTTGCCTGAACTGCCCTACATAGTTCCAGATACGTTTGCTTACAATCAGCCCATCCTTGCCGGTCTTTCTGGCAATAAAAGCATCCCTGGCAGCCAGATTACGCTGAAGATATGCCTCAGGCACCTTGCCGATCTTCTTCAGTTTGAAAACACGTTCAGCACGGTTGTCATTGGTAGCATTGGCCTCCTGCCATTCTTTTTCTATCCCTTTAATCACAACTCCTGAGATGTCGCGATAAAGCATTTCGAAAATCAACTTTGCCTCCTTGTCCAGCTTTGGGTAGTCCGAGAACCGGAATGGTACATTTGGATCAATGTCCATCATTTTAACAAGTGCAATCAAACGCCTTATAGCTGCCAGATAAGCCAGACGTGTCTTGTTTGCGTGCGCTTCAGTTCTATGGAACAGGGCACTATTCTGGTCAAGATCGTACATGATTAATAGCCTTGTCCAAATATGTCACCACTTGTTTCCCTCTTTCTCTGTCTTTCGGCATCAATCCGCGAAGTTTCAGAAGAGCTGTCGCTGATAAGTGGATTAAGTTCCCGGCCGGTTTCCTCGCTCATCATCCCGGCATCAATTGAACTGACAAGGTTGGTGATCATCTCGGCAATATCTTCATTGAACGGACTCTGGAACTGAGCATCAATGATCATTTTGGAGCATTGATCTTTTAGCTTTATTTCAAGGACGTTCGCAATTGCAGCGATCAACAAACTGATAAAACGGTCAACAAGTTCATCATGGGATTCTTTATGTTTGTTTGCCTTGATCTCCGCAAGGATCATCATCTGCTTGAGTGCCTTTCCGGAAACATTACTCAGGGCTTTCATGTTCTCAAAGTCAATGTTAGGGGTGAAGGTCTTGCTCAGGATGTGTTTCTGCAGAAAGTCAATTTCCTGTTTCTTCAACTCAGGGGCGGCTTCAATAGTCAGGTAACTTACATCACTGTCTTTGCTATCCAGAATGAATATCTTGCCGGGTTCCTCTTTCTCGGGAATGTTTTTGATGACGTCCGCTGTAGCTTTTACTGCCGGTGAAGCAAAATAGTCGTTCACATCAGCCGTAATGCTTGCTATATATTCTTCCCTCTCGATAAGAGGTTCTACCCCTTCATGCTCTTTCTCCTGTCGGAAATAAATCACCGGTATCTTGCCAATCAGGTTTTCTTCTTCTACCACGGTCCACCCAAGGTCTTCTTTCTTGCACCGGTATATCTTTTTCTTCATATAGATATCGAAGTAATAAGTAGTATACCCGCCCTCATTGATGTAATATCCATGGCCGAATGCAATCATGCGGTTAAAGCGGTCAAACATTGGCCTGATATCATCCCCGAGACTTTTTCCAAGAACCTTTATCAAGGCATCCGGTTTGTTGCCCTCATCGTCTTTGTACACATGCAGAAGAAGTGCGCTCTCCGTTTCTGCTCCGGCAATTCGTTTACATTGACGGATCCGGCTGTCAAACCGTGTGGATTTAACCAAATCCTTGAACATCGAGTAAGCCTCCTCAGTCCCCGCTGAAACCATTGAGAATTTCACAGGCTGGCCATAAAGAAAAACAAGGGCAATTTCATTGATAAACCTCTGGTAAGGAATCGGAAGCCTCCATTGTTTCTGTACACGGATAGTCCGTCCGTCTTTGCCCTTAATGATCTTATCGGGTCTGGACATGATATTATGCGTTTTGACATCATAATCCTTAATTGCTTTATCGACATCTGCGGAACGGTCCTGCATCTTGCGGATAACATTGTCGATATCCTTGTTTTTGAGAAGTTCCTCAAATCCCTGCTGCATATTCAGGGCGCTGTTCATTTTGTTTAAAAGTACTCTTATCAGGTTCATGGTATTTGGGTATTAAAGAAATCCGAGTGAAGTTTTATCAAGGTCTTCGGGCAGCTCTATCTTGCCGCTTATGTAATAGTCAATGGCGTAGCATAGTAAGTCCACGTATTCATCATGTGTCTTGAGGGGAAAGCCGCAAACCTCATCAATGAATGATTCGTTCCAGTCGCCCTCTACAAGGTACACCCGGCCACATTCAACTGAGGGTGAAGCAGCGTTTAACCTGGTCGCCTTGCTGTCGGATGGGGATGGGGTTTCGGTAACATTAAGCTTTGTTTCCCGTTTGAGTTGTTGTATGACGCTTTTTCCGTTGGCTTTTGGTTCAATCCGAAGGGTTGAGCGCGAATCGTAATTGTTTCCACTGAGGTAACCCGGCAGGAACTTAATAAGGTCTGGGAACTCCTTGTATAGCTTTCTGGCGTCAAATATGAACAGTGCATTGTTAACGTAGGTCGTGGCCATAATCCCTGAGGGGTCGTTGTCTGACTTTTTCTTCTTTTCGTCATAGGCTGTATCGAGAAAGAAATGTACCGGTGCCCGGCCACGAATAGCGAGAAAATGAGCCAGGGATATCTTCCTGAACCATTCCTCTTTGATGATGTTACCACCCTCAACTGTCGGTGACTGATCGTACTGTCCGGCATATCCCTTGCTACCAAGGTCAACCTTTGCTTCGTCAAGAGCTTTACGTGATAATCTTACCGGATCGAGAAAACCATCTATGTATTTCTCCTTCAATTCCGGAGGTTTTACAGTTTCGGATACTTCGGCTGGTAGGCAGATGTGCCTGATATTTTCTATTTTCTTTTTGAGCAGAAAACCAGTTACATCGTCCTCATGAAGACGCTGCATGATGGTGACAACTGGCGTGTTTTCTTTGTTTACCTTACGTGATGAAAGGGTTTTGGTGTGTTCGTTGGCCGCAAGCCTCAAGCTGTCTGAGGTAGCCTGTTTTGGGTTCAGTGGGTCGTCATTGATTATAATGTGTCCATGCTTGCCAGTGATCGTGCCACCTGTTGAGGTTGAGTACCGGGCCCCGGTCCTGGTGTTCTCATAACTCCCTTTTGCTGACTTATCTATCCTGATCTTTATCTCATGGAACAGTAGTTTGTACCTGTCGCTTGTAATGATGTCCTTTGACTTGGATGCATGATCAATAGAAAGGTCTGCTGAATAAGAATTTGTGATGACTCTCAAGGCTGGATCCTGAGTCCACAACCAGGATGGCCACATAACCGTCACGATGGTTGATTTGGTTGTACCCGGGGGAATGTTAATGATGAGGTCATAAGGTTTGGGTTGACGTGCTACAATGGATTTAGAGAGTTCCTGCAACTCCTGGCACAGAAACTCAATATGCCAGTTATAGACCGGTTCTTCCTTGATAATGACTTCCCAGAAAGTCCTCACAAAGTAGAAGAAATCTTTTCTGCATTCACTAGCCTGTACACTTAGTGCCATCCTGATAACATTATCCGTTAACATTGAGACTTTCTGCTATTTTGAGCAACAGTTTTCTCTCGTCCTCTCCCAGTTGGTTTGTGTCCACATCCATGGTGATTGGTGCACCGTTTACGCCTCCGATTTCATGCCGTTCGCTGTAGCCTCTGTTTTTTCCCTTGGTCTTGAGGTAGAAAATTATAGCTGTTGTGTCCTCATTCTTGATTTTCTTGAGTAATGCAGCCTCGGCCACATCAATCTGCAGCTCCTGTATATCCTCGGCCTTGCCTTTGAACTCAATATCCTCTTTGCACCAATTGTAATAAGTGACCCTGCTGATACCTGCCTTCTCACAGGCGTATGCGACAATTCCGGAAGTCTCCCGGAGACAGTCAAGCAGCTTGGCCTTTTTCTTCTTTTTCGATAATCTTTCACCTTGCCTCATCGGGATAGTCTTTAGAATCCTCTAAAAGCTTCCCGGTAACTACCCTGACAGTCCTGTTCTTTGGGTCACCCGCAATTAAAATCTGATAAATCCTACGGCATGTGTCTGATGTGGTCTTGGGTGTTACTCGGGCAAATAGTTTCTTCACTTGTTTATACCCGGGATACTGGTCTGGGTGTTGGGATGCTTTCTTGATTTCCTCCTTTAGGATTACCCGATAGTCTTTGCGGATATCAAAAGAATCATCCTGTCGTGAGGACCGAAACATATCCGTTTCCCAATACAACATTACTAGGTCTGCATTGGGCTCTCTTTTGACAATTCTCTCGAATAGGTTTGGATAAAACTCGAGTACCTTTGGAAGGCTCTTGATTGTGTCAATGCTAAAAAATTGACTGATACGCAGTTTGTTTATGGGTACACCTGTCTTGTAGAGGTACAGATAGGTTTCCGGAAACTTCAGGTTGTTTCGCTCTATATAGAGCCATACGTCATTATCTCTCCAGTCATAGATTGGGTAGAGGAACTTTGATTTGCTTTGCCCGGCAATAGATTGTCTCCTTTGTACAGATTCATAGACTCTCAGGCCTACCATCTGGTATATATCCTGAAAAAGATACTTTGAAAAGACTTGATAAGTCATGCCAAGAGAGAAGTCCTTATGGTGCCTGATGGCAAATTTGGGCATAGGACGAATCCACAGATCTTCTTTGCCGGGTTCCCAACAGATGAAGCTCTCGTCATTTTCAAGACGGTTGCAGCAGTTGTAGTGCTTGATGGGTAAGCAAAACCAGTAGAACTTTGCTCCCAGGGAAAGGAACAGGGAGCGCCATTCTATGACGATCTGCTCAAAATCCGGGTAAATACCTTCTTCATCGTAGAAAACAACAATCAACCTACTGAAGTCAATGTTGTATTTCTGCATTGTCTTTATGACAATATCAGCCATGCAGATAGAGTCCTTTCCCCCGGAGAAAGACATGCTGATGTATTTGTGCTTGTTAAAGGATTCAAGAACCCTTCTTTCCGCAGCTGTAACCACATCAACATCTATCGCCTTAGTCCTCATTGATACCTCCTCAGAACCTCTGCTTTGTTGAAAGTCTGTCGCTTGATAACAGTCTTCAGGAATGTCTCCCTGTCAATCTTCGAAAGCCGGAAGATCTCCTCGCGGCTCATGCCAATTTCTTTCGAAATTTCATCCACAGTCTTGCCTTTGTCCAGGAGTGACTTGACTATGTTTTCCATCGGTTCAAGCAAGTGTGTTCCACGAGCCCTGTTAAAGGTGACAGTACCGTACATATTCTTGCTCTCGTCCTCATGCGCCACTATCACAACTGGAATCTTTCCGCCCAGCATTGTTTTAAGCGGCTCCCTTCCAGAAACAAGCCAGCGGTGGAATCCATCAATGATAGTGTAGTCGGGTCGGATCACTATTGGGAAACAGAACCCATTAGTCAGGATGCTTTGCATTAACAGTTTGAGGTTCTTTTCAAGAACTTTGTTTGGGTTGTAGTCATTGGGGCGTATCAACTCCCTGTTGACGAACTGCATTTCCCTGAGTGGCTTAAACAGGTCTTTTTCCATGATCAGAAATTGATTAGTTCTCCGCAGTGTGGGCATGTCATTGTTCTTACCCCGCTCATTCCGGCTTCGATATTTTCAAACTGTGCATCAACAGTTGCTTCCTGTTCAGGCGTGAAGTTGTCACCTCTTTGCGGTGGCTTTGAGAAATCAACTCCCATATTGTCCGGTGAAATCTCGTTAATGATGGTGTCGAGGTACTCAGGTGAAAAGCCAATGATGTCAAGTTCTCCGATCTGTTTGATGATTTTCTCAACCTCCGTGAAGTTCACGTAACTCATTGACTGAATCTTATTGTCTTCAATGAGAAGCTTCATCTTCTGTTTGTCAGTGAGTCCACGGATGATAGTGACTTTGGCCGTTTTCTCGCCTTTTTTCTCAAGGGCCAGACGTTTTCCATGGCCACAGAGTATCTGATAATCTTCATCACAGATGATCGGGTAATACTGGCCGTAACGTTCCATGCTCTGAACCAGAGCATCTATTTGTGCATGTGTATGTGTGTTGGGATTTCCCGGGAAGTCCTTCAATAACGATAGGCTAAGGGTTGTTTCTTCATGTTTGACTTTAGCTTGCTTTGCCATGACTTTGGAGTATTGATTTTGCTTCATTGAAATAGTTTGCCGCAATGAGTAATGTCTCCGGGCTGATTTGGTAAAGCAGTTCCCAGGAATGCTTACGGCCGAGGTTCGATGTCTGTACCGGCCACACGCCTGTGCCGTTGATCCACCCCTGAGGGTCGTTATAGATTGGGGGTATGTTCCTGTTCTTGTAATAGTGGCATATTGCCAACACATGTTCGTGCTTCCAGTGTGCGATAGGTGAAAAGCGGGTTATACCATACTTATCGGTGTAGATGTTCTGACCACCGGAACCGGTATAGTTACCGTCCTGATGCCTGCGGCCAAGACAAATAATGTCAAGACTGGCATGTTTGTAAAAATCCTTTTGTGCTGCATGCTGAATAAGGGAATACCATGTTGCAAGGTGCTTTGAATCCTCAGGAAAGACCATATGAGGGTTTTGTAGAAGCCATTGATATCCAATGTTGGCATCCCATGTGACAAGTCCTGCGGGCTTGTTCAGATGAATCCAACTCAGGTAGTGGGGATATTCGAGTGCTTGTGACAAGCCAATAACACAGCTTCTTATTCCCGAGAGCTCACAGACGACCTGCAGGGCGATGCTGTCTTTTCCACCAGACCAGGCATAACCTGTTTTCTTGCTAGCGGTTTTTGATCTGATTGTTAAAACAGCATCAGCAACGAGGCTTTCAATATGGTCCCGCGAAACAACTTTGTCGATGTTGTCCCAGAGTCTTTGAAAAGCCTCATTGCTGGCAGTCTGCTTTCTGCCTGGTGTCAGAACTTTCTGCATCAGATATGTATTGCTGTTGAAAGAGTGAATGTATCTGTACCGGAATCGTACCTGAATTGTAGCCACGACAGGCTGGTAAGCTTCACACGTGCATTGGTCACAAATCCCGGTCGGTCCCTTATCGAGTACCCGGCATTTAGTACCAGATGCTTCCATGCATAGCCGGCAAGGATCTGTAATCGATCATTGATTAAAAACCCGTCACTACGATATAGGTTATCCCAAGTAAAGTCAACCATATAACTATTGAGTTTGACCGTACCGGAAACCGTCTCGCTGAATGCTTCTGTCTTGAGGTCATAGATGGACCTGAAGAGCAGGTAATACTTTTGCTGATAGTTCACGTTAAGCCACAGCTGAGGCATGGCCGCTTCACGGTTGAAGTTGTACTGGAGTATCGGTGTGAACGATATCCAGTTGGCAGGTTGAACCTTGTAACCCATAAAAGGGGCAGCGGTAAGCGATCCCGGGGTGTTTACAGAGGTTGTCAGCGGAAGCCAGTATCTGAACCTTGTCGGTTGCGTGATACCGTCATAAACCTGCCCGGATAGGCTGACTGTCGCAAGCAGGATCATCAGAATAGAAAAGAACCTTTTCATGTTTGATTAGATTTTAGGTGATTGAAACTATTAATAATTTTGCGTAATGCGTTCCTGGCGTTGAGTGCCGTGACGTAGACCGTGTCAGGTTCCTGGTATGCTCTTTTGGTTTCTTTCTTTTGCCCTTTGACGTCAATCATTACCTGTGATTGAATTTCAACCTTTTTCAGGTGTGTTGTTTTGGTGTTAAAGGCAAAAAGGCTGTGGCCTGGCTTGAGTCTTATCCGGCCAAGGTGCTTGAATTCTTTTTGGACTTCAGCTACGAGCTGTGTATCGGGTTTAACCCTGGTTGACTCAAAGTCGTACATATCAGTTTAGATGAATTGGGAAATCAGGTTTTTCGAAAAAGACCGTTTCTTCAGCTGACAGCCAGACCGGTGGTTGAGTCTTGCCAGACATCACAGAAAGCCATATCCGGCCGGTTCTCTTAACCTTGTCAATTTCTTCTGGCGAGAGCTCCCAGCATGAAATACATTGTTTGCCATCGGTAAAGACAGGCAGGGAAGCGCATTCATCTTCTGACATGCCTTGTGGTGGACCCAACTGTTGGTTATGCTCCTTAAACTTTAGCGGTTTCATCTTTCAGGGATATTGAGATGATTCCGGAGGCAAGGATGGTAAAGAGTGAGCCGGTGACGATTAGGACTGTGTTGGCGGAGAAATTGCCAATGGCGAATATTGGAAGCCCAACAACCATACTGGTAAGTAAGCCATAGAACAATCCCCGTTCACTCATTCTGATACCTTTGATCGCAAAGGCAGTAGGGAGCATCACCGAGGCTCTCAGAGTGCCATATATCAGAAACAGGTGAAGTATCTTCAGCCCGGGAATGTTAGCAATAAGGATGGCCAGTATTGTAACAAACACCATTGACCATTTTGCAAACTCCACTTCATCGATAAGGTCAAGCTTTTTAATCCTGTTGTAGAGGTCATGGCCAGTGACGGATGAAACAGCACATATGATGCTGTCAACAGTTGATATAAGCCCTGAAAGGATCATCACCATGAACAGGTACAGGAACCAGTTAGGGGTAAAAGCAATCACGGCTCCAACATTGACAAGTTGTGTGTCCTGAATATCCAAACCTTTACCTGCAGCAAAGAACCCAAAGATGGCTAAGGAAATGGGCACACAGGCGAATATTACAGCTGCCCAGAGGAAAGCTTTTTTAACCTGACCCTGTTTTATTGCAAAGACCCTTTGCCAGAACATCTGGTCCCCGAATGTACCGGAGAGCAGACCTATGGTAGTGGGAATTCCAAAGGCAAGTGTTACAGCCAGCCCTTTGCCGTTGAACATGCCTGTTATATCGCCGGCTTTTCCTGATAATCCCTCAATGAGGGTTTCCATGCCTCCGCCATTGATAAACATAAAAGGTAAACCGAGCAGCAGGACTACAATTATCCACAACATCTGCCAGTAGTCGGTAATGACACTTGCACGGAGTCCTTTGGAGAAAGTGTAAATCAAAGGAATGATTGCAAGCAGGATCGTAGTCAGCAAGAAAGGCAGTCCGGTAATCTTCCACATGATGGTTGCTCCTGCAAGCAGTTGCACGGCAAGGCTGAGTGTTTGCAGTCCGAAGCTTTCAACAAGGTAAAGGTTATGGGTGCGGTTGCTGTATTTGGCCCGGATATAATCCGAGAATGTCCACCCATCAGGATATTTCTTTCGCATCCATGTTGCGAAGTAGGCAAATATGACAAGGGTAAGCACGTTGGGGACTACAAACCAGAAAACGCCTACCCATCCTGAAGTGAAAGCTTTCTCTGAGGCAACAAACATTGAGGGAGCCCACACCCATGTTGCAGCGATTGAAAAAGCTGCCAACCATCCTGGTATAGCCCTGTTTGCAAGTAAATAATCAAGTTTTGATGAACTCTTTCGTCCGATCATCCGCGTGATAAGAAAAACGGCCACGAAATAGGCAAGGATGAGCAGGAATCCTGTCGATTGTTCCATGTCTTTTTATAGTGTTAAAGGTGTAAAAATCAGGGTAAAATTATATGTCCCTGTAATAGACACCTAATTTGAGCAGAAAATGTGTTGTTTTCTGCTGACACACACAAACACAGGAGGTAAATAAGGATAAAAACCGAGCAGCAGGAGAATGGATTCGGTTAATTAGAACGGAAATCCGTGTTAAGAAGTGGTTAAAACGGAAACTTTACAGGAGGGATTAAGGTAGTATAGACTAGCCTTAGAGTAAGGCAATGATAAGGGAGAAAAAGAGGACCTATATAATATATCATAGGTTATTTGTACTTAGACTGAATAACAATATTGAAAAAAGACGAATTTTAGATGTGCGTTTTGACGATGTTTTGTTACTAAGGATGTAAGTTCTTCCCGTTTAATATCTTCTGCATGAAATCCTACCTAAAGAATGGCCCGGCTAGGGCCTCTCCGATGTATTGGTTGTCAAGTTAGCTAATAAATTCTTTACAAACCAATATTAAAACGTTATGAAAAAGTACACATTGATTAAGTTGATCGCAATGATCTGTATGTACCTGGTGAGCAATAATCTTATTGCTACCCAGTTCACAATTGGTAATGATACCATACAGCATGTTAACGGGAATTATTACATTTATGGATTATATGATACGGTCCTGATTGATTCCACAATTGTATCAGTAAAGTTCAGCAATATCATTCAAAGTCCTCAGATTAGCTATTTTGAAACGCAAAATAACCTAACAATATTTAGAACGTTCAACAGTAAATACAAACAGTATTTACTACCGGTAGGACGTAACTATGTATCAATTTGCAACGATATTTCTGACGATCCGATTGTCGAAAATTTAACAATTCATTTTTACTATTCAATCCCAGTGGTGGAAGATCAACAAAACCAAAATGCTGATCCATACCTTGACAACATCGGGGTATGGTATGATGAAAATAATCCTGGCGCCTGGAATTTGACTCGGGGTGACACTAATATTGTTGTTGCTGTAATTGATGCAGGCCTAAGCTGGGATAATTATGACTTCGGGGCGATAGAAAATGAGTATGATGTTGTTAAACATAACTTTTCTGATCCATGGTTAACTGATGATGACCCGCAGGGAAATGATGAGGATGAAGATGGGAATGGTTATCTTAATGACATGAAAGGTTGGGATTTTAATAATATTGAATTAATTGAAAACTGCTCCTTTGTTAAGACATCTGATAACGATGTCAGACCTACAAATGAATTTTGGCATGGAAATGGAGTTGCCGGTATTATTGGGGCAAAAGCTAACAATTCAACTCTTGTTGATGGAATAGGAGGTGGAGACATTGATGCAGGACTTTATGGATTGAAGATATTACCAATCAAAGTTCTTGATATTGAACAGAAATATGAATTTGGTGAATGCCACCAACGTCAAAGTTTTTTCACTGCTGAGATTGAAAGCGCAATCAATTACGCAGTTGATAAGAAGGCCAATGTTATTAATATGTCACTAAGTGTGCCTTCTGGATCACATGGAGAAATTGATGTGCTCAAGGATGCTATTCAAAATGCTTACGATAATGGGGTAATTATGGTCGCATCCTCTGGAAACACAGGTTACAATTATGTTAATTATCCTGCAAGAAGCAATTTAGTAATTGCTGTAGGCGCAACTACAGATTTGGATGAATGGTGGGAGCAATCTAGTTATGGGGCGCAGATGGAGATAGTGGCGCCGGGTGTAAATATAGAATTAATCAAACATGACTATCAAACTGTAGTTAATTCTGGTACGTCATTCTCAACCCCAATGGTTTCTGCAACAATTGGTTTAATGCTATCAGTTAACCCGTATCTTTCTAATGGTGGTGTCGAAGAAGAAGGGAGTGTTAGGAATATTCTAAGTACTACCGCAGATAAAGAAGGTGGAGTACTATACGATGAAAACCTATGGAATGAGAAAATGGGATTTGGGAGGTTGAACACTTACCAAGCAGTTTGCAAGGCCATTGACTACATACCTGAAATAGACGTAACTGAAAACCAAGTTTGGACCAACAGAAGATACTCTCCAAGAAACATTATAATCGAGAGTGGAGTAAACCTGAAGATTTCGGGAGAATTGATGATGGGGAAGGATACAAAAATTATTGTTAAAACAGGTGGTGTCTTAACTGTAGAAAATGGTAAAATCACACATATTCCTTACTGTGGTAGAGAGAATGACACCTGGTCAGGTATTGAGGTTTGGGGCAATCCCAATGACCACCAATATGCTTACCCAGGGCATCCGCAGGCTCAAGGGAAAGTTGTTCTTGACCATGCAACAATTGAAAACGCCCAGACAGCAATAAGGACGAGAATTGGTTATAGTAGTTGTTATAGCGGTGGAATAATTATTGCAAAGAATTCGACTTTTAGAAATAACAGAAGATCAATTGAAATATCAGGGTATAAAAATATATTCAACTCAATAGAATATGACAATGAATGTAAGTTTAAAGAATGCACATTTATTTTCGATAACACTTTCTCAGGGTATCAGGATATTGATATTGAACATGTATATATGTGGGGAGTAAAGGGAGTTAAGTTCCATGGTTGTACATTTATCAATGATTACATTGAAGGTTCTTCTACGGTATATGGAATACAATCATTTGATGCTGGTTTTAATATTTGTGGTGTTTGTGAATCAAACACTGTACCATGCCCTAAAGGCGATTATGTGACACCGGAATTTAATGGCTTTTATAAGGCAATCATGTCTTCTAATGTATCTACCTATTCATTAATTTCGATCCAGGACGGAGTTTTCACAAATAACGGATATGGGATCCACTTGAATAGTGTAGAAGATGCTGTTGTTGTTAATAATTCATTTGAATTAGGTTCTCATCCTGGGTGCAGCGAAGCCACTAGTACTGGAATACAGCTTGACAACTCCAAGCGCTTTGCTATCGAAAACAACTTATTTTTTATTAACGAGGGACCAGCGGTTTATCGTAATTACGGGATCGTAACGAAAAATACAAACAATAAATATGATGAAATCTACAAAAATGATTTTGTGAATCTGTTTACCGCGAATTACGCAAAAGGGCAGAATTATGAAGGTGAACGCTTTAGCGGATTGACCTATTTATGTAATTTGAATCGGGAGAATGAGGTTGATTTTGCGGTCCATGGGCAAAATCTATCTGGAATTCAAGAGTATCAAGGTAATTTAAGTTATGTTGCAGGTAATACTTTTTCATCTACAGCATCACACCACTTTGATAATTGGGCACCATACGAAATCTATTACTTTTACAATGAAAATATTAGCAATGAGGAACCTGTGAAAGTTTATCAAGTTATCCCTGTGAAACTTGATCTACAGAACCTGTGCCCGGATCATTATTTGAATAATGACATTAAGTTAAGTAATACAGCATACCAACAAGCTGAAGCGAGTTATTCAACCGCAAAACTTAGCTACCTGCAATATTCGAACCTATTAGATAGCGTTGGTGGGCTATTGGATTCATCCGAACTCCTTAAGTTAAAAGGACAAGTGTCACATTTTAACATGCTTACTCGAAGGGCCGCATATGACATTATTAGAAGTAACCTATCAGATTCCATTGCGCATCCAGGCCTATACAAAACCTGGATGGAAGAGCTAAATAATTTTTCTTCTACTCAAGACATTATTGACATGTATATTCACATCGGGGAGTTCCAAAATGCATTGGACTTGCTCGATACGCTTCCTTCAATGTATCCTTTGAGTGGTTATGACTCTGCAGAATACACATACTATTCAGACCTTAAACAAATGCAGATCGGATGGTTGAATGATGATCGAAGTATTTTTGAGCTTTCTGAAATAGAACTTGAAGACTTGGAATTTATTGCAGAAAGCAGCCAAGGACTGGGGGGAGCCCAAGCAAGAGGTATCCTTGGGTTCGCATATGGAAATTTGTATAACTTCATGGACTGTAACGAGCTTGATATGTCAAATAACTTGAAAAACTCAACACCTAAGCCTGCTACCGAACCAAATGTATCCAGAACCGCTCAAATTGTTGCAAAACCTAACCCAGCAAGTGATGTGATTGAATTCGTGTACTCCTTGCCTGAAAATAATGAAAAAGCTGAAATAAGGATTTATTCCGGACAAGGTACTTTAATTGATATTCTTTCGATCAATTCATCAACAGGCATTTATTCTTACCAACCTGGCAAACTTTTTTCAGGTGTATATGTCTATGTGCTGATCAGTAAAAATGGATCAGTACCGGGAAAATTAATTATAGTGAGATGATTTGTTGTATTTTAGCAGTGGGTAATCATTTGCCCACTGCTATTTAATTTTCAGTTATGAAAACTAGTATTGTTTTATTAACATTGTTTTTCGCAAGTCTTTTACCAACTCATATTAAAGCCCAGGAGTTTAAACCATTATGGGAGCAGTGCTACGGTGGTACGGGATGGGACGAAGCATATGGAATTACCAGGGCCGGTGATACTTATTGGGTAATTGGCGATACTCAATCAACGGACGAGGACATTAGTCACAACCATGGGGGAACAGACCTCTGGCTGATCAATGTTGACCTGGAGGGTAACCTGATCAGCGAACGATGTTATGGTGGGAGTAAGGGTGATTTTGGCTATACCGATATCTTGAAGGTAAATGAGTCAACCTTCTACATTGTTGGAGGAACAACTTCTGTTGATGGTGACATAGAACACAATCCATGGCCCGGTGATGGTGGAAATCTCTGGACGTTGAAAATTAATAGCCAACAGGAGATCATGTGGCAAAGTGTTGTGGGAGGAACCGGCCGAGATTACCTTAATGGGGCCTGTGTCACGAGTGACGGTGGCATTGTATTGCTTGCCTCATCCACCTCTGAAGATGGTGATATAACGGATCACCATGGTAATTGGGATTACTGGTTGGTGAAACTAGGTCCAGAAGGCGACAAACAGTGGACCATGAGTCTTGGTGGTGTTGGCTATGAGAATGCTGGCTCAATTATTCAAACCAATGATGGAGGTTTTATGGTTGTGGGAAGCACGGATGGCTGGGGAGGGGGGAATTACGACACGACCTGTAATTTTCATGGCTATATGTATATTGACTCTTGGGTGGTTAAGCTAAGTTCAGATCACCAGATAGAATGGCAGCAAACTTATGGAGGAAACTATCATGAATTTGGCAATGAGGTCATTGAGATAGAAGACGGGTATATTATTCTTGGATATACCATGTCAAACGATGGTGATGTAAGCGGGTTTCATGGCGACCCCGGGGATCCCCGTCATGGAGGCGATGTATGGGTAATCAAGATCGATTTTTCAGGTAACCTCATATGGCAAAAGTGTCTGGGAGGTACCTATAGAGAATTTGCCCGGAACATCTTTAAAACATCAGATGGTGGATTCATGATTATTGGGGAGACATCATCTAAAGATGGGGACGTTGAGGGCTCTCACACGATTACCCCGGGTAATTCCAAAGACGTTTGGTTCACAAAAATAAACTCAGATGGAGAACTCACCTGGCAGTATTGCTATGGCAAGGAGGGAGATGAATACCTTTATCGGGGTGTGTGGCAAAATAGCGACTTTGATTACGTTGTTGCTATCGGAACCAAAAGCGCATACTGGAGATGTAATAATAGTTATTATAATCCTGTCTTCAGGGTAGCTGAACTGGCAATGCAGTATGAGTCAATCCCTGACTATGATACATTGCAGGCATTCGTACGTGTTTTTCCCAATCCTGCACATGATCAGCTAAATATAAGTCCTATTGCTGATGTGCGAATTGAATCTGTACGTCTTTTCGATGCCCTTGGAGTGGAAGTGTTTCAACGAAAACTGGCATTTAATCAAAAAGATTACACAATTCCCGTTGGTGACTTGCCAAGGGGCATATACTATTATACAATTTACTCCGTAAACAATTCTCCCTTTATAGGAAAAGTAGTGTTAAACTAAAATTTTATTGCGCATATGCTTTGGAGTTTTATTTTTACTGTAATGAATCATCCACTAGTTTTCTTGAAAAAGACAACAGAAGTGGGGAGAGGGGGATGTTTTGCTCAAGGATTTAATAACGGCTACGCCTCGTAGTTGGATTATACGTCCGTCATTGCAAAGCGAGAGCGAGGACGGATAACAGTCAGCAACAGCCAAGCTACGCGCGGGCGGTTGATTTTGTGTCCATTAAAGACAAAACCTTCTAAATTTTGAGATTGTCATATCTGAAAGCAGAAATTCCTTGATCTCATTCCGGGCAGATAATTGAACCGCGAGTTGATCGAGTGCTGCAGAAAGATTTCGTCGAGTCACCGGATCGGTCTGGTAAAGCCGTTGCATGATCTTGAGACCATGAACTGCTGTCGAATGATCCCTTTTGAATCTGGCAGCCGCACTACTCAACGATTCACCCACAAGAAACACCATCAAGAGGATGGCCATATACCTGGCATCAACACGATCACGCTTTCGTTTTTTCTCCGGAAGATCCGTAGCCTTGTAAATACAGCTGCAGGTGTCAATGATTCTTTTGATAAATACGCCTGTGTTTGCCGGAACTTTTTCTGTCGGGATGCCTGGAATTAGGTAGGGGCTAAACTGATTATTAATGATTTGTGTGTACATTGTTGTTGGGGTGTTCTAATAAATGAGTTACGCACTATGCGCCTTTTCATCGCTTTTCTTAAATCCATTACCAACCATATACTGAATAAAGGCCCTGCCCCTTTCAGTCCAGTAAGTTGTTACAGCTGTCTTGAGATTCCCCTCGTTGTCAGTGAATGTGTGCGTTTTCGACCGGGTGTAACCTTTGTTCTGGTATTCATGATAAAGTACCCATGTTCTGCCTGATTTGTAGATGATCTTCTGCCCATGCAGAATTCTATTCAAGGTCACTGCACTCATTCCCATATCCTTTGCAATAACATTTGTTGAGATAAGGCTTTCACTCTGCAGAACGTTATTGTAGTAATGCACCATTGGAGCCGCCTTAATCAGTTCTTTTTCTTGAAGCATTGCCGTTTGAGCGAAACGTTCCTTTTCTTCGCGCTCCCGTTTTAACTCAGTCGCAAGGTTTATGATGAAGTCCGGGTTCAGAAGATCTTCCGGGTGGATGGCTGTTGCTTTGAACTTCAGAAGCTCTTTGATTCGGTCATTACACCAGATTGCAAAACTGGGGGATAGCCACCGGGCAAACTCCAAAGCCACATCTTCATGCATCCATGTCCCTACGCCGTTGATAGTCTGTATCAGTTTTAACCTATCCGTTTTTCGGATAGCTTCCAACCGCAACAGGAACTGTTCAGTAGAAGGCAGCTCTAACCATTTCCCAGGCCGTTTCCGGAATGCAGAGGCCATCTGCGTTGCGTTAAGCATTACTTCAGTATCTTTGGACCTGAAGCTTACTGGAAAGCCATTGTAATTAAACAAATTTAGATTTTCCATAAAAGCATTATTTCAAATATTCCGTTATCACTTTTTCAAACTCGTCAAAGGTCCATACTACAGCTGTAGCATATCCCTGCTTCTTTACCTCATCAAGAAACTCTTCCTGATCATCACTCAAATCATTCTTGCCGTACTTGAACTCGATGTATAGGCCATGATACCCATTTCGCGGAACAGCCAGGCAGGTATCAGACACCCCGGGAACCACACCTTGAAGCTTGAGGTTTTTTGCCTCGATCTTATTCCGGCTTCCACCGTTCGGGATGGCATAGAATAATTTCTTGTATTTTGGGTATGCATAGCGGAACCATTTGAAGCACTCTGTTTGTAGTTTTCCTTCCAGTGATTTCATGGCTTCAGTTTTTTCTTGCATATACGGCATCTTAACTCTTTACCAGTGGTGTTTATCAGGCATCTGCTTCCGCAGCGGCAGTATTTGTATCTGCTCAGTATTTCATCTATCTCATTGAAGTCACTTTCAAGCAATGTCACACCATGCTCCTGGGAGAAATACTCAACGAGTGACTGTCTCAGCTGGCTTTTCATAGCATTTGGGTAATTAATTCCTTCGTTTTCTGGTCAACCGTACGCCATCCCTGGGAGCCTTTCCATGGGAAAGGACTGCGTAGAGGTTGAACATCGCTGTAAACATGACAGTAAAGGCCCGGAAAGTAATTGACATAGCATGCATCCTCATCTTCTTTTGTCATGGGCCGGCAATCGATCAACCTGCCGATACCAATAGCATATCCATCTTTTTGAGTGAACCTGTTGTATGCCTCCATTTGATCAAAAATCCTAAGCAGATGTTCTGAACCTGAAATATTAATAACCTGGTCAAGAAAATATGGTCTCTTGCTTGAGCAGATCAACACCCATCCACGGTAATTCGTTGGCCATGTCCGGGTCTCAATTTTTCCCATCAGCATCAAATCAGCATAGGGCTGCCGCCACGAAAGAGCTTTTATAGTCATATCTGGGCTAAACTTTTCCATATCATTTTCTCCTGTCAGGGGCTTTGGCGTCGAAACTGATCACATTAAACATTTCCCGAAAACGACTTCTTAACCTTGGACCATAAAACTGTTCAATTGCATTTGCATTCAGGTTTGTAGTTATGTGTGTGAATTTATGTTCAACCGAATCGTAACGGTTTAGCAATATCTCACCGATCGCATTGACTTTATCTCCAAAATGCTTTCTCTCCTCATCAGTACCAAGGTCATCAAAGCAACACCCAATTAATTCTTGTCCATAATGGTTCATCGGGATTGTTTCCGGCGTGCTAAAATTCTTAACAACTTTAAACCCATGTTCTGCAAAATCGTATGTAACTAGTCTTACGTTAACAAGCATATAGGACTGATGCTGATTTGATGAAAAAGCCTTCATAATAACCGATTTGCCCGTGCCTCTTTCTCCCATTAGCAGGATGCCTTTAGATAGACTCAATCCATGCTTTTCGGCGTCTTTATGACCAGTAAAATACATGCATAGTAATTTTATTACCTGCTCATTGTATTGGTCAATTATGAATTCTTTTTTTATTATCCTGCTTGCTCTTTCAATAAACAATTGATACATCTCATCTTGAGAAAACTGTGTCAATTCTCTTTGTTTATCAACCTTAGCCCAATAATTCTTTGCGAGTAGTTGGCACTTCTTCTCATTTCTCGCCATTAAGATTATTTGTTCTGATGTATCCTTGCTAATGTGTATATTTTCAGGAAGAGAACCAGAAATTGCCGCTCGGCGACGTTTCTCTGACATAATAGCCCTGTTTGTCTCTTCTTCAGTCAACTCCGGAAGATTAGAGGGGTATTGCGTATCCCTCGGCTGCAGAGCGCCTCGGATCATTTGCTTTAAGGGTTGTGGTTCCATTGATCTTGTTATTATATTTACCTTCAAGGACTTTTACAAAATTGTTTGGTCTCATTAGCCAGTCAAAGTCAGCCATCCAGTCACCGGTTTGACCGGCAAGAAAATCTGAATTATTTGCTTTTTGAAACATCTCAAAGATTCTTTCATGGCCATGTTCCTTCAGCCGGGCATTGATGAACCCCCGGCGTTTTTCTGTTATTATCTGGACTTTTGGCAACCTGGTGCATATCTTATTGAATCCCTCAATGAATTCAGTATAACTTATTCGAGGGTCTAAAGGCGGTTCGTCACCGTCAAGGTGACAAGAAGATTTATCTTCTGAAGTAATTTCTTTTTCTTTAATTTCTTTTCTTTTCTTTTGTTTATTAATGTTTTCATTTTCTGAATTTATGTCAACATTATTAGAATTAATGTGAACATTTCCAATTTCAGAGACTTCTGCAAGCAAATAATCACGCTCAACCTCGACAGACTTGAACCTTTTTGTTGCATCAAAATATCGCTTTTGTATTCCCCTTGATGTTAATATACCGAACCTGTTAAGTAGGGTTTCATTAAAAAAGCCGCGCTTAACCAATTCTTTAACCACTTCGCTCACTAACGAAGGGGAGACACCATCTCCCGCACGTTTCGCAAGCAGGGCGCTTTCATCATCATTCCAGGGAGTATAATAGCCGTTGCGATAAATCTTGCACAATAACCGGATTGCAATTACTTCTCCTTTTACACCGAATCTGGCTGAGGTAAATTCAATCTTTTCATCGTTAAAGAAGTCAACGTCAAAGCTGAAGTATTTGATTCCGATTTGGTTTGTCCTTGCCATAAAGTTTTACTTGTAGGTTACGTCAACATTTACTTCGAGTCCTCTTGCCCGGTACTCATCCACTATCGTCTTTTTGTACTGGTCGATGGTAAGTTCCGTTTTGAATTCTTTCGTTCGATCCTCAACCAACTGCTCATTTTTCTTGAGTAGTATTTTCGTTCTGTATATTGTTCTCATCTTCAATCACATAATAGTTTAGCGGGAAAATACATTTCTCTCCATAAGCCCCAAACAGCCCATCTTCGCCAATAACCCTTATACTTCCATAGTGTTGGCCTACTACCTTGGCTATAAATACCCGGTGACCATTGTCCACAATAACACTCATTCCACGGGCAATATCTTTTCTCCATGCCCGGAGCTTCATCTCTTCATTGATAAGAGCAAATCCATACAGCACGAAAGGGACAAGAATGATTGCAGCGGCAATCAGAATCAGGATGAATAACCATGTTTTCATTGTTGTTCGGTTTTTTGGTTAAATAAATCAGCTACCATGTTCACAATGTCCTCCTCAACCTGTTCAGTTGCACCGGTGACCGTGTGAGCTATTTCACGCTTTGTTTGAATGATCCGGTATATCTTCTCATCAATCGTTTCCTGACCGAGGAAGTACGTACAAGTCACAGAATCATGTTGGCCGATCCGGTGACAACGATCCTCACATTGATCGCAGTCGGCTGCTGTCCATGGGAGTTCGACAAATGCGACCCTGGAGCTGGCTGTAAGTGTCAAGCCCACTCCGGCAGCTTTGATGGAACAAATGATCAGTTTCGTCTCCGGGTTGTTTTGAAAGCTATCTACAGCCTGTTGACGTTGTAAAGTGCTGTCATTGCCGGTAATAGTTACCGCTTCGGGATAATGCTTGTGAATAGCCTGGATAACCTCTTTCAGGTGAGCGAATAATACCAGCTTTTCCCCTGATTCCATGATATCATTTACAAACTCGAACACGTCTGCAAGTTTTCCCCTTGCTGAAATGTTCTTCAGTATCCCGATCAAAACCATTACTTCACCACGCAGAGCCCGAGCAATCTTCTCATCGTCGGCCTCTTTGTATTGAATCAGGTATTTAATCAGGTTTGCTTCAGCTTCATTGTACTCTCTTCGAGTGTTAATCTGGCACAATACCAACTGTCGCATCTTTGCCGGAAGGTCTTTCAACACGTCTTGCTTATCCCGCCTATAGAAGCAGTTCAGGTTGAGCATATAATTTAGTTCCCGAAGGTTTGAGGCTTCCTGAGGGCCGCTGCAATAGCGTTGAGTAAACCTTTGATACCCTCCGAACCTTGGCATCTGTTCAATGATGCCTAACTGTGATATCAGGTCCTTTGGTTTGTTTATTACCGGAGTACCAGTCAATGCCAGGATGTACTCCTTTCCGGATGCAATGCCCTTAGTGAACTTTGTCTGCTGAGTTGCTGTAGATTTGACCCGGTGGCTTTCATCGATGATCACACTCTTGAACATCCCTGTTAAATGTTCTTTGAACTTCACGTGATTAAGCCTGAGTTTTGCACCAGGGGGTACTGAGACACTCTGAACAAAATACTTCTTTAGGCTTTCATAATTGACTATGAAAACATCAACCAGCCCTGAGCTGTGATAAAGATGGAAGTTGTGTTTAACATCATCATTAAGGATCATTGCCTTTTTATGTGACCACATATGCCATTCCCTCTGCCAGTTTATCTTCAGGGATGAAGGTGCAATTACAAGGCTTGGGAATGCTTCTGCAGCTACAACAGTTGCTATGGCCTGGGCTGTTTTTCCGAGCCCTGGTTGATCTGCTATTATCAGCCTTTTCTTTTCAAGTGCATATGCAACGCCTTGGGTCTGGTAAAGAAACAGCCTTAGTTTTAAAGGTATATCGATATTCAAACTAGGCAGCGGTGGTATGTCGGCATATTGTTCTTCCTCAAGGCTGGTGGTGGTTTGAAACTTATACCGCCTGGCAAAAGCCATGACCTCATCCCTTTCGGTAAGTGGGACGAGCCAGCATTTGTTGACCGGGTCAAAACGTCTTTCCGGAAGAGCTTTAACAGCCTCTACCAAATGCGGCATGTACCGGAACATAATGCGGAAGTGTTTACCTTGTTCAGTGATTGTCATGATTAGTCTTCTTCAAGGAATTCGTCAAATTCTCCTTTAGGCTGCATCAAGGCTCTCTTGTTTTTCTCAACGTATTCACGGATATCCCAAGGCTGGATCGGTTTGATGTTGAGCTGTCCGGCAATGCTGCGAGCCATTTCTTCTGTCATCGGGTTGATGGCATAAATTGCGTTCACGTTGACGATTCGGCTGAATGCCGGGCTTGATTCGGTTTCCGGAACGTCAATTCGCACCATTGCACCTCCTGCAATGTTTTGCTCACTTACTTCTCCTGCTATACGGGTGTGGCCGAAAAGTTCTACCATCGCCCATGCTTTAAACTGTTCTGTCATTTGAATTGAATCTTTAATTGTCTATCTTGTTTAATCTCAAATTGATACTCATTGATCAGGTTGATAGCTTCCGGGACAGTGACAAGCCTTGCTATTTCATCAAATGCAAGCGTTATTCTGTGACGGTAACCATCCACCTTAACACCCTTTTTCCGGGCCCGATAGGTTAAGTTGTATCGACGTTTAACCCTGGGATCCATTTGCCTTATGACTTAAAAACCGTGTCTTTTCTGCCGCTGCTTCAACGCCCTGAATATTGTCGCCCTTGGCAATGATTTTGAGAAAGTCAATTTCAATCTTTGCAGAGTGAACAATTGTCTGAGCTGCATTGGTTATTGCCTTTGCAGTTTCTACATCCATCTTCTCACATTCATCAGCTTGAGGATCGTTGTTCGACTTGAGCCTTTCAATGACCTCAAACATATGGTCACGTAGTGCCGTTAAATCATTCTTTGCCATAGTCTTTTATTGCTTTTTTGAGTTTGTTTAATGCCATAATGGCCTGCTGTAAATCTTTCGGATAATTGTGTCGGGTATTACGAAGCATGTTTTCTTCGCGTGTGATCAGCTCAAGGTTTTCGATCCGGAAATCGGAAGTGTCGCCGTTTTTGAAAGCCACAATCTGACCTTTCGGTACCGGGCCGTTATGCTGCTCCCAGATATGTCTGTGAAGCAACTCGAATTTGCCTTTTGATATCCGAATATGAGCGTATGGGCGGCCGTGCGAATCCTTCCTGATTGAGATATATCCGTCATGCTTGGTGTTGTGAGGTTCATGGCCTTTTTTGAACCAGGTATGTTTGATGCGTTCCCGCACCTCCGGCGACATCTTTTTCCCTTTATTGGCAGGAGTATGACCTTTCTTGAACCTGTAGCGTTTGCCCACATCTGCAAGCTTTTTATTCAACCGTCCAGATTTCTCGCTCAAAAGGAATTCTTCCGATTTTTTGACACCTAAAGCCTGCGCTTGTTGGTAAACAGCAGAAACGGATACACCCAAAAACTTTGCAATCACAGAAGTGCTGATGTGCGGATACCTGCTTTTGAGATACCTTAATTCGCTACCGGTCATTATCAAAAGGTTGATTGGTTATCTACTTATTTGATGTATTCCTGATTTCCTCAGAATTCATTTCTGGCATACAGTATCTGCAGCCGTCATAATTCCTGGTTCCCCCATTCTCAACTATCAGAGTGTAAGCAGCTGATTTTGTCATATATCTCTTATGACTAATAGACTTTCCGTGTTTGCAACTGAATTTGTGTACCTCATTGAATGAGCGTGGATTCTTGCGAGTCACATAAGTGTACCCAAAAATCAACCTGATAAAGGATGCAATTGTTTCCATGGTTTATTGGTTTGATGTGAGTTCCTGAATTTTTTTCTCAATGCTTTCTTTGCGTTTGAGGTAGACCCCTTGATGTTTCAAATCGATCTCTTTCACTAGCTCAGGGTATTTCTCAGAAGCGATGCTGATAAGTGATTTTGCTTCGCTCACTTGGTAAAGAGGGGAACCTGTTTCGAGCCTGTTCTGCAGAAATGCACGGAATAATCGGTTTATCTGATTGATATCAAGTTTGGAAGCAATTTCAGTCTTTTGCTTGTTATCTATATAGCTGCCCTCAGGATTGATTTCTTCTCTTAAGGGCACATGCCCGATACTTTCAAGAAGAACAACATAAACCGCCTGCCATTCAGATTGTGAAAGGTTTTCCTCGATGTTGCTGTAGATGTTTTCTTCAAGCAAACCTTTTACATCAGTATATGTCTTTTCAAAAGCAAGTTCAGCGTTACGCTTGTCTTTCTCCTGAAGTTCCTTAATCTGTTCCTCTTTAGCCACATCAGCTCCAGATTGCTCCGATAATGACCCATTGGCCCTCTTTCCAACTGGTTCATAATACCTTACCTTCCCTTTGTCATTACCGGCCGCCATAAACACTTTGCGCACCACACCCGAAGCAATCTTCTCGTTGTATTCCTTAAGGTCATTTTCATAGTCTTTTACCTCATCAAGATAGTCTTCCATCGCCTCTTCATAGTCTTCCGTAGTTTCGTAGTAGCTTGCATCTGGTGTATCTGGTTGTTCCGGTATTGTAACCTCGCTAAACCCATTTGACCAGCTCATTTCAACAACCGGGACACCTTGCTTCTTCATTTCATTAATCCTCTTTTCCTCCTCACCGTAAATGTATCCTGGTGCACCAAGGATCACGTCTGGTTCCTCCTGCTGAACACGTTGTATCTCGCGTTCAAAGTGCCGGTTCTTTTTCTCTTTGAAACAGGTAATATTGATACATCTTCCTTGCTCCGGGGCATCAGGAAACAAAAGCGTCTCTGAGGCAGTGTTGAACTGGCAACCTATGCAAGAACCAAATGGCCCTAGTGTGACGTCATGGATATCGAAAGGTGCGTCAGACAAGTCGGTCATGAAATCACGCTCAATAGTTCTTTTGAGCTGTTTTAAACTTGGAAGTGAACCGTAAGCTTGCTCATGGTTTTTATAGCTATCATCGTAAAGTTCGATCTGGTTATCCTGATTCAACTTAGCAATCTCAAGAGCCGCTGACAGGTTGATCACTTCTTTACGGAGCAGGTCTTTAAACTCGTTAATCAGGTCGTTGAGTTTCACTCGCTGACGGATGTAAGATTCTGACTTGCCAAATCGGATACTCAGGCTGTGAACATCGTATGTTCCCTTACTGATTAAGCTTTGATAAGCTACAGCCTCTTCCAGGGGGCTCACGTCCTTTCTCTGGAGGTTCTCCGTGATCATCAAGTCGAAGGCTTCCTCGTCAGAAAGGTCTCTTAAAATTACCGGGACTTCGGTTAATCCGGCAATAACAGCAGCGGAGAGGCGGCGGGAACCACAAATCACTTCATAGATTGGGATTGTTTTTTTGATAACCGTTGTGTTTAACCTGGCAATAATAGGCTGCAATATGCCTACTTGCCTGATGCTTTCGGCGAGCTCATCAATTCCGTGCTGATCAAACTCCTTGCGTGGGTTTAATGAGCTCTCATGGAGTTGATTTGTTTTGATGTACTGAATTTGTTGTTGCATTGTTTTAAAGATTTTTATTGATAGTAAAGTTGCTGGGGGGAAGGGATCGAACCTTATATGGTTAAGAGTTACAACTTTCTGAACTCTGCGTACGCCCAAACGCGAAACCACTTTCGCCACCCCCATCCATTATGCAGCCTCAGTTTCATGTTCTACAGGTTGCTCTTCTTCGTCAAAAAGCCCCAGTTGCTTTATGAGATACTTGCCCTCGAGATAGAGTTCAACTTCGTAAACACACGCCTGAACATCATTGTAGAGGTCGCTCTCAAATTCATATGGAGCGTGTCCATCGCTGAATTTCGTGAAGGGTGAAACAAGGTTTAAAATCTTACCTGATTCAAATTCCCGGGCACCTATTAGGACAACTCCCTCATGTTCATCATCTCCACCAATTGAGAAACCTTTAACCTGATAATCATCAAGGATGCTCAGGTCGAAGTTCTCAATGTTTTCAGCAGTGATAGTTTCTGACTTTTTCATGTCGCAGATCTTCACCAGATGGATTTTCAACCGGTCAAACCTGGCAAGTAGGTCGCCATGTACCAAACCTGTGCACTTCAAAACAACTTCATTTGTGACTGGTCCGTTGCCGGTGTCAACGGATTCGGTAAGCTCGACTTCGAGGCTTCTTCCTTTGATTTTGGCTTTTTTAATTCGCTTTTCCATATTACTTTCTTTTCTGTGGCTATTTCATATTTTTCAATCAGGTGAATTGAAGCTTGGGTAACCGTGGATTCCGGATCCCCTCTGGCCCGGGTCATCTGAACAAGGAGAAATTGTTCCTCGTCAATTATGGTACTACAAGCATCAAGTTTTATCATGGCAGTTTGATCGTCAAGTATTCAGACGAAGTCCAGGATGGGGGATAGATTATCTCACCTGTATCTGGGTCAGCAACCGACATTCCGGGTTTTATTGCTTTCAGGAAATTCTCTCGATCCTTAAGCTGTTCTGAAATGCTTTGTTTATTAGAATTCAATCTTTCCCAGGTGCTGTCTTGACAATGTGTAAAATCGTAACTAGCACGACTGGCTTTAGTAACAGAGCAACCAAAGACTTTAAAAGTCTTTTCATTAAACTTTTCTGCCTCAGCTTGAATAGCTTCTTTTACTTCAGGATGCTTCCTGATAGCGTTTACAGTTTCTTCCAGATTCTTGAGCATAATCTCAAGCTGCAAGGGGTTCCGGGCACCTGAAGTGATCTCGTCCACGCACATTTGGACAAATGTCTCCCTTTCGGCTTTTGTGGAGGGGAGATAAGTGAATTGTGCAATTGCGTTTTCCATTTGAACTAAGAATTGATAATTATGAAAATGTTTCTTGTGAGTTCGATGTCATAATTGGCATCGTGGAGCATTAAGGGATCAATGCTTCCAAGGAGTCTTTCTGCGACAGTTACCAGTTTGAAGTTCGGGAGTTTTGCCCTCTGTTCAAGTAAGTGTTGTGTTGCTGAAACCATCACATCAAGCGGGTTTGACCAGAACCATGAGCCGAAGTATTGATCATTGTTTCTTTCAAAAAATGCTCTTAGAAATGCATTGTCAAATGCGGCATTGTTCCAACCGGCAAGAAAAGCTTTGTCTTGCTTGTCGTACTTGTCGATGTACTTTGATAGTATAGCGATAAGTCTTTTATAGACCTCACTCTCGGATGGATAACTGAGAAGATCTTCAAGGGTGATTCCGGAAACTTTTAAAGCAGATTCATCAATCTTGAGATTTTCTGCAGGTTTGATGCGGAATCCAAATTTATCAACAACATTACCATTAACTTCAAGGATTCCTCCAAGCTGGTGAATCCCGTGAATTTTGTAATCGAGACCTGTTGTTTCAACGTCGAAGAATAGGATTTTTGTCATTTTATTTAGTATTAAAGTGATTCAAACTCCTTTTCGAGTTTTTTGATTTCCTTTTCGAAAATCCTTCTGATTCTTGAGGCGCAATCAATAAGCTCTTCAGTCACTTTCTCTTTAAGTTCCAACGGTATGTCGTTACCGCTAGAAAAGTGGTCGTTATGGAAATCACCGTTCGAACTCCCTGGTTTTGCCTGTAATTCCAGTTTAACAGCACCAGGAGTATGAGTTCCATCCTCAATTGCACTAATTGCTTTGATTCTGGTACATAGGTCATCAATAAGCCTCTTAAGCTCGTTACCTTTTTTAAGCTGTTCTTTTTTCATGCTTATGAGTTATTAAATTGTTACTTGGTCCGGGTACTTTGGAGCCAATGGTCTGTATGAACCATCAGCTTTTTTATTGCATCGAGGACATTCTTTCTGTGGAATTACCTCGTTGTGGAAGTAAGAGTCATCGTAGCCAGAACCTTCATGTGTGTGGCCACAATGCTCACATTCATAAATTGCGGTGAAATCACGCCGATATTGGGAAATGATCTTATTGATTTTCATGACACTTTTGTTAAGAGGTGAGTGTAATTCTTGATTGTCATAAAATTGGCAAACTCCTCAGCGAGACTCTGAATGTCCTCAGAGAGTTTGTCATAGCGCAGGCAGGGGAAGGGTTCGTGAGGTATGATCTGGCCTTCAAAGCGACCCGACGGTTCAGTGCCATTATACCCTCTGATCTCAAACACATCATACCAGAAAGACTGGGCGTCAAACATGTCCAAATAGAACTTCCACTGGCACGATGAGTAATACTCTCCCCATCCAGGGTAGCTGAACTTGGTTTTTGCATCCCTGATCTGAATACCTTCAATACCATCAGCACGACCAGTCACTAACAATACAAGGTGTTTGGTATGATAGATCTTCTTAGTGGGCACCTCATGAATCATCTGTGGATGTGCATTGCGATAATTTATCGCAGGCTGTGCCTGCTCAGGCGTAAAGGTTATCCCTTCAACAGTAAGTGAACCGTTCAGTTCAAACGGCAATTCAATGATCTTGTGAAAGGCCTGCCCTAACCGGGTTTTGTCGTTGCCGACAAATCTCCCGGTTATGCTTTCGATCAAGGCTTTCTCGGTATCGTAGTCTGATACATTGTCCACCATCCGGCGAAACTTCTCAAGTATGGAAACTGATACTCTATACATAGCTACACAATCGAAGTTTGACCAGTCTGGGTTTGTGCAGCAGTGGATGGGGCAGCAGGCTTTTCAAAAGCCTTTGAGGTTTTGTTAACCACAAACCCAAGCTCTTTAGCTCTGTCGGAAACAAGCTTCCGTAAGGCCTGGCTGTATGAAAGTGGCAACTCATTGATCACAGCAAGAAGTCCGGTTAAATCATCCGGCTCAGTTACCTTTGCAATCCTGTCCTGATAGATGGCAACCTTCTCAAGTGCTTCTCTCTGCGCTTCACTCATCTGTGAGATGGCTTCTTTCACATTCTCAATAATATGGGCCATATAGGTTCTGAAAGCTGGATCGGTTTCATTCGGAATTTCTGTCACCGGAAGACGGGCAACGTTTTTCCCGATAGTGGAATCGGTTGGTTCCCACTGAATGGAGCGCTTGTTGTTGATCGTACGCATATAACCAACCTGGTCAGCGATACGAAGTAACAGGTTGTATGACTGACCGGTCACGTCCGGAATCTTTTTAACGATATCACCTTCTTTTTCATCCTTTGCATGGGCAATGATGATTAAGTCAGCGTTTTCGCTCCGGCGGTTGCTTACAAAAAGCTTGAACTCATCACCGATGGCACCATAGGCCTTGAGCTTGTTTTTAGCAGCTGAGTAGTCTTGTTTCACAACATACGACATCAGGAAGTCATCAAGGGCTGCCTTGGCTGTATCTATTCCAATTGTTTGGTAGTGGCCAAATGTGCCTGAGCTTTCCTCCGTCTGAACATCCTCCCACTTGTGGACAATTAGGGTATCCTGTCTGTTAATACTACGGTCAACTCCACGGTCAAAGTCGATTAGCAGAGGTTGATCACTTGTGTTAAACAGGGATGTTTTACCGATCCCCGGCTCCCCGTAAAGAACGATCACAACTGGTCGTTCGGGGAGGCTTTCTTCTTTTTTTAGAATTGGCATTGTTTGAAGTATTTAGGTGTGAATAACTTTCGATTGACAATTGCTTATTGGATGTGTACATTTGACCCGGCATTGTTTGAGATTAGCTCGCCCTCTGGGGTGGGCTTTTCTGTTTTAGGATCGTAATAAAGGTGTTTAATGATAAGCTGTCGGGTTGTCTCGCGGGGTTCATGAAGGTAATTACCATCACTCATTGAACAACGGTAGGTCAGGTAATTGTAAATGGCCCTGAGTTCAATGTCAGCCATAACCTGATCTTGTGTGAATTTGTTGCAGAATTCCTCATAAAGAGTCCTGCATGTTTTTTGGCATTGTTTCATCGGTATTAATGTTTAGGAATTAGGTTTTTCACTTTATTTTTAAATTGCGTACTTGGCCTAAATATTGGAGACGCATGGGCCGGAATATGAACCGATTGGCCTCTGCTAAGGTCCCTGCCAGTTTTGCTTTTTCTCCAGACAGATTCAAATGTCCCGAAGCCGTTGATCTTGATAATGTGTCCTTTGGTAATCTGCTTCATTATCACATCGCATGAAGCAGTAATAACCAATTCAGCATCTTTCTTGGGCACCCTTGTGATGCAGCTGACAATACCAGCAAGTTGTTTTCGACTGATTGTTTTTTTCATATGGCAAGTTTTTCGGCTGAATAAATTGATTCGAGTTCCGCAACTGAGTATGTTGCTTTGTGGTTTCCTAAGCCAGTTTTAATCCTTTTAATTCGGCCTAGGTGTTTCCATTTCTTCACATTTGCCTCACCAAAACGCCTGTAGGCTTCTCGCTGGCTTATTTCATCTTTTCCGTAGAGACCAACTTTCTTTAAAGCATTGAGAGCTCCAAGTTCAGCTGCAGACTGAAGAATCTGATGAAGTTTATAGGGTTCAATTTCCATGCGCAAAAAGGTTATACTTATTTGAAAAGGTCATAAAATCAGCCAGCGTATGGCTTCCTGTTTTTCTGAAAGAGGCCTTTTTGTGATTTAGTACGGTGTTAATACTGATATACAGTTTGTCGGCAATTTGGCTCTCGTTAAGGCCGGCGTGGAATAGCTTCATCACTTGAAGTTCTCGCTCAGAAAGACTACTGTTGAATTTTGGGTTGCAGATAACCTGGTCATACTTGCATTCTCCCCTCATTGGGCAGGACACAAACTCAAACTTGAATGTACATGAATCAAAGTCAAGCACATTGTCAAAGTTTCCGAAGTTGCATTTGAGAAACCGACGGACAATCAGAAATTCATAATAGAATAAGGAGTCTGATGAAGCTTTGTAGGCTTCACTCATTGCTTTGTATGCCTCAGGATAACTTTCTCTAATCCTGGCGATCATACCTGTAATAAATTCCCTGTGACGTGGTTCAAGCTTAAAATGTGCTTGCCCGGCCGGAGCAATCATTACTTCTCCCTCTGGGGTACTGTAGGTTTCGAATATCATGGGAAGAGTAATTCAGGTGAAACACCAAGTTTTTCAGCTATCAGGCTTTTTTTGAGGGCATCCGGTTTGTATTCACCGGCAATCCAGCATCGCACTGTTGTTTCTGAAACCAGGCAAAGGGCTGCCATTTCTTTTATAAATCGCGCTCTTGGAGTTTCATCTGATTTATCAGGTAGGATAAAGTACTGCCCCCTGAAAGTCATTTTTTCTTTTTCGGACACAACATAGTTGCTTTTGCGACCTCTCTTTTTGTATATTCGCTCCATGTAATAGTAATTTTCGGTACAAATATACAGAATATTACAGATTTGTCAAGTATTTTACATATAAATTTACTAATTAGACTATAAATGACTGATTCAGAAAGAATAAAATCTGTATTAGATCACTTGAAGATGACTGTTGCTAAGTTGGCAAGAGAATTAGGTTATGCTAATGCCACAAAGATTTATAATGTGACTCAAGGACTTAATGGAATTAGTGTTGAGTTGGCTAAGGATATTACAGATAAATACAGAGAAATTAATTATGAGTGGTTGAAAGAAGATAAAGGGAGCATGTTGATTAATGAGACAATTAAAGTCAAGGAAGATTATGGAACATTTACTGATTTAGTGATGGTTCCTAAGCTTGTGCTTGATGTCTTATCCAGTCAACAAAGGACAATTGAAAATCTAAGCGAGATATTAAAAAAAAAAATTGATGATAGGTAAAGTAACAAGACATATCCTTGTTTTCTGAACTACTTAATATCATTGGATGCATACCAGTTAAAAATACCTAAGATGAATAGAAAAATACAAGTTGCTATCTTATTGCTGGTCATTTTAACAAGCTGCAAGAAAAAAGACACTCCAGAACCACCATTGTCTGTTGACATAAACAGTATTTCACTTTTCACAACAGAAACACATCAGATTGTTGCTACGGGACCTAAGAAAATTGAATACTCAAGTTCTGATGATTATTTCGCAACCGTTTCCAATACTGGTTATGTAAATGCACGAAAAGTTGGATATAATGTAATTCTTGTCACCTCAAAAAATGAAACCATTACGGTAACATGTACAATCAAGGGAAGAGTTAATCTTTATCATGAGCCTTCAATATCATGGGGAGATTCTAGGGGATCGCTAATTTCCAAGTTGGGGACACCAGACTATCAAAGCCAAACAGCAATTGGCTATTTTGGTACGACACCAGGTCTTATGGCGACTTTGTATCTTTTTGATGGCAATGACAGGTTAGATGCTTCTTCAGTAGCTATTACCATGCCATATACAGCTGATCTTGAATCGTTTCTTTCTGAAAGATATGTTCCTTATGATCAAGGTGTTGAATTCGATTCTTTTTACTTAAACGCATTCGAAATTAGTAAGGCATCTCTTTCTGTTGGAACAGTTTTGTCAGATGATTCAGCTTATTGGATGGTTATCTATTTACCGTACCCTCCGGTAAAAATCACGGCCAAAACCGTTGATCATGTTACTAAACAAGTTAATTTGTGTATTAAATAGGTATGGGCATGCAACCAGAGGAAAGCAAAATAATAATCGGCAGATTCTTTCAAGCGTTGGATCATCTGATCGAGACTAAAAGGATCAAGGGTGTTTCAACATTTTGTCGTTACCATGGGATTAACAGGGGAAATCTGATTAAGCAAAAGAATGACCCAGATAGGGCTTTATTCAAGGTTTCCTGGCTCACGCCCCTTGTCCGGTACTATGGCATCAATCCCCGGTGGCTGCTGACAGGGTTTGGGCCCATGATCAAGAAAAGGAAAGATTGATAACATGTATTTGGCATCAACAATATGAATGACTTGAAGATTGACGTGAATAATTAATCATAAGCGACCGGATTTCTGTTCGAGTAAGCCTTTCAAATAGGGTCACTTAAATACATAATTCAGTTTTTCTTGACAAATGTGCTACTTTGTACTACATTTATTCTACTTTTGTTGCAAATTATCATTATACACACATCTTCTCCTAATCACATTTCAAATGTGTAACAATGGGAAACAATCATTTTAACGTAGATAAATCGAAAGCAGTGTTGCTCTATATTGCTAAGCAATTGGGAAAAGTTGACCTGCACAAATTGTTTAAAATTCTCTACTTTGCAGAGAAAAAACATTTATCTATTTATGGTAGGCTAATAGTCAATGATACATACTTTGCAATGAAGAATGGGCCTGTCCCATCTTATATTTATGACATTTTGAAAGCAATTAAAGGTCAAGGATTGGTTTTGAAAGAAGTTCATGATAGTTTCTCGGCTGCATTTGAATATCTGGATAATAATACAATCATTGCAAAGGAAGATCCGAATATGGATTATTTGTCACAGTCAGCAATTTCGTGTCTTACAGAATCAATTTTTGAGAATAAAGACCTTTGCTTTAACACCCTCTCTGACAAATCACATGATATTGCATGGAATAATCCAAGGCCAGATAATTCCATGGATATGTACAAGATTGCACTTGCAGCAGATGCAAACATCGAGATGCTGAAATATATTAGCGAAGTTGAGGAGAATCGAAATCTTGAGTTTGTCTAATGTCACCTTTAAGCGATCAATTTCCTGATGCCTTTAGGCAATCATATGTTGATGGTAAAATTGTTATTGGCTCGGTATTTAAAATCTTTCTGCCTTTTACAAATCCCCCCAAAGAAAAAATAATCATAATTATAGGGTTTGAATGTTCTAAGGTGTTTATTGGGATTTGTATAATTAATAGTGAGATAAATCTTAATGTTATTAGAAGTGAAGAGTTGAAACTTTATCAATACCTTATTCGCAAGAGAGGCAATGAATATTTGAAGCATGATAGCTACGCAGACTGCTTAGAAATTTACCCTATTAGATATCAAACAATACAGGAATTGCTTTTAACAAAACCAAAAGCCTACTTAGGGCAAGTTAAACCAGATGATCTGCAAAGGATAATGGATATGATCAAAGGTTCACCCACAATTGACAAAATTACTCTTGAAAGATTTGGCTTGAGTTAAACTTGAATTATCTCCGCTACTTCCTTATTCGCCCTATCAATCGCAGACCAGTCCTCTTTCACGTAGATATCCGTTACCCTCATTGCCGTGTCAACATGGTTCAATGCACGGTGAACAATATGCCGATCGATGCTACAATCATTGACAGCGATTGTTGCCCAGGAGTGCCTGGCAGCATAAAAGGTCAAGTCCGGTATACCAATCATTTTCCCGATCTGTTTTAACCCTTTGTTGATTGCCTGATTGAAGTTATCCGGAGAGCTGTATCTCTTATTGAAAATAGATTTGCCCTTGATCGAATAACACTGAAGTATCTCCATCGCTTCCGGCTCAACCTTGATGCTTATTTCTGCCTCATCTTTTCTTCGGGTCCTGGTCTTTTTTCTTTTATAGGTAATCCGGCCATCCAAAATAGGGGGAAGCTCGTATAGATCTGCTGAATTGATCCCACACAAATAAAACGAAAGCATAAAACAATCCCTGGCCAGAGTTGCCCGGTTTGAATTCTCTGGAAGCTGAATATCCCTGATCATCCTAATCTGGGTAGGCGATAGGGCTCTTTTCCTTGTCGGTGCCTCAGATGGAATCTTGAATTTGGAGAAAGGAGACACATATACCTTTATTATACCGTGATCTTCATCATTGAATTCACGTTTGGCCCGGTTAATGACAGCTTTATAAATTCCGGTGTAAAGTGATAAGGCCCGGGAACCAGTTTTCTTGACTGCGGATTTCCTGCCTCTTACATTGGAATGTTTCAGAAATGTTGCATAATCAAAGAGCAGCTTCGATGTAATCTCATTGATATCAATCGTATCTCTATTCAGGAAGTCCACAAAAGAGTTGATCGCTGCATTGTAAAGCCGGTACATGCCGAGCCTGTTTTCCTTCTTGAACCCTTCAGCAATTTTCCGTGTATAGGAAATGAAGTCAATTGAATCTTCAGAATAGTTCGTCAACCGGTCATAGAGTTGGTCAGTGTTCAGTCTTTCTGCTGCAACTCCCAGTGACCGGACTGCATCTCTGTAGTGCTTTATAAGGGCATCAACATCATCCTTAATTGATTCACTCTTAATCTTACCACTTCGGGTAAGGTCTTCCGGAGTGAGATAGATTTCCGTCTTAATAAGTTTTCGCTGTCGTTTGTGGAGCATCTGGATGAACACCCTGGAAGTGCCATCACTTTTGACATACGGGAACACTGGTTTGAAGGTTGCCATAGCCCTGAAATTTTTCTGAAACTATTCTGAAACATTTTGAAGCAAAATAACAAAATATTTGCTGAATTTGCGGAAAAAAGAAAATGAGCACCCTTTGTTGAGTGCTCATTATCGCTGGTTTCCTGTGTGAGCGGGCAATGGGGCTCGAACCCACGACCCTCAGCTTGGGAAGCTAATGCTCTACCACTGAGCTATGCCCGCCTTTGCGGCAAAATTAAGAAAACATTGCCTTATTGGCCCAGGTAACAAAACATTTTTCACATGATCAACACATGCACCGGCAGTCATCACCTAATTCCAGATTCATCAAAGGAAACTTAAAAACCAAAGTTCCTGCCCCAACGGAAACAAACCTGACTTTACCCGCATTGCAACTGTCTTGCACTCCGGTCATTTTCACCCTTTCAACACATTGAAATGACTACCTTTGCGTGAACAAGTACACGCTTTATATGGGATTTTACGACTTGCTGAACGGCGCAATCATCCTGACACTCATTGTGTTTGCACTTATTTATCTGTGGGACTGGGCCAAAGGACATGACAAAAAGCCCGGATTATGGGTTACTTCACTCAAATCGGGTCTGGTCAGTAAGTCGGTGAGATCGCTCTATCGCAGCTACGCGGACAAAGACCGCTTCATGTTGTTTTGGTTACAGCTAAACCGTCTTGAGCATGAGGGAGTTTCCGGAGCCATTGCCGAACTGGGTGTTTACCGCGGGCAGACAGCAGCCTTGCTTCGCCAGCTGGCACCAGACCGGCCTTTACACCTGTTCGATACATTCAGCGGCTTTCGCGCTGACGACCTTAAGGATGAATCAGGTGAGGCTGGCACCTATACCACTGCCAACTTTGCTGACACCAGCCTCAGTTTTGTAAAAAACAAGTTGGGCAATCAGCCCGATATTCATTACCATGCAGGAAACTTCAGTGAGGTGACAGCGCAGTTGAGCGATACGCTTGAATTTGCCCTCGTAAGCATCGATGTTGACCTGGAAAAACCAACAGCAGAAGGACTAGCCTGGTTTTACCCCCGGCTTGTTAAAGGTGGTGTGCTGGTTGTACACGATTACAATCCAAAATGGCCCGGACTGATGCAGGCTGTGGATGATTTCTTGCGAACAATACCCGAAAGCCCGGTGCTCATGACTGACCGCGACTCAAGCCTCATCATCGTAAAAAACAGGTAAATAAAAGGTTTAGTTGTCTCTTGCAGCTTCCTTAAGGCTTCATCAGCCTCCTGAAATCATGTGAAGCACCTGAACCCTGTCGCCACTGCGTACCTTTGCTTGGTCGCGCTGATCGGTCTTCACCAGCTGTTCGTTTACCTTGGTCACAAGCAACCTGAATGTGAAGTTCTTATAGCGTATAAGCTCATTCACCGTCATTTCATCGCCCGGGATTGTTTCAGCCGTATTGTTTAGTATAATCTGCATAAGGTCGTTTTTTATTCGCGCAACAACAGTTCAAGGGCTAGGTTTGCCTGCATATTGGCCACAATACCCACACGGGGAGCAAGCGGCGGAAGCTCCTCATCAATTTCCGAAACCAAATCGCCACAAACATACACCTGTTCGTCCCACTGCTCCTGCCTGATGAGTTCCGACTTGCCAACACCGGCCATGCCCAGACCCATGATAAGGATTTTATCGCTCAAGCAACTCATCACACTTTCAGCAAGCATCTGCTTGGACTCGGCGCGATCGAAAGCTTCTATAATCAGGTCACAGCCGGCAAAAATTTCCTTTACTTTGTCTGCTTCCAGCCGCATATCCCAAGCAGTGATGCTGAGGCTGCAGTCGACAGCCAGCATATTGTCCGACAAAGCCTTTACTTTCTTTTCGCCGAGCTGGTTCCTGAAATAATACTGCCTGTTGAGGTTGCTCTCCTCCACCACATCAAAATCGACGAGCACGAAATGTTTCAGTCCTATTCGGGCAAGCGCCATGGCAGCATTTGAACCCAGGCCACCACAACCGGCAACGCCTACGGTCTTTTGTGCCAGCCTTCGCCTGATCTCTGTTGCGGTCATGTTCCCTGCATTGTTAGTTGATGCAAAAATAAGCAATGCATCGGTTATTTGCTTCTTTCATCTTCCGAAGCAGAAATTGCTACTAGTTATTCATTCACACTCCTCTCTAAACACAGCGCAATGGCAAATCGCCAGTCGGGCCACGGGTGCTTAGCAGTCGGAAATTTATAACCATTCTAAATATTCTGCTAATCACATAGGCCGCAAAGCCTTAATACCGGCTCTTTCGATATGCAATCTAGTGCATATTGCTATTATTGAATGAATTAAATGTGAAAATTGAATGCAAATTTGTATTTTTGTGAATTAAATAACAAACGTATCTAATAAAACACCGGAATATGGAAATTGCCGAAATCAAACAGAAGCATAAGCTGCTGAAAAGCTGGAAATACGATTGGACGCCACTTGATAAAGGCTACACAGATAAAATCTTGTATGTTAACCTGTCGGACAACCACTTAGCTGCAAAAAATGTTCCTTTACAGATGAAGGAAAAATTCATCGGTGGCCGAGGCTACGGACTCAGGCTGTTGTGGGATGCCACTACCCCAACCACCAAATGGAACGATCCTGATAATGAGATCATCATCTCTTCAGGTCCTATCGGCGGCATCACCCAGTATTCCGGAACAGGAAAATCGATTTGTGTGGCCCTATCGCCACAAACCGACTCAGTCATGGACAGCAATGTGGGTGGATTCTTTGGTCCCTTCCTGAAATTCTCGGGCTTCGATGCCATTGAGCTTCAGGGCAAGGCCAGCGAAGATGTCATCCTGTTTATTGATGGCGTGAACCATGTGATCGAAGTGCTTGCTGCTCCAGCCGAACCGATCGATAGTCATGTGCTTGCCGAGGTGCTCACGGATATGTATGCCGACGATGAAAAAGACAAGAAAAATATAGCCGTTGTATCAGCCGGAACCGCAGCTGATCATTCCCTCATCGGGATGCTGAACTTCAGCTTCTATGATTCGAAGCGCAAAAAAGTAAGGCTTAAACAAGCTGGCCGTGGTGGCATTGGAACTGTTTTCCGCGACAAAAAGATCAAGGCCCTCGTAGCCAAGATTCCTGGTGTTAAAGGCAATCTGAACAATGTGATTGACCTGAAAGCCATCATGGAACGTGGCCAGAAGTTCAACAGGGAGATGCGCGAACTCGATGACAAACAGGCCGAAATGCGCACCAAGGGTACAGCCCACCTGACCAATGTAATGAATGATTATGACCTGCTTCCCGTACATAATTTCAAGTTTGGCAACCATCCTGAAGCCGACAAAATTCATGGTGAGGTATGGAAATCGAAATTCACCCAGGGCATACCCGATGGTTGCTGGATTGGCTGCAATATGGCCTGCGCCAAAGGTGTCGACGACTACCTCTTGCGCACCGGCCCTTATATGGGAAGCAAGGTGATCATCGACGGTCCCGAATATGAAACAACCTCTTCTCTGGGTTCAATTGCAGGTATTTTCAACCCCGACTTTACCCTCGAAGCCAACTTCTATTGCGACACCTATGGCATCTGTACAATCACCTGGGGAACCATCCTCGGATTCATCATGGAATGCTACGAAAACGGCATCCTGAATGAAGAACGCACCGGTGGCCTGAAGCTGAATTTTGGCAATGCCGATGCCGCCATGGAACTACTGCACCAGCTTGGTCGTGGCGAAGGCTTTGGCGTAACCGCCGGAATGGGTGTACGCAAGCTGAAAAAACTATTTGCCGACAATGGCTGGGGCGACGCGGGCTTCATGCAGGATATCGGCATGGAAAACAAAGGTCTCGAATACAGCCAGTATGTGAGCAAGGAATCTCTGGCACAGCAAGGCGGTTACGCAATGACCAACAAAGGTCCGCAGCACGACGAAGCCTGGCTTATCTTCATGGATATGGTCAATAACCAGATTCCAACTTTCGAAGCCAAAGCCGAAGCACTGCACTACTTCCCCATGTTCCGCACATGGTTCGGGCTTGTAGGCTTGTGCAAACTTCCATGGAATGACGTGGAGCCTGAAAACAACCACGAAACAGCAGAACCTGCAAAGGTTCCTGAACATGTCGATAATTATGTGACAATCTATAAGGCCGTGACTGGCAAGGAATTCGATAAGCACGAAATGATCCGCCAATCAGAACGCGTATACAACTTCCAACGCATATTTAACCTGCGCCGTGGATTTGGTGTGCGTAAATACGATGCCCAGCCTTACCGTGCTGCAGGTCCGGTGACTGTTGAAGAATATGAATCACGCGCCGAACGTTACGACAAACAGCTGAAAGAAGTTGTTGGCTATGACCCGAATGGCAAATCCATCCCCGAAAAAATGGCCAAAATGCGCGAGTACCGCGAAAACCGATACGAGCAATTGCTCGATGCCGTATACAACCGCCGTGGCTGGACGAAAAATGGCGTTCCAAAAATATCACACCTGAAAGCCCTGGGCATGGACTTACCGGAGTTGATTGAGTTGGTTGCACCTCACCAGGAAGATTAGTGTTAATTGGATAGGTCTGAACCAGACTAAAACGTTAAGCCGCCCCCGAAAGGGCGGCTTTTTTTCGTTTATAAATACCCGTTTATCGCCTGTTGCCGGTTAGTCAGGAAACCTTGTCTGACCCAACCAGGCTTATTTCGGTTTGATTTTCGATATGCAATAAGAGTCATATCGAAAATCTGTGTATTTTTACAATTCAAAAAATCCCACTTATGGACGATGACAAACCACCCAGACTCAGCAAGAAAGACGTCTTTTTGAACTACAAAATATGGCTTTCAGGCATTACCGGCGATGGCATGATTGATGAAACAACCTATCGCTTGCTTATTGAAATTGGTAAGCTTGGTTCGCTGAAGGCTGCTGCCGACGCACAAAAAATCAGCTATCGCAAAGCCTGGGGCGACCTCGAAAAGGCTGAAGAAATACTGGGATATGCTCTGACTGACAAGCAACGGGGAGGCAAAGATGGCGGGAATTCGGCACTGACACCTGCAGCCCTCAGGTTGCTCGAAGCCTATCGCGCCCTACAACAAACCTTCGACGACAGTGTGGAAGAAGCCTTTAACGCGTTCAAAGCAAAACTTAAACCTGAATGAAAATACCCCAAATTACAAAGTCAATTGTAGCTATTCTGTTGTTGTTCACTTCAGTAGCATGCAGCAACCGGCAGGGAAAGGAAGAAATCATCGTTTTCCACGCAGGAAGCCTCAGTATGCCATTGCATAAGCTCAGCAAGGCTTTTAGTGATGACTATCCGGAGATGAAACTTGTGACTGAAGCAGCAGGGTCAGTTGCTTCGGCAAGAAAAATCACTGACCTTCACCGGGATGCTGATATCATGGCTTCATCAGACTATGTGGTCATTGACCAGTTTCTGATCCCTGATTACGCCTCATGCAATATCCGTTTTGCAACCAATTCGCTGGTGCTAGCCTATATGGACCATTCAGCTTATGCCAAAGAGGTGAGCACCGAAAACTGGCTCGAAATTCTGAAGCGGCCAAAGGTAAATATCGGCGTGTCGGATCCCGACGCTGATCCCTGTGGTTACCGTTCTCGCCTGTGCCTTGAACTGGCAGAGCGTTTTTACGCACAGGACAGCCTTGTAAATCGCTTGCTGACAGGCGACAACTGCTATGTTAGGCCTAAAGAAACCGATCTTGTTTCGCTGCTTGAAACAAAAACCATCGATTATGTGTTAATCTATAAAAGCGTCGCAAAACAACATGGACTTAACTTTGTAGCCTTGCCCGACTCCATCAACTTATCGAAGCCCGAACTGAACGCCTGGTATGCTGCTGCATCTGTCGACATCAGGGGAAAAACGCCTGACGAAGTCATCCATGTTCAGGGAGAAGCCATCACCTATGCCATTACCGTCCTCAATGATGCACCACATCAGGAAGCAGCCTGGACATTCATTTCCTGGCTACTTGACCCTACAAAAGGTGGAAAGATCATTAAGGGCTGCGGCCAGGAGCCCATTTATCCTGCCAAAGTAAACAGCTGCAAAGGACTACCCGCCGACGTGCTTTCAAAAACAATACTCAACGACAACCTTTATTAAACAACACTTATGCAAATGCAACATATCTGCCCAACCTGCGACATCAGTCCGGCCCTTGACCGGTTAGGCATTAAACCTGTAAATTTGGGTGCCAGCACAGGTGCCGAATGGATTGAAACAAACGGTGCCCTGCTCGATTCATTTTCATCATGCGATGGCCGCCTTATCGCCAGTGTAAAACAGGGTAGCTGGGACGATTACGAAACCATTATGGAAAAAGCCCAGGAAGCCTTCAAGGTGTGGCGGATGATTCCCGCTCCCGAAAGGGGCGACATCGTGCGACAGATGGGCAACGAGTTTCGCCGTTACAAAGAAGACCTCGGCAGGATGGTCAGTTACGAAATGGGGAAAATCTACCAGGAAGGCCTGGGAGAAGTACAGGAAATGATCGACATCGCTGATTTCGCCCTGGGAATTTCGCGCCAGCTTTATGGCTCAACCATGCACAGCGAAAGACCAAAACACCGCATGTATGACCAGTATCACCCGCTGGGTATCGTTGGTGTGATCACTGCCTTTAACTTTCCGGTAGCTGTTTGGGCATGGAACGCCATGCTAGCCCTTGTAACAGGCAATGTGGTTGTATGGAAACCCAGCTCCAAAGTACCCTTGTGTGCAGTGGCCATTCACAACATCATTGCCGGCGTGTTGAAACGGAACAATGTGCCGGAAGGCGTTACCAACCTCATCATTGGCAGCTCAAAACATATCGGCGACAATTTCCTTGCCGACAAGCGCCTGCCCTTGATCTCATGCACCGGCAGCACAGCTGTTGGCCGCAGGGTTGGCCGTATTGTGGGTGAACGCCTCGGACGCACCCTGCTTGAACTTGGTGGAAACAATGCCATCGTGGTCACCGAAAACGCAAATCTCGATATGGCCCTTCGTGCCACCGTTTTTGGCGCTGTTGGCACCACCGGCCAGCGATGCACCTCCACCCGAAGGCTCATCATTCACGAATCTGTGTACGACAAGTTCAGGGATCAACTCATTTCTGCTTTCGAACAGGTCAGGATTGGCTGTCCGCTCGACCCCAATGTGCTCGTTGGTCCGCTCATCGACAAGGGCGCAGTGGAGGCATTTCAGTTTGCTCAGGAGCAATTGCTGAAAGAAGGAGGCAGGATACTCACCGGCGGAGAGGTGCTCAGCGGACCGGGCTATGAATCAGGTTGCTACGTAAAGCCAGTGTTGGCCGAAGCCGAAAACCACTATCACATCGTGCAGGAGGAAACATTCGCCCCCATACTCTACCTCATGAAATACAAAACCATCGATGAGGCAATCGCCATGCACAACAATGTGCCTCAGGGTCTTTCATCTGCGATTTTCAGCACGAATATGCTCGAAACGGAGCGCTTCCTTTCGCACGAAGGTTCTGATTGTGGCATTGCCAACGTCAATATCGGTACCTCTGGTGCTGAGATTGGTGGCGCCTTCGGTGGTGAAAAAGACACAGGAGGCGGGCGTGAGTCGGGCAGCGATGCCTGGAAAGTGTATATGCGCAGGCAGACAAACACCATCAACTACAGCACCGAATTGCCTTTTGCACAAGGCATTAAGTTTGTGTTGTAAGGCTTATAGCTTAACTCGTTTGATTGACCCTAAAATTCGATTGCACTTTTACAGTGTGCAATTTGGGTTAAATTTGCAACCTAAACTTTCAGGATGAATAACCATGCAAAATTTATTGAGGCGATCCAGTCTGGCTATGCTTTCAAAGGAGAATCACTCGTTTTAGGGGGAGCAATGTTGGATGGTAAAGCCATCGAAGGGCTTCAGGTTCAGGCTCCCCTCAGGATGTTTACCCGTCATGGACTGATTGCCGGGGCAACAGGTTCGGGCAAAACAAAAACACTGCAAATGCTGTCGGAAAGGTTATCAGACAAAGGCATTTCGGTGTTGCTGATGGACGTCAAGGGTGATTTAAGTGGGCTAACCCAGGCAGGAAATGACAATCCCAAAATCAGGGAGCGCCACCAAAAGATAGGTACTGAATGGCATGGCTGCAGCTATCCGGTCGAGTTTCTTAGCCTTTCGAATGAAAAGGGTGCCCGTCTCAGGGCAACAATCAGCGAATTCGGGCCTGTATTACTCAGCAAGATCCTCGACCTGAACGATACCCAGCAAGGACTTGTTTCACTGGCCTTCAAGTATTGCGATGACCGGAGTTTGCCTCTGCTCGATGTAAAGGACTTCAGGGCCGTGTTGCAACACATCTCGGGCGAGGGCAAAGAGGAAGTGCAAAAGGAATACGGGCTGATCAGCAGTTCCACAGTGGGCACCATCCTGCGCAAACTGCTTGAACTTGACCAACAGGGCGCTGATGTCTTTTTCGGCGAAAAAAGTTTTGATGTGGAGGACCTTGCTCGCCTAGACGAAAACGGCCGCGGCTACATCAACATTTTGCGGCTGGTTGACATCCAAAGCAAACCCAAGTTGTTTTCAACCTTTATGTTGTGCATGATGGCCGAGATTTATGAAAAATTCCCTGAACGTGGCGATGTTGACCAACCAGAACTGGTCATCTTTATCGATGAGGCACACCTTGTTTTCAATGAGGCCTCAAAGGCCCTGCTCAGCCAGATTGAAGCCATCGTGAAGCTTATCCGCTCGAAAGGTGTCGGCATCTTTTTCTGCACACAAAACCCGCAGGATGTGCCCGAAGCTGTACTGAGTCAGCTGGGGATGAAAGTCCAGCACACCTTACGCGCCTTCACTGCCAACGATAGGAAAAACATCAAACAACTGGCAGAAAATTATCCGCTAACTGCCTTTTATGAAGTTGATCAAACCATCACCGAACTTGGCATTGGCGAGGCTTTTGTGACACTCCTCAACGAAAAAGGCAGCCCTACCCCACTGGTGCATTGCCTGCTATGCGCTCCCCAATCGCGCATGGACATCATCAGTCCGGCCGAAATGGATCGTGTAATCAGCAATAGCCGGCTTGTCGACAAATACAACCAAACCATCGATCGCGAAAGTGCGTTTGAAATGCTGCAGCAGAAGGTCATTGCTCATCATGAAACAACTCGCGAAGACAGCACACCAAAAGACAGAACATCATCAAAGGCAGAACCTACAACCTTCGAGACCATCATGAAAAGTCCGGTAACCAACACGATTATCCGTGAGGTTACAAGGGGGTTGCTGGGTGTGCTTGGTTTGAAAACCTCCGCGCCACGACAAAGCAGGACTCGCAGAAGATATTAATACCACAGGCAGGTCTGCGCGCTGGGCAATCGAAAATAATTCATTTCCGTAGGTTGAATTGGTTTACTTTTGCCGGCTTAAATTAGTCACCATGCTGCATCAGTCCTATACAGGGGAAATGGCTGCCCTGCTTGTGGCGGTTTTCTGGACCATCACAGCCTTGTCGTTTGAAGTCGCCAGCAAGCGTGTAGGTTCACTCGCAGTCAACATATTACGACTTGGTTTCGCCCTTGTTTTTTTATCTGTTTTCTCTTATTTCTATCGTGGGTTTTTTCTGCCAACAGATGCCTCACCCCATGCATGGCTCTGGCTGAGCCTATCGGGATTGGTTGGCTTCGTGTTTGGCGATTATTTTCTGTTTCATTCCTACACCCTCATCAGTTCGCGCATCGCCATGCTGATCATGACTTTTGTGCCTCCGGTAACCGCACTTATCGGCTGGTTAGTCCTCGGCGAACGCATGATCATGCAACATATACTCGGAATGGTGCTCACTGTTTCCGGCATTGGCATCACCATCTTCAGCCGCAATAGCGAAAGCGGAAAGCTGCATATGCATTATCCCATGAAAGGCATCATCTATGCCTTTCTTGGTGTGCTTGGACAGGCCGGCGGATTGGTACTCAGCAAACTGGGAATGGGCGAATATGACCCTTTTGCATCAACGCAGATTCGCATCATTGCCGGGTTTATCGGTTTCGGATTGATCTTTGCACTTACCGGTAAAGCAGGACTGATCCGCATTGCCTTAAAAAACAGAAAAGCAATGCTTGGCATCACTTCTGGCTCATTTTTTGGACCATTCCTTGGTGTTTCATTTTCGCTGGTGGCCATTCAGCACACCAACACAGGCAATGCCGCCACCTTGATGGCCATCGTGCCCATATTGATTATTCCTCCGGCCGCTTATTTTATGAAACAAAAAATAAGGCTGATGGACATCATTGGTGCTGTGATCAGTGTTGGAGGCGTGATTCTCTTTTTCTTCTGATCAGGTCCAACAGCAGTTTTTTTCGGTTAGCGGTTTTCATGTCAATGACATTTTTTCATTGTCAGCCTATCATGCGTCTTCATTGTAAGCAATTTTCAGGTCAAAAATGATAAATGCTGTGGTAAATGATGCCATGGTTTCGGCAAAACCTGCTAAATTTGAACGCCAATAATATTTTTAATTTAACATAACGTAATATGAAGACATTCAGACGCTTAACTGTATCGCTAATGACATTGCTATTCACGGCATCATTGATCAGTGCGCAGGAAGCTGAAAAAACAGAGAAAAAAGGCTATGTGTTTACCATGGTTAAGGAAATCCCACACACCGCGGTACCAAACCAGTACCGCTCAGGCACCTGCTGGAGTTTTTCGGGCATTGGCCTGATGGAAGCCGAAATCCTGAGGATGAGTGGCAAATCAATTAACCTTTCCGAAATGTTCGTTGTTCGCCATTGTTACGATGACAAAGCCGTTAAATATGTCAGGCTGCATGGTAGCCTCAACATGGCTCCAGGAGGAGGGTTCAGTGATGTGGTTTATGTAATCAAAAAATATGGTATTGTTCCTGAAGAGGCATATACCGGTTTGGTCATCGGAGAAGAAAAACACACCCACGGCGAAATGGACGATGTGTTGAAAGCATACACCGATGCGGTGATGAAAAACAGCAATCGCAAACTGACACCGGTTTGGCATCAGGGGTTCGATGCATTGCTTGATACTTACCTTGGCGCTTATCCTGCTAAATTTCCTTACGAAGGCACAGAGTACACCCCACAGACTTATGCAGCCAGCACCGGGCTCAATCCTGATGACTACGTTGAACTGACCTCATACACCGACCATGAGTTTTACAAACCATTTATCATGGAAATCCCTGACAACTGGCTCTGGAGTGAATCCTACAACCTGCCCCTGAGCGAGTTAATGGAAGTTCTCGACTACGCCATCGAAAATGGCTATTGCGCTGCCTGGGGAGCTGATGTTAGTGAAAAAGGCTTCTCCTGGAAAAATGGACTGGCTGTTGTTCCTGAAGACAACAAAAGTGATTTGACAGGTACCGAAAAAGAAAAGTGGGAAGCATTAACCAAAGAAGAAAAGCAAAAAGCCATCTATGGCTTTGAAGAAATCGTGAAGGAAAAGGTCATTTCGCCCGAAATGCGTCAATTGGCTTATGATAACTATGAAACCACCGACGACCATGGCATGCTGATCGTGGGGCTTGCCACGGACCAAAATGGTAACAAATACTATAAAGTCAAGAATTCATGGGGAGCTGAAGACCATAAATACAATGGTTATCTCTTTGCCTCAGTTCCTTTTGTACAGCTTAAAACCATGAATATAGCAGTTCACAAAAACGCCATACCGAAAAACATCCGGAAAAAACTGGGTTTATAGTCCTTTTACTGCCCAGTGAGGGCAACACGTGGCAGGTGTCGCAAAACGATTGTTTTGTGACACCTGCTTTTTTATGATCTTTGCTGCATGAAATCATTCTACAGGACTCATCAACTTGTTTTCTCACTGCTGGGAGGAATTGTCCTGTTATTTATAATTGCCCCGTTAGCTTCACTCCTGCTCTCGCGCAGCCCCTCAGAACTGATGAAAGCTGCTGGTGAGCCGGCAATTCGTGAAAGCATTCTGCTTTCCCTAAGCGTGGCTTTTATGGCCACCCTGGTTGCAGGCATACTGGCGGTACCGCTGGCCTGGCTGCTGGCCCGGCGCAACTTTCCGGTCAAGAGCTTTGTTTCGGGTATCATCGATTTACCCGTCATGATCCCACACTCTGCGGCCGGAATTGCTGTTTTGGGTATCGTCAACCGTGAAAGCTTCATGGGCAAATTAGCCTCCGGGCTGGGGATCAGTTTTGTTGACCGGCCCGCTGGCATTGCACTGGCGATGGTGTTTGTGAGTGTGCCTTTTCTGATCAATGCTGCACGCGATGGCTTTTTAAGCGTGCCGGTTAAACTTGAAAAAGCAGCTCAAAGTCTGGGAGCTGGCTCATGGAGGGTTTTCTTTACCATCAGCTTACCGTTGGCATGGCGCAGTGTGCTGGGCGGATTCATCATGATGTTTGCCCGGGGCATGAGCGAATTTGGCGCTGTGGTAATTATCGCTTATCATCCCCTTACTGCCCCGGTGCTGATCTATGACCGCTTTAATGCCTACGGGCTGAAGGCAGCTCAGGAAGTTTCAGTATTGTTCATCCTTGTCAGCCTGGTAGTGTTTGTCCTGTTGCGCATGATCGGTAAAAGCGAGCAGCATGTTAGAAGTTAAGCAGCTTGAACAGCAGGCCGGTGACTTTCACTTTGGCCCGCTAAACCTGAGTATCAGGCAAGGCGAGCATGTCGTTCTGTTGGGTCGCAGTGGCTCTGGCAAATCATTGCTGCTCGAAATGATCAGTGGTTTCCTGCTTCCCCGAAAAGGCCATATCTTTCTTGATGGTGAGGATATCTCGGGAATTCCGGCCAACAAACGCCCGATTGGACTTGTGTTTCAGCACGCCGCACTATTTCCGCATATGTCGGTATACGGAAACCTCGCCTATCCGCTGCACGCTTCGGGCATGACCCAAGCAAGGATACGCAGGGAAATTGATTCACTGGCCGAAAAATTCAGCATCGGCCACCTGCTTGAACGAAATCCAACATCTCTGTCGGGGGGTGAAATACAGCGTGTTTCCATTGCCCGCACGCTGGCCAGGAAACCAAAAGTATTGCTTCTCGACGAACCCTTGTCGGCGCTCGATGTGCAACTGCGCGACGATGTAAGGCAGTTGTTGCGTAACCTCACCCGTGAGGACCTCACCATATTGCATGTGACACATGATCCGGAAGAAGCCCTTCGCCTTGCTGATTGGGTTGGCATCATGCAGGATGGTAATATTGTACAGTCAGGTGTTCCTTCGGCTGTTTTCAAAAACCCCGCTTCCTCATTCGTTGCCCATATGGCTGGCTTGCGCAACTATTTCAAAGCCAACGCATGTGCGGCAAATGAAGAGGGCATGATTGCGGCCAGTGTGGATAAGCTCACATTCAGACTTTATGGCAAACCATTATCCGGAAAAGGTGTCGTTTTGATTGATGAGAACCAAATCAGCCTTTCGGCCGAAAACACCATGAGCAGTGCACAAAATCAGTTTAAGGGACTTGTGGTCAATACACAACGCCTGGCTTGTGGCATGGAGGTTGAAGTAGATATCGGTTTGCCGATCTTCGCCCGAATTTCAAACGAATCATTTCAGCGGCTAGAAATTGCCCCGGGCAAAACCCTCTGGATTTCCTTTAAGGCTTCAGCCCTTCGTTTTCTTCAGTAAGTGCCAGTGCGGTGGCTATATCATTTTTGAAAGTTTCAATAAATAAAGCACTACCTTTGAACAGGAACACCTACAATTTGTTTATTCAAAAAAAAGCACCATGATGTATACCATATTAAAACACAGCCATGCCGGTTTGCGGTGGATTGTACTACTGATTTTTATCGCCACCCTGCTTTTGCTTTTCAAACAGGCTTTTGGAAACGATCGCAAGACTGGCAAACCGAAAACCTTTAGTCTCTTAACAATGATTGGCTTGCACATTCAGCTGCTGATCGGGCTTATCCTTTATTTTATCAGTCCGAAAGTGGTGTTTGCCGCCACATCAATGAAAGACAGCCTGTTGAGGTTCTATTTGGTTGAACACGTCAGCATGATGGTCATTGCCATTGGTCTGGTAACCTATGGCTATGTTGCCTTAGCGAAGAAAACCGAAGTCCATTCAGCCGGCAGAAAACAGTTCTATTATTACTTAGCTGCTTTTGTATTGATGCTGTTTGCGATCCCTTGGCCATTCAGGGAACTGGGTGGCACATGGTTCTGATATGCTGTTGATAAGAATACTTGCATAATCAAAAGCCTCATATTAATTTTGGATGTAAATTAGCTTCCTTTTCACAAGCAGCGATGTTATGGAACAACACTACCAATTTCTTCGGACTATCCTGATTCTGATCACCGTGGGTATATACATCCTGATCCTGCAAAATGCGGGCCTTGTTCCACAGATCAGGCCAATGGAGGTGCAATCGACAGGTGAAGGTTTACTGATCAGGGGCGAAGTCGACATCCCCAACACTGTGTTTATCAAAGGCGTTGTTGATGCCAACCTCGAAAGCATCAATGGCTATAACAAATTCTATAAAGACCCGCGTACAGGGGAGTTCTACGTAATTCCTGTCACCGATCCTTACGAATAAACCGGAACAATGCGAAGGTTTATTGCTTCAGGTTTCTTTTTAATCTTATTTCCAGCATTGCTGTCGTCTCAACAGTATCCAACAGACAGCATCATTGCACGCATTGCACTGATGGAGAATAACCTTGCCAAGGTTGATGCACTCAACAGCCTCACCTTGATGCTGAAAGAAGAGGATACTGAGCGCGCCATTTACTATGGGAAGCAAGCCCTGTCGCTGGCTAATCAACTTAAATCTATCGAATCATGCGCGGTTACGAACAAGATTGTTGCCGGGCTGTATGAATCACGGCACAATTTTCAACCTTGTATCAATTATTACCTCATTAGCGTAAAGCACTACGATAAACTCGGGAATGACCTGGAGCTGGCCCGGTTATACAATCAACTTGGCTCCATCTATATTCATAATCACTTCGACTTCGATCAGGGACTTGCCTATTTCAACAAGGCACTGGCACATGCTGTGCCAAAAGACTACAAAGAGGAAATTGCCAAAGCCTACCGCAACATTGGTGGATTTTTTTACGACCAGCAGCAATACGAACAGGCAGGAGATTATTTTCAGAAAGCCTTCGATATTTACCAGAAGTCGGAAAACACCAATGAGTTGGCAGGATCGCTGAATGACCTGGGCAAGATTAACCTGATTCGGGGAAACCTCAGCCTGGCTCACAGCTATACCAACCGTGCCATTCAAATCAATGAAAAGGCAGGGAATGCCAGTGATCTGGCAATGAATTATGAGAGCCTCGCACAGATTTATTCGGCAGAAAACGATGCAGCCAGTGCCAAAACCTATTACCTCAAAAGCAAAGAACTCTACATCAGAATCAATAATCCTGAAGGGCTCATCTCAGTTTACCGCCACCTTGGCAATCATTATTTGAGATTTGGTGAATTTGACTCGGCCATTGGCGCTTACAACGAAATGAAGTCCAATGCATTGAATTTTAATGCCCTGGAAGGTGTGCGTGATGCAAATATCGGACTGAGCCAGGCTTATGAAAATGCCGGCAACACTAAAAAGTCACTCGACTATTTCAAACAATATACGCAATACAAAGATTCCATCTTCAACATTTCAAAATCGGAACAGTTGGGCGAGCTTCAGACGCGTTTTGGGCTCGACATCAAGGAAAAGGAACTTGAGTTAAAAGACAACGAAATTGCCCTGCTACAACGCGAACAAAAACTTATCAAGTTCAGGCAGTTGCTCCTCATTCTGTCGCTCGCGCTCATCCTTATTCTCAGCATCCTGATCTATGGGAGGTTACAGCAGCGAAACAAAAAGAGTCAGTTTCTGCTCACTCAAAAGGAAGCATTAAGCAAAGCCAAGCAGGAAATCATGGAAGCCGAGCTTAAAAACAAAAACAGTGAACTTGTCAATTTCGCCATTCACCTGGTCGAAAAAAACAAGTTCCTCGAAGAAATGAAGTCTGAGCTAAAAAAGATCAGGAGCGTGCAGGACGATGAGCGTGAAAACCGCTTGAAAGAGCTTAGCCTGAACGTACAGAAAAACATCAAGCTGCAGAAAGACCTCGAAGAATTTCAGCGCAATGTGGACCATGCCCACCAGGAATTTTTCACCAAACTCAAGTTGCAGTTTCCCGACCTGACAAAAAACGAAGAACGACTCTGTGCCATGCTGCGCCTCAATTTATCCTCTAAAGAAATCGCTGCTTTAAACAACATTTCTGTCCGTGCCATTGAGATGGGACGCTACCGGCTGCGTAAAAAATTCAAAATCGCCAACGAAATTGCCCTGAGTGATTTTCTCAAAGAGATCTGATTTCGCACTTGGTTTCACTTCCTTATAAAAACGTTTGTAGAATTAACGTTTTTCCTATCATGTTTTATTTGAAGATGTTAATAATGTGGATGTAGAAGTATTTGTATTAGTTTTTCATGCATATTTCATATTTGTAGTATCGAAGTAGAAGATGATTCTTGTCCAATCTTGTATCATTAAAATACTTTTACTCCACAGATCATCGGCAATGAACATGTTTTCGAATAAAAAATGGTTCGACTATGCCAAAAACATTGGGGTGCTGGTGTTGTATTTTCTGCTGGTGATGTTGTTTCTGTTCCTGCTCTTGAGATGAGATTGGCTTAAAACAAACGAACATGATTGATCAACACATATTATTAGAGGAATGCAGGCAAAATAAGCAACTGGCCCAATCAAAGTTGTATGACAAATACGCTCCCCAGATGTTTGCTGTTTGCCAGCGTTATGCAAAAAGCCGCTGCGATGCAGAGGATATTTTGCAGGAAGGCTTTATCAAGGTGTTCCGCTACCTGGCCGATTTCAGAAACGAAGGCTCTTTCGAGGGATGGATGCGCCGCATTATGGTAACCACAGCTTTTAACTTCTACAAAAGGAAACGCTTTATCTCGAGTGAATCGGAGCTGGTATCACTTCCTGAAGGCGAGGTTTCGGAACATGAAGTCATTGCCCGTCTGCTGCACGAAGAACTCATGAACATCGTATTGGAACTCCCTCAAGGCTACCGCAATGTGTTCAGTTTAAATTCAGTAGAAGGTTATTCGCACAAGGAAATTGGCAAAATGCTGAATATTTCTGAAAACACTTCCAAATCTCAGTTGACAAGGGCACGGATGTCGCTTCAAAAAAAAGTATGCAGGCTCAACGGAGGCTATCAGGCGACTAACTTGCTACAAACAGCATAATCAATGATTTTATATACCTTTACATACACTAAGTTTAATTAAAAATCATCCCCATGAAACACTTTACCCTTATGGTGCTGTTCGTTGCTGGAATGCTCGCAGTGAATGCACAAAACCATTTGTATGAAACCTTTACAACCGGATCGTGGCCTCCGGCTGGCTGGACCATTGATGCCCAGGCTGGAAACTGGTCGAAATCAACATCTGCCAACGCTGGAGCTGACAGTCCGGAAGCCCGATTTACCTGGCAACCCCAGTTTAATGGCTACAGCAGACTCATTTCACCAGCTATCGACCTCACCGGCGTTACTGCTCTCGCCTTGGAATTCAGCCATATGGTTGATCATTACGGTGGGCCATATACCTTAGGGGCAGCAACACGCTCAGGTGGTGGCACATGGAATATCGTATGGCAGATGACAGGCGCCTCAACCCCTCCATCACTTGTTTCTCAAATGATTACCAATGCAGATATCGGAGCTGCTGATTTTCAGTTTTGCCTTTTCTTCAATGGCGCTTCATACAACATCAACGATTGGTACATCGACAACATCAGGTTGTTTACCCCATTCGACCATGATGTAGCCGTAATGGCCATCAAGGGAGGAACTTATTTTAATGCCAACGATGCCTATGCTGCAAAAGCTGACATCAGGAATGCCGGACTGAACTCAGAAACATTTGATGCTACCGTAACCATCAAAAACCTAAACAATGATGTGCTGTACACGAACACCCAAACCGTTACAGCCCTTGCTTCAGGAGCAACCACCGAAGTCAATTTTGACCCTTATACCCTTACCTCTGTTAATGACGCCTACCTGGTTGAGATTGAAACCCAACTGGCCAACGACGAAAGTAGCGACAATAACATGAAATCAAAGTACATCTATACATATACAACTGCTAAAAACCAGATCGTGATGGAAGTTGGCACAGGTACCTGGTGTCAGTACTGTCCAGGTGCTGCCATGGGTGCTCACGACCTGCTCGAAAACGGTTACAATGTAGCTGTGATTAAATACCATTCCGGTGACTCTTATGAAATTCCCGCTTCTGCCTCACGCGTAAGCTATTACGGCATCACAGGCTTCCCGACTGCTATTTTCGACGGTGTTGACGCCCTTGTAGGTGGCAGTTCAACCGAATCACTGTATGACAGCTATGTGCCAATGGTAGATGCCCGTAACCTCATCCGCACTGCCTTCAACCTGACCTTCGATGTTCCTGTTCAAAATGCATCTGATTATTCAGTGAACGTGATGGTTGACAAACTGGGACCCGCACTTCAATCGAACCTGAAACTCCATTTTGTACTCACTGAAAGCCATATTCCACAGAACTGGTTTAACCAGACTGAAGTGAATAATGTTACCCGGTTGATGTTGCCCAGTGCCAATGGCCTTGACCTTGATATGAGCGAAATTGATCATTTCGAAAACACCTATACGGTGACTACACAGTCAGGCTGGTCGCTCGAAAACCTTGAACTGGTGATTTTCATCCAGGACAATGTTACCAAAGAAATCCTGAATGCATCAAAAATCATGCTCACTGAGTTGATCAGTGGCATCAATGATGGCAGTAAACTGCACGTTGCTGACCTGAGCATTTATCCAAATCCGGTAACAACCGAAGCCCAGATTCGTTATGCAGTGAAAAACAACAGCAAGGTCACCATCGAATTGTATGACATTAACGGTCGCCTTGTCGAAATACTTGCCAGCGAGTACAAAACCAAGGGTGAATATCAACTGAAATACAGCCCTTCAGCAGACCTCAACGCCGGGGTTTATTTTGTCAGCCTGAAAACCGACGATAACATTGTAACCAAAAAAATGATTGTGAATTAGCATGATTATTTAGTGAAACCATGGAAGCTGTCTCAAAAGGGCAGCTTCTTTTTTTTACCTGTAAGCCGCCTGTTTGCCTGTGATTTTATAGGAATTAAGGACAACAGCATACAACAGCATCAAAATTACCAACTGTGTTTATGGATAATATCATCACTAAGCAACAATAAGACAAGCTTATAACGCAAAGCCATGTGATATTTTATGTAGATGGATCAAAACCTGAAGATTAATTGGTCTGTTCTTGCTAAATTGCGCCATCAATCACCTGAAAAATGAGTATCCGCAAATTATTACTCAGCCTAAGTGGCCTATTGGTTTTGCCGGCCTGGCTATTTTCGCAGAATATTGGCGACCTGTTGATGAAGACGCAACGGTTAGACAGCATCAAACAATTTGCAGTCACAAACAATGCATATACAGCTTACGTAATGTACATTGAACAGCCTGTCGATCAAAAAAAACCCGATGGGCGAACGTTCCTGCAGCGGGTTATTCTGCGTCACCGGGGTTTCGACAGGCCTGTGGTGATGGTCACCGAAGGCTATGGTGCCGGTTATGCATTGTGGGACAGGTATGACGAGGAGCTTGCCAACGCCCTCAACGCTAACCTTCTCGTCGTTGAGCACCGGTTTTTTGGCAAAAGCGTACCCGACAATAAACCCTGGCAACAGCTAAATCTTTACAATGCCACTGCCGATCTTCATGCTGTAAACCAGCTGTTTAAACAATTCTATAAAGGCCCCTGGGTGAGTACCGGCATCAGCAAAGGCGGGCAAACAACCTTATATTACAGGTATTACTATCCTGACGATGTGCAGGCATCAGTGCCTTATGTCGCTCCGCTGAATTTCTCTGACAAGGAGAAACGTTTCTTCAACTTTCAGGATACCGTAAGCACGCCGGCTTGTCGCCAACGCCTGCTGGCACTGCAAAGAGACTTGCTGCAACGCAGGGAAGTTTTTTTTCCGATGTTTGTCGACTCCACCAAGGCTCTAGACCTGACATTCAACATGGTAGGCAGCATCGAAAAAGCATACGAGTACAATGTGCTTGAATTCGGATTTGCCTACTGGCAATGGTATCCGATGGCCTGCGACAGCCTTCCTGAAGCCGGTGGAGATCCAGCAGGGATCTTCAATGCGTTCATCAGTGCTGCAGGATACGATTTTTTTGCTGACCAAAGCATCATGGGTTTTCAGCCGTTTTTTTACCAGGCCCTCACCGAAATGGGCATGTACACCTATGACACTGATGAATTCAAAGGCATGTTGCATGCGGTGAGCAAGCCAGGATTCACGCATACCCTGCCCGATGGTGTAAAGGTGAAATACGATGGCCGACTCAACAAGAAGGTGGATAAATTCCTGAAGACAAAAGCGAATAATATGCTGTTTATTTATGGCGGTTTCGATGCATGGTCTTCCTCGGCTTTTATTCCGGGTCGGGCAACGAATGTGGTCAAGATGGTGAAGCCCGGCGGATCGCACGCCACCCGTATTTCCAGTTTCTCATCAGCGGAGCAGGAAAAGGCCTACCAGCTTGTAAAATCGTGGCTACACATTGATTGAACCAACGAGAAATGATTAAACACAATTAAACATACAAAACAACCAGCTAAAACCACAATAATATGATATTGAATTTCACCGACTGGATGATCGTTGTCCTGTTTTTCATCATTTTATTAGGCATCGGCATTTACGCTTCAAAGAGTGCAGGAAAGGGGTACAATGAGTTTTTCCTTTCGGGACGTAATATGCCTTGGTGGCTACTGGGAATCAGCATGGTAGCAACCACTTTTTCATGCGACACCCCAAACCTGGTCACTGACATTGTAAGGCAAAATGGTGTTGCAGGAAACTGGATCTGGTGGGCTTTCTTACTCACCGGAATGCTTACGGTATTTGTCTATGCCAAGTTATGGAACCGGTCGAAGGTACTCACCGACCTTGAATTTTACGAAATTCGTTACAGCGGCCGTATGGCAGCCTTTCTGCGTGGATTCAGGGCCATTTACCTTGGTGCCTTTTTCAACATCATGGTCATTGCGTCCGTTTCTATCGCTTTGATAAAAATCAACGGAGTGATGTTAGGCTGGTCACCAGTGAAAACCCTTATCATTGCTTCTGTCATCGTCGTATTTTACAGTGCCCTGGGCGGACTAAAGAGCATACTATACACCGACTTTTTCCAATTCGGACTTGCCATGACCGGTGCTGTTGGTGCTGCAATAATTCTCGTAAACCAAGATCCGGGTGGACTCAGCGGGTTGCTGAGCAATCCTGTTGTTATCAGCAAAATGAACATCCTGCCCGATATCAGCAATACCGACATTTTTGTCTCACTCCTGGTCATTCCGTTGGCTGTTCAGTGGTGGAGCGTCTGGTATCCAGGTGCTGAGCCCGGAGGAGGTGGCTATATAGCACAGCGCGTTTTGTCGGCTAAAAACGAAAAAAATGCCATGGGAGCCACTATGCTGTTCAACTTTTTTCACTACGCCATCAGGCCATGGCCATGGATCATTGTGGCTTTGTTGTCATTGACAGTGTTTCCTGATGTTCAGTCGCTTCAACAAGCTTTCCCCGACCTGGACCCACAATATGTGCAAAATGACCTGGCATACCCTGCCATGCTGCGCACCTTGCCTCACGGCTTTCTTGGCCTGATCGTTGCCTCACTGATTGCTGCGTTTATGTCGACAACGGCTTCGCAGCTAAACTGGGGCTCATCATATATTGTGAATGATTTCTATGTGCGCTTCATGAACCCAAAAGCGACACAAAAACAACAGGTCGTCGCCGGACGCCTGACTACTGTAGCGCTCATGGTGTTTGCGGTCTTGTTTGCACTTGTCCTCGAAAATGCCCTGCAGGCCTTTCACATCCTTTTGCAGATTGGCGCCGGTACAGGGATGATTTATATTTTACGCTGGTTCTGGTGGCGCATCAACGCCTTTACCGAGCTGGCCGGCATGGTGGTTTCTTTTGCTGTGGCACTTGCGTTTGTCCTGCTCAAAAAGTTCACAGGTTATGATCCGGGCGAAACGTTTAAAATCCTTGCCGGAGTGGGTATTACTACAATATCCTGGCTGATTGTAACCTATAGCACAAGGCCCACCAGCGATGCGGTATTGCGTAGTTTCTACAAACGCATTAAACCCGGCGGACCGGGATGGAAAAGGGTGGTTGATAAGGCAAAAACCGAAGGAATCGAACTAACTAAAGCCGATGACCTCACATGGGATGTCCCCACAGGCATCCTATGCATGTTGCTAGGCACGGTAAGCATCTACAGCATTTTGTTTGCCATTGGCGAAAGCCTGTATGGCAATTATGGTCTGATGAGTTTGCTTGCCGTGATCAGTATTGGTTCGCTCTGGTGGTTGAGTAAGCTTTGGAAGAAACTCACCTTAAACTAATTGCAATACCAGATGAAGCCCCACAGCCGCGCAAATTTATGGTTACTCCTGGCTTCGCTGATCTGGGGATTTGCCTTTGTTGCACAGCGGCAAGGCATGCAACATACTGGGCCATTGACTTTCAATGCCATCAGGTTTCTGCTCGGTGCTGCCAGCCTGATTCCTGCCATGTATTTTATGCGTCCGAGGGTTTCTATCAGCGATATATTTACTGGTAAACACTTGCTGCTGAGTGGCATCATGGCGGGTACCGCATTGTTCTTTGCTGCTTCTTTTCAGCAGGTTGGCATTATCTACACCACGGCTGGCAATGCCGGATTTGTTACCAGCCTGTATATCCTGTTTGTGCCATTGTTTGGCTTGATGCGAAAGCAATTTTCGGCTGCAAACATCTGGTTTGGAAGCCTGCTCGCCTTGCCTGGCCTTTACCTGCTTTCAGTGGGCGAAGGATTTATGGTTCAGCCGGGCGATTTGATTGTGCTCATCGGTGCATTTTTCTGGGCCGCCCACCTGGTGATCCTTTCGTATGTTTCGCCCCGGCATGACTTCCGCCTGCTTGCCATTATTCAGTTTATGTTCACTGCCCTGGCAAGCCTTGTACTTGCCCTGCTTTTCGAAACTCCAAAAATGGCGGATATCAGCATGGTGGCTTTGCCCGTGCTGTATGCCGGCGTGCTGTCTGTTGGCGTGGGTTTTACGCTGCAGGTGCTTGGGCAGCGTCATGCAAGGGCCGCCCATGCAGCCCTCATCCTTAGCCTGGAAGCCGTTTTTGCAGCCATCGGCGGATGGCTGATTTTGCAGGAAGCCATGGGAATCAGACAGCTAGTCGGTTGTTTTCTGATGTTTGCAGGCGTGGTGGTATCGCAACTACCAAAGAAATATATGTTGATGTTTAAAGCAAAATCACCTTGATGATCTGCTTATCTGATTGAGTCGAAGCCCTTTCCGTAAACGCCCATGACATTGTTGAGCGAAAGAAAAGCATCCGGATCAACTTCCTTCACAATCCGGAATAACTGAGGTGACTCCATTCTCCTGACGATAATCAGCAGAATATCACTTTCACTTTTTGTATACCAACCCGTTCCTTTGATAAAGGTAACACCCCGACCCGTTTCATTGCCGATCCGATCAGCAATTTCATGGGCTTTTTTAGAGAAAATAAACAGCTGTACTGATTGTTTGTTGCCGGTCAGAATCAGGTCGATGGTATAACTGGCGACCGACATCACCACAAAACCATAAACGAGGGTTTCAATGCTCCGAAAGAGGATAAAGGAGCTTGAAATGATGAAAACATCGAGGATTAAGATGATTTTACCCGGACTAATATTCCTGTATTTGTTGATGACCATGGCAACAATATCGGTTCCTCCGGTGCTGCCGCCCTGTGTAAATACAATGCCAACACCACCCCCACTCATGGCACCACCTATGATGGCAGCCATAAACCTGTCTGTCACAAAAGGTTCGCGGATGTAGTACTGTAGCACCGAAAACAGGCCTGAAAGTGCAGCAACCGAAAAAATTGTTTTTACGCTGAAACCTGCACCCAATATCCTTAGTGCAATCAGCAGCAAAACTGCATTGATGGCAAACACTGAAACACCTACAGGTATTCCTGTTGACCAGTAGAGCAAGGTTGCAATACCTGTGACGCCTCCGCCGACAATTTCGTTTGGAATCAGGAAAGCAGTCCATCCAAGGGCCATAATGGCTAATCCGATACTGATCACTGTATAGGTTTTGATGGCATCAAAGGCAGTTTTTCCTTTTTTCATGTTCAATGGAATAAGCAACAAAAGTAGGTTTTTTCAAAAAACTGAATTGTAGTGGGCTCAGGTGGGCAACAGCAATAAAAAAACCGCCTGTACCAGGCGGTTTTAAGACGTACCCGAGGCCGGACTCGAACCGGCACGACCGCAATGGCCAAAGGATTTTAAGTCCTTCGTGTCTACCAATTCCACCACTCGGGCAGGTAGCACTTTTCGTGTCATCACATGAAGTTGCGTGAGCAACTTATGCACTGTAAAAAAAATCCCGATGAGGTATCGGGATCATTCTCAGAGAGCGGAAAACGAGACTCGAACTCGCGACCCCGACCTTGGCAAGGTCGTGCTCTACCAACTGAGCTATTTCCGCGTGTCAAATTGGAGGTGCAAATTTAAATAACTTTTCCGAAGTCTTGCAAATTTTTTGTCAAAAAAAAATCATCCACTACACTTAATTCTGCAATGTTGGGTTCAACGGTTTACTTTCCAAGCAGTTTGCGGATCTCATGCAGTTTGATTAAGGCTTCAACCGGTGTTAGTGTGTCGATGTTTGTATTCAGAATATCGTCTTTAATCTGCAACAATAGCGGGTCATCAAGCTGAATAAAACTCAGCTGGATGTCGTCCTTTGCCTCTGCCTTCCCTCCTCCTGCTTTTTTGAACGATTCATCCGAGTGGGTTTGCTCAAGCATGGCCAGCAGCTTGTTGGCCCTGTCGATCACCTTACGCGGCATACCGGCCATGGTTGCCACATGGATACCAAAACTGTGCGCACTGCCCCCTTTTTTAAGCTTTCGCATAAACACAACCTTGTTACCAGTCTCCTTTACAGTGACATGGTAATTGCGAATGCGTGAAAAAGAAGCCGCCATCTCGTTCAGTTCATGGTAGTGGGTTGCAAACAGCACTTTTGCCCTGTAGGCCGGGTGCTCGTGCAGGTATTCAGTGATGGCCCAGGCAATGCTGATACCATCATAAGTGCTTGTTCCTCTGCCGATTTCATCAAGCAATATCAGGCTCCGGCCTGAAATATTGTTGAGGATACTGGCGGTTTCATTCATTTCGACCATAAAGGTTGATTCGCCTGAAGAAATGTTGTCGCTGGCGCCAACACGGGTAAATACCTTATCCACATAGCCAATGACAGCCGATGAGGCCGGCACAAAACTTCCCATTTGCGCCATCAGCACAATCAGTGCTGTCTGGCGCAGCAGGGCTGACTTGCCCGACATATTGGGCCCGGTAATGATAATAATCTGCTGACGTTCATTATCGAGGTAAACATCATTGGCAATATAGGTTTCGCCATGTGGGAGCTGTTGCTCAATGACGGGATGCCGCCCGTCCCTGATGTCAATCGCATAGCCATCATTAATCAGCGGCCGCACGTATCTGTTGCGGATGGCCACGGCTGCAAAGGAAGTCAGGCAATCAATCCGGGCCAGCAGGCTGGCGTTTGACTGAATCGGTTGCACGTAATCGAGTGTTGCAACAACGAGGTCATCGTAAAGCCGCTGTTCCAGATCCATGATTTTTTCTTCAGCACCAAGAATCTTCTGCTCATATTCCTTTAGTTCTTCGGTGATGTAACGTTCGGAACCGGTTAGCGTCTGTTTCCTGATCCATTCGGCCGGTACCTTGTTCTTATGCGCATTGGTCACTTCAAGGTAGTAACCAAACACATTCGTATAGCCCACCTTAAGGCTGCTGATGCCGGTGAGTTCCACTTCTCGTTTTTGAATATCCATCAGGAAATTCTTACCCGACTTTGCCAGGTTACGCAACTCATCCAGTTCGGCTGACACGCCCTGGCCGATGATATTCCCTTTTGCCACCACCGCCGGCGGATCGTCGGTAAGCTGCTTTTTAATTTTTTCACGGATGATCAGGCAGGGATTCAGCTGCTCAGCCAGCCTGATTAATCCGCTGTGCTTGCTTCCGGCGCACAATGATTTGGTTTCTTCCACCTGCACCAGCGACCTGGCTACCTGTTGCAACTCCCTCGGGTTGATTTTTCCCAGGGCAACTTTTGAGATCAGGCGTTCGAGGTCACCTGCCTGCCTGATGCTGTCCTGCAATTTCCTGATCATTTCAGGGTCGCCAACAAGCTTATCGACTACATCGTGTCTTTCTTCAATCGCCACGCGGTGTTTCAGTGGCAGGGTTACCCAGCGGCGCATCAGCCTGCTGCCCATGGGCGAAACGGTCTTATCGAGCACATCGAGCAGCGTTTTTGCATCGGCATAAGGCGAACCCAGCAGTTCGAGGTTTCGGATTGTAAACTTATCGAGCCATACATAATTACCTTCATCGATGCGCGAAAGTGCCGTAATATGTTCAATATTGTCGTGATGCGTTTCGCTCAGGTAATGCAATGCAGCGCCCGCGGCAACGACTGCCCGGGGCAGTTCCTCAACACCGAAACCCTTGAGTGAAGCAGTTTTGAAATGGCGCAATAAAATATCATTGGCAAATTCAATACTAAACACCCAGTCGTCGAAAACAGAAATATAATAGCGATCACCAAACATTTCGGTAAACTGTTTGCGTCGGTTACGCTGCACAACTACCTCTGTTGGGCCAAAGCCCTGCAGGAGTTTATCAATGTACTCCTGGCTGCCTTGTGCAGTAAAAAACTCGCCGGTTGAAATATCAAGAAAAGCAATGCCCATCAGGCCTTCGGCCAGATGAACGGCAGCCAGAAAATTATTTTGTTTCTGCTCAAGCACATTGTCGTTATACGAAACCCCCGGAGTAACCAGTTCAGTCACACCACGTTTTACAATTTTCTTTGTCAGTTTAGGATCTTCAAGCTGGTCACAAATGGCTACTTTGTAGCCTGCCCTGACAAGCTTTGGCAAATAGGTATCCAGCGAATGATGCGGGAATCCGGCTAATTCAACATACGAAGCGGCTCCATTTGCCCTTCGGGTGAGCACGATACCAAGCACTTCTGATGTTTTAATCGCGTCTTCGCCAAAGGTTTCGTAGAAATCGCCTATCCGAAACAGGAGCAACGCATCCGGATACCGGATTTTAATCTGGTTATACTGCTTCATCAACGGTGTTTCTACAAGCTGTTCTTCTTTTTTCATCGCGTTGTCAGGGAATTTGTGCAACAAAAATATACAATATGCATCAGAGATGGAACACGGTGATGATGTTCATTATCGTATTTTCGCACAAAATTAGCCTATGCGAAAACTTACGATGGATGAGCTGGGCCGGTTAAGTGTTGAGGCATTTAAACAGGCCGAAAAAAAACCGGTGATTGTCGTTTTGGACAATATCCGTTCGTTCAGCAATGTGGGTGCTGTTTTCCGCTCGGCGGATGCTTTCCTTGTTGAGGCTATATACTTGTGCGGGATTACGCCAAAACCACCTCACCGTGAAATTCATAAAACAGCACTGGGTGCTACCGACACTGTTGCATGGCGATATTTCGAAAAAACATCGGAGGCTATGCTGCAGCTGAAAAAAAATAATTACCACATTGCAGCCATTGAGCAAACCAATCAGTCCGTTAGCCTTGAGGATTTTAAACCCAATTTCCCATTGGCCTTGATCTTTGGAAATGAAGTTGATGGTATTGATGATGAAATACTTACAATGTGTGATGTAGCCGTTGAGATACCACAGTCAGGTACCAAGCATTCACTCAATATTGCTGTTTGTGCGGGGATCGCGATCTGGCATACTGTTAATCAGAAGTAAAGACCATGTAACCTCATATAATTAGAGCCGTTTAATAACATTGTAATGTTCAAATAATCTTGCACAGGATGTTGGAAAACGATCTTTTTTTCTTATTTTTGCAACAACTATAATTAAAAACTTTTTGGAATAGTATTTGATGCTATTCCATTTCTTAAATAGAAACAAAATTTAACCTTAATTAAACTGTATCCTTAACCAATCTAACATTATTATGAAAAATCACTATTCACTCTCCGGATTGTTGTTGGTTGCCTTTCTGGCAATCTTCCCACTGACTTTCTACGGTCAGTCCGCCGATGAGCAGAAGAAAGAGGAACCAAAAGCCACGGCCTCATTCTCACCTTATTGGTATCTTACTGGCGACATTGGTGCTGCCTGGCATCATGGCGACCTTGCCCAATATGGCTTTTCTCCCGACTTTTCTTACACAAAAATCAATGGGCGTATTGGTGGCGGATATCAGTTTGGCAGCATAATTGGCCTGAATGGCAAACTGGGCCGTGGATATCTTGGCGGACGCAAAGATGGCCTCAATGCCGAGATTGACTATAATGACTATTTTGAAGGCACTTTAAACATGACTTTCAATGTATGGAACCTTGTTTTCGGGTATAATCCAGATGCATTGTTCACCTTTGCTCCACATATTGGTGTTGGTCAGATTCAATGGAAAGTCAGGACTATTGATTATACAACCAAAGCCTTAATTGCTCAATACGGTTACAAGGATGTTACAGGTTCGAACAACGGCAACGGCATTGCTAAAAGAAAAGTAGCCCTTACATTACCTATTGGTGCGGACCTTAATTTCAGGGTAAACGACAAATGGGACATCTATGGTGACTACACATTTAGCTTTGTTGATAGTGATGTTCTTGACGGCCAGGCAAACGGCCTTTACAAAGGCGATAAGCCTGTTAAGGGCGATATGTATGCCATCTTTAACGTGGGTGCACGTTACAAATTCGTAAGCTCGAACATCAAAAATATGGGCAAGGACTTTGGCCTTGTCACTTTGCAGGTGATTCCCGAAGTACTCGAAGAAAAAGGCGACTCTGTTGAAGTAACCATCAAAGGAACATTCCCTCCAAAATATTTCGATAAAAAGGCAGTCATGAATTTTACACCTGTTATCGTATATGAAGGTGGGTCGACCGCCTTGAAACCGATTACCTTCAAGGGCGAATCAGTTACCGGCGACGGCACCCTCATCAGCTGGGCCAATGGCGGATCATTCACCTACACCGACAAGGTTCCTTACAATCCTAACATGAATGTTTCGGAACTTGTTGTTGAGCCTGTGATCTATGCCTATAAAGGAACCATGTATCCTGATGCAGCTGCCATTAAAGCATCTGATAAATTCTACACCGGCGACCAGCGCAAACTCGCTGATGGTGTGATCTATACTTCAAAACGCATCAAAGACACCCATTCAGGAACAGCAGTTGCTGAACATCAGTATGAAAAAGTAACCATCTTCACCCAGACAGCAAACCTCTACTTCCAGGTGAATATGTCGGATTTGAACGTGAATCTGCCTCTGAACAAGAACGAAGAAAATAAAACCAAGCTCAAAAACATCACCACCGATGTTGAAAAGGGCTGGGTGATTAAGGATGTTACCATTGCAGGCTGGGCTTCTCCTGAAGGTGAAGAAACGTTCAACCAGGGTCTTTCCGGAAACCGCTCAAAGACTGCTCAAAAGATGATGACCAAGGTTTTCACAGGTCTTGCCAAAGGAAAAGATACAAAGGTTGCCTATAAGAAAGCCGAAGAGATCAACTTTGTACTTTCAGGTAACGGTCCGGACTGGAACGGTTTCATGAATGCTGTTGAAGCATCGAACATCAAAGACAAAAACGCCATCCTTAACGTTGTTCGTTCGGCTGACGTTGCACAACGCGAACAGGAAATCAGAAATATGATCCTCATCTATCCTGAAATAGAACAGCTTATTCTGCCTCCGCTCCGTCGTTCTATCATCACTGTGAATACCTTTGAACCAAAGAGAACCGACGAGGAAATTGCCACCTTATCGACTACCAAACCTGAGGACCTCTGCATCAAGGAATTGCTTTATGCAGCAACCCTGACAAATGACCTCAAGACACAGAAAATGATTTATGCTTCGGCCATGCGCCTGTATCCTGACTCATGGCGTGCGTTTGCCAATGCCGGTACCGTTGAAATGAAACTCGGCAATTATGCTGAAGCCAAATCGTTGCTCGAAAAAGCCCACGCCCTGAATGAAAATTCATATGAAGTATGCAATAACCTTGGTGTTGTTGCTGCATACAACAAGGATTACGCTAAAGCTGAAAAACATTTTGCAAGGGCTCAGCAGCTTGGTGGCGATGTAAACTACAATATGGGTATTGTGAATATCTATAAAGGAAACTACAGCCAGGCAGTGAACCTCATGCGTGGAAAGAAATGTGATTACAACCTCGGTCTGGCTCAGTTGCTGAACAAGGATTACAGCGGAGCAAAATCGACCCTCGATTGCGCTACCCTCGAAGCTGATGCACATTACCTGAAAGCAGTTATCGGTGCCCGTACTGACGACAAAGCCATGATCTACGAAAACCTGATGAAGGCAATTCAGAAGGATGAAAACTTTAAGAATCAGGCCAGGTGGGATCGCGAATTTATGAAATACTTCAACGAACCTGATTTCCAGAATATCGTTAAGTAATCTGTTTGATTAAGGAAAAAAGTCCGGTTTCGCTTGCGAGACCGGACTTTTTTTTTACCCAAGGTATAATGGCCTGTGTCTTGCCAGAAAATGATAATGCCTGGACCGTCAGAAAGTGATGCGGTGAATACCGATCGGGTATTCCTGCTCGATGACTGACATCACCTTGCTGTAATCGCCCGGATGATGTACAAAATCGATCTGATTTGTATCGAGAATCAGGATGCGCATATCCAACTGTTGTTTCATGAAGTCAAAATATCCCTCCTGAATCTTACTCAGGTACTCATCTTTAATCTGCTGTTCGTAGGTTCTCCCCCGCTTTCGTATGTTATCCTGCAGCCGCTCAATATCCAAATACAGATAAACAAGCAGGTCGGGCCTGGGTAAGGTGACATTAATGAAATTGAAAAAGCGTGTAAACAAAGCAAGCTCATCGTTCGGCAGTGTCTTGCGGGCAAAAATCAACGATTTGATGATATAATAATCAGAGATCGTAAACGACCTGAACAGGTCCTGGGTGCTTAGCTGGTCCTTTAATTGCTGAAACCGTGAGGCCATGAACGACATTTCGAGCGGAAATGCATATTTCTCCTGGTCTTCATAAAATTTAGGCAAAAAGGCATTGTCTTCAAATTGCTCCAGAATCAGCTTTGCATTGTACTGTTTTGCAATCATTTGCGCCAAGGATGTCTTGCCGGCGCCGATGGTTCCTTCAATTGCGATGAAATTATACTGCATTGTGCAAAGATAGGAGGATTCGTTTTTACCACCTATAAATCAAGGTCTGTTTTAAATACTTCTGTTGTATCTGCCAATTGCATCAGCATTTGCCAGCTCGTCAGGCCTAAAACCGGGTGCACCTTATCGGGAGATATCTCAGCCAATGGCATCAGCACAAACTTACGCAGCTGCATCCGTGGATGAGGCAAGGTAAGCGCTGGACTTTCAATCACGGAATCATTATAATACAGCATGTCGATATCAATGCTGCGTGAGGCATAGCCCGCACCATCTCTTAAGCGTCCGAGCCCTTGCTCGATAAGCAGTATGCTATGCAACAATGTAAGCGCATCGCTTTCAGTCTCGACCAGAAGTGCCTGATTGAAGAACCATTCGCTGGCATCAAAACCCCATGGTGCTGAACGGTAAACTGCTGAAGATGCAGTGATCTTGCACCCGATCGAGACCAGACCCGAGCGGGCATTACGAAGCATTTGAGCCTTGTCGCCCATATTTGATCCAAGTAAGAGCCAGGCTTGATTTGTCATGGTAAATTGTACAGTATCGCAGTCCTAGCCCGAAAATCTGTTTGTTGATTTTTGCTTCGCAACAAATGAACCTGAACAGGCAAGGTTGAGCAAATAAGCAATTTTATCACCATAATGCGGGTCGGTTGCCCATTTTCCGGTCAGGTCATGAAAGGTAGTAGCCGAACCCCTGACAATGAACCTCGCGCGGCTTTCAACACCGGCATCGATTGGTTCAGTAGAGGCATAAGCCTTGAGGTGAGAGATATGGGCTAACACACCTGCCTCCACACTGGGGAAACTTTGTCCGGGGTTGTGGTTACCGACAGCTCCCAGACCACAGAAATTATTCTGATCAGGCTTAACATCGCCTCTGAACTTCAGAAAACCTGTTTCATGGCACATTTGAACAAAGGCAATATCATGGTTCACCCCTGCCCGCTTCGAAAGGCGGATATACAGATCCACCAGGCGTTCTACATAGGATAAATCGAGTCCCGGATGGTGGTCCCATAAGAAACTGATCAGCCGGCCTTTTGTAAGCTTTCCTTCGGCAAGAATAGCTGCCGAAGAAGTGAACACATCCTGATCGGGACGGCTAAAATGCACCTCAATCAGCGATGCAGAAATGCTGCTAACATCATAGGCCTTAAAGCTCAGGCTGACAAAACGAGAATGAAGCGACTGATTATCAATGATATTACTTGTTTCGGAAATTTTGCCCGCACCGATTTGTATCACAAATACATGGCTTAAAATAAAAACACACAGCAGCAATCCGCGTTTCATTGATGACCCCACCTGTTTTTTTGTATTGGTGTGTAAAAAAGCAAAGATCAACTGGTATTGAACCGAAATTACCTACCTCTGGCGGTTTTTTTACACAAAATTGTGTTAATATTGTGAAACAATGAAAATCAATGCAGATAATACTGAACGATTTTGGACATTGTGTGGATAAAACCGGCCACAATTTTAAAGTTAAGTAAATCAAATTTATTTTCTATTAATCTGATATTGTTTTAGTTACAATAATTAGCATGATTTATGATTAAAGAATAACATACAATTTTATCACTATACCATTAACAACAAACCCCATGAAACAGTTTTTTAAATTCATGTTCGCCTCTTTTGCAGGTACACTTCTCACCTTGTTGCTGATCCTGTTTTTGGTGATTGGCATGATTTCTTCCCTGGTCAGCATGGCCGAAAAAGAAGATGTCAGCATCAAACCACACACGGTGCTTGTCATTAATTTTGACAAACCCATTCTCGACAGGGCGCCAAACAATCCCCTGGAAGGATTTGACTTTTCAGCCTTCAAAGCAAACCAGCCATTGGGCATGGATGATATTCTGAAAAATATCGAGAAAGCGGCAACCGACCCGAATATTGATGGCATATACCTCGACCTGTCTGAAATTTCGGCAGGAGGCGCAAACCTTGTGGAAATCAGAACTAAACTGAACGCATTTAAGGCTTCCGGCAAGTTTATCATCAGCTATTCAGAGGCTTACAGCCAGTCTTCTTATTATCTGGCCAGCCTTTCAAACGAGATTTACCTCAATCCAAAAGGAATGTTGATGTTTAAAGGACTCAATGCGCAAATCGTCTTTTTGAAAAACATGCTCGACAAGCTCGAAATTGAGCCCCAGATCATCAGGGGTCCAAATAACAAATTCAAGAGTGCTGTTGAGCCCCTTATGCTGGACAAAATGAGTGAAGCCAACCGCGAACAAATGGAAAAACTTCTTAACTCAACCTGGGGTAAACTGATCGAAGGCATTAGCGAAAGCCGCAATATCAGCATCGATGAACTAAACCGCATCGCAGATGAACTGGAGTTGTCCAATGCAAACAAAGCCCTTGAATATAAGTTTGTTGATGGACTGAAATACAAGGATGAAATTCTGGCGTTGCTGCGCGAGAAAACCGGTTTGGGCGAAAAAGACAAGATCGAATCTGTTAGCCTCACAAAATACACCAATGTGAAGGTCGAAAAAGACACCAAATCCAGGGTTAAGGATAAAATTGCTATCATCTATGCCATAGGCAGCATCGGCGGAGGTGATGGATCAGAATCCTCCATTGGTTCTGAAGGACTTTCAAAGGCCATCAGGAAAGCACGTGAAGATGAAAAAGTAAAAGCAATTGTCATGCGGGTGAATTCACCGGGAGGAAGTGCACTGGCTTCTGAAATTATCCGCCGCGAAGTGGAGCTGGCCAAAACAGCCAAGCCCTTTATCGTTTCGATGGGCAATGTGGCTGCTTCAGGAGGATACTGGATTTCGACCAACGCAGACTACATTTTTGCTGATCCGACCACAATTACAGGTTCGATTGGTGTGTTTGGCGTAATTCCGAATATGAAAGGATTGTTCAACAATAAGCTGGGTATCACCTTCGACAAGGCAATGACCAACAAGAACGCCGATTTCATCGATGTGATGGAACCCATGAGCGAATTTCAGCATATGAAAATCCAACAGGAAGTTGTTGCCATTTATGATGACTTCACCTCGCTTGTTGCCCGCACACGCAACCTGCGTCAGTCGTATGTCGACAGCATTGGCCAGGGACGCGTATGGACAGGTACCGACGCCATTGGCATCGGGCTTGTTGATAAGTTGGGCGGTCTTGAAGATGCCATTGCCTACGCAGCTGAAAAAGCCGGTCTTGGCGATAATTACAAAATCACCACACTGCCCGAGCAGAAAGATCCTTTCCAACAGTTGATTGATGAAATGACAGGACAATCGAGGGTTAGCGTGCTGAAAAAAGAACTTGGCAGCTATTACAGCTATGTTGAGTATTTGCAGCAGATGGAACAGATGAAAGGTGTTCAGGCCCGACTGCCCTTTCACTTTACAATAAACTAATACCCGTGTAAGCCAATGAAAAGAACCAGCTGAATCAGCTGGTTCTTTTTGTTTACGCTTTTTTACATGTTGTATTTCAGGTGAAACCATACCCTATTTAGAATGATTCCTGTTAATGAAATGCCTCATATCCGATCCAATAATTTGTACTTTTGGATCAACGACAATGCACTAAACCATGGCCATTAACAGAAAACAATTTCTCCACGGACTGATGTTAGGCACGGGTGGCGCCGCTATTGCAGCCAACCTGGGCTTCATAAGCACAGGCCTCTACAACATCAAGTCCATCAAGGCGATTGTTATCGACTTTGATAAATGTGCGGGTTGCCGCACTTGCGAAACCATTTGTTCGGCCAATAATCATCCGGTCAACATTGCCGGACTTCAGCTTAAAGGGTTAGGCAATCCTGAGCTGTCAAACATCCGGGTATGGCATTATAATCCGCCCGCCGATGTGCCTGTAACCTGCTACCTTTGTGCCGATGCGCCCTGTGTGGAAGCTTGTCCGGTTAAACCACATCCTGAAACCGGCAGGAAAGCACTCTACCGTGATGAAACATTACAAACGATTTGGAACGACAGGGACAGGTGCATTGGATGCCAGTCGTGCGCCAATGCCTGTAAGGAACAAAGGGGCGGCGTAATTTTTCCGGATGAGGAAGGCAGTCCAACATCCATGTGTACCCTGTGCGGAGGTGAACCCCAATGCATCCTTCATTGCCCTTACGAAGCACTTTCATACCTCGAAATTACCGATAGTATGCCGTTGCGAAACCTAAGCCCGGATCTGCTGGCACAAAAACTATATGAAAAGTATTACGAACAGAAATCCAACTAATTATGTACGGCGTAAACGGAAAAATACTCGAAGTCAACCTCAGCACTGGTGTGATCACAAAAAAAATGCCGGACGACAAATATTATCGCCAATACCTCGGAGGCAGGGGCTTGGGGATGAGGCTGCTTTTTGATTACCTCCCGCATCCCGGCATTGACGCCAATGATCCATCAAACCCACTGATGTTTATGCCCGGTTTTTTCTGCGGATTTCCTTTTCCATCGATGTCGCGCAGCTGCATGGTTACAAAATCGCCCATTACCGCTCCAAAGCATAAAAAATACCCGAATGCTTCCACTGTAAGTTACAGCAATATGGGTGGGTTCATTGGCCCTGAAATCAAGTATGCTGGTTATGATGGCATTGTGTTCGTTGGGCAGTCGAAACAGCCAGTTTACCTCTTCGTTGAAGATGAGCAGGTTGAATTGCGTGATGCCACAAAATTCTGGGGAATGGGCACCAATGCTTTCGATAAGGCCATCATTGATGAGCTCGGCGACAGGAGGTTTGAGTCGGCCTACATTGGCTCAGGAGCCGAAAAAGGTGTACGCTTCGGCAGCGTGATCAACACCGCTGCCAGGGCTGCCGGACGTGGCGGCACAGGGTATGTGATGGGAACAAAAAAACTCAAGGCCATTGTTGTTCGCGGGAGCGGGATGCCCGATGTTTTCGATCACGCGGCTTATCTGTCGCTGCTCGACAAATCGCGGCTGGCCTTTGGGGCCGATAGTGAGTCGAAGACCAACTGGCGTTATGGCGGCACTGCCAATGCCCTGCAGTTTTCATCTGACCGGGGAAGTCAGGCAGTAAAGAATTACAGTGAAGGCACCTTTGCCGGGATTGAAAATATTAACGCACATGCTGCACGCAAACAGGTATGGAAACGCGATTTCGCATGTTTCTCGTGCCAACTGGCCTGTAAAAAAAGTGGTTTTGCCAAAGGTGCTTACGGAGGAGTGGTTCACGAAGGAATTGAGTATGAAACAGGTACGATGCTCGGCGCTAACCTGCTGATCGATAACTTAAACGGATTGCACACCCTGATCGAAGCAGCGGATGATTACGGTATCGACATCATCACCCTGGGCAATGTGATTGGTTTCCTGATGGAATGTTACGAAAAAAAGCTCATCGATGCATCTTACCTTGATGGCATAGCGCTGGTTTGGGGCGATGTGGATGCCACCCTGCAAATGGTGCATAAGATTGGCCGCTATGAAGGCGTTGGCGCAAAAGCAGCCCGCGGAGTGAAGTTTCTAGCCGATGATATTGGTCAGGGATCGGCTGATTTTGCAATTCATGTTAAGGGCCATGAACTGGCTGCATGGAATGTGCAGGGTTATGCCAAGAGCTTTGGCATTTCATACACCACTGCAAACCGTGGCGCCTGCCATATGACTGGTGGCGAAATCAATGGCCAGCACCAGTCGGCACTGAGAGATACCCTTGGTGCATGCAGCTTTGCTTCCTCATGGTATAAAGGCGATCTGCACTACCGGCATTTTATCCAGGTGCTTAATGGGATTGAATTGAGTGAAGAGGAGTTTAACCTGATCGGTGAACGTGTTTTCAACCTCGAGCGCATGTTAAACTGTCGCGAAGGATTTATCCGGGAGGATGATATGCTTCCTGAACGGTTTTTTAAGGACGCCTATACCTCTGGACCACAACAAGGTGTTGTGCTCGATCGTGATGAATTTGTTACCATGATGGACGATTATTATACCAAAAGAGGCTGGGACCTGAAGACTGCTATTCCTGAAACGGCAACGCTTGAAAAGCTCGATCTTGCTTTTGTCGGTATTTAGTCAGAAGAGAAATAAAAAAAACAGGAATGATCAGTGATCATTCCTGTTTTTGTATATACGCATGTGCATTTATTGCACGATGAGTTTCTTGTTGATGGTCTGCTCTCCAACCATAACTGAAACTACATAAATGCCCTTTGGTAACTGCGTGTTCAGGCTATTCAACTGATGGCTGCCAGCCATCAGCCTGCCAAAATCATGCTTCGCCACCTGCTTGCCGGGAAGGTCAAAAACCTTGACAATGACATGCGATTCGCGCAAAAGGCTGAGGGTGACTGTGGCAACATCGCGGGTTGGGTTCGGGCTGAGACTCACCATATCAGCGGTCATCTGCTCGGTTGTGCCGGTTAAGCCATAGGCAAATTGGTTGTGATCGACACTTCCAAAGTCCTGTCCGGTAAATACGGACTCATTGCCGTTGGTGATCAGCGCGTAATATCCGGTTCCATTGCTGCAGCATAATCCATTTCCGCCTGCATCATACATCATAAAGTCGTAGCAATCATTGCCTTCAACTACAATTGGCACGCTGATCACGCCACCGGCGGTGCTGTAAGGTCCTCCTGACTGAACCACTTCGTTGAGCGAGTTCGTGATCTCCCAGCTGGTTTCTTGCGGACTGTTATCGAGCAGGATAAACAACAACAAGTTTCCGGCAAGGTTAGGTGATTGGGCAATTGGCACAATTTCAACATTGTTGTTCAGGTAGTTGTCGTTCTGTCCGTTGACTGAGGCAATGTCTACAGTGAGTTGATTTTCTTCCTGCAGCATAAATTCAAGCTCACCGGCTTCAATGATCGCTGATTCAAGAAACCCGATTTCGCCTGTCCATTCAATGGTTTGCAGTTCGACGCCATTTATTGAGAAGACAACTGTGGCGGAAGTCAGGTTATCTGAACCATAATTTGTGAGTTGCATTGCCGGCGTAATCCTGCCGCTGCAATTTGTCGAAGTAACATTCATTACCTCCGTAACTGCGGCATCATTTGCATAAACCGGTACAATCGCATTGGTGCTGCTTACTGCTGCCTGATGGACATGTTTTGTGGTGTTGTCCTGCACATAAGCCACAGCAGCAATCTGGTCATTGTTATACACATTTGCAAGGGCCCAGGCTGTCTGAATAATCACATAGTCGCCGGTCTGGAAAGCCGAAAGCTGGGTTCCACTCCGCGAGGGCAACAGGGCCTTCATCACATTGTAAAAATCCCTTTCGCCATTTGTGCCCGGAGGCGAAGCAAAATGTATTTCCTTTTCAATAACAGCAATATGGGCTACAAGTTGACCACTTACGTTATTTGTTGCTTTGATCAACATGGTGACGTACACGCTGTCCTCGTCGGCCGTAAGCCGGTGCTGAAGTTGAATCTCGAATGGTGAAGTAATAGCGGCAGCAGCATTGATGGTGGATTGGCTGATGGAAGCCGGTACGCCATTGAAATAATCGCCATTTAGGAAAACGTGCGGAACTGAACCCACATTGTAGTAAGTGCGTCTTGCGTTGTTGTCGACAGTGTTGTGTAAATACATCGGATCGTTACCAGGCGCGGGCCAGCTCATATGAAACTTAACCGAGGTGATAATGTCTTCGTTGGCATGCAGCAAGGCATCGAATGCCGGGTTCTGCTGTCCGCAAGGTCCGCAGGTGGAGCTGGTAAATCCTTCGGCTAGCACCATACGGGTCGATTGTGCTTTTGCAATCATGAACGCTACACTGAGCAGCAATAAAAGGAATAAATTTCTCATCATGGGAAATATTTGGGTTTTGGTTAGCATAAGACTGAAATCAGGGCTAAATTATGAAAAATGTACTTAATCCTGTTTTTTTGGTATTTGTTTCAGGCGATGCAACTATCCGGGGAGGATTTCTGTCTATTGTTCAGAAATCGGTATTTCATTGCCAATTTAGTTTTTTTTTTTGCTTTTTGTCATTATTTGCACGAATTTTGCAGTTGAAAGTTAATACGCTATAAATCCAGTAACCATGAAAAAAGTTCTACTATCGATAAGTTTGCTCCTCTTAACAAGCATAATGACCTTTGGGCAATCACCATTTTCAATGTCGTGGAATGGTGTTGAAATTCCTGACAACGGTGCCATGTACCTCATGGGAGATCCGGCCGATGCCGAGGTTGTCGCATATGTCATTGTAAAAAACAACAAGACTGACCTTGTTTCGATGAAAGTCAGGCGCGTTGAAAAACAAGTTGCCGCCGGCACCTGGAATCAGCTTTGCTGGAACGGCATTTGCTATGCACCTTCAGTAAGCGAATCGCAATATGCGATCCTTGGAGCAGGAGAAAGCACTGCACCCGACAGTTTTTCAGCACATTATGCTCCATCAGGCATATACGGAACATCGGTTATTGATTATGTGTTTTATAACTCAGCCAACGAAAATGAAAAAATTACCTTAACGGTCTATTTCAGTGCTTTCGGCGCTTCTGTCGAAGACCTGATGTCGCGTTCATCATTCAGCAATGCCTATCCAAACCCTGCCAGTCAGCGCGTTTCATTCGATTATAACTTTCCGGTTGACGTGAAAACAGCCAGTGTGAAGGTCTTTAATATGCTGGGCAAGGTTGTGCTCGAACAAGTCATTACCGACCGTTCAGGTAAAGTTCAGTTGTCGCTGAACGAACTCACAGATGGCGTTTATTTTTACACCCTTGTACTCAATAACCAGGCTGCCAAAACACAAAAACTGGTTGTTCAGAAATAATCACTTCTGTCAGACAAAGCCAAAAAGAGAGAGGCTGATTGCGTTGCAATCAGCCTCTCTCTTTTTATAGCCGACACTTAAGGCCGGTATTATAGTCCAAATTCCTTGCGGATGATATCGACATAATCGGTCTTTTCCCAGGCAAAGAACTCAACATTTTTAAAGTGCTTTGTCTGCCCATTTTCCACTACATCAAAGGTATCTTTACCGGTATAATACACTTCCACATCGCGGGTAAAAGGGTCTCGCCCGAAATGGCCATAAGCCGCTGTTTCTTCAAAGATGGGATTTTTTAACCCCAGGCGTTTCACGATGGCATAAGGCCTAAGGTCGTAAATGCCATGGATCTTTTCAGAAATCTGTTCATCAGTGAGCTTTTTCCCTTCGGTGTTTTTCACATGCGCTGTGTTGCGGGTATTGACATAAAACCCAACCGGTTCAGCAACGCCAATGGCATAGGCTACCTGAACAAGCACTTCGTCGGCCACGCCGGCAGCAACCATATTTTTGGCAATATGACGGGCTGCATATGCAGCCGAGCGGTCAACCTTTGAGGAATCTTTGCCCGAAAACGCACCACCACCATGGGCGCCACGTCCGCCATAGGTATCCACGATGATCTTACGTCCGGTGAGGCCGGTGTCGCCATGAGGCCCTCCGATGACAAACTTACCCGTTGGGTTAACAAAAAGCCGTAGTTCTTTGGTAAACAGTTTCTGTATCCGTTTTGGCAGGCCTTTTTTCACCCGTGGAATGAGGATGTGTTCAACATCGAAACGGATTTTTTCGAGCATCTTTTCCTCCGTATCAAAATCATCGTGCTGGGTCGACACCACGATGGTTTCAATCCGGATTGGCTTCCAGTTGTTGGCATATTCAATCGTAACCTGTGATTTGGCATCTGGCCTCAGGTAGGTCATTTTCTTTCCTTCGCGGCGGATGGCTGCCAGTTCCTGCAGCAGGATGTGCGCAAGCTCACTTGTCAGCGGCATCAGGCTGTCCATTTCGTTGCAGGCAAAGCCAAACATCATTCCCTGGTCGCCGGCTCCCTGATCTTCTTCTTTTTGCCTTACCACGCCCTGGTTGATATCGGGTGATTGTTCATGTATGGCTGAGATCACACCACAGGATTTGCTGTCGAACTGGTACTCAGCTTTGTTGTAGCCGATTTTGTCAATTACACGGCGTGTAATCGTTTGAACATCAACATATCCGTTGGTTTTAACCTCGCCGGCCAATACAGCCAAACCTGTTGTAACGAGTGTTTCACAAGCAACTTTTGACTCCGGATCATAGCGAAGCATTTCATCCAGAATGGCATCAGAAATCTGATCGGCGACTTTATCCGGGTGACCCTCTGATACCGATTCAGATGTAAATAAATATCCCATACAATTAATTATTAATGTTAAACAAGTAAAAGTTGGAAAAGATTGATTGGTGGGCAAAACATTGTTTTAGCATTTTTTACCGTGGTTGCAATCAATCAAATTTTTCCACAAAACTCCGGGTTGTGTACCCAAAAGCGCAGCAAAGGTAACAAAATTACTTAAACCAAAAAAATTATTGATTTCTCGTCAGTTGCTGGAAAATTTCTTCCATACTTCGCTCAACCTGACGCATTGACTTGATTTTCAATTGGTTTTCTATTGCCCACTTCATCAAAACCTGACTGAAATCACCTCCGGAGGAGGGTTCAAGCAACCAGTTGCGCTTTTCTAGCTTGCTTGCATGCTTTAATCCGGGCAATTGATGTATAAATTCGGTTGTGACCAATTGCTCAAATTCGACCACGATGGCATTGGTGCTTTTCGTTCCTTTTGTAAGATTCGTCGTTTGGTCGTCGGCAACAATCCTGCCTTTATGAATGATGATTGCCCTGTCGCATATGGCTTCCACTTCCTGCATGATGTGCGTTGAAAGGATGACTGTTTTCTCCCGCCCAATTTCCTTGATCAAATGCCTGATATCGACAAGTTGATTGGGGTCAAGGCCGGATGTGGGTTCGTCGAGGATGAGCACTTCAGGATCGTGAATCATCGATTGGGCGATGCCAACACGCTGTCGGTAGCCTTTCGACAAGGCACCTATTTTTTTGTGCTTCTCCGCATCCAGTCCGGTAATATCAATCATTTCGTCGATCCGTTTGGCCGCTTTGCTGCCAAGGCCATAAATACCAGCAACAAATGCCAGGTATTCACGTACATACATATCGAGGTAAAGTGGATTGTGTTCGGGCAAATAACCAACAAGCCGTTGCACTGCGATCGGATTGTCCTGAACATCATATCCGTTGATGCTGGCCACACCCGAGCTGGGAGGAATAAAACAGGTCAGGATTTTCATCAGTGTCGACTTACCGGCTCCGTTAGGCCCCAGTAATCCAACTACTTCACCCTGACTGATTTCGAATGAAACTTCGTCGAGCGCCTTTTGCTTTCCGTAGAGTTTGGTAATTTGTTCGACCTTAACTGACATGCTTCAGAATCATGGTTGATAATGGCACAAAAGTACATAAAAGCGGCTTACACTCATCAGCACTGCTTCGAAACCCTGTGACGCCCAATCGTTTTTTTTTCTGCCTGTTCAGCCTAAACTGCTAACTTAGCCATGCAATTTTAAGCAAACCCATCATGCCTGGTTTTCTCAAGCTAATCAATGTAACCAAGCCACAGCTGAATTGGCCCACATTGTGCCTCGCGCTAATTATCCTGGCCTTTGCTTCCTGCACCAGAAGGCTTCAACAGCAAACACAGCTCATTAATGAAGGCTGGGAATTGGTGAATCCATTGACGCTGGAACATATTCAGGCCGAAGTTCCTGGGTCGGTCCATACTGATTTGATGCGTGCAGGGCGTATACCAGATCCCTTTATTGGTATGGTCGAAGACAGCCTGCAATGGATCGGTCAGCAGGAATGGGAATATGCAATTGACTTTGTTCCTGATCAGGACATTGCCGGTTTTGATCATATTCAGCTGGTTTTTGAAGGTTTGGACACCTATGCATCGGTATGGCTGAATGATTCGCTTATCATCCAGGCCGACAATATGTTTCGCAGCTGGAAGGCAGATGTGGGCAAGCTAATAAAGCCAGATACCAATACCATCAGGCTTAGGTGTTATCCTCCCGGGCCTGTCAATGCGCAAAAAGCCAGTAAACAAGCCTGGAAAATCCCTGAAGAAAGGGCGTTCAGCCGCAAGGCGCCCTTCCAATTTGGCTGGGACTGGGGACCTGCGTATATCACGATGGGCATCTGGAAGCCTGTCAAGCTTCAGGCATGGCGGAATGTCAGGCTGGAAGATTACCATATTCAGCAGTTGGCCGTTACGGCCAAAACCGCAGACCTGCAACTGAGCCTTGAACTGCGCAGCGACAGCAAACAAGCAGTCAACATCTTGTTGCACTCCAATGGAAATCCGTTGATCAACCAAACAATCACAACCGACACAGGTTTACAAAGCCTGCATCTTCCTTTTCAGCTAGGCCAGCCTGATCTATGGTGGCCAAACGGCATGGGAAAACAACAGATGACCGATTTTGAACTCGAAATCAGTTGTGCGGGACAAAGCCTTGTAAAACAAACCATCCGCACCGGCCTGCGCAATATTGAGTTGATACAGGAAAAAGACAGCATTGGAACCTCATTCTTTTTCCGGGTGAACGGAAAGGCCACCTATATGAAAGGAGCCAATGTCATTCCGGGTGATCACTTTATACACCGCCTGAGCCCCGAAAGCCAGCGCCAGATGCTTATATCTGCACAGCAGGCACATATGAATATGTTGCGTGTCTGGGGCGGAGGCGTTTACCCGAATGAGGATTTTTTTACCCTGTGCGATAGTCTCGGTCTGCTTGTGTGGCAGGATTTCATGTTTGCCGGGACCATGTATCCGTCTGATACAGCCTTTTTGGAAAATGTGAAGGCAGAAGCAACGGAACAGATCAGGCGCATCAGCAGGCATTGTTCACTGGCCTTGTGGTGCGGCAACAATGAAATCGACGAAGCCTTCCACAACTGGGGCTGGCAGCAATCACTGGGCTGGACGGCCCAGGATTCAGCAGCCATATGGGATGGATACACTACGCTGTTTCACAAACTTTTACCAGATTTAGTCAGGCAATACGATGGCCATAGACCCTATTGGCCCAGTTCGCCATCCATCGGCTGGGGACGCAGCGAAAGCCTGACAAAGGGCGATGCCCATTACTGGGGAGTCTGGTGGGGCGAACAACCCTTTTCGGTTTATGACCAAAAGGTCGGGCGTTTCATGAGCGAATACGGCTTTCAGGCCATGCCTGAGATGTCATCCATTGAAAAATACATCGGTGAGTCGGGCAGGAAGCCGGGGTCTTCCGAACTTGAAGCTCACCAGAAACATCCCAGGGGCACATGGCTGATCCAGCAATACATGGAGCAAGATTATCCATCGCCAGATAGCCTTTTAGATTATGTATATGTGAGTCAGCTTCTGCAATCCAATGGGATCGGCAGGGCCATCGAAGCACACCGACGGGGAATGCCCAGGTGCATGGGTACTTTGTACTGGCAACTGAACGATTCGTGGCCCGTCACTTCATGGTCATCGATCGATTATTATGGACGATTGAAAGCCCTTCAATTCCGCTTAAAAACACTTTACGCACCAGTGCTGCTTTCGGCAGATCAAGCCTGCGACAACTGGCGCATCTGGATGGTATCAGACAGCAGTACTGCATTTCATGCAGATATTCGGTGTACTTTGATCGATTTCGATGGAAATATCCTGCGTCACTGGGAAAGCAAGGCAAAGGCAGAACCCATTGGTTCACGGATTGTCAGTGTATTTCGGACCGACACCATCATCAGCGGTTTTGACCCTCAGAAATGCTGCCTGCTGGTGGAGGCAACTTCGGACGAAAGACCTGTCAGCGAACGGATATTCTGGTTTACATCGCCCAAAAACATCCAACTGCCCGAGCCAGGCATTCAGATACAAACTGAAGCAGCAAGTCACCAAGTGGAGCTAAGCATCAGCAGCCAATGCGTGGCTAAAGACGTATACCTGATCTGTAATGACAAGGATGGCGTGTTCAGCAATAATTTTTTCGATCTACTGCCTAAGCTGCCTTTGAAAGTAAGCTTTACTCCTTCTGGCAATTTGGCACCCGAACAGCTTATCTTTGATGCTAAATCACTTTACGAGTTGAATGCAAGGAAGAAAAGCACATCCGGGGAAAATTTGTAATGCGTTTATTCTGAGTAAGATGAAAAAATTGAGCATTAATCCAAAAATTCTGCTTGAACTGGAAATCCGCAGGCTTCTGCTTGCGTACCACCAACGCATGCTTGCGTTTCTGCAAGCGAAGCGCAACGCTGACGAAGCAGTGCATCAAAGCAGGTTGTGCATCAAACGCATCAGGGCTATCCACAGGCTGATCAGATCGGGAATCGGTGAAACGGCTTTTGTTCAGCAACAAGCTTTTTACAGGCAACTGACCATGTCGCTGGGCAGTTTGCGCGACAAAACAGCCTGTATTGAAACGCTTAGCGGCTTGATCAGTAACAGGAAGTCGCCTGTCACAAATAAACTGATCAGAAAATATGTGGCTGTTATCCGAAAGCAACGCGATGAAATGATGCATGCGGCCATTGACAAGGAATTATTCCGTGACATGTTTCACACGATTAAGCAACACGATGTTTGGGTAATTCAGTTGAAGCTTGATGGCATTGACCAAGAAATCATTTTTAAGGGCATGCGAAAGATGTACCTTCAGGCGGCAGGAATCGCCGGTAAGCTTGCGCTTGCGCCAACAGATATTGGATTTCACCAGTTTCGGAAAAAGGTAAAATATCTTGGATATGCCCTCGAAACCCTGCAGGAACTGCATCCGGCAATGATCAGCTATCAGGTGGCTGAGTTATCCGCATTGGGTCGGCTGCTCGGTAAACACCACGACCTGGTGCTTGTGCTTGCCGCTGTTGAGGCCGGTGACTGCAATGCTGCTCAGGTCAACCTGATCAGAAGCATCAAGGCATTGAAAGCCGGGCTTGAGCAAAGGATTCTGACAGAAGCAAAACTTGTTTTTGCCTGGGATGCCAAAGCCTTCGCCGAAAGGTATCGCACACTCATTGTATTGCACCGGCAGTGATGTATTGAATGGGGTTTACCGATAAATGCCGTAATTTTGAGCCTTTAACAGCTTATGATGAATACCGGAAAAGCATTGTTGTTATGCTTAACATCCTGTAAATGAAAGTTTTTCAATACTTAACGCATACCGCCATGTATAAATACCCATATGTGTTCCTGATATTTGCCATGTGCTGTGCAGGCATTCCCGGCAATGCCCAACAAACCACAACCATCATGACCTGGAACACCCGGCTTGATGTTGCCAGCGACGGGCCCAATGCCTGGAGTAACCGCCGGCAGCAATTCACTGAGGTGCTGCTTCAGGAGCATCCTGAACTCCTCGGGATGCAGGAAGTGTTGCACAACCAGCTGCTGGATATTGCTGCAACACTCAGTGGTTATGGATACATTGGCGTTGGGCGCACTGATGGCAAAACAAAGGGTGAATATGGTCCGGTTTTTTATGATACGAGCAGGTTTAAACTGATTGATGCCGGATTTTACTGGCTGTCGCAAACGCCTGAAGTGGCCGGGTCGAAGGGATGGGATGCCGCCTGTGAACGGATCATGAGCTGGGCAAAGCTCGAAAGCCGGCAAACGGGTAAATTCCTGTGGGTTTTAAATACCCACCTCGACCATATGGGCACCGAAGCCCGAAGAAACAGTTTGGCACTTATCAAGGAGCTGACAACAAAAATGATTGGCGATGAACCATTTGTGTTAATGGGTGATTTTAATTTCGAACCGACAGATGAAAATTATACAACTGTTTCCAACTGGCTGACTGACGCCCGAACAGCTGCTGCAACCGATGAACTGAAACAACAAATTACATTCACAGGCTTTGATGAACAGGAAGAAAACAACAGCCTGATTGATTTTATTTTTGTTAACCATAAGATCACAATAACTGATTATCAGATTCCTGAAGCCAACATCGATGGCAGGTTTTCCTCTGATCATTTACCGGTGAAGGTGCAAATGATGTGGTAACAGGCACTGTCCTGATCGATTCAATTATCAACGGTTAACCCTATGTCAAAACATATTCGACATTCACTGACCCTGATTCTTACGCTTTTAGCTTCCTACACTTTCTCACAGGAAACACTACCGGAACAAAGTGTTTTCAGATTGAACAAGGGTCGCATCGGGCTAACGTATGCTTCTTTTGGCGAAAATCCGATGGTTCATTTCAGGCAGCTTGTTGGTGCCGCAAGTTACAACAGCGGCAGGTTTTATGTGTTAGGCATCAGCTACGATTATCCCCTGAATGACTTCATCAGGCTTTCAGCCGGTTTCGATTACGCAAAGCACTACTTGACCATCGTGCCGAACGTACCACCAGGCATTGGTGATGAACCCTATGGCATTGACTTTTCACATATCGACATCCCGTTTAGCCTAGAAATTGGCTTTTTGCGCTATTTTTTCCTGCATGGCGGACTTTTACTCGACATTGACCCAAACCTTGATAGCCCCGTCGACACACAATCAGGAATTGGTGCATCCCTGGGAATTGGGGCCAGATACACAAGCCGATGTGGGCTGGCCATCTTCGTCAGTCCGTACCTGAAGGTGCACACCTTGTTCTCCTTCAGCACAGAGACCTATCCTTTACACCTGCTGGAATCAGGCATCCAGCTCGGCTTAAACATCCCGCTAAGAATTAAAAGACAATAGCCAGGACAAAAAAAAGAACGAATGACATTCGTTCTTTTTCATGATTTCACCGAAATTTTCCGGTTTATTTCATTTTCTCGATTTCGATATACACCAGGGCGCTGGCACCAACGATGGCAGCATCACCAAGTTTAAGTTGCGAAGGCAAAATCCTGATTTTGTTACGGAATACCGGAAGCAGGTGAGCTTCCATGCTTTCTTTTGTCGGTTTCAGGATATAGTCGCCGGCAGCCAGTGGACCACCAAACAGGAAAATAGCCTCAGGGCTAAGGTGATGTACCGTATTGGCAAGGCCTTGTCCGAGCCATTGTCCGGTGAGTGCAAAAACCTCCTGTGCAATCTTATCGCCTTTTAATGCGGCTTCGTAAATCATTTTCGAATTCAACTCATTGTAAGAGGTATTGGCCAACAGGCTATCGGTATGGTGGTATTTGGCCAACAGCTCGAATGCCGTGCGCTTCATTCCCGGGGCTGAGCAATAGGCTTCGAGGTGGCCAAAGCCACCGCATCCGCAATGACGGCCATTAGTCACCAGTGTCATATGGCCGCATTCACCGGCAAAGCCATCATGCCCGTAAACAAGATCACCATTGACAACCACTCCGCTGCCAACACCGGTACCCAGGGTGAAAACCACAAAGTTTTTCATCCCTTTGGCGCCGCCATAAATCATCTCACCTATGGCAGCTGCGTTGGCATCGTTGGTGATGGCCATCACCTTGATATCGGCAAATTCAAGCTTCAGCATGTCGAGAAAGTTCACCACACCTTTGAAAGATAAGTTCGGGGCATGTTCAATGGTTCCGGTGTAATAGTTAGCATTGGGCGCACCAATGCCGATTCCAACAACTTCGGTCTTTTCGTTCAGCAACTTAACCGACTTAATCAACTCTTTGATGGCACCGGCAAGTGCTTTGATATACAATCCCACATCACCATGGGTTGGGGTGGCAATACTATCACTGACCAGCACATCTCCTTCACGATTTACGACACCAATGGCCGTGTTTGTTCCCCCGATGTCAATTCCGATTGCGACTTTTTTCATGCGTTATAATACAAGTTATATGTTAGTAATCAGGTAATTTATCAAGCTCTTCTGATCTTGCTTCCACTCACTGCATAATAGAAAATGAAAAGATAGCAAACGGCCGGAACAAGGAATGCGTAGGTGTAACCAGCTGCATCAGCAATGCCTCCCATGAGTGGGGGAATAACCGCGCCACCAAAGATGAGGGCGTTGATGAGTCCTGAAGCACCGCTCAGCTCAGCATTGTCGAGGTCTTTCACAGCAAGGGAGAATATATTCGGGAACATGATCGAGTTAAATAATCCGATCGAAATAATGGTCCATAGTGCTACTGATCCGGTGCTAAAGCTGGTGGCGATATCAAGGATGGCAGCAACAAGTGCGAATGTTGCCAGTGTTTTGGCTGCTTTTCCCTGGCCAATCTGCATAATGATGAAGTTTACAAGAGCAATACCCGTAAAGATCATGCCCATATTCCAGTTCCAGTCGGTAACAAAAGATCCGGAAACAAGTGCCAGCAGGAGCACAGGCAGTGCGTAAGTAATCTTTTTCGAGGTTGCCATTTCCGAAAACATAAACGAACCAAAAAACCTTCCGATCATGGCGCCGCCCCAATAGATCGCGGCATAGGTTGAAGCCATCTCAGCCGTCATACTCAGGTTGGTCTTGAGGTAATTGACGATCAGTCCGGCATTGCCAACTTCGGCACCCACATACATGAAGATGGCCAAAGCGCCCAGTACTACGTGCGGATATTTCCAAATGCTCTTCTTTTCACTCTTTTCATATTTCAACACAGGCAGCTTGATTGTGACAATGGCTATAGCCACCAGCAATACGATCAGCCCCATAATGATGAAAGGCATCGGCACGCGGTCGGCAGCCATGGCAGCATCTGCAGGAAATTTCAGCCCCTTGAAAATGGCGATCGAAATCAACCAGGGAGCAATCATAGTGGCGATGGAATTTAAGGCCTGTGTCAGGTTAAGGCGGCTTGAAGCTGTTGATGGTGAGCCAATTGCTGTAACATATGGGTTGGCAGCCACCTGTAAAAACACCACACCTGTGGCCAATACGAAGGTCCCCATTAAAAAGATCGGAAACGAAGGCATTTTGGCTGCCGGGATATAAATGAAACTTCCGAGGGCCATGAGGATAAGCCCGGCAATCACAGTCCATTTATAGCCAATCTTATCAATCAGCCTGCCGGTAGGAATCGACATGATGGGATAGGCAATGAAAAATGCCGACGATAATAACTGGGCGCCAAATTCAGATAAGCCAAAGATTTCTTTCACCGGCGCACTTAATGTTACGATGAAGGTAGTGGCGAATCCAAAGATGAAGAAAATGGCGCCAAACACCGACAATCCCACAACGAGATTGTTATTTTTCTGATCACTCATAAAGCAGGTATTAGTGTTAATAATTAAGTTGAAACAAGCCTTGACAGCAAACAAAATTAAAAATTAATCCATTCCTGCATTTATTTTTCACAATACACCCGGCCAATGTTTCGCTGACAAATTGTAAATTACAGATTGATAACACACTGGCTTGTTTACATCGGTTTTCAAAAATCGCAATGAGGTAAAACCAACGGGAAGGTTGAATTTCTGCTATAAATCCGTTGAAAAAAATGATACGGCTTTTGATTTTCCCACTACCTTTATCGGTCAAATAAATCAGCTACTTAAAACACATTTCGATGGGAAACAGAAGGTCATTTTTACGCAAAACCATAGTGGGAAGCATTGCCGCCGGGATAGGTGTCAACTTGGGTCAGGCTGCTGAACTTTTCGATGCCCACACATTGTCTGCTGAAGGCGGCCCGCTGTTCATCTCAACCTGGAATCATGGTTTGGCGGCCAATGCTGAGGCATGGAAGACACTCGAAGCCGGAGGCAGCATACTTGATGCTGTGGAGGCTGGCGTAAAAATCCCTGAGGCAGACCCCGAAGTGAGTAGCGTAGGCTATGGCGGATTTCCTGATGCCGAGGGCCATGTCACCCTCGATGCCTGCATCATGGGACCAGATGGCAATGCCGGATCTGTCACCTATCTACAGGAAATCATGCACCCGATTTCGGTCGCCAGGCGCGTCATGGAAAAAACGCCACACGTGATCCTGTCAGGGGCCGGCGCACTTAAGTTTGCCGAAGATCAGGGCTTTAAACGTGAGAACCTGCTCACCGACAATATGCAGAAAGAATGGGAAGCCTGGAAGGCCTCCGGGGCGCGCTATGCCCCCCAGGCCAATTGGGAAAACCACGACACCATCGGCATGATAGGCATTGACGGGCAGGGCAATATTGCCGGGGCCTGCACCACCAGCGGTATGGCCTTTAAACATCCCGGCCGGGTAGGCGATTCTCCCATCATCGGTGCAGGGCTCTTTGTTGATAACGAAATCGGTGCTGCCACCTCCACCGGCGAAGGTGAAGCCATTTTGAAAACCCTGGGCAGTTTTCTGGTTGTGGAAAATATGCGGAACGGGATGAGTCCGCAGCAAGCCTGCAAAGCTGCTATCGAAAGGCTCACGCAGAAAGTCCGTGTACACCCGCAGATGCAGATTGGTTATATCGCTGTTAACAAATCCGGACAAACCGGCGCTTTTTCGCTCCGTCCCGGTTTTCAATATGCCATCCACTCCTACAACAAGAACAAGCTCGAAAACGTTGATCACTTAATGGAATGGTAATCACATTAAACGATTATTTACCGAATTAAATCACAGAGATGAAAAAGTCAATCATGCTCCTTGTGTTGCTGGGCTTGCTTATTTCGTGCAAACGCAATGCTCCCGATCAGATAAACATCATTCCCCGACCCTACAAATACTGGGCATCTGAGGGACACATAAAAATCACTGAGGGAACCAGGGTCATTTACGAAGATCCGAATCCTGAATTGCGCTTGATGGCCGAATACCTAGCCAGCGTGATCAGCAACAGCAGCAGTTTTGTTGTCGATGTGGCGCCATTAAGCAAAATCAAGGCTATGGGAACCGATATTTTGCTGGTCACCAACCTGAACGATTCCATCTATGGCAGTGAAGGATACCTGATACAGCATAACAACCGGAAGTTTTTTAGCATACAGGGCAATCAGGCAATTGGCGTATTTCATGGCATACAGTCATTTTTGCAGCTTTTTGATCCTGCAATATTCAAGGCTGGAACAAAAAAGGATGTCTGGGAAATTCCGGTTGTATACATCCAGGATCAGCCGCGCTTTAGCTACAGGGGCATGCACCTCGATGTCAGCCGCCATATTTTTCCGGTTGCATTCATCAAAAAATACATTGATCTGCTGGCGTTCTACAAATACAACTATTTCCACTGGCACCTTACCGACGATCAGGGCTGGCGCATCGGAATAAAGCAGTACCCGCGCCTGACTGAAATAGGTTCAACACGTAAAGAAACCATCGTCGGCCACCAGGGCAACGAACCTGAAGTGTTCGATGGCAAGGCTTATGGCGGTTTTTACACAAGGGAAGAAATCAAAGAGGTGGTCGGCTATGCGGCCAGCAAATACATTACTATAGTTCCTGAAATTGAAATGCCCGGCCATGCTCTCGCCGCCCTCTCGGCCTATCCGGAACTTGGTTGCACCGGCGGACCTTATGAAACAGCCACACGATGGGGTGTTTTTGATGATGTTTTTTGTACAAAAGATGAAGTGTTTGTGTTTTTGGAAAATGTGCTCACCGAAGTTGCGGATCTTTTCCCGGGGCCCTATATCCATATTGGTGGCGACGAAGTGCCAAAGACACGCTGGAAAGCATGCAAGGCGTGTCAACTTCGGATGAAACAGGAAGGACTGCACAGCGAAGAGGAACTGCAAAGTTATTTTGTGCAACGCATTGAGAAAATCGTTGCTGCCAGAGGGAAGAGAATTATCGGATGGGATGAGATTCTGGAGGGTGGCCTTGCCCCCAATGCTACGGTGATGTCGTGGCGTGGAACAGAGGGAGGAATCGCTGCAGCCCGCCTGGGACACGATGTGATCATGACGCCGGGGAGCCATTGTTATTTCGATCATTATCAGTTTGATCGCACAACCGAACCCCTTGCCATTGGCGGGCTCACCCAGTTATCAAAGGTGTATGCTTTCGAGCCGGTTCCTGATGCACTGAACAATGCCGAAAGCAAGCATATTCTTGGTGCTCAGGCCAATGTGTGGACTGAGTACCTTCAACAGCCCGACGACATAAGCTATATGATTTTACCCCGTATGGCGGCGATGGCTGAGGTGAACTGGACCCCCTCGGACAAGCGCAACTGGGAGAATTTCTATGACCGTCTGCCCGTTCATTTTGCCTTGTATGATGCATGGCAGCTAAAGCATTGCAAAGCGGTCTACGCACCCATGATACGGTCAAAATCCGATGGCAAAGGCAACAAGGTGGTAACAATTGAGACTGAAATTCCCGGTGGTATCATTTACTACACCACCGACCAATCCGCACCCACACTACAATCAGCCGTGTTTGCCGATAGCCTGGTATTGCCCGAAGCAAGTGTGCTCAAGGTAGCAATATATAGAAACGGTCAGAAGATTGAATAACTAACTGCGAAAGCTACTAGCGGATAAGGTGTGTAATTTCTAATGCTGTCGCCACAGAATGTTTGGAGGTTTCTATTCCAGGTTTTCAGGAATAGATTCCATGATCACGATGGTATCGGCGGCGGCAATCGAGTCGATATAGGCCTGTTCGATGGCTTCAGCCTTTGCTTTCGTAATTGAGTCGAGGCGCAATGAGTCTTTTGCAGCTTGTTCCTTTGCCTGCTGTTCGGCATTGGGACCACAGGAAGCCAGCCCGATAGCAAGTGACAAAACGATGATTGTGAGGATATTTTTCATAACAGCTTGTTTTCTACTTTAGGTGCAAATTTATCGCATTCCACTGACAAAAGTCAATTCTGTTAAAAAAAGCTTTCGCTGGCCATGGTTTTGTAGCAACAATCGGGCAATTTCGAACCAATAGCTGTGCATTTATCCGCTAAAGTGATAACTTTGCATCAGTTTATCAAGGTTTTCGCGACTCAACCACGATCAAAATGCCATAATTCCTTTATGAAATATTTACGCTTTGGTTTCATGCTCCTGATTTCCGGTTTCTTGTTTTCCTGCCAGGAAGACAAAGACCCTGTTGACTATGTAAATCCCTTTATCGGCACCGGCGGTCACGGGCACACCTATCCGGGTGCAACCCTGCCCTTTGGCATGGTCCAGCTCAGTCCTGATACCAGAAAAGACAGCTGGGACGGTTGCTCAGGCTACCATTATTCCGATAAGTCGATTCTGGGATTCAGCCATACACACCTCAGCGGGACGGGTGTTGGCGATTACGGCGACATCAGGATGATGCCTACCATGGGGAAACTAACCCTTGATCCGGGCGATGAAGCCAAAGGTGTGAAAGGATACCGTTCTTCGTTTAGTCACGACAGCGAAACAGCCAATCCCGGCTTCTACCAGGTTGAGCTCGCCGATTATCATATCAAGGCTGAGCTCACTGCTACTGAACGAACAGGCTTTCACCGGTATACCTTCAGCGACAAGGGGAATGCCAACCTCATCATCGACCTTTTCGAAGGTGTAACCAGTGATAAAATAATCGAATCCGAAATCAGGTTCGTGAATGACTCCATCATCAGTGGATTTCGGCGCACTGCAGGCTGGGCCAGAGATCAATCGGTGTATTTTTATGCGGTTTTTTCGAAACCGTTTGAAAGCCACGGCATTCAACTCGACGATGAATTGTATCCTGACCGGAAACATGCCAGTGGTGAAAAACTCAAAGGATGGACTTCCTGGTCGGTTAGTCCCGCAAGTCAGCTCCTGGTTAAGGTCGGTATTTCGGCTGTTGATGTGGAAGGAGCGAAAAACAATTTGCTGGCGGAAAATACCAGCTGGGACTTCGACGATGTGAAAGCAGCAGCAAAGCAGCGCTGGAATGATGAACTGAGTCGCATTGATGTTATTGGAGCCAACGCCAACGATTTGGTGGTGTTTTACACGGCTTTATACCACTCCATGATCGCACCCAACCTGTTCAGCGATGTCGACGGGCGTTTTCGCGGCCACGACAACCATATCCATCAGGTGGATAACGACAGGCGCTATACGGTCTTTTCGCTTTGGGATACTTTCCGCAGCCTTCACCCCCTGCTCAACATTGTGCAGCCTGCGCGCACAGGAGAAATGATCCGCACCATGCTCGACATCTACGAACACGGTGGACTTTTGCCTGTTTGGGAACTTGCCGGCAACGAAACCTGGTGCATGATTGGCTATCATTCAGTTCCGGTGATTGCTGACGCCTGGCGCTCAGGCATCAGGGATTTCGACGCCGCAAAGGCGCTTGTTGCCATGCAGAAAAGCGCCAACCAGGAACATCATGGATTAAAGTGGTATAACCAGCTGGGCTACATCCCGGCAAACAAAGAGAGTGAGTCCGTTTCAAAAACACTGGAGTATGCCTATGACGACTGGTGTATTGCCGATTTTGCAAAAGCTCAGGGTAACGAATCAGTGTATCAGGAATTTATACAACGGGCACAGTACTACAAAAACCTGTACGACCCACAATCGAAATTTTTCAGAGGCAAGCAAAACGGCGGCTTTATCGATCCTTTCGACCCTACCCAGGTCAATTTCATGCTTACTGAAGCCAATACCTGGCAATACAACTTTTTTGTTCCACAGGACATCAACGGGCACATCAGGCTGATGGGCGGCGACGAAGCCTATGAAAATATGCTTGACGAACTCTTCACTTCAACGGCAGGTCTCAGCGGACGCGAACAATCCGATATTACCGGACTGATCGGCCAGTATGCCCATGGAAACGAACCCAGTCACCATATGGCTTATCTGTATAATTATGTAGGCAAACCTTATAAGACCCAGGCCCTTGTTTCCCGCATACTGAATGATCTGTACAGCAATAAACCCGACGGTTTGAGTGGGAATGAAGACTGCGGCCAAATGTCCGCCTGGTACGTCATGAGTGCGATGGGCATTTACCCCGTCACCCCTTCCTCTTCCTATTATGCCATTGGGACACCACTTTTTGAACAGGTCAATATTTACCTCGAATCGAACAAAATGTTTAAGATCAAGGCCAATAAACTGTCAAAAAAGAATAGCTATATTCAATCAGCAATGCTGAATGGAAAGCCTTACAGCAAGTCGTATCTTCTTAAAGATGATTTCTTTGAAGGAGGAGAGTTGGTGTTTGAGATGGGACCACAGCCCAATCTTTCGTGGGGCAGCCTTCAGGGCGACAGGCCAGAACAGGGCATTGAGGACACACATTTTGTGGCTGTTCCATGGTTACAGTCCGACAGCAAAACCTTCACAACAAAACTCGACCTGAGCATGTCGCATCCTGACGGAAATGCAGTTATCCGATACAACACCAATCAATCCGGGCCAGATTCAGCTTCCCAAATTTACCAAGGCCCAATTGAACTGTTTCAATCGACGGTAGTGACGGCAAAAGCATATGTCGGTGGACATGAAAGCAAAGCCGTTTCAGGAGAATACTTCAGCATTCCTGCAGGCCGGACCATTCAGTTGCTTAATCCATTTAACACCCAATACCCTGGTGGCGGAAACAATGCCCTCATCGACAGCCAGCATGGCACCAACGATTTCAGGACAGGAAGCTGGCAGGGATATTACGGCGATGACCTTGATGTCATTGTCGACCTTGGAAAGCTGCAACCCGTCAGAAGCATCAAAATGGGATTCCTTCAGGATCAGCGTTCATGGGTGTTTATGCCACTATGGGTTCATGCGCAGGTTTCAGCCGATGGTGTAAGTTACAAGGAAGCCGGTAAGGTATTCAACACACTGCCGGCAAAGGCTGAAGGCGCCATCATCAGGGTGTTTTCCGAGAAGATGAATGAACCAAATATCCGCTTCATCAGAATCACGGCCAAAAACAGGGGAGTGTGTCCTGACTGGCATCCCGGCAGCGGCGAAAAAACCTGGATTTTTGCCGATGAAATTGTGATTGAATAGGATATGGCACTGATTAATTTGAAATTAGCGATTAAATTGGCGTTTGGCCTGTGTAATTGATTACTTTTGCAATGGCTCAATACTGTCTTGAAAGCAACATAAAAAGGTTAATGAAATGAATGCAGATAAAAGAGGAACCATTTTGCTTGTCGAAGATGAATACAGCAATTATTATTTCCTTCAGATTTTATTGCGCAACCTTGGTTTCGATGTTGTGCTGGCCCTGAACGGACAAGAAGCCGTTGACGTTGTAAACAGCGAACAGCAGATTGACCTTGTGCTGATGGACCTTAAAATGCCGATAATGAATGGTTTTGAGGCAACAAGGAAGATAAAATCAATGAAACCTGAACTGCCGATTGTTGCGCAAACGGCTTACATCATGGGAAGCGACAGGCATATGGCGATGGAAGCCGGGTGCAACGCCTATATCACTAAACCAATTAAAAAACCCGACCTCGTACAGGTCCTGAACCAGTTTCTGCCTGGTTCTGTTGAGTAGCCCGGCGGCAGATTCTTTTGGTCTCGTTAAAATCCTTTTCCCCGTTCAACCTCAGTTACAAAGTATTTTGTATCGCCCCGCCAGGGAAACCTTCGGTATCGCTTTTTGAAGTGCAGGTTCACCCTTTCGCCCGACAAAGCCACTTCCTGCAGGCTGGCGATTACCTCAGTATTGCTTTTCTCCACTGAGAAATCAAAGGATTCAGCAATTGGGCTGGTCCCTTTCAGTGCACCAAACGACTCCAGGCTCAGCTTTCCTTCATACGTCTTAAAAATAACACCTTTTTGACTGATTCGTAATACCTTACCAGCCATCACGCCCCGCTCATAAACACCCCAGTAGTAAAAGGAAAAAACACCGAGTGCAATGATTATTATGGCAATAAATCCAATACCTAATAGTTTACGCATACCTTCATGTTGTTTTGTGTGTCAGGTTTACAGGGTTTGACAGTTGCTATTAACACGGTTTAGCCAGCCAGGAGGCAAGCGGAACGCATCACAAATATACGGCATTTGCCGGCCCATTGCTGAAAATAAAAAAGGTGGCTTATCAGGGCCACCTTCATTGTCTTCAATGTTTCTTGCAGGATTACCTGACCGGATATTTCTTGAATATCTCATCCGACTTCATCAGGATATCAACATATTGTGCACGGCGGTATGCGTAGGGATCTTTCGAATGCAGGTTCGAGAGTTTTCCACGAAAGCTGTCCAGGTTCGCATACTGTTTTGTTGTCATCCAGGCTTCCATTTCCTGCAGCATACGGGTAATCTGTTTCGGTCCGTGTTTGTATACAGTGCTCACTACCTGAACGGCATCAGCACCGGCCAGAATCATTTTGACGACATCGGCACCGGTAAAAACGCCCATGCTGGCACAGATACTCGATTCGATGTTGCCATAAAGGAGTCCGGCAAACCTCAGCGCCAGGCGTGCATCCTGCTCATGGCTCAGGTTATAGGGAAAATGATGTGATTCGGTGTCAATGTTGATGTCGGGCTGGAAAAGCCTGTTAAACAGGACAAAGCCATCGGCGCCACGCTTCGACATTTCGGCAATGGTATACAGCGGATTGGTATAAAACGGGCTCAGCTTGATACTCACCGGGATTGAAACAGCTTTCTTAACGCCTTCAACCACATCGAGTTCTTCGTTGAGGATGCCCCTTCCGTCAAGATCGAGGTCGAGCGGAACGGCATAAAAATTAAGTTCGATGGCATCGGCACCGGCATCCTGCAGCTTTTTGGCATATTCGTACCAGGTTTCGTCGTACACTGCATTCAGGCTGGCGATAAGCGGGATGTTAAGCGCTTTCTTTGCTTCTTCAAAATGCATCAGAAACTCCCCGGGACCCGATTCATACAGGTTTTCGTGGAAAAGGGAGGTCATTTCCGCATTGCGCTCATTGTAGTCGGTCATTTCCTGATGCATCTCGAGGTTTTCGAGGTGAATCTGCTCTTCAAACAACGATTTATATACTATGGCCGCTGCACCGGCATCTTCAAGTTTCCTGAGCATGTCAATATCGGTAACCAGGTTGCTGGCACCTACGATAATAGGATTTTTAAGTTCGAGGCCTAAATATTTTGTCTTAAGGTCCATAATGTTGAGTTTTTAGTAATACGAATTAAGGCTGGAGAAATCGCGTCTGTAAAAGTACATATTTTTGAACTGAAATACCTAAACCCGCCTAATCTAAAATCAATATAAATAAGCATGAACAGGTGCTGATTTGCCCTTCTGAATCACAGCGGGTTTTTAAATTTAGTAATTTCGCAGGGTTTTTTAACGTACATCATTCAATGTGTAATAGCTTTAAAATATATAACTTATGAAAAAGAAGAAGAAATTTATCACCTGTGATGGCAACTATGCAGCTGCACATGTAGCCTATATGTTTAGCGAGGTAGCTGCCATTTACCCGATTACTCCTTCCTCAACAATGGCCGAATATGTGGACGAATGGGCTGCTTTTGGCAGGAAGAATATTTTTGGTGAAACCGTTCAGGTTACCGAAATGCAATCGGAAGGTGGTGCTTCAGGAGCTGTTCATGGATCGCTGCAGGCAGGTGCACTCACCACTACCTTCACCGCATCGCAGGGACTGCTGCTGATGATCCCGAATATGTATAAAATCGCCGGCGAGTTATTGCCTGGCGTTTTCCACGTGAGTGCCCGCAGTTTGGCGGCACAGGCCCTGTCGATTTTCGGCGATCACAGCGATGTGATGAGTGCCCGTCAGACAGGTTTTGCCATGCTGGCCACCGGTAGTGTTCAGGAAATCATGGACATCGCCTGCATCGCTCACCTTGGCGCCATCAAGTCACGGATTCCTTTCCTGCACTTCTTTGATGGTTTCAGGACTTCGCACGAAATCCAGAAAGTGGATTATTTTGAAAACGACGATATGAAGTCGCTCCTCGACTGGGATGCCCTTCAGCGTTACCGCGACAACGCACTCAATCCTGAGCACCCTGTAACCCGCGGAACTGCGCAAAATCCCGACATTTACTTCCAATCGCGCGAAGCTGCCAACCGCTTCTATGACCCGATCCCGGATATGGTTGAAGACTATATGAAAGAGATCAGCAAGATGACTGGCCGCGAATATCACCCCTTTGTGTATTATGGTGCGGCCGATGCCGAGAACATCATTATTGCCATGGGCTCAGTGACCGAAACTATTCGCGAAACCATTGATTATCTGAATGGCAAGGGCGAAAAAGTGGGTCTTGTTGCCGTGCACCTCTACAGGCCATTTTCAGCCAAATATTTCCTGAATGTTGTGCCCAAATCTGTGAAACGCATTGCTGTGCTCGACCGCACCAAGGAACCAGGAGCCAATGGCGAACCCTTGTACCTCGATGTAAAAGAAATCTTCTATGGCATGCCCAACCAGCCATTGATTGTTGGCGGACGTTATGGCCTCAGCTCAAAAGATACCACCCCTGCAATGATCGTTTCGGTATACAACAACCTGAAACTGAATGAACCCAAAAATCATTTCACTGTGGGTATCGTCGATGATGTGAAGTTCCTTTCACTTCCGATGCTTCCCGAAATCAGCATTGCTCCCAAAGGAACCTACGGTGCTAAATTTTATGGCATCGGTGCTGACGGAACCGTTGGCGCCAACAAAAACTCCATCAAGATCATTGGTGAAACAACTGAAAAATATGCCCAGGCTTATTTCGCCTACGACTCGAAAAAATCGGGTGGTGTAACCACCTCACACCTCAGGTTTGGCGATCATCCGATCCGATCGACTTATCTTGTTGGAACACCTGATTTCGTTGCTTGTCACGTACCTGCCTACCTTGGCAAATACGATATGCTGCGCGGACTGAAAAAAGGCGGCACCTTCCTGTTAAACAGCATATGGGATGAGGAAGAAACCCTCAACAAGCTGCCCGATGACATGAAGAAATACCTGGCCGACAACGATATTCAGTGCTACATCATCAATGCAACGAAAATTGCTGAAGAAATTGGGTTGGGTGGCCGCACAAACACCATCATGCAGTCAGCTTTCTTCAAGGTTGCCGATATCATTCCTTACGAACAGGCTGTTGAAAAGATGAAGACCTTTACCCGCAAAAGCTACGGCAACAAGGGCGAAGACATTGTGAAGATGAATTTTGCTGCCATCGATCGTGGTGGTGAAGTTGTTAAGATTGAAGTTCCTGCCGAATGGTCGAAACTGGGTGTTGCAAAAGAAACCACCGACAGCACCATCCCTGCTTTCATCCGTGATGTGGTGATGCCTATCAACAGCATGATGGGCGACGACCTGCCGGTGAGTGCCTTCCTGAACCGCGAAGACGGCACTTTCCCTGCCGGAACCACCGCTTACGAAAAACGCGGCATTGCAGTCAATGTCCCCGAATGGCAGGCCGACAACTGTATTCAGTGTAACCAGTGCTCTTATGTGTGTCCTCACGCTGCCATCAGGCCATTCCTTGTGAATGCTGACGAAGAAAAGAACGCACCTGAAGGCACAGCCTTGCTTGAAACAAAGGGCAAGTTTGCCCCACACAAATTCAGGATTCAGGTCAGCATCCTCGACTGTACAGGTTGCGGCAACTGCGCCGATGTATGCCCGTCGAAGGAAAAAGCACTTGTGATGCAGACCCTTGAATCGCAGGAAGCCGAAATCGAACGCTGGAACTATTTCGCCAGCAAGGTGACCTACAAAGACACCATTGTTGACAAAGCCCAATCGGTTAAAAACAGCCAGTTTGCACAGCCACTCTTCGAGTTTTCGGGGGCTTGTGCAGGCTGCGGTGAAACACCTTATATTAAAACCGTTACACAGCTCTATGGCGACAGGATGATGGTTGCCAATGCCACCGGATGTTCATCCATCTACGGCGGTTCAGCGCCCAGCACCCCCTATTGCACCAATGCCGAAGGCAAAGGTCCGGCATGGGCCAACTCACTTTTCGAAGACAATGCCGAGTACGGTTATGGCATGGCCATGGGCGTTAACAAGCTGCGTGAGCGCATTGCACTGCGGATGCAGGATGCCATGGCCACCGACATTGATGCTGAGCGCAAGGCCGCATTTGAAGCATGGATCAGCAGCATGCACAATGCTGATGCTTCCAAAACAGCTTCAGAAAAGCTTATTGCCCTACTCGAAGGCAAAACCGATAACCTGGCCGTTGAGCTCCTGTCTTTGAAACAGTATTTCATCAAGAAATCTGTCTGGATCTTTGGCGGCGACGGATGGGCTTACGACATCGGATACGGTGGACTCGACCATGTGCTTGCCTCAGGCGAAGATGTGAATGTGCTTGTTCTCGACACCGAAGTGTATTCGAACACCGGAGGTCAGGCTTCCAAATCAACCCCTGTTGGCGCTGTTGCCAAGTTTGCCACTTCGGGCAAAAAGGTCAAGAAAAAAGACCTCGGTGCCATGATGATGTCGTACGGTTATATCTATGTTGCGCAGGTTGCAATGGGTGCAAGCCAGAACCAGTTCTTCAAGGCCCTGAAAGAGGCTGAAGCATTCCCTGGCCCATCAATCATTATTGCCTATTCTCCCTGTATCAACCACGGATTGAAAATCGGCATGGGCAAAGCCCAGTACGAAGAAGAATTGGCCGTTGAATCAGGCTACTGGCAGATGTACAGGTACAATCCTGCCCTCGAAGAAGAAGGCAAAAATCCCTTCATCCTCGATTCAAAAGCCCCGGACTGGTCAAAATTCCAGGCCTTTATCCAGGGCGAAGTCAGGTTCTCATCACTCAAGAAAACCTTCCCAAAACAAGCCACCGTGCTGGATAAAATTGCCGAAGAAAATGCAAGGTGGCGCTATAACCACTACAAACGCCTCGAAGCCATGGATTATTCAAACAAATAATCCCAAGGATATAAAACACCTCAAAGCCGGGCCAACACCCGGCTTTTTTTATTATTTTCGTTTCAAAATTTCCACGCATGAAAAGTTTCATCAAACTGATTGTCACGGTCAATCTTGCAGTGTTTATCAGTGCCTGCCAGCAAGTCGCTCCCACAAAGGTAAATCCGGTGAGCCCTGTCCTCTATGCGACCCTCTTTCAACAGCGGGCAGCCGAATACAAAGCCCTCTGCTATCAGGCCTATAACTTTGCCGCCATACAGCTCGACAGCAAATTGGCTTCCAAGCCGGGCAAACCCCTCGCAGTGGTTGTCGACATCGATGAAACCGTCCTCGACAACAGTCCATACCAGGCACAGGCCATACTGGACAATTTCGGTTATCCTGTAAAGTGGGCCGACTGGGTGAATGCTGCCAAGGCTGAAACCGTACCGGCTGCACTCGGTTTTTTACAATATGCCGGATCGAAAGGTGTTGAGGTGTTTTACATCACCAACCGCAAGGAAATATTTAGGGCTGTTACCCTGAAAAACCTCACCGACAAAGGATTTCCCTATGCCGATGACACACATCTGCTGATGCGCACCGAATCAAACAACAAGGAAAGCCGCAGGCAACTTGTTTCGGCCAACTTCGACATTGCCTGCCTTGTGGGCGATAACCTGGGCGATTTCAGCGATATTTTCGACACCGCTGATGCCAATGCCCGCACCGATTCAACTGAGAATCACCGATCGGATTTTGGTCACACCTGGATCATGCTGCCAAATCCGTCGTATGGCAGTTGGGTTAACGCTTTGCCCGGTTTTCAGCAGCAAATGACAGCCGACTCACTCAATGAGCAGCTAAAAGAAGGATTGATCGGGTTTTAACCTGGATTTACGCACTCAGAAACACTCATTAATCAGCTTGTCGTCAGCAAAATGTGGCAAGGTTACCTGTAATGCCGGTTCTGCTTTCATGGCCCTTTTGATGGCAAAGATGGCTTCCTTGTTGCGTGCCCAGCTGCGGCGGGCAATGCCGTTATTCACATCCCAGTGCAACATCGAACGCAATCGGCGGTCAGCCTCAGCAGTGCCATCGAGCAGCATTCCAAATCCACCGTTGATGACCTCGCCCCAGCCAACGCCACCACCATTGTGGATCGACACCCAGCTTGCGCCCCTGAATGAATCACCGATCACATTCTGAATGGCCATGTCGGCAGTAAAGCTCGATCCGTCGTAAATATTGGATGTTTCCCTGAATGGGGAGTCGGTTCCGCTCACATCATGGTGATCGCGTCCCAGCACAACGGGAGCATCAAGTCTTCCATCGTTGATGGCTTTGTTGAATGCAGCAGCAATCTTTATCCGGCCCTCGGCATCGGCATACAGGATTCGGGCCTGTGATCCCACAACGAGTTTGTTTTGCCTGGCGCCCTTGATCCAGTGTATATTGTCATGCATCTGCTGCCTGATCTCGTCAGGAGCCGTCAGTGCGATCTCTTCGAGCACCTCGCAGGCAATGCGGTCGGTTGTTTCGAGGTCCTCTGGTTTCGAGGAAGTGCACACCCACCTGAAGGGGCCAAAGCCGTAATCGAAGCACATTGGCCCCATGATATCCTGTACATAGGACGGATACCTGAATTTACCCTCAGCTGTCATGATGTCGGCTCCTGCCCTGCTGCTTTCGAGCAGAAAGGCATTGCCGTAATCGAAGAAATACATTCCGTTGGCTGTCAGCTTGTTGATCGCGGCAACCTGTCTTTTCAGCGAAAGCTGTACGTTCTCCTGAAAGGCTTCAGGCTGGTTGGCCATAAGTTCATTGGAGGCTTCATAGCTTAAACCCACCGGATAATATCCACCGGCCCAGGGATTATGCAAGGAGGTTTGGTCAGAACCCATGTCCACATCAACCTGGCGCTCTGCCAGTCTTTCCCAAAGGTCTACAATATTGCCCAAATAGGCAATTGAGTGCGGCTTGTTGCGTTTCTTCCACTCAAGTGCGGCATCGATGGCCTTATCAAGGTCGTCGATCAGTTCATCGACCCACCCCTGCTGGTGTCTTTTCGTGGCAGCCTTGGGGTTGATTTCGGCGGTGATGCTTACCACGCCGGCAATATTGCCTGCCTTGGGTTGTGCACCGCTCATCCCGCCGAGGCCAGAAGTCACCAACAGCTTGATGCCTCCTTTGTATTGCGGATGTGTCTGCATGCGACCGGCATTCAGCACTGTGATGGTTGTTCCATGAACGATTCCCTGGGGCCCGATATACATAAATGAACCGGCAGTCATTTGCCCGTATTGTGAAACACCGAGCGCGTTGAAGCGTTCCCAATCATCAGGTTTTGAATAATTTGGAATCACCATTCCGTTGGTAACCACCACCCTTGGTGCTTCGGGATGCGAAGGAAACAGTCCCATCGGATGGCCTGAATACATCACCAGGGTTTGGTGATCGGTCATGGTGGCCAGGTATTTCATGGTGAGCAGGTACTGTGCCCAGTTCTGGAAAACGGCCCCATTTCCGCCGTAGGTGATCAGTTCATGGGGGTGTTGCGCGATGGCATCATCCAGGTTATTGCTCAGCATCAGCATGATGGCAGCGGCCTGCCGTGATTGATGCGGAAACGCTTCAATATCACGGGCAAAGATCTTATAGTCGGGCTTGAAACGATACATATAAATCCTGCCGTAACGCTTCAGTTCTGCAGCAAATTCAGGTGCCAGCACCGGATGGAAGGATTCGGGAAAATAGCGCAGGGCGTTTCTCAGGGCCAGCTTTTTTTCGGCAAGGTTCAGGCTGTCTTTCCGTTTTGGGGCATGGTTAATTTCTGCATCATATGGCTTTGGCTCAGGCAATTGCCCGGGAATTCCCTGTAAAATCGCTTGCCTGAATGCATTTGGATCCATCATTTGTTTGCTGCTTTGGTTCGCGGCAAATTTACGAAATCACGGCCTATGGGCCACCGAAAAGCATGATGAAATATTTTGAAGGATGGTGGCGCGTTCAGATGCGTTCGCGCTGATGCTTCAGGATCTCGAACAGGAACTCACGGGCACGGAACAGCTGGGCTTTTACCGTGCCCAATGGCAGGTGCAGCTGACTGCATATTTCTTCGTAACTCATCTCGTCGAAATAGCGCATCTCGATCAGGTGGCGGTAGTGCGGCTTCAGCTTTTCAACCACTTCACGCATCAGCACAATCTTTTGTTCCTTGATGATATTTTCCTCAGGGTCAGGATCATGTCCTGCAATCTGCCGACCGACAACATCAATATCAAGGTCGCCAAAATCGCTGTTCAGTGAATAATTCAGGCGGTTGTTGCGGCGAATGAAATCGATGCAATTATTGGATGCAATCTTAAACAACCAGGTGCTGAAAGCATAATCAGGTGTATACTGTCCAAGCTTCTTAAAGGCCTTCCCGAAAGCCTCGATGGTCAGGTCGTCGGCATCCGTCGGATTGTTGGTCATTTTCAGCATCATAAAATAAAGGGAGTCGCGGTAATGGTGGAGCAACTCTGCATAAGCCTTCTGATCGCCTTCGTTTAAAGCACGTTGTACGAGAGCAAAATCTCTCTGTCCCTTTTCCGTAAGACGTTCATTTACTTCCATTTATTTTGCTTTGTCATCAGGTTGACCAAGGCAAGTGTGGGGTTAAAAATAATAAAAAACAATTCAAAAAATGGCGTTGCCATCCAAAGATCGTCCTCCTGAAGTTGCTTCATGCATGCCCGTGTCACAATCAGCTGACTCAATAACCTCAGTCCGAACAGTGATACCGGGATCCACCATGGCAATGGCAGGAACAGCAGCCAGGTGAAACCACCAAAAAAGAGCAGCTGGGAAACGGAGAAACTTCCGAGAATAAATTTTGTGCTAAAACGGTAATATTGTGCCGTGCTCAGGTGCCTCCGTTTTTGGCGGAACCAGGCATAAAAACTTCTTTTCGGTTCAGAAAACGTCTTTACTTCCTGACCAAGCACCACTGCGGTATTGCGCTTATTGGCCACCTGCATAATAAACAGGTCGTCGTCACCGGAAGCGATTTTATAATGCGAGGTAAAGCCTTTATTTTTGATAAACAACGATTTGTGATACGACAGATTGCGGCCCACACCCATATACGGCATGCCGGCAAGTGCCATCGAAAGGTAATTGATGGCCACATGAATGGCATCGAACCTGATCAGTGCATTGAGCAGTCCGGGCATCTTCCTGTAAGGACCGTAGGCCAGCACAACCGCTGTTTCCTTTGCTCGGTAGGCCTGAACAATGTTGCTGATCCAGTTCGGTCCGGCTGGTTTACAGTCGGCATCGGTGAGGATGAGGAGTTCGTTTTTTGCCGATTTGATACCCATGCTCAGGGGGAATTTCTTGCTGTTGAAGAAATTCAGGCTTTGCCTGAGGTGCACCACTTTTAGTGCAGGATTGAAACGGCTGATTTCGGTGAGTAGTTCGGTGGTGTCGTCATCAGAGCAGTCGTTTACTACAACCACTTCAAAATCATCATAATCCTGTCCAAGCACATCAGGCAGGTTTTTCTCGAGGTTAGTGTATTCATTTCGGGCACAAATGACCACCGAAACGGGTGGTAAGCGATCCGGTTGCGCTGCCGGATAAGCTGATTTGTGCCAGGCCAGGCGTGAGAAAAGCCCCCAATAGAAGACCAATTGCCATATTAATCCAAGCGCCATAACAATCAGCGCTGTCACTATCAGGAAGTTAAATTCGATTCCAGGCAAAATTGAAATGGGTATTGGTGTGAGCAAATTTACCAATCTTTAGGATTTGGATTATCTTTGACGAAAATTTGTGCGGATGGAGTTTAGTATTGACGGTTTGGATGCACACAGCAAGGCGAGGGCCGGCACCATCCAAACTGCTCACGGAGAGATTCAAACACCTGTATTTATGCCTGTTGGAACTGCCGGCACAGTGAAGGCTGTTCATCAGCGTGACCTGTTGGAAGACATCAGGGCGCGGATAATTTTAGGAAACACCTATCACCTGTTTCTGCGCCCGGGAACGGATGTGCTGGAAGAAGCGGGCGGGCTTCACTGCTTCAATGGCTGGAACAAACCCATTCTGACCGATTCGGGCGGCTACCAGGTATACTCGCTCAGCGCAAGGCGAAAGCTGAAGGAAGAGGGCGTCACCTTTCAATCGCATATCGACGGATCGCGGCACACCTTCACTCCTGAGCGCGTCATGGACATTCAGCGAAGCATCGGAGCCGACATCATCATGGCCTTCGATGAATGCACGCCTTACCCTTGCGACTATGACTATGCCCGGCTTTCGGCCGACATCACCCATCGCTGGCTGGGGCGCTGTTTTGAGCGCTTCGGACAGACTGCACCCCTTTACGGCTATCCCCAGTCGCTCTTTCCGATCGTACAGGGAAGCACCTACACCGACCTGCGGATGAAATCGGCTGAGACCATTGCCGGATTCGGTGCCGACGGCAATGCCATTGGGGGACTTTCGGTTGGCGAACCACATGAGATGATGTATGAGATGACCTCCCTGGTATGTGGCATCCTTCCTGCCGACAAACCCCGTTACCTCATGGGTGTGGGCACTCCGGCCAATATCATCGAAAGCATTGCCCTGGGCGTGGATATGTTCGACTGTGTGATGCCTACGCGTAACGGACGCAACGGCATGCTCTTCACCAGCAATGGCATCATCAACATCAGGAACGAGAAATGGAAAAAAGATTTCAGCCAGATAGATGAAAACGGCCTTTCTTACGTTGATTCACAATACAGCAAAGCATATCTCAGGCATTTGTTTGTTGCCGGCGAAATGCTGGGCAGTATGATTGCCAGCGAGCATAACCTGGCGTTTTACCTTTGGCTGGTTGACGAGGCCCGCAGAAAGATCCTCGATGGCAGCTTCAGTAACTGGAAAAACACCATCATTCCTAAATTGACACAGCGGCTTTGATATGAAAATTATTGACTGGTATATTTTCAAAAAATTTCTTGGCACCTTCTTCTATGCCATTTCATTGCTGATCATTATCGTCATTATTTTCGACATATCAGAAAACATCGAGGATTTCCTGAAGAACAAAGCCCCGATTCAGGAAATCATCATCGATTACTACATCTATTTCATCCCTTATTTCATCAACCTGTTCATTTTCCTGTTCACCTTTATTTCGGTTATCTTTTTTACTTCGAAGATGGCCGGAAACACCGAAATCATTGCCATCCTCAGCAGTGGTGTTTCGTTTATGCGCATGCTGAAGCCTTACCTGATGGCCTCTGTATTGCTCGGCTTGATTTCGTTTTATCTGGGTAATTTCCTCATTCCACGCACCAACGAGGTAAGGCGTGAGTTTAAAAACAAATACATCGAAAACCTGGCCAAGGACAAGGAACGCAACATCCATGTGCAGATCGAAAGGGGAGTATTCATCTATGTGGAAAACTACAACAACAAGCTGAATACCGCCTTTAAGTTTACCCTTGAAAAATACGAGGATCAACAGATGACCTATAAGCTGCTGGCCGAAAGGATCGTTTTCGACACGACGAGTGAAAGCAGGTGGAAGATATACAACTTTGTGGAAAGAAAGATCGACAGCCTGTCGGAAACCCTGCGAAAAGGCAAGGAGATCGATACCGTGATCAACCTCAAGCCCACCGATTTGTACAAGATCAAGGAAGATTACGAAGTGATGAATTACTGGGAGCTCAGGGATCACATCAGCGATGAGAAGCTCAAGGGCAGCAAGGGTGTGACCACTTACGAAGTGGAGATGCACAAGCGGCTAGCCTCGCCTGTTGCCATCATCATCCTCACCTTTATCGGAGTGGCGGTATCGAGCCGCAAGACCCGCGGCGGCATCGGCATGCACCTTGGCATTGGCATCAGCATCACCTTTTCCTACATCATCTTCATGCAGTTTTCGACCGTTTTTGCCACCTTCGGCAACCTGGCACCGGCCCTGGCCGCATGGATTCCAAACCTGATCTTTGCCGTGCTGGGTGTTTACCTCCTGATGAAGGCACCGAAATAACGGCCAACCAAGCTGAATTATTTCTTGGTCCAAGACGCCAGGCTATCGCAGAGAGCAGCGATTTCGTATCTTTGTTCATTCAAACCCGATCACCTATTCACCCGTTTTATGGCAATTATCAGTTCGGTTATTGGCTGGCTCATGAAGAAAAGGATGCATCAGATTGAGCTCTTTATCAAGTACCCGCATGAAGTGCAGGCCGAATGGTTCAGGCGGTTGATCAACAACGGCAGGGCCACCGAATGGGGTCGCGAATTCGACTACAAAAACATTCACACCTACGAACAATATGCTTCCAAAGTCCCAATCAGCACTTACGAAGACCTGAAACCATATATCGACCGGCTGAGACAGGGCGAGCAGAATATCCTCTGGCCCGAAGAGATCAGGTGGTTTGCCAAATCGTCCGGAACAACCTCGACAAAAAGCAAATTTATTCCGGTGAGCAACTCCTCGCTCGAAGAGTGCCATTTCAAGGGCGGCAAGGACATGCTTTCGCTTTACGTCAACAACCATCCGGAAACCGAAATTTTCGACGGACGCGGCCTTGTCATGGGCGGCAGCCACAACATCACCGAGGTCAACAACGAATCCTATTACGATGGCGATTTGTCGGCAATTCTCATCCAGAACATGCCCTTCTGGGCACAGTTTCTGAAAACCCCGAACATGTCCATCGCGCTCATGGATGAGTGGGAAAGCAAGATCGAAAAAATGGCCAGGGAAACGATGACCCATGATGTAACAAATATTTCAGGCGTGCCTTCATGGACCATGGTGCTGATCAAGCGCATTCTCGAGATCACGCGCCAGACCAATATTGCTGAAGTGTGGCCGAACCTCGAAGTGTTTTTCCATGGTGGCGTAAACTTTGATCCTTACAGGCAGCAGTTTAAGGGCATGATCAACTCACCGAAGATGAGCTATATGGAGACCTATAATGCCTCGGAAGGGTTCTTTGGCATTCAGGACCGCAGCGACCTGAACGAGCTGCTTTTGATGCTCGATTACGGCATCTTCTATGAGTTTCTTCCGGTTGACGAGCTGGGCAAATCGCACCCAAAGACACTGCAACTGGGAGAAGTTGAAAAAGACAAAAACTATGCGCTGGTGATTTCGACCAATGCCGGCCTTTGGCGCTACCTGATTGGCGACACCGTACGGTTCACTTCGGTTGATCCGTATCGCATCAAGATAACCGGACGCACCAAAAACTTCATCAATGCCGTGGGTGAGGAACTGATTGTGGACAATGCGGAGAAAGCGCTTACTGTGGCCTGCAGCAAATGTCAGCTCACCATCAACGAGTACACTGCAGCGCCTGTTTATTTCGAAGGCAACGAAAAGGCGGCCCACGAATGGCTGATCGAGTTCAATGAAGCCCCTGAAAACATTGAGTATTTTACCGAAACACTCGACAATGCGCTGAAATCGCTCAATTCTGATTACGAAGCCAAGCGTTACCACAATATGGTGCTTAAGGAACCCATCGTAAGGGTGATGAAAGCAGGGACTTTCTATGCCTGGCTCAAAAACAACAATAAACTCGGCGGGCAGCATAAGGTACCCAGGCTATCGAACAACAGGGAGATTGCCGACGAAATTCTGCGGCTGAATCTTCGGTCAGGCAAATAAAAACTTTCGTACTTTTAACCCATCAAAACCATTACCAATGCACATTGCCATTGCCGGAAATATCGGATCAGGAAAAACCACGCTCACCCGACTGTTGTCGAAACACTTCGGGTGGACCCCCCACTACGAGGACGTTGAAAACAACCCCTACCTGCACAGCTTTTACGAAGATATGCAGCGTTGGTCTTTCAACCTTCAGGTGTATTTTCTCAACAGCCGCTTCCGGCAGGTCATCGAGATCAGAAACAGTGGCCAATCCATTGTGCAGGACCGCACCATTTACGAAGATGCTTACATCTTTGCACCCAACCTGCACACCATGAACCTGATGTCGACCCGTGATTTCGAAAATTACAGTTCGCTCTTCGAGCTGATGAGTAAGTTCATCCAGCCTCCTGATTTGCTGATTTACCTCAGGGCATCGGTACCAACACTGGTCAGTCAGATTCAGAAAAGGGGTCGCGAATATGAAGCCTCCATCAGGATCGATTATTTGTCGCACCTGAATGAGCGTTACGAGGCATGGATCAGCCGCTATACCATCGGGAAGCTCCTGATTTTCGAGGTTGACGACATCGACCTCGAAAAACCTGCCGACCTGAGCAATGTGATCGAAAAGGTGAACGCCAACCTGCACGGGCTGTTTTAGCAATCCTGGGTGTTGGCATGTTATTGACAACTGCGTTGAAATTCAAATTTCTGCATGCAAATATTAGGTGTCATCCCAGCACGTTACGCCTCGAGCCGGTTTCCGGGGAAACCGCTTGCCGACATTGGCGGAAAACCCATGATACAGCGCGTGTATGAACAAGCCTTACAGGCAAAGCTGCTGAGCAAGGTGGTGGTGGCCACTGACCATGAGGCCATATTTCAGGCAGTGAAATCATTTGGCGGACAGGTTGTCATGACGCGCGAAGACCATGTGAGCGGCACCGACCGCTGCTACGAAGCTTACGGAAAGACACAACAGCACTTCGATGCCGTGATCAATATCCAGGGCGACGAACCCTTCATCGACCCGCAGCAGATTGATGCCGTTTGTGCATTGCTTGAAAATGAAAACACCGATATCAGCACCCTTGTCAGGAAGATTGAAACAACCGCAGAGCTGTTTAACCCCAATGTGGTAAAGGCCGTGTGCGACCTCAACGGAAAGGCCCTTTACTTCAGCAGGCATCCCATTCCCTATCAGCGGAATGTGTTGCCTGAGCAATGGCTCGACAAAGTGGAATATTTTAAGCACCTTGGCATCTATGGGTTTAAAACAGTGGTTCTTGCAAGACTCACTGCATATCCGCCGGCCCTGCTCGAGCAGGCCGAGTCGCTCGAACAGCTCAGGTGGCTGGCCCACGGACACCAGATTACTGCTGCCATCACCGAAAAAGAAGGCATTGCTGTGGACACACCTGAGGACCTCGAAAAACTTATGAACAAAAGTTGAAATCTTTTACACCAGTTTTGTAATTTAGCTGATTGATTAACTAACACCTGTTTCAGGTCTGAACAAAGATGAAAATTGCCCGCTATATTGCTGATTTACTGTACGAATACGAATGTGTTGTCATTCCCGGCCTGGGAGGCTTCATTTCGAAAGTGCACGGCGTAAGCATTCATCCGGTAAAAAATCAGTTCAAACCTCCGTTTAAAGAGGTTGTTTTCAACCCGCACCTGCGTACCAACGACGGCCTCTTGCTCAACCACATCGCCGTTACCGAGAAATTAACCTACCAGGAAGCCAAAGGCAGGCTCGACCGCTTTGTGCTGAAGTGCCTTCAGGAAATGGAAAAAGGCAGGCGGATTGCTTTCCGGAAAATTGGCAACATCTATTTCGACGATCAGAAAAATATTGTGTTTCAAGCCGATGAAAGCCAGAATTACCTGGCCTCCTCGTTTGGTTTGACGAGCTTTGTTTCGCATGCCATTGTCAGGGGTGGGCAGCCCGAAAAGCAAGCCTCCACCCCACCCGACCGCGAACTCAATGAAAAGCCGAAGGTGTTCCCCGAAGGCAGAAAAGAAAAAGTGCGTGAACGGAAGGCTGCTCCGGCAAAAAAGATGGTGGCTACAAAACGCCCCAACCCTTATAAGAAACAGCTGACATTCATTGGCTTGCTTTTGTTTTTCCTTGGCATCGGATGGGGTGTTATGAACAAGCATGCCGTGCAGTATTATTACCAGTCTTATGCCAGCCTGGTTCCGTTTTTCTATGCCAGCCCGAACGAATACCTGGCCAACAACCTCGAGAAACTACCCATTGCCCGTTATCTGCCGAGGCAGGGCGAAAAACAGGCCGATGCAAACAATGCGGTAGTGTTGCAGGAAACAAACAACAACCTTGAGCAAGCCAAGGCTGTGCCCATCGAAAACCTTTATGCAAGCCCCGTTGACACCCTGGCTGACAACAGGGAAAACACAGTGACTGAGCCCGTGTCCACAGATTTGACAGAAAATGTGAGTGAAGAGGTTGTACCTGAAAAAGAGACCGCAAAAGAGAATCTGCTGACAAAGGAATTGCCGAAAGTCAATACGGACACGCCCATAGAAAAAAAGCAGCCCGTCGCTGAATCAGGTGCAGAGATCAGGGCGAAATACTTCATTATCGCAGGCGCCTTCCGCGAAAAAGACAATGCCGAGAAATTGATCGGCACACTAAAAAGCAAGGGCTTTGATGCAGGTTATGCCGGCCAGACCAAAACAGGTTTATGGCGGGTATGTTATGCCGGGCTGGCCAGCCAGGAGGAAGCCCTTCAGCGGCTCGAAAGCATTAAGCAGCAGCAGGATCCGAACGCCTGGCTGTTTATTTTGTAAATTTCAACATCGCAGGATTCGTGGGAAGAAAAAAGAAATTGCAGCATTTTGCCGAAAACCTCACCTTTGATAATTTATTTCAGTACCGTTACGACCAGCTCATTCAGCAAGAATTTAAGCACAAGGGAAAGTGGCACGAATTTTTCGGCAACAAGCATCCCCTCATACTCGAACTCGGCTGTGGCAAAGGCGAATACACCATTGGGCTCGCCAAGGCCAATCCCAACAAAAATTACATCGGCATCGACATCAAGGGAGCCAGGATCTGGCGCGGCTTAAAGACCTGTCAGGACGAAGGTCTCACCAATGTGGCCTTTGTGCGTACGCGCATCGAGCTCATCAATTTTTATTTCGGCCCCGGCGAAGTGGACGAAATCTGGATCACCTTCCCCGACCCACAGTTGCAGGGCTCACGCGAACGCAAAAGACTGACTTCGGAAATGTTCCTGCAGCGCTACCGCGAATTCCTGAAAAAGGACGGCATCATCCACCTGAAAACCGACAGTGAACCCTTGTACACTTACACCCTCGAAGTCATTGCCGAAAACGACCACCGCCTCCTGTTCAGCACCCAAAACCTGTATACCCACCGTGGTGAGGAAGTGGTTAAAAGCATACAAACCTTTTACGAGAAAAAGTGGCTCGCCGAAAGCATTCCGATCAAGTACCTGAGATACTGTCTTTCGCATGGCTGATCACGGAAATTTCTTTGAGCAGGTTTACGCCCTGGTGCAGCTCATCCCTTATGGCAGGGTGACCTCCTATGGCGCCATCGCTTCCTGTCTCGGCAGCAAAGGTTCATCGCGTATGGTTGGCTGGGCTATGAATGCTGCTCATGCCAGCCCCGACAATATTCCTGCCCACAGGGTCGTCAACCGCAAAGGCATGCTCACCGGAAAAAATCATTTTGGCAGTCCCGACATCATGCAGCGGCTGCTCGAAAACGAGGGCCTCACCATCATCGACGACTGCATCGTGAACTTTCATGCGTATTTTTGGGACCCTGAAAAAGAGCTCGGTTAAAAAAGCTGCAAACCCTTGCTTTACCAGGTCATCATCTGATAAAAATCATGTATTTTTGCATATTGTCAACAACTTTATTTTAATAAAGTCTAAATTAATTTTATAATGTTATTAATTAAAAACCAGGTTATTGAAGTACTCAAAGGGGTGATTTATTTCGCCAAAGGCGACAATATCGTGAACCTGGGAATGCTCGACGGGCTCGAACTAGCCGACAGTGCAGTGAAGTTTAACCTGGTATTTCCTAAACTTGGTGAGCCTGCGGTAAACATTGTGACCAATGCCGCAACCAAGGCCCTTCACGATGCCTTTGGTGAGGAGGTGCAGGTAACAATTACGCCGATTACAGAAAAAGAGAAAGGCCGGGGCCCATTGGCCGGTGTTAAACATATCATTGCTGTTGCTTCGGGCAAGGGCGGTGTGGGCAAATCGACTGTTGCGGCCAACCTGGCCATTGCGCTTTCGCAGGAAGGCATGCGCGTAGGGCTTGTCGATGCCGACATCTACGGACCCTCTGTCCCGATGATGTTTGGTGTTGAAGGAGAGCAGCCCGGCGTTTACGAGCGCGAAGGAAAACCGGTGATCGTTCCGATTGAGAAATACGGCATTCGCCTGTTGTCGATCGGTTTTTTTGTCGACACCAACAAACCCCTGGTCTGGCGTGGTCCCATGGCCACCAGTGCCCTCAACCAATTGCTGAGCGATGCCGACTGGGGCGTGCTTGATTACCTTGTGATCGACCTTCCTCCGGGAACAGGTGATATTCAGCTCACCCTTGCCCAGTCCTATTCTGTGACAGGTGCATTGGTGGTGACAACGCCGCAGAAAGTGGCCTTTGCCGATGTGAAACGGGCTGCCTCGATGTTCAGGCAGGAAAAGCTGCACATCCCTTTGCTCGGGCTCATTGAAAACATGGCCTATTTCACGCCGGCCGATATGCCCGACAAAAAATACTTTATTTTTGGCAAGGGACATGGCGAAAAGTTTGCAGCCGAGCTGGGCATTCCTTTGCTGGGACAGATTCCGATCGTTGAACAAATCACCGAAGGCGGTGACGCCGGCAGTCCGATAGCCCTTGACGAGCAGTCAGTTACCGCGAAATCGTTCCGCGAAATCGCCAGGGCAGTCATCTCGGGTATTCAACCCAAAAACGTATAATTATCACGCAACATTATTCATTTCAATCAAAATCATATGTTAGCCGAAAAAGAAGCCATCGAAAGCAAAGTAAAAAACCTGATAGAGCAGGTCAGGCCGTATCTTCAACAGGATGGTGGTGATATCCGCTTTGTTGAGATCACTGAAGATATGCAGGTGAATGTAGAGCTCACCGGTGCCTGCGGAAGTTGTCCGTACAGCACCATGACCCTGAAAAACGGTGTTGAGAACACCATCAGGAAAGCCATTCCGGAAATCAAATCAGTGGAAGCCATCAACCTCTGATTTTCGGGCAATGCGCACTGCAGCGATGAAGCGATGACTCCATCCTTATTGGTGTGTCATTAAGCCTCCTCATTGCGCCTATGCAGCGTTATCTGCTATTTGCATGCAGAACAAACCAGTAATTTTCCTGTGTTTTGCCGCTCAGGAAAGGTAGCGTGCAACGATGGGCATGCGGCGACCCATGCCGAAGGCTTTCGGCGAGACCCTTAATATGGGTGGGGTTTGATAGCGCTTGTATTCGTTGGTATTCACCAGCCTTAGCACCCGCTTCACCAGTCCGGCATCAAAGCCAAGGGCAACGAGTTCGGCCGGACCTTTTCTTTTTTCGATATACTGAAACAGCAATTCATCGAGTATGGCGTACTCGGGCAGGCTATCGCTGTCTTTCTGTCCGGGACGGAGCTCTGCTGATGGTGGTTTGGTGATCGTATTCAGCGGAATGATTTCCTTTTCGCGGTTGATATAGGCTGCCAGGGCAAAGACTTCTGTTTTATAGAGGTCACCCAGCACCGAGAGGCCGCCGTTCATATCGCCGTAGAGGGTGCCATAACCCACTGCGGCTTCGCTTTTGTTTGACGTATTCAGCAGTATATACCCAAACTTGTTCGTCATTGCCATGAGCACCAGGCCACGTATGCGGGCCTGTATGTTTTCTTCGGTAAGGCCGAAGGGCAGGTCCTGAAACAGGGGCTTCATGCTGCGTTCCACGGCATCAAACATATCGCGTATAGGCACAATGGCTTCTGGTGCGCCCAGGTTTCGGGCCAGCGCGAGGGCATCGGCTACCGAATGGTCCGACGAGAACTGCGATGGCATGAGCAGGCCAAAGACGTTTTGCGCGCCAAGCGCTTCGGCAGCAAGTACCATGGTGACAGCCGAATCGATGCCGCCTGATAGTCCGAGGATGGCTTTTGTGAAACCCAGCTTGTCGAAGTAGTTGCGGATGCCCATCACCAGGGCATCGTGTATCAGGGCAATTTTTTCCGGAATTTGCTGCATGTCAGAGGCGCTGCCTTTTCCCTTTTGCAATTGTGCCATATCGGTGAGCTGCAGGTCTTCAACAAAAAACGCAAGGCTCTGTTGCACAAACCCATCGGCATTAAACGCCATGGAGCCACCGTCGAACAACAATTCGGTATGGGCACCCACATGGTTCACATAGATCAGCGGAAGCTTGTATTTCAGCACATTGCTCCGGAGCACTTCGCGCCTGTCGTGGGGCTGGTTGTAGTTAAAGGGCGAGGCCGCGATATTGACCATCAGCCCAGGCTTTTCCTTCATCAGCTCGTCCATCGGGTTGAGGTTGTAAAGCGGATCATTGCCAATGTTCCAGAGGTCTTCGCAAATGGTCAGGGCAATTTTCACGCCCTTGAAATGCAGTATTTCAAACGTGTTTCCCGGTTCGAAATAGCGGTATTCATCGAACACATCGTAGTTGGGAAGCAGGGTTTTGTGAAAGGCAGTGATTTTGTGCCGGTAGAGAAACAAGGCGGCATTGTATAGTGGTTTTCCGTGTCCGGAGGTGTTTTTCACCGGGCTTCCCACGATGATACCCATGTCGGGGCAGGCATCGGCAAGCTGCCGTGCAGCGCTGTCGCAACGTTGGATAAAATCGTCGAATTCGAGAAAGTCGCGCGGCGGATAACCCGAAACGGCGAGTTCGGCAAACACCACCAGTTCGGCTCCCATGGCAGAAGCCCGTTGGGCTGCTTCGGTCATTTTCCGGATGTTTTCGTCGAAATTGCCGATATGGTAATTCAGTTGGGCAAGCGCTATCTTCACAGGAGCAGGTTTAAAACAGTAATCCGATCTGGAGTTCGAGAAAGTTTGAAATGGCCTTGTTTTCGATAGAGGGATCTACTTTGTTCTGGTCTTTGAGGATATCGACAAAGCCATTGTCGAATTTAAGTCCGGCCGTAAGGAAGGTGGATCCGCCGAGTGAATATTCCACGCCTCCGCCAAGGATAAGCGACTCACGCGTAAAGCGCAACTGTTTGCTGATCTGGCTTTTTTCGTCGATGATCAGCTGTCCGCCACTGAAGAATTTATCATCGGCTTTGGCATCGACAAGAAACCCAAGGCCAAAGCCCACCTGACCATAGATGACAAAGCCATTGAAGTCGTTGGTTTTCATCTTAAGCACCAGCGGCAGCTGCACATATTTGGCGCGGATGGTCCGGTTCATGACACCGGTATAGGTTGTTCCTGAGGGTGGATTGATGGTGACCATATGGGGATAGGTGTAGCTGCCGTTCAGGTACACCACATCGAAGCCGGTGTTGAGGGCATAGTTCTCCATGAGGAAAATTTCGGCCACAAAGCCCCAGCTGAAGCCAGCATCGGTGCCGTTGTGTGCATAGTCTTCGGCATTGGGTTTTATCCAGCCGATATTGGGTGCCACCTTGAAGCCAAACTGAAAGGCTTTATCCTGTGCCATGGCAAAAGAAGTCAGCCATAGCACCATTCCACAGAGCAGGGTTATCTTTTTCATCTGTTTATTGATCTGGGTTGTTTATTGTGATGAAATCGGGTATGAAAATCACGCATTTGTCATGTAAGTCATCATTATTTCCTTCAGGCTTAAGTCAGCGGGTTAAGCCATGAATTGGTGTAAAGGTACAACAAATGCATGATGCAGATCAGCCCTGGCAACCAAGTTTTAAGCCTGTGCGTGTTGAAAAAAAAAACGGTCTGTGTACCATCCCATGCTTTCATGTATTACCTTTGATTGCCTGATGACAGAAAATTCGTGCGCATATTTATCAATCATTAAAACACGCTGATTTATGAAAAAGACAATTCTTCTTTTTGCCATGTTGCTTTCGGTGATTAGTTTATCGGCCCAATTCAGTTTTGGCCCTAAAATCGGATACACCACCAGCAAATTATCCGCCGACCAGAGTGACATCACAAGCGATTTAAAGAACAGCTTCCTTTATGGTGCCTTTGTGCGTTTGGGGTCGAAGGTGTATTTGCAACCCGAAATCAACTGGTACACTTCGGGAAGTGTATTCAAATCGCCCAGCCTCGGTGGGGGACTCAGCCCGATTGAACAGGAGATCAACCTAAAAAACATCCAGATACCCTTGTACATCGGTTTCAAGCTGGCTGATCTGAAACTCATGAACATCAGGGCCCAGGCCGGACCAACGGCAACCATCATTGTCGACAAAACCATTGATTCAAAATCAGGAGGTGGGTTCATTGCTCCCATCAAGGAAGCCGACATCAGCGACCTGAACTGGGGTTTCCAGTTTGGCGCCGGCATCGATGTGCTGATGCTGACACTCGACATTCAATACTATGTCGGGATCACCAAGATGATCAAGGAGGTGGAAGTTCCCGGCATCACCAATCCTGTGAAGTTCGATTCACGTTCACAGGGTTTCATGGTCACCCTTGGCTGGAAAATTATGTAACAAATGGCAGGCCTGGCCGGCAATGCGTTTGGCTTAGGCCTGAGCAGCCCAGGCAGTGGAAGCTATAGATTTCGGCAATAGACCGTTTCGCTTGTGAGACGGTTTATTGTTTTTGTGGCAATAAATGCAGCAAGGCAATGTTAATAGAAAGGTATAACACATGAAGATGATGCAGAGGATATTGATGTTGGCAGTAATTGTGCTGATAGGCACTTCGTGCGGCAACAACCACAAGCAGGCCTTACAGCTTGATGTTAAGGGGATGGAACCCGAAACGGTTGTCATCAGGGATTATGGCGAAGCCCTGTTTCGTTGCGACACCAATGAGCTGTCGGCCGGCTTAAAAAAGATACAGCCCGACTTCCTGCCTTTTCTGGATGCTGATCTTGACGACAGCGCCAATATTGCCCGCATCCGGGCCTTTGTCACCGACACCCAGCTTATCAGGCTCAACCAGGCCTGCCGTCAGGTGTTTGCTGATCCTGCAGCGCTCAACAGGCAGATCACGGAAGCATACCGCAGGTATCACCATTATTTTCCTGAAAAGATGATTCCTGCTGTGTACTATTATGTATCGGGCGTTCAGTTTGAAAGCCCGGTGATGTGCTCCGAAAATGCGGCTGTTGTGGCCCTGGACTGCTACCTTGGTACTGATTTCGTGTATTACCAGCAGCTGGGCATCCCGCGCTATATGATTGCCCGCATGACACCTGATCATCTCGTCAACGACCTGATGGCCAGCCTATATGACCTTGATGTGGCATCAACATCAAACAACAGGACCGTGCTTGATGAGATGATCCGCACCGGCAAAAAGCTGTATTTCCTCGAAGCCATGCAACCCGAACTGGCAGATGAATTCATCATCGGTTATTCAGCGGAACAGCTCGGCTGGGTAACCGACAACGAAGCCGAACTATGGGCTTTTATGGTAGGCGAATCGGCACTCTATTCGAGTGATTTTCTGTTGTTTAAGAAACTTTTCAACGATGGTCCGTTCAGCCAGGATTTTTCGCCCGAAGCACCTGCCCGTTTGGGCGAATGGGTGGGTTGGCAGATTGTGCGCAAATATGCGGCAAGGCATCCGCAAACAAGCCTCGCTGAGCTGATGGCGCTCACCGACAGCCAGGAGATGCTGAGCCAGTCGCGCTACAAGCCCCGCAATTAAGCCTTCCCACAGCAGCAATCAGCCGCTTCGCTTCCCGGGAAGCCAGTGACAGAAAAAAAACGGCGGGCACTTTGATTTCGGATGCTGTTTCAGTATATTTGTGGCACTGCAGTCTGCATGTTCCGTGCAATCAAAACCCGGCCTATGCTAGTAAAAACTTTCGGAAGCGCCTTGTTTGGCATCGAAGCCATTCCCATCACCATTGAAGTCAACATCGACAAGGGGATACAGTTTTTTCTGGTAGGATTGCCCGACAGTGCGGTGAAGGAGAGCCAGCAGCGCATTGAAGCTGCTCTGGGCAACACCGGTTTTAAGTACCCGAAGCAGAAAATCGTCATCAATATGGCGCCTGCCGACATCCGCAAGGAAGGTTCGGCCTACGACCTGCCCATTGCCATTGGCATCATGGCAGCCTCAGGGCAGCTAGAGCCCACAGCCCTCGACAAGACCATCATCATGGGAGAGCTTTCGCTCGACGGCGGTCTGAAGCCCATCAAGGGGGCACTGCCCATTGCCATCAAGGCCATGAAAGAGGGCTTCAGCAGGATGATCATTCCGGCAGAGAATGCGGCCGAAGCGGCTGTTGTTTCTGAACTTGCCGTTTATGGCGCCGAAAACATCGGGCAGGTGGTGGGGTTTCTGAACGGTGAGCCGGTACTTGAGCGCACACTGATCGACACGGAAGCCGATTTCCGCATGAACAACAACCAATACGAATTTGATTTTGCTGATGTGAAAGGGCAGGAAAACATCAAGCGGGCGCTGGAGATTGCTGCTGCTGGCGGCCACAACGTGATTCTGATCGGCCCCCCGGGCTCGGGCAAGACCATGCTGGCGAAGCGTCTGCCCTCGATACTCCCGCCGCTCAGCCTCGACGAAGCCCTTGAGACGACGAAGATTCATTCTGTTTCGGGCGTGCTGGGGCAGCACAAATCGCTTGTTACGGCCAGGCCTTTCCGCAGTCCGCACCACACCATTTCCGATGCCGGACTTGTTGGCGGAGGCACCTACCCCCAGCCCGGGGAGATTTCGCTGGCCCATCACGGGGTGCTGTTTCTCGACGAGCTGCCCGAGTTCAAGCGCTCGGTGCTTGAGGTGATGCGTCAGCCGATGGAGGACCGCATTGTAACCATTTCGCGGGCGCGCATCTCGGTTGATTTCCCGGCCAGCTTCATGCTTGTCGCGGCCATGAATCCCTGTCCATGCGGTTATTACAACCATCCCGACCAGGAATGTGTGTGCAGCCCGGGCATCGTGCAAAAGTACCTGAACAAGATCTCGGGGCCGCTGATGGACCGCATCGACCTGCATGTGGAGGTGGTGCCGGTTCCGTTTAAGGACCTCACCGACAGGCGTTCGGGCGAAGGCAGCCAGGCCATCAGGCAGCGGGTGATGCAGGCACGGAAAATCCAGGAAAAAAGGTTCGAGGGCAAGGCCGATGTATATTGCAACGCACAGATGTCGAGCAAGATGCTGCACAGCTTCTGCGAGATTGACGATGCCGGGCGCAGCCTGCTGAAAAACGCGATGGAGCGGCTAAGCCTTTCGGCAAGGGCCTTCGACCGCATACTGAAGGTATCGCGCACCATTGCCGACCTCGACGAGAAGCCACATATCCTGCACGAACACCTTGCCGAAGCCATCCAATACCGCAGCCTCGACAGGGAAAGCTGGGGAAGCTGAAGGTATGGCTTCATTCAAGCTGTTTGTTGAATAAAACCGGGCGAGCTGGTTTTTGGTTTGGAATGATTTTTCAGAAACAAAGCAACACATGAATTAACCTATCATGAATAAATAAGCAGGCTATGCGTCACTGGGCATCAGGCAGTCCAATTAAGCGGAATAAGCGTGCCAAAACAACAGCATTGTTGAAATGATGTACCACGGTGCACATTGTGAGGCCTTATTTATTCGCATATTTCTCACTATTTTAATATACCCGCAACATGACCCTGGTTATAAAACAACTCACCCACAGGAATGAAACAAGGCTGGTGCTTGAATTTCCATACGATAAGCAATTTATTTCATTGGTGAAAAAACTGGATGATTCACGGTGGAGTATATCGCTAAATGCCTGGCATGCTAATTTCTCAGAGGAGAATCTTAACCGCATTAGGCAGCTTTTCACGGACTATGACGTTCATTTGACGGAAGAGATTGTTCGCGCATTAAATCCAAATCCGGTTCAGGAAGCTGCAGCAACCGAAACAAAAAAAGATGTGGAGATAGTGGTCATTGACAGAAAAATCAGGATAAAATTGCCAAAGAATGAGGCAGACATTGCATTCATCAGGGGTTTAAGGTATAGCAGGTGGCTCAGGAACGATTTCTGCTGGGAGGTTCCCGACTATCCGGGGAATATTGATTTAATCAGCGACTATTTTGGCTCACGGATCAAGTCGCTGATCAGGCACCAAGCCATTTCAATCGCCGCGAAACCAAGTGAGAAGCGCAATATCGGACAAAACGAAGTATTGTTTTTGATTAGCCCTTCGGGCCGTGTGAAAATATTTGCTGCTTTCAACAGGGCACTCATTCATGAAATCAGGCAAATTCCATATAGCCATTGGGACGCCAGAAATAAATGGTGGACAATTCCATTTTCCGAAAAATTCCTTGACTCAATAAAATCCATTTGCGAGGCGAATCACTTAAGGCTCATCATTGAGCAGGAACCCAGGGAGGAAACAGGGGTCAAACGTATTTCGGCCAATGATGTAGCCAACTACCGCCACGCTCCGGAATCATACCTGGAAAAACACATTGAGTTAAGAAACAGCAAGCATACCATTAAAAACTATGTATCAGCCTTTGAAGAGTTTATCAATTATTTTCCACGTGTCGAGGTTGATCATATCACAGAGCCACAGGTGCTTGAATTTATCAGGTATTTAATCACCGAACGGAAGGTATCTGTTTCGTATCAAAATGTGGCGATCAACGCGATCAAGTTCTACTACGAGAAGGTATTAAAGGGTAAGCGAAAGTTTTATTATCTGGATCGACCCAGGCACGACAAGGTGTTACCTGAAGTATTGAACAGCAGTGAAGTCAGCGCGATGATTAAATTAACCAGCAATATCAAGCACAAACTAATCATCATGTTTGGGTATTCATCGGGCTTACGGCTGAATGAGATCAACAGCATCAGGTTGGGCGACATTGACCGTGAAAGGATGCAATTGAGGGTTGAGCAAGGGAAAGGGCGCAAGGACCGTTACACAAAGTTATCGGCAAAGATATTGCCGGTGCTTGACGCATATATTGCCATGTTTGCGCCAGTTGATTTGTTGTTTTTCGGGCCTGATGGCTTAAGATACTCAGAACGTTCGATTCAACAGATCGTAAAGGAAGCGGCACGCAGGGCGGGCATACAAAAGAATGTAACAACAAAAATGCTCCGGCACAGTTTTGCCACACATTTACTTGAAAACGGGACAGATTTGCGCTATATACAGGAAATGATGGGCCATTCAAGCAGCAAAACCACAGAAATTTACACCCACATAACCACAAGGGGATTTGATCAGATAAAAAGTCCGATGGATAGTTTAGATGTGTAAACAATTTGTTAATTTTACTGCAATGAACCAAGCCCTCAAGGCGACAGACAAAGAAAATATATACGCAATGCGTGTACACACTCGTTGGCAACAAGTGTAAAAAAAGACAACCCGACAGCTAGTTACGATAACGACAAAATTGAAATAAGAAAGGATTTAGCTTTTTGACAGGACAGTACTAATTTGATGGAATTTATTTTGTTTTTTTCCGACGCTCAAAAGAAAATGAAATGAAACCCCAACCCACATTGCACACATTTGCAAATCGCACCAGCCGCACGTAAACCAAAATTTGCAAAAGAGTGCAATCTTCCCACCACACTACTGCTACGATAAAACATTCGTTAATTTATGCAAAAAAAAGATTGGATTATAGAAAAATATATCAATCTTTGTACCGTAAAACAATTTTAGTACAAATTTGATATGAGCATTGATAATACCAAAGAATCAATTTTAAGCGTTGCGAATAAGCTATTCAGTCGCTTTGGGTTCCATAAAACTTCAATGGATGAAATCGCTAAAATTGCGAGGAAAGCCAAAGGTTCCTTATATTATCATTTTGCAAGCAAGGAGGATTTATTTAGGGAGGTAGTATCAATTGAAATGATAAACCTGAAAAATCAGCTGTCTTTTATTGTTAATAATCCTGATTTGACTTCTACGGAAAAGGTAAAAAAATATCTCGTTAAAAGAATGGAGATTCTAAATTCTGCTGCAAATTATCATGAAACGCTAAAAGCTGATTTTTTTGAACATTTTCATTTCATTGATGATTTACGGACTGAATTAGATGCATGGGAAAAAGAAAACCTGAAAAAGTTAATCCTTCAAGGTGTTGAGAGGGGTGAATTTGCTATTATTGGAGATATTGATGTTTTGTTAGACGTATTCATTATGGTTATAAAAGGGCTTGAGATACCCTTTTTTCTACAGAACAAATATGTGAAATACGCTCCTCATTTTGAAGGTTTAATTGGAATACTCACAAAAGGTTTATCTCGATAATTTTTTTTGCACTAAAACTGACTATAAAACGATTTAAGTATAATTAATTTTAAAACAACAAAATATGAACAGATTCGCAGATGGCATAGTGAAATTTAAATGGCTTATAATTATAGCCGTTGTAGGTTTAACCGTATTCTTTAGTTATCAGGCAAAAGACTTGCATATAAACGCTGATATAATAAGCTCTTTGCCCGATGATGACCCTGTTGCCCGGTTGTACAAGGAGATAGGAACACAGTTTGGCGGAAATGATATGGGAATGATTGTGTTGGAAACAAATGATGTTTTTAAAGCAGAAGTCATTCAGCATATAAAGCAAATTACCGATAGCATAAAATATACCAGTGGGGTTTCAACCGTTACAAGCTTAACCAATATTCTCGATATCAAAAGCTCTGAATGGGGTATTGAAATCGGCAAGCTGGTTGATGAGTATGATTTGCCCGTTGAGCAATCGCAGTTAGACAGCCTGAAAAACTATGTTTTCTCCAAAGAGATGTACAGGGGAGCTATTGTTTCAGAGGATGGAACGGCAACCGCAATAATGTTTACACTTCTCCCCGAGGGAGATAAACAGGCTGTTGCAAAAGAAATTAAGGATAAAATTGAAGCATTGGATTTGCCCGAGACAACTTATTTTGGCGGTCTCCCCATGATGATGAACGACATTAACGATTTGATTGTTTCGGATATTGTATGGCTTGTTCCCATCGTTTTCCTCGTAATAGCCATTATTTTATTGTTGAGTTTTAAATCTTTTAGAGGGGTATTGTTGCCGTTGCTCATAGCAGGTTTGGCCGTTATTTGGACAATGGGCTTAATGGCAGTAACCGGGTATGAGTTGACAATTATCTCAAATATAATTCCGGTTGTGCTGCTTGCTGTAGGAAGTGCTTATACAATTCATGTGCTCAATAGTATTAACCACAATAAACTTGCAGACAGAAAACAGGCATTAGTTCAAGCACTTAGATATATTCTGATTCCTGTAATACTGGCAGCAGTAACCACTGCCATTGGATTTGTATCATTTGTTTTTGGGGCATACCTCACCATGATTAAAGACTTCGGAATATTTACTGCGGTTGGTACATTAATCGCTTTAATACTATCCCTATTTTTTGTTCCCGCACTTATCTCTGGACTTTCAATGTATGGCAAAAAAACAGCTATTGAATCCGAAGAAAAGCAAACCATATTAACTCACAAAATTCTACTGCCCTTGGTAAAATTTCTGTTTAAACATCCCAAATATACACTTACAGGTTGGGGAGTTCTGCTAATGTTATGCATTGGTGGCCTAATGTTGATAAAAACCAGCGTTAACATGGCCGACTATTTTAAGAAAGATAATCCAACAAGGATTGCAGAGGATGTTATGCAGAAAAAATTTGGCGGCTCGTTACCGGTATTTGTTGTTTTTGAAGGAGATATGCAAAGTCCAGAGGTGCTGAAGATTATGATTAGTACCGAACATTTCATGAAGGAGGACCCGAATATTGAAATAACACAGTCGGTAGCAGACTTGATTGAACAAATGAACGATGCCATGGGCGAGGGTAAAAAAATTCCCGATGACAAGGCAAAAATTGAACAATTATGGTTTCTGCTCGATGGGCAGGAGGTTATGCCCCAACTAGTGAACAATGACCTAACCAAAGGAATTATCCAATCGAAATTTGCATCGGTTGACAGTAAAGAACTTGAGGTGTTTACTGCAAAAATGAACCGGTTCATCGAGGATAACCCAAACGAACATTGTAAAATTGAATTGACCGGGATGCCTTCTGTGTATGTTAAGCTCAACAGTAGTTTGATAAATAGCCAGTATAACAGTTTGTTGATAGCCATTATTATGGTTGTACTTATTGTGGGCTTGATATTGCGCTCCGCTTCAAAAGGGATTTTTGCCGCCATACCCGTTGTTGCCACTATTATTGTATTATTCGGGTTCATGGGTATCACAGGTATCCCCCTCGATATTGCAACTGTACTTGTGGCCAGCATTGCCTTGGGTATAGGCATCGATTATTCCATTCATGTTATAACCGGTTTCAATAAGCATTTGATAAGCCACGGGGATGCTGAAAAAGCCATAGAAGAAACCATATTGCTAAGTGGGAAGGCTGTAATTATCAATGTCATATCGGTATCAGCCGGATTTTTAGTGCTTCTGTTTTCGCAAATCGTGCCCTTGCAAAATTTCGGCTTACTGGTTGCCATAAGCATGTTTGGCTCCGGGTTTGGGGCTTTAACGCTATTACCGGTTATTTTAATCCTTGTGAACAGGAAACGTAAAATAATAGCAAATAATCATTAACAATTAAAAATAAAAAGTATGAAATCAAGAATTAAAACAGCGGTAATGACCGCTATTATCGTAGCAGGAGGTATTTTTTCTGCCAATGCGCAAGACGCAAGTACAATCCTTAAAAAAATGGACGATGTGATGTACTCTCCCAAAGACATGACAGGGAAAAATAAAATTATTCTGATTGACAAAAATGGGAAAGAGGAAATCCGTGAAGCCACTGTACAACAGAAAGGTAACGACAAGCGTATATTTCGTTTTACTTCCCCTGCCTCACAAGCCGGAATCTCCGTTTTATCATTGCCCGATGATGTGATGTATTTGTATTTACCTGCCTTTGGAAAAGAAAGGAGAATTGCAACCAGCGCTAAAAATCAAAACTTTGCAGGTACCGATTTTTCTTATGACGATATGGAGTCTGTGCTATTCTCGATAAAGTACACCCCAAAATTAGTAAAAACTGAAGGCAATGTATATGTATTGGAATTAACTCCTATCGGTGGTAAATCGGATTATTCAAAAGTAATGGTACAGGTAAATAAAACAGATTATTATCCCGTATCAATGGAATATTACGACAAGGGAAACACCAAAATAAAAGAAGCAAAATACACTTTCAAAAAGATTGGCAATTATTGGAATGCCGCTGAAATTGAAATGACTGATTTAAAGAAAAACCACAAAACCAAAATGCAGATGTCGGATGTGAAATACGACACGGGGTTGACAGACGATGATTTTACTGTTAGGAAGCTAAAACAATAATTGGTTGTTGAGAATGAAAACCATTTCAGGGTACATTTTGACAAAAGTTTTGGGTTGGAAAATTGTCGGTGATTTTCCAACCCTTAATAAATGTGTTATCATTTTTGCACCGCATACTAGTTATTACGATTCTTTGTATGGCAAATTATTTCTAAATGAGATAAGCATTAACCATATCATTTTATCAAAAAAAGAACTTTTCTTTTTTCCGATGAATATCTTAATGAAATGGTATGGTTCTGTTGCAGTTCGCAGTGTAAAAGGTGAAAATACTATTTGCAAGATTTCTAAAATAATTCAAGAATCTCAATCCGTACATGCAATTATTTCGCCGGAAGGGACAAGAAAAAAAGTTATCAAGTGGAATAAGGGCTTCTATTATATTGCATTTAAAGCGAAAGTTCCTATTGTAGTAAGTTATCTGGATTATCAGAAAAAAGAAATTGGTATAAAGGGAGTAATTGATGATATTGAAAATATTGAAACCGTAATGCAACAAATAAACCTTATGTATAAAGATGTTACCGCAAAATATCCTGAAAATTTTTCACTTGAATTAAAAGTATAGAGTATATGAAACAGAATGTAGCATTGGTATTATCAAGCGGGGGCTCAAGAGGTCTTGCCCATATCGGGGTTATCTCAGAACTGGAAAAACACGGGTTTACCATTACATCCGTTTCAGGCTCTTCCATAGGAGCGGTTATGGGAGGGCTTTACGCCATGGGAAAAATACAGGAATATACCAAGTGGGTAAGCTCCTTTAACAAAAGGGATATCTGGGGCTTTATGGATTTTACAATTGCCTCTAATGGTTTATTAAAGGGTGAGCGGGTTTTTGATAAAATGAAGACATTTATCCCCGATATGAATATTGAAGATATGCCCATCCCCTTTGCTGCCGTTGCTACTGATATACTCCACGAAAAAGAAGTAGTTTTTACCAAAGGAAGTTTTTATGAGGCTGCCCGTGCATCCGTTGCAATCCCGGCAGTTTTTACGCCGGTAAAATACACTGATACCATTCTTGTTGATGGTGGCGTTCTGAATCCAATTCCTGTTGAATACGTGTCTCGTAAGAATGGAGATTTGCTGATAGTAGTGAATTTGTACGGTGACAAAAAAACTGATATTCCGAAAGAATCAAATAATAACAATGGATTCTTAAACAGGTTGATGAACACCATATCGACCTTAATTATAACCGGTGACAAGCACAGTGCAGGGTACTACTCACTTCTAAGCGGTACTACATCGGCAATGATACATAGGATTGCAAAAATGAGCATCGAGAAACATAAACCCGATATGATAATTAATATACCATACGATTCGGCAAATACCTTTGATTTTTACAGGACAAAAGAATTGATAGAGTTGGGGAAAAATGCAGCAAAAGAGGCAATAAATTATTATTATAAAAACCTATAAGGGAATGGATTTATCAAAAGAATATATCAATATTCACAGGCTTATAAAAGCAAGCGATTCAAAGCTACTGAAACGCTTACCTAACTTTATAATTTACCTGATTAAACTAATTATCAGGCAAAATGAGATAAATCGAATTCTATCTGTTTACGCAAATTTCGAAGGAGTTGATTTTTTATCCAAAATAATTAAGGAGCTAAATATAAAAGTTGAAATTGAAGGAATTGAGAATTTGCCCGAAAACGGTAAATGCTTTTTTGTGGCAAATCATCCTTTTGGATTTGTTGATGGCCTAATTCTAACAAGCACAGTTGCTAACAAATACGGTGATTTTAAGGCTATCGGCAACAACGTGTTTATGCTTATACCCCATTTAAAAGGGAATATTGCTGCGGTAAATGTTTTTGGAGCGAATCCAAGGGATTATGTTATAGAGCTGGAGAGAGTATTTAATTCTGATATCCCTATCACTCATTTCCCCGCTGGTCTTGTTTCGAGGATTCAAAAGGGAAAAGTTGAGGATAGTGATTGGCAAAAAGGGTTTATTAAAGCGGTTGCGTATCAGCGTAACGTTGTTCCGTTTTATTTCTACGGGCGAAATTCACTTCTTTTTTATTTTATATATATCGCCCGAAAAACTTTTGGAATAAGTAAAACCTTAGAATTAGTTCTATTGCCTCATGAACTATTTAACAAACGAAATAAAACCATAAGGGTTAAAATAGGCAAGCCCATTTCATACAACACCTTCGATATGTCAAGGTCGCACCACGATTGGGCACAATTTGTAAAAAAACAGGTGTATAACTTAAAAAACGCAATATGAAAAAGGTGTCAGCAATAATATGTGCATATAACGAAGAGAAAACGCTAAAAGATGTCATTCTTTCAGTTTCAGAATCTTTAATTGTTAGTGAGATTATTGTAGTTAACGATGGGTCTTCAGATAGTACTAAGAAAATAATTGAGGAGCTGCAGAAAGAGATTGAGATAACAGCAATCCATTTAGCAGAAAACAAAGGGAAAGGCTACGCTATGGCGGTGGGTGTTGAAAATTCAATCTTTGATATTATGCTATTTGTTGATGCCGACCAGTCGAACATTGTTCAGGGATACATTAATCAATTAACCAATCCTTTATTAAAAGAAGAATCGGACATGGTTTTAGGCTATTCTACTGTAAATATTTTAAATCAGGATATAAACCCTTTAAAAATATTGACAGGCGAAAGAGCTTTATACAAAGAAGATATTATACCAATTCTTGATAAAATGAAGGAATCACGTTTTGGTGTAGAAACCCTATTGTATTTTTATTACATATCTATTGGCAAATCCATAAAGTTTATCAGGTTGAAAGGGATGGCACATAAGGATAAGTACAAGAAAATGTCTGCGTTTAAGGCAACAACAGGCTATATTAACGAAGGTTTTGAAATTGCCTATACAGCCTTTAAAAATTATGAGCTTTTGCTAAAATCTGTAGAAAAGCAAATTTCTAAAAGAGTGAAACAATGAGTAAAATTTCAGCAATAATTTGTGCGTATAACGAGGAGAAAACAATCAAAGAAGTAGTAACAGCCGTGTGCGATTACTTTTTTGATGAGGTAATTGTTGTAAACGATGGGTCAACAGACGGTACGGCCAAAATTTTAGGTGAACTTTTGAATTTCTCCTCACTTAAATATATTGCACTTCCTGAGAATAAAGGGAAAGGTTATGCAATGGCAACCGGGGTAGAAAATTCAACAGGAGAAATTATTGTTTTCATTGATGCCGATTTGTCTAACCTAAAAGAGGAGCATTTTGAGCAGCTAATCAGTCCCATTTTTAACAACGAGGCAGATATGGTATTAGGCCAGGCAACAGAGCCCCTGATTAACTATAAAATCAACCCGTTCAAATCGTTCACTGGCGAAAGGGCACTGTTAAAGAAGGATGTACTGTCAATTTTGCAAGATATGAAAGCATCAAAATTTGGGGTAGAAACCCTGATTAATCTTTACTATATGGCACACGAAAAAAAGTTAAATATGTGATGCTCGAAGGACTAAAACATCCAACCAAATTTGATAAAACCTCACAATCGCAAGCCGTTAAAGAATTTGTTATGGAGGGGCATCAAATTGCATTAGCGGCGTTTAACAGCTTTAATTTGTTAACAAAAATCGTTAGAAATCAAATCAAAAAAAATATAGATTTATGAAAACAAGAATTTTATTTTTTTCTATGCTTCTGCTTGTTTCCGTTTCAAGCGTAACTAATGCACAGGAAGATAACAGCCTTAAACTGTCAGGTGAACTTTTAACCGACCAACGTTTTTTACTTAAATCACCCAACGATTGGGCTTGGAACGAAAACCGTCTGACTTTAAAACTTGACAAAAGAATTACCGATAATTCAAAATTTTACAGCGAAGTCTGGTTGCGTAATATTGGCCTGCCCGGTATTAATTCATCATCTGACCTTTATAATAAAGGGATTATTGACCCTTATAATCTTGAAATCAGGGAAGCGTATGTTCAGTTATACGGTTTTCTTACTGAAAATTTAGATGTTACCATTGGTCGTCAACGCATTGTTTGGGGAACTGCCGATAAATTAAATCCAACAGACAACCTTAATCCATTAGATTTGGAAGACATTTTAGATTTTGGTCGTCGTCGTGGTTCTGATGCTATTAACCTAAATTACTACATAAACAGTGACTTCTCGCTTCAAGGGATTTTTATTCCTTTTTTCCAACCTGCGAATATGCCTGTTGGTATTTTTGCAAACGCACTCTCCCCTAATTTAGAATTACCACAAGGCATGGTCTTAAAAGGTTTATCTGATACTTTAATGATGCCGCGCTATAATTTGGGAGAAAGTTCAACAGCGGGTTTAAAATTCAAAGGTTTTGCAAAAGGTGTTGATTTTTCCCTGAGCTATGTTTGGGGATATGACGGATTACCTTTCTCCACAAGAAATACTTTTATCCCTGTTGATGCGTTTGGCGGAATAACTATCAATTCTCAGCTTTCATTTGCAAGAACACATATTATTGGTGCAGATTTGGCTACAAGCATTGCAGGTATTGGTTTTTGGGCCGAGGCAGCAGCATTTATTCCCGATGAAGACGTAATCATGACCAATGATTTGTCTGCTTTTTATCCGCTGTCACCCGTTCCAGTAACTCAGGATTCATTAATTTTAGACAAAACAAAGCCTTACATTAAATTTGTTGTTGGTGGCGATTACAATTTTGCGGATGGTTCGTATCTTAATCTTCAATACATGCACGGGTTTATTCACGAACGAGGAGCCGAAAACCTGAATGACTATTTCTTTTTACGGTACGAAAAGAAATTTTTCAATGAAAAGTTAAAAGTAGCTCCTATTGGTGGTGGTTTCATAGTTACAGACTGGAATAATATAAAAGATAATTATGCCCTTGTGTATATGCCTGAGATTGCTTACCAAGCCACTATTAATTCAGAAATCACTTTAGCAACCACAATTTTTGATGGCAAAGGAGATAATTTGTTTTCGAATCTGAAGGATTACAATATGTTTATGTTAAAATTGAAATATAGTTTTTAATGTTAAATCAAATATGCCCTACACACTGCCGTAAGCACATTTGCAACCCCGCACGAGCCAACGCTCCAACCAAAGGCTTGCAAAAGAGCTTCCGCCTCTCCAGCCCAAGCAACCGCCTTTCAGGACGGTTTTAGGATTGTCCACGCTCAAAAAAACAAAATAAATTTGTGCTTCGTTGATAGGTTGGTGCAGATTGATAATGACAAGAAAATAAAGCTAAACAAATGACATACAGACAGATATGAATGAACACCAGTTGCCAACATCGTATATAAAACATTTGGCAGTCAGTGCGTTATTAAGCATTTCAGCTCGTATTATAGGCACTTGTAACTTGACAGGAAAGTGCTTCGAAATGCCAAACGTTTCATATACGTGACCGTCAGACTGTCTAAAAACCCATTCATCTGTACAGAAATAAATCATATGATTTTCGGTAAGAATTGCATGTATAAATTCAATAATAAATCGTAAATTTAATGCGTAAACAACGCATTCAATGAAATACCAGCAAGGACACAACAGGGAGCAGCTGCACATCTTTCCGGTGAGTATGGAATCTGCCATCGGTGCCGATAATGAGGTTCGGATGATT